>Ga0134127_10000090_pt1 | contig 122636 bp, 83 predicted proteins | sample KB31753_FD_96459 | JGI IMG/M metagenome (GOLD analysis project Ga0134127, IMG submission 96459) | Terrestrial soil microbial communities with excess Nitrogen fertilizer from Kellogg Biological Station, Michigan, USA - KB3-175-3 | ecosystem: Environmental > Terrestrial > Soil > Unclassified ...
AGGGAGGAGCGCTAACTTCAGGCTTCATCCGTTTCCTTTTCATTCTTGGTTCGCGCGTGACTCGGATGACAACTCTGGCCTTCTCCACTCCCAAATTTCGGGGGCAGTGTCAAGATGCACCCGCTGGAAACGGCATTGTCGTGAATCCCTTGAATCCGACCCTGCAAAGGGGGAAGATGAGCAGTTCATATGGTTTCGGGACATCAGACCGAATCGGTTCGACTCCCCTCGGCTCCACCATCCCTCTTCCACAACCCTGCAGTTTCTTGAACTCTCCAGTTCGAAGGCAGTTGCGCCGGGGAAAAATCTCGCTGGGTTGCCCGGTTAGGGCTTGATGCCCAATTCCCTTTCCCCTACTCTGCATAGTCACACACGAACAGTGCGACCGAACCAGACGGCTTGATTGACCCCGCCGGTGTGGACGGAGCAATTCGAGCCGCCGCAATGACAGGAACAGCAGAATGGCAACAGTTGATTTTGCAGTCGGGATTGGCGGCGAAAACGGCCAGGGTATCGCCTCCACAGGGGACATTCTCGCGCGCATCTTCGCGCGGCGCGGGCTCAATCTGAACGCGTATAACGCCTATCAGTCGATCATCCGCGGCGGCCACACGTTCCTCACCATTCGCGCCAGCGACGGTCCGGTGCGCAGCATGGGCGACAAGATCGACGTCTTCATCCCGTTGAACCAGGACACGATGAACCGGCATCTGCACCTGCTCAAAAGCGGCGCCTGCGCTCTCTACGACAACGAGAAGATCAAACCCGGCCAGGCGGCCGACGGCGTGCAACTCTGCCCGATGCCCATCAAGGATTTGACCAAGGGCAACAAGCTGGCCGCCAACACCGCCGCACTCGGCGCCACGCTCCAGCTCATCGGCATCGAATCCGAGCCGCTGGAAGCGGTCGTCACCCGCCAGTTCAAGAAGAAGGGGGACGCGGTGGTGGCCGAGAACATCGCCATCGCCCGCGCGGGCTACGAATACGCGGCGACTCACTTCAAAGCCTTTCCCTGGAAGACACCCAGATTGGAGAAGCCGCTGGGCGTCATCACCGGCAACCAGGCCACCGCCATGGGCGGCGCGGCGGCCGGCGTCAAATTCTATGCGGCTTATCCCATGAGCCCCTCCACCGGGGTGCTGATGTGGATGGCCCAGCACGCGCGGCAACTCGGAATCATGGTCCGGCAAGTCGAGGACGAGATTGGCGTGATGAACATGGTCATCGGCGCGGCGCACGCCGGTTGTCGGGCGATGTGCGCGACTTCGGGCGGCGGCTTCGCGCTCATGACGGAAGCCGTGGGCATGGCGGGCATGATTGAAACGCCCGTTGTTTGCGTGGATGTGCAGCGCGCCGGACCGGCCACAGGCGTGCCGACCAAGACCGAGCAGGGGGATCTCTGGCAGGTGCTCGGCGCCGGCCAGGGCGATTACCCACGCATCATCGTTGCGCCTTCCAGCCAGGTGGATTTGTTCAAGACCGTGCCCGAACTGTTCAACTTGGTGGACAAATACCAGTGTCCCGGCCTGGTTCTGGCGGACCTCCTCATCTCGGAAGGAACCTCCAGCATTGCCCCGGATGATCTGGACTTCAACGTGAAGATTGAGCGGGGTGAACTGATTCTTCCCAACGGCAACGGCCACGCCGCCAACCTCGGCAGCGGCTACAACGACAACGCTTACTGGCGCTACAAAGATACGCCGAGTGGCATTTCGCCGCGCGCCGTGCCGGGTCTGGCCGGACACATCTACGTGGCCGCCACCGACGAACACGACGAGGACGGCACGCTCATCAGCGATGAGTTCACCAACCCGCACAAGCGCCGCAAGATGGTCGAGAAGCGCGCCCGCAAGATGGAGGCCGCCGTCAAGGACATCGCGCCGCCCAAGCTCATCGGCCCCGAGAGCGCCGCGGTCACGCTCGTCGGTTGGGGTTCGACTCAGGGCGTGATTCGCGAGGCCGTCGAGAAACTGGCCGGTGAGGAAGGCATCGTGGCCAATCAACTTCACATCAAGTGGATTGTCCCGTTCCACACCGCCGAGATCAGCTGCATCCTCTCGCAGAGCAAGCAAGTCATCATCGTCGAGAACAATTTCAGCGGCCAATTCGCGCGGTACCTGCGCAGCGAGACCGGCTTCGACGCTCACGGCCACATCCGCAAATACGACGGCGAACCCTTCATGCCGCACCACATCGTCGAAGCGGTGAAACAACAACTCGCGGGCAAGACGCGCCTTAGCGTGCCCGTCCACGAAGTCCTTGCTTAAGCGCTTTAACGATTCAACGATTCAACGACTTAACAAAAATGAGTACCATCGCACCTCCGGCACCCGCCACCGCAACTCCCGCCGGTCAACTCAACAAGGACACCTACAAGGGCCGCATCCATCCCGACTGGTGTCCGGGCTGCGGGGATTTCTCCGTGCTCGCGGCGCTGCAAACCGCGCTGTTCGAACTGGGCCTGCAGCCGCACCAGGTGCTCGTCGTCAGCGGCATTGGCTGTTCGTCGAACCTGCCGGGCTTCATCAACACATACGGCATGCACACCCTCCACGGCCGCTCGCTGGCTGTGGCGACGGGCGCCGAGCTCGCCAACCACGAACTCAAGGTCATTTGCACCGGCGGCGACGGCGACGGTTACGGGATTGGAGGAAACCATTTTGTCCACACCATGCGCCGTAACGTGAACCTGACCTACATCGTGATGGACAACCAGATTTATGGCCTCACGACGGGCCAGGTTTCGCCCACGAGCGTCAAGGGAATGAAGACCAAAAGTTCGCCGCACGGCAGCGTGGAAAACCCGATCAATCCGATTCCGATGGCCATCGTGGGCGGCGCGACTTATGTCGCCCGCGCGTTCAGCGGCAAACAAAAGCACATGGTCGATATCCTCAAGGGCGCGATTCAGCACAGGGGCTTCGCGCTGGTGGATGTGTTCAGTCCGTGCGTGACCTACAACAAGGACAACACCTACCAGTGGTTCAACCCGCGCGTGAAAGTGCTCGAGGAACAGGGCCACGACCCGACCGATTTCCACAAAGCCATCGACCGCGGCTACCAATGGGGCGATGAAATCCCGATTGGCCTGTTCTGGAAGCGCGCCGACATGCCCACCCTCGAAGATCTCGAGCCCGTGCTGCACGACGGCCAGGGTCCGCTGGCCCACCGCAAGCTGGGAATTACCAGCGAGCAGGCACAGGAGTTGATCAAGGAATTGCTCTAAAGCCGAAGGACCGTAGCTGCCGACGTAAGGAGGCGGCTGAACCGTGCTTCAAAGTCGTCCGCCTCCGCGCGTTGGACTGCAGTGCGTCGCATTTTGAAGTTCATTCCCTGCCGCTCCAGGTTTCGAGCATCACATCACACTTTAGTTCTGTCCCAGAGGGACATCTGATAATAGCCCGGCGTTTCAACGCCGGGATCGAAGCCTATAGATGCCAAGTCCCGAAGAAGGGACGGCCGAATGCTGGAATTGATGGACTCGGATATCATCGAAATCCGGAAGTGTCCTCAGTCTGCCGGCCAAGTGCCGCTCGAAGTGCTGGATTCGTGGTGATCACCAACCCTGCGGTCAACCGCTCAGCGCTGCGTTTCTTCCGTCGAGGGACGGTTGACGGAGGTGTATTCGCGGCCGACGGTTACCTATGACAGCCAAAGTGCGGAGAACCGAAGGTTTGTATTTATGACCCGCAGAATTCTCGCACTTGGACTGTGCTGTGCACCCTTGCTTGAGCGGAATGATTGTTAGGTCGTTCGACGCCCCGCGTGCATCAAGCGCGCACGAAATCCCAACGGCTAAGGAGAGCCCAAGGAAAAGTGTTTTCATGACTCAGTGTGATATCGCCGGGCAGTGCGGCGCACGTTCAACGCCGCAGGCCGTCCAGTTTGTTCAACGTCAGCCAAAGCTGGCTGCGGACCGCTTTGCCTTCGGCGCTGTTGAGGCTGTATTTCACCTCCATCTGCATCACCGGGCGCAACGCAGGGATTTCGAGGAACACCGTCTTCCCGTCCGGCAACAAGCGGGCGCTCTTCACTTCCACTTCATCGCGGCCTGGCTTCTCCGGGTTCGCGACGGACCAATCCTTCGAGCCATATTGGGCCGCGTAGCGGTAGTTCCACTGCGTAACCCCGAAGCTTCCCGGATCCTCGGCGCTGGCTTTCTCGAGCGGCAACGAAAACGTGAGCGCCAGGCCATTGCTGTGCGCGTGCCAGGCGACCGGCAGAAAGACCGGCTTGCCCGTGAAGCGCACGCGCTGCAGCGCGCCGTCCTTGGCCGCGCTGGTCTGCCAGCCGGTGCTGCAGGCGACGTAGAGATGACCGTCGCGCGGGTTGAAGGTGCCGCGGTTCGGCCCCGCCAGCAACCGGCCTGGCAGCGGCAGCACTGCGCCTTGCGGCACGTCGTCCACGACGTCGCGCAACACGAGCATCAACCCGCACCGGCCCCAGAGCAGATGAACCATGTGCTCGCCAAGCGGTCCCCACTGGCCGCGCGGCACCCAGACGCGGCTGCCGCTCGAGTTGTCCACGCTGTGCGGGATCCAGCACAACGGCGCGTCGTATCCGAGCGGCCGTTCCGGCGTGACCCTCGGCCCGCCGTAGCCGTAGTAGCCGCCGGGCCGCGCTTCGGAGATTTGCGAGGAAGGCGTCCATTCGCCCTGTTGCGGGCTGACGGTGAGGATGGCGCCATCCGGGCTGACTCCCAAACTGTTCGCAAATCGCCAACCCGTGGCGATGGTTTCCTGGCGCTGCCCGTCCGCCGAAACGCGATGCACGCCGCGGGGGTTGACGTAATAGAAGTTGCCCGCCGCGTCCTGTTCCAGGCAGGTGGCATAGTCGTGCGTGCCGGTTGAAGTCTGGAGCAAGCCGCAAAAACTCTCGTAGTAGTCCGCCTCGCCGTCGCCATTCAGGTCGTGCAACCGGGTGATTTGATCGCGGCCGAGCACGAACACTTTCCCGTCACGCACCTTGAGGCCCAGCGGCTGAAAGAGGCCCGTGGCGAATCGCTTCCAGCGGAGGTTGCGCAACCCCTCGTCAGCGCCCGTGACGCGCCACACATCGCCGTGAATGGTGCAAACCCAAATCGCGCCGTCGGGAGTAAAGTCGACGCCCGCCAGGAACATCAGCGCCTTCCACGGGTTGTCATAGGGCACCGTGAGCGTGTCGACCGCGAGGATGTCCGTGTCCAATCCGCGCTGGCCAGTGGTCTTGAGTTCAGTCAGCCAGCGTGCGGGGCCGGGCTTGGCGAGGGAAGCGAGGGCCTCCACTTGGTAAAGGCTGGGGTCAAACTTCCCTGGTTTTGTCGGCCCATCGGACCACAGCAGCACCTTCACGCCTTCGGTGATGGAATGTGCGGGAATCACCACAATGACTTTCGTTCCTTCGTTGGTAACTGTCATTCCCGAACCCATCGCCACAATGGACCATTGCTGTTCCGCAGACCCGCCAGACACCCGCGCCATTCTTTTCAGAGCTGAAAAGGAGATCTCTTTGTTGTCCATCGTCGCGACCACCAGGCGCAGTTCGCGGTCGGATGGCGCCAATTCGAGGGAACGGGAAAAATAGGTCACCCCGTCTTGCCGCTCCAACCATGGCGAATCGAGCACACGCACGCCGTCAACAGTGTATTCGAGCACGACGCGCTTGCCGTTCAGGTGCATCCCGACAAAACGATTGCTTGCGCCCAACCACCCCGGTCCGGACGCCGTGCTGAAGGCGATCGTGCCGTCCACTTTCGGAGTCTTGATCAACCCGAAGCGCGCGGCGTCGAACTTGAGGAAGCCGCCGGTCCATGCGGCCCTCCACGAGAGGTTCGCCGTGTCAAAGCAAACCGTCCCGTCGTCGCGCTCGCCGACTTTGATCGAGAGTCCTTTGGCCACCACGCCACCCGGCGCATCGACCAGCGACGCCAGGAACTGCCCGACCTCCGTGCGGCTCCAGCGATTGTCGATCCAGTCCTTCTCGTTCTGGGAGTCGACGTCGCGGCCAGCGGACCGGTGTTCGCCCGGCGGCATCAAGGCCGGCTCCGCGGTGAATGCCGGAGCCGTCAGAAAGTTGAACGACAACGTCACGGCAATCGTATGAAGTCTAGGTCGCATAAGCATCAAGGGGCGGGCAGCATTGAAGCGGCGACACGCGCAGCGAGTCAAGGCTTTCGCCAGGACAGCTGGGCGCCCCATTTTTGCAGGGATGGATTAGTAGCCCTTTCAAAACTGTAGCGGCGCTCTATGAGCGCCGAAGAAACTGCGCATTCGGGCTGATTTCGGCGGTCACAGACGTCACAGACCGCCGCTACAATTCCACTTGGAGTTTTGAACGGCTGTTATTAGGCCTTGGCCTCACGCGCTCCGAATCCTCGAGATCGTCCAAGATTCTGATGGATTGCAGCGCAAAGAACGCACCGCAGCGAAACCGCAACCCAGTAGCGCAGAGTTGCACTCTGCTGTATCGCCGATTTTGCAATCGGCAGACCGTAGGAACTTTCCAACGGCTTGCCTTCGCGGCCGCCTTGCGGGTGCAAACCCGCGATACAGCAGATTGCAAATCTGCGCCGCGATTGCACCGGCCGCCTGCCGTGGTGTAGAAGCAGCGGCGCATGAAACCAATCCTCCGCCAACTCCCCGGCCTGCTCTTGATGTGCGCCGGTCTGGGGTTGACGACCCTGGCGTTGGCAATGTTGTGGCTCGCGCCCGAAGTATTTGTCGCCAGGGCGCGCGTGGCGGTTACCCCGCCGTCGCAGCAGCCATCGAACGTCGCGGCCCGGGGCCCGGGTTGGACGCCAACGGAGGTCGAACTCATCCAGGCGAAGCGCGTGCTCTTCCAGGTCATCACGAATCTGGATTTGCAACGCAAGTGGGCTGAGCAGATGAAAGCGGAGGATCCGCTGCCCATGGACAAAGCGTATCAGCTTCTCAAAAAACAATTGACCGTCCTTCAGCCCAGGAATGGGGCGCTCATTGAGATTCGAGTCCAGAGTTACTCACCTATCGAGGCTTCCACGCTCGCCAACCGAATCGCCGATGCTTATCGCGATACGCGCGAAGATGGAACAGTCGTGCAGGTCGTGGAAAGCGCTCTGCCCCCGCCGAAAGGACGGCGCTCTGGAAGCTCGAACGCGCTCGCCTTGTTCCTGGCCGGTGTCGCAGTTCTTGGCGTGGGCTACTGGGTCCAGCGTTCCGCAGGATTGCTTGGGCCTGCACCGGCAAAGTAGGGCATGCGTCCAGGATGCTGATGGATTGCAGCGCAAAGAACGCAGCGCGGCGAAGCCGCAACTCAGTAGCGCAGAGTGCAATTCTGCTGTATCGCCGATTTGCAATCGGCAGACCGTAGACGCCTTGCGGGTTGCAAACCCGCGATACAGCAGAGTGCAATTCTGCGCCACCCTATCTTTTCCGGTTTGCGCAACACATCCCGCCAGATGCACTCGTCGTCCTGTCTGAATTTGAATTCACAGGAACGCACTTCCCTGACATAAATCGCTTGGGCCATAAGTCACGATGCCGAAACCCGACGACGCCGGTGCCGCCTGGAAATCGCTCCTGCTTCGCCATGAGACCCTCCTCGCGGTGCTGGTCGCGGCCGAGGTGACTTACTTCTCTGCCGCCGGTCCGCGCTTTGGCACGGCAGACAACGTTTTCAATATTCTGCGGCACTCGGTCGAGATTGGCCTGCTGGCCCTGTCCATGACGCCGGTCATTCTCACGGGGGGAATCGATCTCTCGGTCGGGTCGCTGCTGGGCTTGTGCGCGATTCTGTTCGGCAAACTCTGGCGCGACGCCGGCGCGCCGGTCCCGGTCGCGGCAGCTTGCACGCTGGTCGTCGGCGCGCTGGCGGGAGGTTTGAACGCGCTGCTCATCGCGGGCCTTCGACTGCCGCCGATCATCGTTACCCTCGGCACTTATTCGCTTTTCCGCGGCATCGCCGAAGCCGTCACCGGTGGCGTGGACACGTTCACGAACTTCCCGGCGGCGTTCCTCCACCTGGGACAGGAACGCTCCCTCGGCCTGCCGGCGCAAGTGTGGCTGTTCATTGCCGTGGCAGCCGGGATCTGGTTGCTCGTGCATCGGACGACGTTCGGACGTTCGTTTCGCGCGATCGGCTTTTCGCCGGAGGGCGCCCGATATGCCGGCATTCCCGTCGAACGGCGGCTGACTCTGGTTTACGTGCTGGCGGGATTCACGGCCGCGCTCGCCGCAATCATTTACACGGCCCGACTCGGCCAGGCGAAGGCCGACGCGGGCATCGGCTACGAATTGTTTGCCATCACGGCAGTGGTGCTGGGCGGCACGAGCATCTTCGGCGGCACGGGCACGGTGCACGGCACGCTGTTGGGCGTGGCAGCCATCGCCGTGTTGGGCAACGGCCTCATTCACACCGGACAACCGCGCGAATTGGCGGGGCTGCTGACTGGCGCCCTGCTGCTCCTCGCTCTCACGGGCAGCGCGGTTCCAAAGCTGTTCTCCGCGTGGCGCAGCCGGAAGGCGTCCCGCGTCCCAGGCCACGCCGCCAACTGAACAGCACCATTCAAGCCCACCATGGACGACGAAACATTCCTGAAACAATTCGAAGCAGCAAAGATTCCGCGCGAGGAATGGCGCCATCGCGAGCACATTCGCGCCGCTTACCTCTATCTGCGTCGCGATCCCCTCGATGAGGCGACGGACAAAATCCGGGCCAGCATCCAAAAGCTCAATGCCTCTCATCAAACACCCGAAACCCTCGAACGCGGCTACCACGAAACCATCACCCAGGCCTGGATGCGCCTCGTGCATTGCGCGCTCTGTCAGTTCGGCCCGCGCGCCACGGCCGACGCGTTCCTCGACGAGCAATCCCAACTGCTTTCCAAACGCGCGCTGCTCCTGTTTTACTCGCGCGGCCGCCTGATGTCCGCCGAGGCCAAGGCCCGTTTCGTCGAGCCGGACCTGGCGCCGCTGCCCACAAGTCCGCTCGCTCCGAAATGAGGCTGGCACGAATGGCAATTTTGAAACCGCTCCTCTATCATCAACGCATCACCATGACGACGCCCCGATTCTTCGCCTTGCTGGCGGCTGCAGGATTGTTGCTCTCGACCAGTTGCAGCAAGTCCTCTGATCCGGCCCCCGGAGCCGCATCCGATTCCGGAAAAGCCCGGCAGTTGACCATCGCGTTGATGCCCAAATCCAAGGGCAACGCCTACTTCATCTCCTGCAGGAAAGGCGCGGAAAAGGCGGCGAAGGAATTGGGTGTGCGGCTCATTTTCGACGGCCCGACCGATCCCGATCCCGCCCGGCAAAACGAGATCATCGAAAACTGGATTACTCTCGGCGTGGATGTCATCGCCGCGGCCTGCGAGAACAAGGAGGGCATCTCGACCGCGCTCCGCAAAGCCAGACAGAAGGGCGTCCACGTGATCACCTACGATTCCGACGCCGTGACCGACTCGCGTTCCTTCTTCGTGAACCAGGCCACGCCCGAGGGCATCGGCTCCGCGCTCATGGACGAAGCGGCGCGTCTGTGCGGTGGCCAGGGCGAGTTCGCGATCATCACCGCCAGCTTGACCGCGGCGAACATGAACGATTGGCAGCGGCACATCGAAGCCCGGCGCGCTTCCAAATTTCCCAACATGAAAATGGTCGCCCTCCGCCCCTGCGACGACCTCAAGGACAAAGCGCAAGCCGAAGCCACCGCGCTGCTCAGCGCGCACCCGAATCTCAAGCTCCTCATGAACATCTGCTCGCCCGCGGTTCCGGGCGCCGCCGAAGCCGTCAAACAGGCGGGCAAAGCGGGACAGGTGAAAGTCATCGGTCTGGGATTGCCAAACGAGAACCGCCGATACGTCAAGGAAGGCGTGACCGACAGCGTGATCCTCTGGAAGACCGAAGCCCTCGGCGAACTCACCGTCCGCGCGGCCCAGGCCGTCGCTACCGGCGCGCTCAAAGCGGGAGACAAGACGTTCAAAGCCGGCCCGCTGGGCGAGTTCGAAATCGCCGGCGATAACATTCTGCTGGGAACCCCTTTCATCTTTAATAAGGGCAACATCGATCAGTTCGACTTTTGAACGCATGCGTTCAACGCCCGCAGGCTCAAGTCGTGGCGATTCAGGCCAACCACGAGGACACCAATGAACGCCAATGAAGACGGACCTGAAGTCGATTGGCGCTCGCTCGCGTCGGCTCTCACGCTTGAGCAAATTTTTACCGCAAAGAACACAAAGAGCACAAAGAGAAGTTTTTCCGGCTCTGAGTTCTTTGCGTTCTTTGCGGTTATCAACTTTGGTTGCGGCTTCGCCGCGCTGTGTCAGCAACAGCGCAGCCGCAACCCAGTGGCGCACGGACATTGATTGTCGGCGTAGCGCAGATTTGCAATCTGGTGTATCGCGGGTTTGTAACCCGCAAGACGATTTGCACCTTGTTCGGCGCTCACAGAGCGCCGCTACAGTTTTGAACGGGGTGAGACTTTGGGCCAGCTGTCCCTGCAAGAAACTCAGATGTGCCTTAGGGAACGACGGTCTTCGGCATTGCCGGAACAGGCTTTTGCCGCCTAGAGTGGCACCTTGGTCGTTAGACATCATGGGCACGACGCCATCAACAACGAACAAGATTCACTTCACCTGGAATCAAGGTCTGGCCTACATCATTGGCACGCCAACACTCTTGTTCACGCCGATGGTTTACTGGCAGTATGACCAGACGTTGTTTGGTTCTTCAGCCATGACAAAGATGTTCGTGATCACCAGCGTCGGAGGCGTAATCAGCTTTGCTCTTTTCGCCGGAGGTAAACGTTGGTTGATCGGAAGTTTGCTTGGGTTGGCTGCCGGACTGGGTGCTTCAGGCGCGCATCTGCTCTACACCGGGATCTTTCATCGCGAGATGATGTATGACAAAGAGAGCGCGCTGGTGTGTTTGGCGGGCGCGGGAGTTCCGATGGCCTTGCTGGCATACGTGCTGAAGAGAGATAAAGGTGTTACGAATGACAAGGTCGACGCGTAACCAGGGCGCTGTGATGGACCGCAGCCCCAACATCCAGGTGCGGCAAGCGTCGGTCACGGACCTTGAGGCGTTGGTGCCTCTCTTCGACGGTTATCGTCAATTCTATGGCAAGCCCGGCGATTTACCGCTGGCCCGCGCATTTCTCCTGGAGCGGTTCGAACACAACCAGTCCGTTATCTTCATTGCGACTCAGCCTGACGGCTCAGCCGTTGGGTTCACACAGCTTTATCCCTCGTTTTCGTCGGTCTCGGCGGCACGCACATTCCTGCTCAATGACCTCTTCGTTGCGCCGGCCGCCCGGCGTTCCGGCGTGGGCATCAAGCTCCTGGAGGCTGCGGCTCAATTTGGCCGCGCGGTCGGGGCCATTCGTTTGTCGTTGTCGACAGCCACGGATAACAAGTCGGCACAGGCGTTGTACGTTTCCCAGGGCTGGGTTCGCGACAGCCAGTTTGATGTTTACTCTTTGTCGTTGTAGCGGAACTTATGGGCTACGACTACGTTAAGTATGCCGGTCACCACGAGCGGTTCAATGACTTTGACCTTTGGACGCTCAAGGCATTTTTTTCATCCAGGAGGCGCGGTCCGTTAATGCAGCTTGCAGCTTGTCCCAGTGCCGACACCACGGCATTGCGGGATTTCTTCGAAGCATGGGAGTGGCCGGGGCCGGGCGTGTTCATGGGCACTGACTTCTCGCGTTTCATTTCAGACCGACACGGCCGGTGGGAGCTGGTGTTGGAAGTCATGCAGAGGGCTGGCGACCGCATCGCAGCATTTGGCGACTACGTTCCACTGGATTACCTTGCGGCGCATGTCAGCACCGCGACGGAATGGTTCACCAAGCCGTAGCCGACGCGGGACTATTTGCTCTGCATCGGTCGGATTTGCACACTGCTTGGCAAGCATGAACCGCGAGCGGCCCAAGGCTGCGTCGGAGCCAGCCGCCGCGAGTAGTGGCCTTCGCTGAAGTGTCCCTTGGCCGATCCCGAGGCCGTGAGTGATACCGTTGAAAATCTTATCCTCGACCTGGTGGAATGGGTGGAGCGAAAGGAACGCACCTACCGGGAGACGACTGGATGCCTGGCGCACATCCTGCCCGAGGCTCCCTGTCTGGGAGGATGCAGCGGAGCGTGGATTCGTGGAGACGACTTTTGCAAACGGCGTTTCGGTGGTCAGGGTCACACAAGCCGGCCTCGATTTCCTCAGGGCAAGAAGGCCGCATTGTTATGAACAATTACGACGCCAGCGAACCCGACCACGTTGAACAGCCCGTCAGACCGTTTTCAGATCCCTCACCGTTGCGATGGCGGTACGATACGCCGCCTCATGGAATTCTTTGCGTTTCGTATTCATAGTTGGTCCTGCCGCACACGCAGTTTCGAATTTGATGAAGCGCCGGGTTCAGGTTCGGGGCAGGGGCTGCGGCCGTTTCCTGCGACCGGAGCCATTCGATGGAGGGAAGGAGCACGGTTTCCGTCCACGCAGCAAGCGTCGTAGGCGTTGTGGATTCGGCGGTTCTCTGTTCAGCGCCCAGGATGCCCTGGCCCAACTTGGAAAACATTTCGGCCTGACTCCGCGCATACTCAGCGCTCGCGCCGCCTTCGACCAGCGTTCTGACGTAATGGTTCGCGGAGACTTCCCGGTATTGCACGGGGCGCTCCAGGATTTGTTCCATCACGGCGGCAGCTTGAACAAACGAGAGCGACTCCGCGCCGTGAACAGCAACTCCTTCGATGCCCTGCCAATCCCGCCGTACCAGCCATCGCAGCGCAACATCGGCGATGTCGGTTACCGCGGCCATTGGAATCGCCACGGCGACGGGCATGGGATAGCAAATGGACCCGCGCTCAGAGATGGACCGCGCCTGAGAAAGGAAGTTCTCCATGAAGAATCCACAACGCAGATGACGGATTGCGGCGCCGGACTTGTTAAGAATCTCCTCCATGGCGTGCAACGCGGAGATCGGCCCCGCCCTGCGCGCAAGCCCTTTGCCTCCGGCTGAGATGGTCACCACTCGTGGCGTCCGCGCCTTGCGAATGGCCAACCGGGCTGCGACGGCAAACCGTTCGTAGTGCAGTCCCACGTCCGTTTCCTGGCACGACTCGCTCGGGACGCACCAAAGCATCGCGTCCATACCGTCCAGCGCGCGACGCAACGTCGCTGCGTCATCGGTCGAGCCGCGCACGACTTCGACCTGCTGCCGGATATCCTCCGGCAAGCGCGCCGGATCGCGCGCGAGCACACGCACCGAAAACTCCGGTGCGAGCAACTCGGGCACGATCCTGCGCCCGATCCTCCCCGTTGGGGTGGCAATCAGAATCTTCATCATAATTCAACAATTCAGCGGCTCCGCACGCACTCGGGGATCCCGCAAGGTAGAGCCACGCAACACAGGTGGGCATCGCGCCGCCCGCCTCACGCGGGGGCTCCGGCGCAAGCAGCCTGGGCGCCTTGACGAATCTGGTCTGGCGTCAGATCTTTTTTGTGCGTGGCGATGGACCAGGAGTGTCCAAACGGATCCGTCAGCACACCGTAACGATCGCCCCAGAACATGTCTGCCAGGGGCATTTTCACCAGCGCGCCGGCCGCGACGGCTTTGCCGAAGGCCGCGTCAGCATCCTCCACGTACATGTGAATGGTGACGGGCGTTGCCCCGATGCTTTGAGGCCCGCGGCAATCCATTTCGGGAAATTCATCCACGAGAAAAACGTGCGAGTCGCCGATCTTGAGATTCGCGTGCATGACGGCTTTGCCGTCCGGCGCGTTCAGACGGCCGACCTCTTGCGCTCCAAAGGCCTTTTTGTAGAATTCGATGGCCTTGCTCGCGCCCTTCACGACCAGATGCGGTGTGAGTGTGTGCATCCCACTGGGAATTGGTTTGACTGGTGTGTTCATCTGTTTGCCTTTCGTTGTTTGTTTATTGTGTCAGGAGATTCACTTCCGCGTGTAGGTGATCTCCATCGTCTTGGAATTGTCACCTTTGGCCGGGTCGTGCATCTCGAAACCGAATTTTGTCGCGGCCGAGGATGCGGAAGATTTGCTTCACTGCCTTGTCCTTCTCGCCGGTCATTGCGCAAGCGTAGGTGCCGCCAAGGGCGAACGACTTGTTCCCCGGCCCGGCCTCGCCTTCACTGACGACCATGGAGGTGCTCATGTCGTCGAGCCAGACGCTGCGATATTTTTGCCGAACGTTGTCGTAGCCGGTGAAACTGATTCCATGGAATGACTTGCCCATGAATTCACCGTTGAACTCCAGCTGAACGTAACGGTCCTTCAGCGCCCAGGTGTTTTTCGACGTGCCTTTGGAAATCGTGGGCGGCGCGTCAGGGGCCATCCACATTTTGACTTCCGCATTCCACTCGCCCACGAGTGGATCGAGCGCCTGGTGAGCGGGGCCCGGAGCGCAGGCCGCTTCGGCCTTCTTCAGCAGTTCCACCGACTTGGGGTCGAGTTGTTGAGTTTTGTCCTCTGCCAACGCCAAACTCGTGATGAGCGCCGCGGCCACGATGAGGGCCGAGCCAGGATGCCTGATGCTGCGTTTCATATCTGCGGTGCCTTTCTGTTGAAGGTTTGTTGTCACTTTCAGTAATGCGACGAACGAGGAAAAAGTTTCAGGACAATTTTCTTTTCGTCGTCTTCGGTGTCTCAAATCCACGCTTCACGGGTGATTGCACGTCGCGTGCCAGAATCCAGAAACTGCGCAAACCCTTGAAATCAATGCGCTGAGTGGTTTCCACACGGACGCGGGTCGTTTTGGAATTACAAGAAATTGCAATTTTACAAAACCATCGGTGCGTCTTAGGGTGCGAGTCATGCGTACTGTGTCCGAGTTCTTTCTGTCTCAGAACCGCGTTTGGGCCCAGCGCGGGGAAAGGCGGACAGGCTTTCCTCCAACAAACAATACCGCGCGCTTCTGGAGGTGGGCGAGGCGATCGTCTCTCAACGCGACTTGCCCGCATTGTTCCGCGACCTGGCCACGCGACTCCATTGCGTGGTGCGCTTCGATTATTTGGGCCTGAATCTGCACGACCGCGCCACCGATACGTTGCGTTTGCAACTCCTCGAACCGCCGGATCCGTCCATCCCGCCGGGACTGCCGCTTCCTGAAGCGGATGCGGCCACGTGGGTTTGGAGAAACCGGCAGCCCGTGATCCTCTCCAGCCTGGCGGAAGCCGAACAGTGGCAGGATTACCACCGATGGGCGCAGCGGCACGGCATGAACAGCCTGTGCGTTCTGCCCTTAACGACCGCCCGGCATCGTCTCGGCGCCATTTGCTTTGCCTACAACGAGCCGGATGCGTATGCGAGCGACGAAGTGGATTTCCTTCGGCTCGTCGCCAGCCAGGTGGCTGTGGCGGTGGACAATGCCGTCAACTATGAATTGGCCCTGGCCTCCCAGCACCAGCTTGCGCGCGAGCGGGATCGCGTGCGACTGCTGCTGGAGGTCAACAACGCCGTGGTTTCGCACCTGGATCTCGATGACCTTTTCTCCGCCGTCAGCGTCTGCCTCCGAAGGGTCGTCCAGCACGATGGCTCGGCGCTGGTCCTGTTCGACGAAGCGGCCCGGCGCTTCCGAGTGCAGGTGTTGCATTTTGAGAAGAATGAGTCGTTCATCGAAGAAGGGCCCATTGAATCAGACTCCTGCGCGCAGGGTCCCTCCGGGATTGCGATGGGCACGCGTAAACCGGCGGTATTTACTGAAGCGGATCTAAGGAATCTGTGTCCGGAATCACCCATTGCGCAGAAGTTGGTCGCGGAAGGCGTGAAGTCGTTTTGCTCGATCCCGCTCCTGTCTCACGACCGGGCCCTGGGCGCGCTCAACGTGGGCCGGTACCGTGCGGATGCCTTCAGTGCGGAGGACGTCGAATTGCTAAGCGAAATCGCCAAGCAGATCGCGATTGGTGTGGAAAACGCCCAGGCTTATCGCGAGCTTGCGGAACTGAAAGACAAGCTGGCCAAGGAAAAGGTTTATCTGGAAGAGGAAGTCCGGACCGAACACAACTTCGGCGAGATCGTCGGGAAGTGCGTCGCATTGCGCAAAGTCCTCAAGGAAGTCGAGACTGTCGCGCCCACCACCTCCACGGTTCTCATTCACGGAGAGACCGGCACGGGCAAGGAATTGATCGCCCGCGCGCTTCACAATTTGAGCCCGCGCCGCGACCGGACCTTCGTCAAGCTCAACTGCGCCGCTATTCCCACTGGCCTTCTTGAAAGCGAACTGTTCGGCCACGAGAAGGGGGCCTTCACCGGAGCGATTACCCAACGGGCCGGCCGCTTCGAATTGGCGAACGGCGGAACGCTGTTTCTGGACGAGGTCGGCGACATACCGCTCGAACTTCAGCCCAAGTTGCTCCGGGCTTTGCAGGAGCAGGAGTTTGAACGCCTCGGCAGCACGCGGACCGTCCGTGTGGATGTGCGGCTGGTCGCGGCGACGAATCGCGACCTGACGCAAATGGTCGCCGACGGCCAATTTCGTAGCGACCTCTTTTATCGTCTGAACGTGTTCCCGGTGCTGTTGCCGCCGTTGCGCGAGCGGAGCGAGGACATTCCGCTGCTGGTTCGACATTTCACGCAGCGGTTCGCAAAACAGCTGGGCCGGCGCATCGAAACCATTCCGGCGGACGTCATGGACACCCTCGTTCGGTATCCCTGGCCCGGCAACGTCCGCGAAATGCAGAATGTGCTCGAGCGCGCGGTGATATTGTCGCAAAAGGACCAATTGCGGGTGGATCCGCAATCGTTGGCGAGCGCCGCGGCCCAACCGGAACTCAACCAGCAACTCGATGCGCGCGAGCGCGAGGCCATCGAAGCCGCGTTGCGCGCTTCGCATGGCCGGGTTTCAGGGCCGAGCGGCGCCGCCAAACGGCTCGGCCTGGCTCACTCCACCTTGGAATTTCGGATCAAAAAGCTGGGGATAGATAAATTCCAATTCCGGCGGAAACAGGCCTCTGCCTGACTGGCGTCAATGCTCAGGACGCGATGTTCTGAATGCAGCGTTGAGTGCGGCACTGCTGACGTGCTGCTGGCCATTGGGCCCTTACGGCGACGGCTCAGTTATTATTCGTTCCTGCCTCGCAGTCGTCGCAAGCGCTTGGCTTGCACTGGTCCCCGTCCCTTGCCCTTCGTGCGCCGGTGGATTAGTTTCGTATGGTCGCTCGACAACGCCATGGCACCCGGCACCCACGAAGAAACGCTTCGCCCCCGCAAAGGCAAGTGGGCACTCATCCTCTTGCTGTGCGGAGGTTTTGTTGGCGGCGGCTTCTGGATGGCCCGGGATGCCGATGCGTCCGATCGGTTCTGGGGTTACTTCAACATGGCCTTCTTTGGTCTCGGTGTTCTGGCGGCTCTCGTCCAGTTCGTTCCGGGCAGTTCATTCCTTCACCTCGGTTCGGATGGCCTGACGGTCCGAGCGATGTGGCGCACCACGTTCTATCGATGGTCGGACATTGAGCGATTCGGCGTCGCCAGGCTCGCCACGGCGAGTGAACGATTGATCGGTTTGGAATTCTCGGCGAGTTATCCGCGCCGTGACCGGGCCCAAACCGTCAAGAAGATCAACCGCAAACTGACCGGTTTCGAGGCGGCATTGCCCGATAACTACGGCTGGGACTACGCGGAACTCGCAGCACATTTGAACCGATTGAGAGAGCGGTATGTGAGTGCCCACGAGCCGACGCGGGTCGCCTAACGTCGAGGATGGAGACCTGGCGCGCCGGTGGTTCGAGGCGGTCTTTAGAGTTGGCCGTTGGACTACTTACGATCAGGATGCTTTCAACCACTAAAAGATGGGCCGGCTACTTCCGGCGCTACTGGATTACGCCGAATTCGATCTGGCTGCGCCAACGACGCGAGTGGGTGGAATTGCGTCGAGATGAGATTGCCGCACTGAAATTCGAGACCGTCGGCCGAGTCATCGTGCGTTACTACAACGGCAAGAGATTCATTGTCAGCCTTTACGGATTTCCGAATTTCTCCTATGACGCCGTTTGCCGGTCACTTCGCGATGCGATGCGTCACAACGAGCAGACGAGAGGTTTATGGGATGAAGCAAAGGTCTTGAAGCATTACTGAGACTTCCTGAACCGGTAGAACCTCAGCGACGAAGTGTGCCCATTGGTGTCCAGGAACTCACAGTAGCCGTTCGAATTCGCTGTCGCGACGCCCAGTTCTCGCCACACCAACAGATTGGTCGTAGCTTCAACATGGTAGTCTCCGGCGGGCGTCCCGCGTTGCCTCAACAGCACATTACCATCCGGCCGCATTTCGATGGCCTTGAGATTCGGTTGAATCGCGGCGGGTGTCCGCGCCACCACAGCGGCGCCCTCATACGTGCCATAGGCAAAACGCGTGGCGTCGGGCGACCAGGCGACCGGGGACGTGACACCGATACCGGTGTGCGCATCATAGACCTGGCGCAGCGTCCCATCCGCGACGCGCCAAAATCGAATCACGCCCTTTTGCTGCCAAAGCCCGGCTCCATCCACAAAGGGCAAATAACCCGTCGTGACCAGGTGAGCGCCGTCCGGAGTGAAGCGAATGGCCCCGACACCCTCGTTCGTCGCGTGCCCGGCGAAGTCCCTCAGCCGGGCGCCGTCGGAGACGCGCCACAGGGTGACCCGGTTGGGAGGGTCGCCCCAAGCCGCGAGTCTTGTGCTGTCGGGCGTGAACGCGACAGGCGTGGAACCCTGCGCCAGTCCGCCCTGGAGGGAACGAATTATCTGACCGGTGCTGCGCTGCCGAATCGCAATCATGCCCTGGCTCGCCGAAGATTGCAGTTGTCCGTCAGGTGAGAAGTTGAATGTGGTATTCGTCCGATCGTACCCGCTCCCAATCGTCACAGACACCGTGAAGCTTTCCATGCGCCAGCGCGACAAGGTCCCGTCGCCCCCCACTGCTCCGAGAAGCTGAGCATCGGGCGCAAAGAGGACGAGCCCCGTTCCGTCGACGGTTACATTGAGCACGCCCAGGAAGACGCCGTCCGCGGCGCGATGCACTCGATAGCCAAGGCCCCCGCCGGAATTGTGCACAGCGATAAAGGTTCCGTCGGCCGAGTAGAGGGCTTGGTTGGCGTTGCCCGAACGGTGCGGTTGCAGGACAGAATAAACGAGAGCGCCGTTGTCAGCCCGGCGGGTCCGCAGCCAGCGATCCGTCGAGCCGAAGGCCACATCGCCGGACATGCTTGGAGACCAGCCCACTCCTTGAATGCTATTCGCCAGTGTGTTTGGTGTAGCCGCTTCCCAAACAACGTCCGGCGGGCCTTGCCCGCGCGCGATCGGAGCCTTTTGAAAACACGTCACCGCCACGGCGCCGAGGAAAAGAATCGCCTGTGGCTTCATGATTCATTAAGAATCACCTGCTTTGAGCATCGGTCAAGCGCGATCCGGACAGGCCCACCGTTCACATTTTCGTACCGCCGTCGGTAGTGAGTTTGCTGAAGCGGAGTCAAATCAACGCGGCGGATCGAGCGCTGCGGCCTGGGCGGGATTGAGCATTGCAAGATACGCGAGTTTCCCGCGCAGCCACGAGGCGGACGGAACTTCTCCCGCTCCCGCGCGGCCGAGTCGATGAGCGGCGGCCCGCAGGCGCCTCCGTTCCTGACGCGATAGCCCCAGCGTCTCGTTTACGACCACGCCGGTCACGGTTTGCCGCGTGGACCGTCCCATCAGCCTCGTCTTCTCGTCGTTTACGGTGAATCCTTCCGCCTCGATGATTCGGCCCGCTGCGATGCGAACTTTGTGCGCGGCAGCTTGCTCAACATCGCCGGAGAACGTCAGATCATCCGCGTAGCGCGTGTAGGCGAGCCCATGCCGTTTGGCCAGGCCAGCCAGGCGTCGGTCGAGTCGCAGCACAAGCGCGTTGCACAAGCCAGGGCTGGTCGGCGCACCTTGAACACAGTGTCGCCGGCCAATCGGAACGTGGAACACCGTCCCGTCCACTTCCACCGCCTGACGCTCCGACTCTGTCATCACCACTGCAAGCGTAGAGGCCACCGGGAAGCTGTATCCATACCCAATCAGCAGCCCGCGCACGCGCGCAAAGGTGACGGACGGAAAGAAATCCTTGAGGTCCAACTTGAGCACGAAGCGTTTGCCGACGTGCGGTTCGGCGCCCGTGCGAATGTTGCGTCCGCGCCGGAAGGCATGGGCCTGGTCGCTGACGGGGAATTTCTCGACGAGCAAGGCCAGGAGCTTGCGCTGAATGGCCTTGAGCCGCCGCTTGGGCGCCATGATGAGGCGCTTGCCGCCGGAGCGTTTGGGAATGGCGAAGGTGACGTAATGGGGCTGTCGCTCGCGCTCGCGGTGAATGGCGAAGTACCAAAGTTCCTTCAGGGAAACGCCGAGCGCCTTCGCGATATCCTCCTCGGTTTTCCAAAGCGGCAATCCGAGGCGCTCGAGTTGGGCCTCGTCCGTCAACAGGTCGCGCAAGTTGCGATTGCGGGTGCGCAGCGTGCCGGCGAAGAGCCGTTCGGCCTCGGTCACGGTCATCACCTTCTTGCGTTGGGTGAAGCCGAGCCGGCGCGCGGGAGATTTGACCTTGGGAAGCAGCCGTTTGTCGCGCAGCGCACGGCGGCGATGGTGCTCGCGAAGCGGGCCGCCGGAAACATCGACCCGTTCTTCAGCCGCATCCGCCGCGGCGGGGCTTTGTTCGCCCGGGGTAGGAGACAGGCGTGAGATGTCGCGTTTGGGCGCCGCGCCGAACAGCGATTTGAACCACGCGAGAAGACTCATGGCGCGAAACCTCCGGAGTCCGTGAAGACAGAGAAGGCCCGGCGGCGGATTACTTTCGAGGCTCTGGACTCAGGGCTTCCCGACGTTGCGCACGTTGGGAACCCTGGCGATGTATGGCTGTCATATTCCCGCCGCGGCGAAACACCGCGGCACTTCTGGCTAATCCGTGGCCACCGGGCCTTATCTGTCTTCATTGTTTTCGCCCCCTTCCTGGTCGTCAACGTTTTCTTCCTCCTGCGGGCGCGGCCGCGCCGGAGCTGCCGCGGCGGAAGCGGCCACCGAGGTCGCCAAATCCTTTTGCCCATCGGCGCTCGCCCGGAACAGGGCAATCATGTGTTCGCACGGTCCCTTGCCGAGCAGGTGCTCCTGGAAAAAGGCGCAACTGCACGTGCCGAAAATGATTCGACCCGCGTCACCAACGACGATCTCGGTCTTCTCGGCGCCGACTCCGCCCGTCACGCGCCAATCGCGATAGACGATCTCCCGCGTCACGGGGCCGTTGGGCGTCTTGAGCGTCTTTGTCTTGCGCGTCTCCTGCGGCTCACACTGCGCGAAGGGCACTGCGTTTTGAGCGAGCAACTCTTTCGCTCGCTCCAGCCGCTCGTCCGGCGGGAAAAGCTTCACTTCATCGATGGGCTCCTCGAAGAGTTCGCGATGCCGGAAGTCTCGTGATTCCACGTCGAAGATCGCGCGGCCCTGCCGGCAGAGCCGTTCGCACGCGCGCCAGAGAACCTCCGGCGGCTGGCGGAGACCCGCCGCGAGTTCCTTCGTGGACGCGTGGAACCGGGTCGACAGTTGATGAAGGACCTGGCCCAACAATTCGTTGCTCACGGGGGCTGTGTCGCTCAGCAAATCGAAGCTGCCGGAGTCGGTCCACGATTGGTCGCTCCAGCCCGAAAGGCCGAGAACGAACGTCAAGTCGGGCAGCTTGACGGCGTAGAAACTCGGCAGGCTGCGGCCCTTGAGGTAAATGTCCACGCTTGTCGCAAAGGGCAGCAGCGGCTCGATGAGCTTGAGCCGCCGGCGGCCCCAGGTGCGGATGGTGCGCGGCTCGGTGTAATTGTGTTCGCTGCCGCGCAATGGCACGACGTGTTCCCACGGCTCGAGCACGATGCGCGCTTCCTGGCCCGGCGTGAATTCGTAACGGAGTGCGCGCGGGGAGAGCTTCGCCTTGGTGTAGCGCAGGAAGCGAATCGCCGCGAGCAAGTCGGCGGGGCGCACCGTGAGGCGCGTGCCCGGCATGGCCATTGCGCCGGCGACTTGCAGGAAGCCGCGCACCCAGTTGTCGGGCAAATCCACCTTCTGCTCAAACCGGCCGCCGGAGCCTTTGGTTTTGACTTCGAACCCTTCGGCGCCGATGCGGAGCCATGTTTCCCGGCTGGAACGCAGTTCGCTCAACGCGGCCCAGAGCCACGCTGTGAAATCGACGTTCGTTGTGCCCGTCGCTACTTCGCCCTCGGTGGCGAGCATGGCGGGGTCCACGATGACCATGGCATAGACGCTCTGGTCCTGGCTGAACGCCTCGAAAAAGAGGCGGTCGGGATGAACGGTGATAACCGGGTCGAGGATCCAGCTTCCAAACTCCCCCTGGCTCATCCAGACATCATTCGACCAAATCGCTTCGCCGAGCGCGCGCAGCGTGAACCGCAGGAGCGGCACGTTCCGAGTCACGCGGCCGTGGAAGCGCACGGGCCGGCGCGCGTTGGCGGAGATGCCCAGCAACGCATGGTCGCGGCCGGACTCGAAGACACTGGGCGTGGCGTAATCGAATGCAGCGATCATACAGCCCTTTCGTAGACCACCGGCTGCTCCTTCGGCCCGCGCAATTCCGGCCAGCGATGGAGCAGCCGGGCGATGAGCCCCAGGAGTTGTTCCTTGGGATAACGCCTGTCGGGAAGGCTCAAGGCATCGCGCGCGCGGTCGAGGATCAAGCGCGCGGTTTCAGGCGTGCTCCCCGCGTTGGCCAGCGCGCCGAACGCCAGGGTGCGGGTATGGCGTTGCAACGGCCGGAGGAGCGTGCCCATCAACAGGGGAAGGTGCGCCGTGGCCTGCGCACGGGCCCGGTCATCATCGAGACCCAGGGCGCGATAGGCCAGCGCCATGACATGGATCTCTGAGCCTTCGACCAAATCCGCCAGGCTGCGGGGATCGGCCAGGTAGGCCGCCGCCGAGCGTTCGAACAACAGCCGCGCCAGGCGATTTTCCTTCACGAGCAGGTTGTAGTTCCAGATGGAGAAGGCGGGCACCTGGCCCAGCACGCTCGCGCTGCGACGTGAGAACTGGGCCTCATCGGATTTTAGAGCGCTGTAGTAATCGGCCAGCTTCCCGGCATCGGCCAATACCTTCTCCGCGTTGCCCCAGCGGCCCCAGCGCGTGACGATGCGGCTGGCCAGAAAATCAACCATCTCCTCGTCGCCAGCGGCGAGGAAATGATCCAACAGCTTGGGGTAGTGTTGTCCCCAAAGGTGCGACTGGAGATGGAGCTTGTACGGCCCGCGCAGCAGAACGGGGAACCGCTCGTAGAACCGCAGCGCGACTGGCTCGTCGAGTTGATGCACGAGGGCCGCGCCGAATCCAGCCCAGTTCCATTCGCGCGACACGCCCGCCAGCGCCAGCAGACGATCGATGACATCTCTTCCAGGAAGGGTCGTGTTCTCCAGCAGCGCCAGGATTTCCTTGTTGAATTCCTTCGGGCTGCTGCACGTGCGGATGAGCGCGGACCACAAGTCCCACCAGCCGCGTTCGCGGGCGTAGTCCGCCATCTTCCCGTAGCTGCCGCGCGTGAACCAGCCGGCCCAGACCTGCCGCAAGTGGCGCATGACGTATGGAAACAGGTCGCGGCCGCGGCGTTGCACCAATTGAAAGAATCCCTCGGCCAGATTCAGGCTCAAGCCTTCCGGGTGACGCTTCTCCAGTTCGCGCACGAGTTCGTCGGCGCTTTTGAGGCGGTCGCAGAGGGCGAAACATTCCTTCGTCCAGTCCTCCAGCGGCACCTGTCGGCGATAGAGCTTCCAACGGAAGTCGTCGTCCTTCTGCCTGTCGGCCAGTCCAATCAGCCGGCCCCAGAGTGCGCGCTTGGGCTCGCCGCTGAGCCACCCACTTGGCAAATGGTGCAGAATGAATGCGCCCGAGGCTCGCGGGTCCATCGCGTATAATTCGCAAGCGGTGGCTTCGTCGCACTGAAACCAGAGGTCGAGCTTGCGGAGGACCACCTGTCGCTTGGCGGAGTTGGCGGCGCCACGGAATCGCGCGAGGATTTCGCGGCTGATGTCTTCGGAGCGCTTGTCCCGCAGCTTCCAGCCATATTTCCCGGACAACTTCCATTCGTAGAGTCTGCGAAACAGGTCGACGTCATCCTGTCGGTCCACCTCGTCGAGCCACGCATCGAGAATCTTCGCTTTGTCGCCTTTCCAGTGGATGACTTCCACCTTCCACTTGGGCAGCGTCATGTAATTGCTGAACCGGGAAAGGATGAATGGGCGGAAGAGAATTCGGTTTCGACGGTACAATTCCGGGCCGAAAAGCCACGTGAATCCGGAGAACGAAACTTCGGCGGCCGCGAGCCCTTCGAGTTGCTCGCGCAACTGGGCATCCGCCATCGGCCGCTGAAGCAGCGCCCGGAGCGTTTGCTCCAGTTCCCTTGGGGTCATGCGTGGCTCCGGTTTACCGTGAATGGTTCAGCCTCGCAAGCGCCAGGAGTGGAACATCGAACCAGGTAACCCAGCCGAAGCCGCGCCCCGCCATCGCTCATCCGGGCTTCTCGACGTAGCCCTTTTTCACTTTCTCCGCGATGAGTTTTTCCGCTTCCCGAGCGGCTTTGCTTTCGTCCACGAATGCTTTCGTTTGTTCCTGGCCGGCGGTGCCAATGCGGCCGAAACGCACAGTGAACGAATTGCCCGTGACCGCGATCTCCCAAAACTTGCGTGACGAGCCGCCGATGAATTCGAAATGCCGGACTGAGGCGGGAACGGAAGTTTTTGCTGGCACCGGCGCCGGTGGAAGCGGTCCGCTCGTCCCGGGCGAGGGGGTCGAAGAGGATTCCTGATTCGCAACTGGAGTTGGAGGAACTCGTGGCGCCGGCGCCGCCACTTCTGCTGTCGCAACAGGCGCAATGACTTCACGAAGCGCTTCTTCTTGTTCTTCGGCTTCGTGCTCCTCGGCAGTCTCGTCCCCTTTCAGCAGCTTCTCGAGACGCGCGAGCACGTCGTCGGGGTTGTGATACCAATCCTTCGTCAGCACCAGAGCGAACCGCCAGCCGAACGCGCGCAAGATGGACGGCTGCATGAGGTAACGATCCAGGAGGTTCGGATTCGCGTAGTGGCCGTCGGTGTCGACGAGAATGCCAAGTTGATACAGGTCGTCGGAGTTGCCCCGCACCGCGAGGTCGCAGCGGAATTTGGACTGGCCGACGTTCAAGTCCACGGCATAGCCGCGCGCGCGCAATGCCGCCGCCAGCGCCTCCACGACCGCGTCGCCCTTGCTCAGCGGCGCGAGGGCCTTGCGGCTGAGTGGATTCAAGTTCTCCAACACGCGCCGGGCGAGAGTGGCATCGCCCTTGGACACGGCTTCGGCGTATTGAAGGAAGTTCTTCAAACTGTTCGCGCCGTCATTGTAGTCGTTGGTGATGTCGTGGTGGCGAATGGAACTGACAATCGCCATGTGATGCTTGGCTCGGGAAAAGATAACGTTGAGTCGTTTTTCCCCGCCGCGCTGGTTGATTGGGCCGAAGTTCATGAGCATCCGTCCTCCAGCGTCATGGCCGTAGCAGACGCTCATGATGATAATGTCCCGTTCGTCGCCCTGGACGTTCTCCAGGTTCTTCACGAACAGGCCGCAGAAAACGTCGTTCTCCTCGCGTACGTACTCTGCTTCGAGTTGCGCGGCGAAATTGTTGTCCTCATCCGCCAACCGGCTTAAGGCGTCATCGATCTCCGCCTGCTGCGCCTCGGAGAACGCGACGACGCCGATGCTGAACTTCGTGTCCCGCTGGAGTAGTCCGCGCACGAGTTGCGCGATGTAGGCGGCCTCGTTCGGATTGCGGCGATCCACATAAACGCCGTTCTCCATGAAATGAAAACTGATGCTGCGGGCGAGCAGAGCGTCCACATGCGCACCGCCCTGCTCGTTGGCGGCGACGAGCAATTCGATTTGATTGGGCAGCGCGCGTTGGCGGTCCGGGATCGTGAAGAGATTGCCGCTGTAGAACGCCGCGTTGGAAAAGCTGATGAGGGATTCGTAGCGGCTGCGGTAATGCCAGGCCAGCAGTGTCGAAGGAAGGTTCGTGGCCGACTGCGTGAGAAAACTGTCGGAGTCGAGGTCCACTTCCATCCGCTCGCCCTCTTCCTCGACGATGACCGTCTCCTCCTCGCCGCGTGCGGCCGCGAAGAACGTGGTCGGGGGCAACTGCATCTCGTCGCCCACGACGATCACCTGGTTGGCGCGATAGATCGCGGGGATGGCTTCCTCCAGTGGAATCTGGCTGGCCTCGTCGAAAATCACGACATCGAACAGATCCGGCTCGAGCGGCAGTGTGTCCGAAACGCTCAGCGGACTCATGAGCCAAATCGGCTTCAGGTCCTGAATGACCTGCCCGGTGTTCCCGGCGGCGAGGTCGCGAATGGATTTGTAGCGCATCGTCTTGCCGAACTCGTGCTCGAGGTCGCGCCGGCCCGCCGCGTAGGTTTTCTTGAACGCCTTCTGCTCCTCCTGCAATTGCGACGCGGGCAACGAGGAGACGCTGACGTGTTCGAGGAACTTGCGGCGCACCGCCATCCGGATGCAGCGCGCGTTCAAGCCGAGCCATTCGCGATAATGCTTTTCCAGCCGTTCCATTTGTCGCGCCAGCGTCCGGCCATCGAAGCGGTTGACGATTCGGTCCTGCCGGTAAACCAGGTTTACGCTCTTGTGTCCGACGGAGGCCTCGAATTCGGGCAGCGGCACGTCCGCGTGGCGCAACGCGTGGCTGAAACGGTCCGGCACTTCCGCCAGGTCCGCCAGAATGGGGGCCAACTCGGCCAGCGTTGCGCTTTGCTCGCGCAGTTGGCCGAGAACGTCTGTCAGTCCCGCAAAATCCAGCTTCTCGTGCCCGCATAGCAGGAAGCGCAACGTCGCATCGAATTCGGCGAAACGCGGGTGAATGTCCGCCAGGCCCTTGAACAGTTCGGGCGCGGCTTCGGCCCGGCTCAATTGCTGGACCATCGCCTTGATCGACGGATGTGCCGTGCGCCGGTCGGACTTCAACTCCGCGACCAGCGCGCGGAAGGACTCGACGTCCTCAGTGTGCCACGCAGAGGCTGCGGCCTGACGCGCCGATTCCCATTCCGCCTGCGCGGAGTGCCTGGCGGACAAGTCACCCAGAATCTTGCTCCAGGCGGGCGCGACCGCGTGACTCGCGAAATCGTAGCGCGCCTGGAGAGTCTTCTTGAGCCTCCAGAACGCGGGCTGCAGGAAGCGGAAGATCGACTTCTCCATCCCGCGCGCCTGGGCCAGCGCGTTCTCCGTGTCGTCCGGCGACAACGGCTCCCGCCACGCGGCGGTTTTCTCGGTCGCTCGCTGGAGTTTCCGTGCCTTGTCGTCCAGAGTCGCAGCCAGCGCGTCGAAGGCCCGCGCCGTGGGTCCGGGCGCGAGCACCGCCAACAGATTTCGTTCGGCCAAGGGACGCGCCTGATTCGCAAATTCCAGGATGGCCTGAATCTCCCCGACTGTGTCCCACAATTCGCCGGGCAACTCCGACAACTCCAGCGCGCTCTCGATGGCGTCCAGCAAGTCTTCCGCTTGCTGCAACTGCGCGGCGAGCGTTTCGAGCGGACGGTCCGATTGCAGGACGCCGTTGCCGACCCAGCGGAGCGGATGTTTGGCGAAGCAGAGGTCCTCACCCAGATCGGCCAGGGCGATTTGCAGCCGGTTGACCACGTCGCCGTGCGCCAGCCAGAGCGGATAGTCCGGGAGGACGTCTTCGATTTCGGGCGCCTGCTCGCGGGCCTTCCCGCGCAATTCCACAAGCCGATGCAACAGGGTTCTCACCGCAATGCCCGTGTTCGCGTGGGCCTGTCGCATCACTTCGGCGAAACGGCCCAGGCTGGTGAGGTCCTGTTCCATGGCGCGCAACGTTGTGGCCCTCGTGGCATCAGCGGCGGCATCCACATCCGCCTGACCGAGGAATTGCTCGTAGGTCTGCTTGAGATTTTGGATGAACGCCTTCTTGTCGGTCTGCGAGTCGTGGATGAGGCAGCAGAGCTCGTCCAGGCCCTGCTGGCGCAAGCGGTGAAAGACAACGTCGATAGCCGCCCGCTTCTCGCACACGAACAACACGCGTTTCCCCCGGGCCGCGTAATCGGCGATGAGGTTGGTGATCGTCTGCGATTTCCCCGTCCCTGGCGGCCCCTGGATGATATAGCTGGCACCCGTGCGCGCCCGGGCAATAGCGGAGGCCTGCGTGGCGTCGCAGGGAATGACGAGATGCCGGTCGGCCAGTTCCAGCGGGGGCGGCGGGGCCTCTTCGGCCGGCTTCGGAGCCAGCGAAAAAACCATGTCGAAGGCGCCGCTGGCCATGTCCGTTTCGATGAGCTTGGCGTAATCGCGGACGAGCGTCATCTTGCGATAATTGAAATTGCCCAGTGTAAGAGCGCACAAATCGAAGTCCCAGGAGTAGGGATTCTGGTTGTCGCCTTCCCGCAGGGCGAACATCTGCCGTTCGGCTACCAGAACTTTGCCGCCGTCAGGGGCGGACGGATCAACGATATGAGGCAACCGCGGCTCCGGCGCCGCGCCCGCTACGTCACGTAACGGCATGGGCGTGGGCCGGACTTTTTCGAGGAAGAGCTGCAAGCCCAACGGACGGAAGTTTTCGCGGTCGTAGCTGTAGTCCGGTTTGGCGGTGCTGCGCGTGCGGCGGGCCTGATGCTTCATGCGGCGGCGATACTGGTCGACGCGCTGCCTGGCCTTCTCGTGGATCAGTTCGATTTGCGGGCGCTCGAGCAGGCTGAGCGTCACGCCGGGTTCGCTGGCCTGAATCTGCGCCTTGAGCGCCTCGTAAAACTGCTGGAGCGGGGTTTGCTTCAGGTCCACCACCTCGGGCAAATCGAGGTTGTAAAGCTCCTTGAGGTGATGGCGTAGCACAGGGTTCACCTCCGCTTCGCTGGTGGTCGGGTCGAGGACGTAATTGTCGCGGACTCCTTTCTTCTTCGTGAGCTCAACAGGCAACAGGAGCAACGGGGAATGGACGCGTTCGGCGGGCGCCTCCTTGAGATTGTTCCAACGCAGGAACGCGAGCACCAGCCGCAACTGGGCGAAGCCGAACTCCGCCCGATCGCGCCGCGCTTCGCTGATGAGCTTGTCCAGCACGCCAGGGATGTAGGGCGCGTCCTCGAAGCGCAAATATTTGCCGAGCGACATCGGCGCGCCGCCGGTGATGGCCGCGGCCAATTCGGGATGCCAGACGAAAAGCTGTTCCAGCTTGATGTTGCGGTAATCCAGCACCAGCGGCACCGAGGCCACGGTCAGATTGAGGGTTTGAAGCGTCGGCTTGAAGTAGATGAGCCGATTGCGCCGCGAGATTTCAAACAGCCGGTCGCGCAGGTGCGCCTGAATCAGCCGCCGCTTGCCAGTGATTCCCGATTCCTTGAAACCCTGGATACGGTTGATGTCGAGTTCGGACGCCTGCTCGCGGTAATTTTCCAGCCGAGAAATCACCTGGGCCAGGTCTGGGGCGCGCTTGTGCCGGTTCAACTCCGTCATCTGCCCGATGGTCGAAGCCAGCACCGGGTTGAGCCGGTTATTGACGGAGAACAAGTTCGTGCGATGGACGCTAAACAGCTCCAGTTCGCGGGGGTCCGTGAAATCGAGGCCACACGCCACGCTCGCGAGCAGCATTCCCAGCGAAAAGATGTCGGTCAGTTCGTCATGATGTCCTATCGCGTGCTCCCAGGAACGGTAGTCGGGCAAAAAAAGCGGCTTGGTGATCTCGCTGCCCGCCGTGCCGACGCCGAGATCGGAGACGGTCAGCGTAGCCGCGTCGACGTCCGCGGTCCGGCGGGATTCGGCGACGACCTCGACTGCCTCGCTGACGGGCGTCTGCAATGCCTCGACTCGCGAGGTGTTCTTCTGCGGTGAAGCCACCCTGGCCGGCGCGAACTTGAGGAAGCCCTGGTCCGTCACCAACAGATCCTGAATCCCTTGCAATGGCGCTACGAATCCCGCCTGCTGTGCCGCCCGCACTTGCTTCATGAGCGGCAGCAACGCAGCCAGGGCATCGTCCGTCTCGAAACCTCCGCGCTCGACGCCGCTTTCGAGGAATTTCAGGAACGCGGGTTGGTTCGCTTCACTCACCGTTCGCCTCCGCCTTGGCGAGCATCGCGGCAGCCTGCTCCTTGAGCTGCTTGAGGTCGCGCGCTTTTAGCCTCAATTCCTTGGCGGCGAGTTTTTCGAAGGGTGAACTCCAATCCAGCTCGCGCGCCAGCTCCAGCGCCGCGGCGCAGGGCATCTCCATCAATTCAGGATCCGCTGTGACGAAATCGAGCAGCACATAGCTCAGATACTCGCGCAGTTTCGCATCTTGAACCTTCAAGCTCTCGAGGGACGCCGCGTCCTTCGAGGAGGCTGGTTCGAAGTCGTCGAAGAAAAGCTTCGCGTGGCCGAGCACGGCCGGGGTTTGAAACCACTTCGGACGCAGGAGCTGCTCCAGCAACCGCCGCGTGGCCTGGGTTAATCGCTTCTGCCCGAGCAAGTCCAGTTCCTCGAGCCGAGCCGTGCCCTCCATCATTTCGCTGATTTGCGCCTCGGCGGCGCCCTGTTTCTCCTGCCAAAGCGCCAGGGCCCGCGCCCGGATGAACGCTTCCGGATGGGACAGGCCTTCGGTGGAGACGTTGCCTTTGGCGAAGATCTCCTCGGCTTGTCTCAGGTACGCCTCAGCGCTGACTTGAGGCAAACCGGTCTGCGTCTTTACGAGTCCGGCAATCACCGGCAGCACGTCGCCCGTGACACACAGCGAGCCTCGATCCGCGAAGATTTCCGTGTAAAGCTGGTAACGCTTTGCAGTCAGTTCGTGGCTGCTGGCTGCTCGAGGATCAGCCGCCACGGCATCGACGAGCCGGTCCGCGATGTGGAATTCGCCTGCGTCGCGTCCCCACAAATGATAGTGCGCCAACTCGTGGCCGATCACCGATTTCAGTTCGTCCGCGTTGAGCAGCGTGAGCACCGGTCCCGAGAAGACCACGTGGCCCTCGCCGGGAATGAAGAACAGCGCGGCGTTGGGCTGGGGACTGATTTGCGCCTGGTAGAGCGTGACGGGGATGTCGAGCCGGAGCTGCGCTTTGGCCTCCTCGACGGCCTTGTTAAGTTCCGGGTGGGCGACGGCGTCCAGCCGGTACGTCGATTTGAGCAATTCGGTCCGAAGCTGTTCGGTGTAGTCCGCCTGGGCCCGCGCCGAAGCGAACCAGTTCCACAATTCCCGTTCGTGCGACTTGAGGTAATCCCTCAACTCGACGTGATACGGCAACGGTTCAGGAATGTTCTGCGGCGCACCCACAGGCGTGTGGCTATTGTGCTGGGGATTAGACCAAAGAACGCGTCCGTGGTCAAAGCAGACAAGGTGTCTGTGCTACAGTTTACTCCCTTGGCCGCGGCCGCGTAGGAGCGAGGCGTTCGATCAGACGCAGGGCCACACGGCCCAGGCGGCCTGAGTTGGCAAGTTGCACCTTCAACGTTTCGAGTTCCATCGCTTTCGCCACTGCCGTTGTCAGGTCAACGAAGGGAATTTGGCAGCGTTGGCTGAGCCAAAGGCCGCAGTTGCGCGGCTCGGTTGGATCGTCCGATTGGCTGTGAATGGTGCGCCGGAATCGCCCGGCGTTGCGGCCGAGCGTCCCGGGCGGCGCCCCAGTCGCTACGGCCATCAAGAGATAGCTTGGCCCGTTTTCGCCCGAGTTATCTTCGACAAGCTCGAGCGATACGGCCTCGAAGCGGGGTGTTCGATTCCCGCAAAAACGTCGTTGGAGGAGGAGTCGGCCTTTATCCAGCCGCCATTCGTTGCGTCCGAAGCTTAGCCAGGTCGCCCCCCAGCCCACGGCGCCAGCGAGCGCGAAAAAGAAAATCACAGCCCCCAACAGGTCCGGTCGATCCCTGGCCTGAGTGACGAGATACAAAGGAACCAGGGCAAGCAGGGCGCAAATAATCCAGGCCACCCTCGCCTGTTTGCGCCGCACCGCCGGGTCTTTCACCAGCACGTTGTCGCGTTCCAGTGACACGACTTCACACCAGCCTTTCGGGAGTGCGCCAACGGCTGGGGGTTGGGCGCTGAGGCCGAACTCCGCGTTGAACGCCTGTTCGAGTTCCGCCCGTTCGGCCGGCGTGCCGAGTCGTGTCAAAACGGTTGTTCCACGCGCCGTTTCGACGCAAAGCGGTGCACGGTCCGAAACCCGGTAAAAGCGGCGAAGCTCTTCGCGGGGAAATCGTTCCTCCGAGCAGAAAATGCCGTAGGAGTGTTTGATTTCGAGGCCATCGTGCCGGGCCAACAAGATGTCGCGGCCAAAGAGCAACCTGAGCAGTTCGTGCCCTGCCGCCAGCCCTCCGATGGTCCAGAGCACCAGCCAGAAAATGAGGAACAGTCCGGCGCCCAACGCCGCGCCAAACTCCAACTGCTTGTGACCGACTCCGGGTGGCTGGCCTGTGAGAAGCGACCAGGCTCCCCGGCCGAGGATCCAGCAAGCGAAGCACTCGCCGACTGCCCAGCCGGCCAGCCAAACGATCGAGAACACCGCCCCACCGAATCGGCTGATGCCGGCGATGCGCAGCCGCGCCTCCAATCCAGCGCCAGTGCGTTCAAGGTTCATTTCCTGGTTTGGCTCGCTTTTGGTGCCGCATACCATTTACTTGTTCGGCCTATCCGGTTCGAGCCTAAGTCAAATGTTGCCTTTGCGACCGAACCAACACCATGAAACGCGACTACACGCTATTCCCGAAGGACGATAACGGCGACGTGCTGTGGGAATTCAGAACTCAAGGCGACGCGCTAACGGAACCGCGCGAGATCGATATGAGCATCATTTTTCCGTCCGAGGAGGCAGCGCTCGAGTTCGCGGTCCTTTGCCTCCGAAGCGAGTTCAAAGTCGAGCTTCAAGAAGTCGAGGAGGAGCAGGAGGATGGTCTCAACTGGGAAGTCATCGTGTACACCCATGCCGTTCCCACCCATGCCGACGTCACGGTGCTCGAAGAGGAACTTGGGAAACAGGCGGCCACGTTGGGAGGTCGCACCAGCGGATGGTCGGCGGTGTTCGTTCCATCAACTTGAGATTGTGAGATCGCCCTGTTTTTGAGGCTGCTCTTGTTGCCGCGATTGTGGTATGGGTGTCCCATGAATCGTTCGCCCATTCTTTTGGAACACGTCGCGATTCTCGGCTTGCTGACCCTCCCCCTGATGGGGTGCGACAAGAAGGACGACAGTATCGCCCTGAAGGCAGGGGAGAAGATCGGCCAACAGGTGACCGACTTTACCAAAGGCCTTGGCAAGGGGATCGATCAGAAGATGATGGTTCAGGTGGCCCTGAGTCCCCAGGTGCTGGCGCTTGGACTGACGAACACGATTGCCAAGTCGCTCGGCCTTGGCGGCACGAACGGCATCTCCGTTTACTTCATCGCCACGCAGAGTGTTTCCAATACGCTGGTCGTACGGGCACTCAACGGAGACGACGTCGAAGTCGGGCGCGCCAGGAAACTGGTCCTGCTGCAAAAGGACGAGGCCACTTACATCACGTTCCAGTTCGAAGACGCGATGGATATGCAGATGGTGAAGCGATTTGCGATAGGGTTGTGATTGGACGCCCCACCGACTTCGAGAACTCGAAACGCGACTGGACAGGCTCAGGGTCGCGGAGTAAGTAATAATTCATGGCACGACCTTCCAATCCGGGCTTCCCGGAGACTTGCGTCATCGAAGGTCCTCGTTACAACAAAGTTTGCCGGAGGCCGCTATGTTACGGAACAAGCTCATTGCGTTTGCATTCATCCTGACGTTGGTTCTGCAACCCCGCTCTGTTTGGGGACAAGGCAGGCCTGTCAGCGGGTTGTATGAAATTACTGCGGGCCACTACAGTGAATGCTGCGGGTTTGCAGGCATCCCTATCGGCGGCACATTACCGAATGAAATCCAGAAGTACGCAAGGTTCACGGTGGATCCTTCGGGGCAGTCCGCCACCTTGACGTTCCTGGCGGAAGACGCACGAACGGTTTTCAGCACTATGCCCTGCCCGCCGGCCGGCGACATCCGGTTCAGCTTCGACCATGGGCTGGTATTCCCGGACCGCACCGTGTTCCATGTCGACCCGGGTCCACCGCCGTTTCAGATATACTGGAATTACACCGTGAGCAATGCGCCGAACCGGCTGCGCATCGACGGCCAACTCGGCACCGCGCGGGCTGCGTGCGCCGATACGCCCACGCGATTCAGCCACAGCAATGTGGTGGCCGTTTTGATCCGAGGTCCGCGACTCACGTTTCTCAAGGGATCAAAGGAAGGCAGCACCCGACTCATGGTCCAGGGTCGCTCCGGGTGGACCGACATCGTCGAGGCCTCCACGGATTTGAAGACTTGGACGCCGATCAGCACGAACGTGATGGACTACAGCCTTTGCCCGATTTGCCCCTTTGCCGTTGTCGAGGACAAGGCGTCGACGGATTTCGCGCACCGATTCTATCGCGCGGTGGAGTACCCTTGATGGAAGGAGCGCGGACAGCCTTGTCCGCGTGGATGGAAATTGCGTCCGTCTCCCGCCAGATGCTACGGAATGAAGATCTTGGACAGGCTGCTTACGGGTCCCAGCGCAGGGTGCGGACGCGCGAAGTAGAAATCTGTTGCACTGAGCCGTCCGCAAAGCCGACGACGTAGGTGCCCGGCTGCCGGGGCTCGCTCAGGAGAAGTTCCTTGCCGCCGCTGACGTTCCAGCCGGATTCTGCTTCGAAGAAGAGAACGGTTTGGGGCGAAATCTTGGATTCATCCATCCCGCTGAGCTTGGAATTGTAGGCGAAGCTGCACCGGCCCGTGCCGGAGTCGTTGTTCGCCTTGTACACTTTTTCCGAAGCAGCATAGGTGAGCAGAACGTCGCACCACTTGTCGGCGGGTGGAAATGTGTCCTTGTTGTCATTGGCGTACATGCGGGCAGCCAGGCCGAGCTGTTTGAGGTTGCTGACGTTGTTGATGGTTTGCGCCCTGCTCTTGGCTTTGGCCAAGGCAGGCAGAAGCATGCCTGCGCCGATGGCCGCGACCCCGACTGTGGGAAGCATGAGCAAGGCAACAGAGCTTTCCTGGCTCCCAACCGATGTGGTCTGCCAGCCATTGGCGGTGTGCGCGCCAATGGAGAGGCTGAAGTTGGGTTTGCCTCCGCCAAAGAAGCTTTGGAGCACGCCCAGTTCCTGCGGTCCCAGGCCGCTGGCCGCCATGGCTTGTTTTTGGATTTCAGCGATGGCCTCACCGAATTTGGAGGAAACGTAAACGAATTGATTGCCTTCCGAGGGGAGATGCTTGGCCAAGCTTTGGAACTCCGAGGTGGATTTGAGCCCGGGCTCCTTGCCTTTGCGGACGGCCTGCACTGTGCGGACCAAGTCGGAGGAGGTGGCGAAAAAGAAGTAATCGCCGCTCGAGGCCACGGTAATCTGGAGCGGCAGGCCGATCGGGTTGGGCATCTCCATGGAGCAGGACTTGAGTCCGCCTTCGTCGCGCGCCACGACTTGCGGGTTCTTCCGGAGCATCGCGCTGATGTGTTCGTAGAGCAGATCCTTCTTTACCTTCACCGCGGCCACAAGACCGGGCGTGGGGATCTCGATGGCGCCGCCGGGGCCCATCGGAAGGGCGACGGTCTTGGCCGGGTCGAGAGTCAGGATGAGCCCTGCTTCGCCGTCGAGGGACGCAAGCAAGTCGGTCCACGAAATGCCCGTTTGCTTCTGAAACATTTGCGGGAACATGCCGGCAAATTGCGAGACCTCCGGGATGCCCGATTGCGACAATTCGCGTTGCAGCGTAGTCCAGAGTTGCGTCACGTCGAGATCGCCGTAGACGGCCAGGGCGGTCGTGGAGGGCAGGAGGTCCTGGGCCGCGAGCTTGTGCGGCGCTTTGCCGAAGAGGGTCCAGAGGAAGCCCTGTCCGGCGCCGGTAGCGTGATGGACGATCAGCTTGTTGCGATAAAGGCCGGGAGCAACGGGCGCGGCGCTCAGACCAACACCGGTGATGTCCTCAATGCCGCAGCGCTGGATGAGCGAGCTAATGAGATCGAATCCCCGCTCGATTTGTTCGGCTTCCTGCCCCGCCGGCCGGGCGACTGCGGTGATAATACCCCGCAAGTCGGAGACTTTTGTCGAGAGGCCTTTGAGCCATTGGTCGGTGGCCAGGTAAAGGTAAAGACTGCCACCGGGGTCGAGTTGGGAAGTGACCTCCTGGAAGCTGGTCTTGCGACCCCCGTCGAAGGGCGGCGTGCCCGCCATCTGCGAAGCCGCCGCGGGCGATGCGGGCGTGGCATTCTCGGCAGCAGCGTCTTTTTTCTTGCAGCTGGCGAACAACGCCAGGCTGAGGACTGTGGACAGAACGACGAATTGTTTCTTCATAAAGGGCTCCGGCCGCAAGCGGAGTTCATCAGCCGGAAAATGTAAAGCGGTAAGTCTTGTCACCCGTTTGCACGCCGGGTTTGGACATAGGCGCGCGACGCTTCATCTGAGGTAAATCCAATGCCGGCGTGTTTCTCAACGCCGCCTACCACGCTGATGTGACGTGAACGCCGCTCTCCGATCACGATGGCCATGTGAAACTGCGTTCGGATTGGACCGCGCCGCCCGCGCAGCGTCACGGCCGAACTTCGAGCGGCGTTCGAGATTTCCATAGCTTGCGGATTCATTCGGGATGAAAGTGGCTTCAACGCCAATAGAATTCCGTCCCGCGGCGGCGAGTGGTAGTGCAAAGCCGCACCCACTTTATAGCCGGTCATGGCCTGTAGATTGCCTTGCTCCTTCGGGCAGATTGTGATTCAGTGACGTTGCACCCGACAGCACTCGGCACACATTTTATTAGGTCCTCGGCACGTTTCACTGCGCCTGCTCTGAAATGCGCTCGAATGCCCCATCGCTCTATGACCTTTGGAACTCATCTCAAAAGTGTCCTGGTACGGCCCCTCGCTCCGTGCGCGCCTGCATCCGGACTGGAACAAGGATGGCTCAAAATCGGACCCTTCAGCGCGTGCGGAGCGACGTGCCCTGCCATCAGTGAGATGACCGCCGGACTCCGCCCGGCCCGGTGTGCCAGGTCGATTGCCTTACTTGCGGCGGTCGCTCTCACTGCCGCCCTGGCGCTTGTTTCACTCCAAGCTGCGACTCCATTCATCACCGAAATCGTGCCCGACAATGCCCATACGCTCGCGGACGAAGACGGAGATTTCCCCGATTGGCTCGAAATTCATAATCCAGGCCCTGGCGCCGTGAATCTGCAGGGCTGGTTTCTCACGGATAATCCGGGCCTGCTGACGAACTGGGCCTTCCCGTCGGTGAACCTTTCCGCGGGCGGTTACCTCGTCGTTTTCGCTTCGGGGAAAAACCGCACGAGCGATCCAGCCCATCTGCACACGAGTTTCCAACTCGAAGCCAGCGGCGAATACCTCGCGCTGGTGATGCCCAATGGCGTGACCATTGCCAGCGCATTCAGCCCGAAATTTCCGTCCGTTAAGGAAGATATTGCGTTCGGCATCGCCCAGAGCCAAATCATTACGCCGCTCCTGGCGAGTTCCGCGCCACGAATCCTGGTTCCGGCGAGCGCCGGCGAGTTGCCGCCGGACTGGAACCTCCCTTCCTACGTGCCGGGCGTGTTGTGGAGCAACGGCGTCGCGCCGCCCGCGATCGGCTTCGATACAAACCAAGCCTCGGGTCTTCCGTCCAATGTAGCCCCAAGCGGCACGGCTGCGCAAAGCACCGTGAACGGTTCCTTCACGGCGAACCTGGGGATCAACGGCAGCTTCGGCGACTTCACGCACACGCTCGGCACCGACCCTGCGCCCTTCTGGCAAGTCACGCTGACGAACCAGATGTTCATCCACAGCGTGGTGCTCTTCAACCGCACCAGTTGCTGCGGCTCCCGCCTGCGCGACATCACCATCGAAGTTCTGGCCACCAACGGAACCGAGACAGTAACCAACTTCGCTTCGGCGCTGCTCAACCCGGAGAACGCCGGTTTCACCTTCCCGAACGGCCCCGCCTATCTCTCGAATAACATTGTCACCCTCACGGGCCTTCCGGCGCTCGGCTACATCGTGCGCGTGCGTCGCACGCCCGACTTGGACTTGTCCGGCTCCGGCGGACAGGGCAACGCCGACGAACCCTCCGCACTCTCGCTCGGTGAAGTAGTGGTCAATGCCGGCGGCGCGGCTGGGCTCCGGCCGTACTTCACGACGGATATTCAGACCGCGATGTGGAACGTGAACGCCTCCGCGTTCATCCGCCTGCCCTTTGTGAGCACCGATAAGCCGGACAACCTCACGCTCACGACGCGCTTTGACGACGGCTATGTCGCCTACCTCAACGGCGTTGAGATTGCGCGTCGCAACGCCCCTGCCTCCCTTCAATGGGATTCCGACGCCACGGCGGATCGGCCACTGACCAACGCGGTCGAGCAGGAGACCCTCGACATCTCCGCCAATCTCGGCGCGCTCGTCAATGGACCGAACGTGCTCGCCTTCCAGTTGCTCAATTCCTCGGCGGCCGATCCAAATGCGCTCATCCAGCCGACCTTGACCGCGACGCGAGTTGTGGTGACCAGCAACGTGTTCTTCGACACACCGACGCCCGGCACGGCGAACACGACTCCCTGGTATTACGATGAAGTGGCCGACACGCACTTCAGCGTGGACCGCGGGTTCTTCACCAACGCCTTCCTGTTGGAAATCACCAACGCCACTCCCGGTTCACAGATCTACTATTCGTTCAATGCCGACGAACCGGGACCGACGAAGGGGACGCTGTATACGGGTCCGATCCAAATCACCAACACCAGTGTCGTCCGCGCCCGCGCGTTCCTCGAAGGGTGGAAGCCGACCGACGTGGACACGCACACGTACCTGTTCCTGGCCGATATAATCTACCAGGTGCCCAATTGGCCGGCCGATCGCGTCCCGCCTCGTTATTTTCCAGCCACGTGGGGCGCCAACGCCGTGGACTACGGGATGGATCCCGAGGTCGTCACCAACTACACACTGGCCCAGTGGCATGAGGCGCTGACGCAAATTCCGAGCATGTCGATTGTGACCGAAATGCGCCATCTGTTCGACCCGACGACCGGCATCTACGCCAACGCCAGCGGTCACGGCGAAGAATGGGAACGGCCGATGTCACTGGAACTCCTCGATTCGAAAAATGCCGTCCCAGGTCGCTTTCAAATCAACGGCGGCCTGCGCATTCGCGGCGGCTTCAGCCGGAACCCGCAATTCTTCAAGCATTCCTTCCGTGTCTTCTTCAACAGCGGCTACGGCGAGTCGAAGTTGCGTTATCCGTTGTTCGAGGACCAGGGCGCGGACGAATTCGAGAAGTTCGACCTTCGCACCAGCCAGAATTATTCGTGGCCGCGGAATGAATCGCCCACATTCGATACCATGGTGCGCGAGGTGTTCTGCCGGCAGACACTGGGTGACATGGGCCAGCCCTACCGGCGTTCGCGGTACTATCACCTCTATCTGAACGGCCAGTATTGGGGCCTCTACGAAACGGACGAACGTCCCTCTGCCGCTTACGGCGAGACCTACTTCGGCGGGAACAAGACGAACTACGACGTGGTCAAGTGCGGCAACCGCAGTGTCACTCCGAATTTCGCCACCGAGGCGACCGACGGCAACTTCACCGCCTGGTCCAACCTTTGGGCGATGACCCAGGTCATGCGCACCAGCCCCTCGACGTCGAACTATTTCCGAATCCTGGGCTGCAACCCCGACGGCACGCGCAATCCGGACATGGAAGTCCAGATCGACGTGGACAATTTGATCGATTACATGCTGGGAATCTTTTTCACCGGCGACGGCGACGCCACCCTTTCGGCGTTCCTGAGCAATAACCAGGCGAACAACTGGTTTGGCCTCCGTGACCGCAGCAACCCGGACGCAGGCTTTCGATTTTTCAACTCCGACTGCGAACACACACTCGGTTCGCCCAGCAGCCAGGTCAACCGCACGGGCCCGTTCCCCAATTCCAACGAGGGCATCTTCATGTGGTCCAACCCGCAGTGGATGCACGAGGAGATGAGCCGCAGCATCGAGTACCGTTACCGCTTTGCCGACCGCGTGCAGAAGCATTTCTTCAATGGCGGCGCGCTCACCCTGGAGGCTTGCACAAACCGGTTCATCGCCAAGGCCGTCCAGATCAACAAGGCCATCCGCGCTTACTCCGCCCGCTGGGGCGACGCCGTACGCACCACTCCGCCTTACGGCGAAAGCGACTGGACCAATGCCATTGCGTTTTGCCTGACCTGGCTGCCGCCCCGTGCCAACCTCGTTCTGGGCCAGCTCCGGGCCTACAGCTACGGCACGCTCTGGCCCACCCTCACCGCCCCCACGCTCAGCAGTTACGGAGGGTTTGTCACGCCCGGCTTCCCTCTTACCATGGCGCAAACCAACGCCGGAGGCGTCATCTACTTCACCACCGATGGCACGGACCCGCGCCTGGTGGGCGGCGCTGCGTCAGGGGCCGCGCAAATCTACAGCGCGCCTTTGACGGTGGATGAAAACCTCAGCGTTCGAGCCCGCGTGAAGGTGGGCACGAACTGGAGCCCGGCCGTCGAAGCGCTCTTCACGACCGCGCAATACTTCCGAAATCTGGCCATCACGGAAATCATGTACAACCCGCCCGGCTCGACAAACGTGGACGGCGACGAGTTCGAATTCCTCGAACTGAAGAACACCGGTCCAAACAACCTGAACCTGAGCGCCCTCTCTTTCACCAGTGGCATCACGTTCAATTTCACCAACGGCACGCGGCTGGGCCCTGGCGGGTTCTTCGTGCTCGCTCGAAACAAGGCGCAATTCCAGGCGCGATATCCGGGCGTGCCGGTCAACGGCGTTTACACCGGCCGGCTGGCCAACGAAGGCGAGACGCTTCGGCTCAGTCACCCCATCGGTGGCCAGATTTTCGCCGTGACCTATGATGATTCGTCCGAGTGGCCGCAAGCCGCCGATGGCTTCGGCTTCTCCGTCGTGCCTATGAGCACGTCTACAAACCTGAATTCTGACCAGCCGCAACACTGGCGCGCGAGCAGCGCTGCGGGCGGCTCGCCCGGCACGGACGACCCGACCCCCTCCATTCCGGCTGTTGTCGTAAACGAAATCCTCACGCACACCAGCACGGCGGTCGATTTCATCGAGCTGTTCAACCCCTCCGGCAGTGAAGCGAACGTGGGCGGCTGGTTCCTCACCGACGATCCGTCTGTGCCGAAGAAATACCGTATCCAGGACGGCGCAAACATCCAGGGCCACGGCTACCTTGTGATTACGGAACCGGCCTTCAATCCCACGCCGGGTCTCGGCACGAGCTTCACGCTCAGCGCCGAGGGCGAACGGGTGTTCCTCTTCTCGGGCGACGCCGCGACAAACCTCACGGGTTATTCGCACGGCTTCAACTTCGGTGCGGCTGCCGAGGGTGTGACCTTCGGCCGCCATTTGATCAGCACCGGCGAAGAACAGTTCCCGGCGCAAATTACTCCCACGCCCGGCGGTCCAAACTCAGGTCCGCTTATTGCGAACGTCGTCATGACGGAAATTCATTACAACCCGCGCGCCGGCAACGACGCCTTCATCGAAATCAAGAACCGCTCCGGAAGCCCGGTGCCTCTTTATGACACGATGCGCCCGACGAATACGTGGCGGATTAATGGCATCGGTTTCGTCTTTCCTACCAATGTGGTCCTGCCCGCAGGCGGTTCCGCGCTGGTCATCGAGACTCAGCCCGCTGCCTTCCGCGCCAAATACAATGTGCCCGCCCAAATTCCCATCTTCGGCCCCTACGGCGGCACGTTGCAGGACAGCGGCGAGTTGCTCGAACTTCAGCGCCTGGATTTCCGCGGCACGAACAACACTGCCTGGGTCACGCTCGATGAAGTCCGCTACAACGACCGCGCCCCCTGGCCCGTCGCGGCGGATGGCGCAGGAGCTTCGCTCCAACGCATCAGCGCGGGCAGTTATGGCAACGACCCCACGAACTGGCTGGCTGCCATGCCCACGCCCGGCGGGGCTTACCCAACCGGCGCCGCGCCGACGATCACGGCGCATCCCGCCAGCCAGTTCATCGTCGCGACGCGCGATGTCTCTTTCTCGGTGGCTGCGTCGCCGGCGCCGCTGAGTTACCAATGGCGTTTCAATGGCGGGAACATCCTCGACGCGACAAATTCGCTTTACTCGATTAACAACGTACAGCCGACGAACGCCGGCAGTTATGGCGTGGCGGTCTTCAACGCCTCCGGTTCCGCTGAGAGCACCAACGCCATTCTGACCGTCGGCATCCCCGCCAGCATCACTGAGAATCCAACCAATTTCTCGATCCGCGTGCCGACCGATCCGACCGCCAACCCCACGAACCGAGTCGCCGTCTTTCGCGTCAACGCAATCACCATGAACCCGCCGCTGGGTTTCCAATGGCGTTTCAACAGCAACAACATTGGGCCGGAGACCCCATGGTTCACGGGCGTGACGAGCAACATTCTTACAATCACCAACGTGCTGGTCAGCCACGGCGGCGTCTATGATTGCGCTGTCAGCGACGCGCTGGGCACGATCTACTCGCAGCCCGCCACACTGTCGCCGCTCGTGCAGATCACATTCCTCGAGCGGCCACTCAACCAGACCAGTGTGGCCGGCGCTCCGTTCACGGTCAGCGCAACGATTGCCGGCAGCCCGGCGCCCTTCACTTACTATTGGAAGAGCAATTCGGCGACCATCGGCAACGTCCGGACCAATGCCACCTCGGGCTTTTTCACGATTACTTCCGTGCTCGCTCCCACCAACACGCGCTATCAACTTGTCGTCAGCAACATTGCCTCCATCGGCCAGGGCACACAGGTCAATTTCACCAATACCACCGTGCTCGACGGTGACGGCGACGGTATCCCCGACTTCTTCGAACTGCTTCACGGTCCCAACGCCACCGATCTCGACCCAGCCGGCGACAAGGACGGCGACGGCATGCGAAACCTGGCCGAATACATTGCCGGCACCGACCCAAGCGATCCCGCCAGCTTCCTGAAGATCCAACAGGCCACCTTGCCCGGCGCCGCGACCGTCCTATTCGGGGCCGTGCCCAACAAGACGTATACCGTGCAGTACTCCGACCGCGTCGACGGCACATGGCTTAAGCTCGCCGACATCGCGTCCAAATCGACGGCCCGCGTCGAAACGATTCCGGACCCGAACTGGAGCACCAGCCGTTTCTACCGCATCGTCACCCCACGACAGCCGTGAAGCCCCATGTAGACTGGGCGTCCGCCGATCACCACAGTACCGTCCCCACGCGCCCTTCGGACGGTTACTTCGCCACGACGCACTGGAGTGTGGTCGTCAACGCGCGCGCGGCGGATTCGGGCGTCGCGCGCCAGGCGCTGGAAAAACTCTGCCAGACCTACTGGTACCCGCTCTACGCCTTCGTCCGCCGCCAGGGCCACGGCCCTCACGACGCGCAGGATTTGACCCAGGAGTTCTTCGCCCGGCTGCTGGAGAAGAATTACCTCGATGACGTGCGCCGCGAGCGTGGGAAATTCCGCAGCTTCCTGCTGGCCTCGATGAAACATTTCCTGGCCAATGAATGGGACCGCGCCCGCGCGCAGAAACGCGGCGGAGCGCACGTGCATGTCCCCATCGACACCCAATCCGCCGAAACCCGGTACGGGCTCGAGCCGGCTCACGACCAAACGCCCGAGAAGCTGTTCGAACGGCGTTGGGCCTTGACGCTATTGGACAACGTGCTGGCCCGCTTGCGCGAGGAGTTCGTGGCCACAGGCAAGGTCGAACAGTTTGACCAACTCAAAGTCGCGCTGACGGCGGACAAGCGAGCGGTCCCTTACGCCGAATTAGGCGGCCGACTTGGAATAAGCGAGGGCGCAGTGAAAGTGGCCGTGCACCGGCTGCGCGCCCGCTACCGCGAAGTGTTGCGTGCGGAGATCGCCAATACGGTTTCGAGCGCTGGGGAGGTGGAGGAGGAGATACGGCAGTTGTTCGCAGCGCTGGCGGGGTGAGGTGTTCAAGTTCAAAGCTTTCAAAGTCCCAGAAAAGTTCCATGCTCAATGCTCCAACAGAGCTTCTGCCACGTCTGTCGCCGGTTTTTGGAGCTTTGAATACTGGAGCTTGTTTTGAACTTTGCACTTTTGAACTTTGCACCTGAGCAGTCACTTTCCTTGTAACCTCCACGAGTAAATCCTTCTGTAGCCTGTGACCGACAAATGAAAGGCACACTATGGACACCATGAGAGTTTGCAGCGGTTGCGGGGCGGCGCTCACCGCGGACGCCCCCCAGGGCCTTTGCCCCCAATGCCTCCTCAAACAAGGGCTGGAAACCCGCGTCGAGACGACCGTGGCGACCGTCCTAGCGAACTTCGTCCCACCCGCCCCCTCGGAACTGGCGCGCCACTTTCCCCAGCTCGACATCCTTGAACTCATGGGCCAGGGCGGCATGGGCGCCGTTTACAAGGCGCGCCAGAAGGGACTGGACCGCGTGGTCGCGCTCAAGATTCTTCCTCCCGCGGCGGGGCGCGACCCGGCCTTTGCGGAGCGCTTCACTCGGGAAGCCCGCGCGCTGGCCCGGCTCAATCATCCGAATATTGTCACCGTCCACGACTTCGGCCAGGCCTGGGAGTATTTCTATTTCCTGATGGAATATGTCGATGGCGCCAATCTCCGCCAAAGCATCCGCGCCCGGACGCTTCAGCCGCGGGAAGCGCTGGCGACCATCCCGCAGATTTGCGAGGCGCTCCAATACGCCCACGACGAAGGCATCGTCCACCGCGACATCAAACCTGAGAATATCCTGCTCGACCGCCGCGGGCGCGTGAAGATTGCCGACTTTGGACTCGCAAAGTTGCTGGCCCGCTCCGCCACGGACTTCACCCTCACCGGCGCCCAACAAGTGATGGGCACGCCACACTACATGGCCCCCGAACAATTCGAGAAGCCGCTCGAGGTCGATCATCGCGCCGATATCTACGCCCTCGGTGTGGTTCTCTACGAAATGCTCACCGGCGAAGTGCCGATGGGCGCGTTCGCGCCACCTTCCCAGAAGGTGCAAATCGACGTGCGCCTCGATGAGGTCGTCCTCCGCACGCTGGCGCGCGAGCCGGAGCGCCGGTACCAAAAGGTCAGCCAGCTCAAAACAGACGTGGAAAACATCGCGGGCATCGTCGCCAACCTGCCGCCCAACGTGCGACGGGCTTTGGGTTTTGAGTATCGCTCGAAGACCACGCTCTTTGGCTTGCCGCTGGTGCACATTGCCACCGGCACGGATCCGATGACCGGCTGCGCTCGCGTCGCCAAAGGCATCATCGCGTTTGGCGGCATCGCCAAGGGAGTCATCGCCTTCGGCGGCATGGCCATGGGCGGCATGACGTTCGGGGGCATCAGCATCGGACTGGTGCCAATTGGCGGCCTGGCCTTCGGTCTGTTCCCATACGCCGGTCTGGCCATCGGACTGGTGATGGGCTACGGCGGGGTGGTTATTGCTCCCATCGCGGTCGGCGGGTTGGCTATCGGTTGGTATGCGACCGGAGGCGCTGCATTTGGCGCCCATGCCACCGGGGGCAACGTCCGGGATCCAATTGCCAGGGACTTCTTCAGACAATGGACCGGCCCTTGGCTCATGTACGCTCCTTTGGCCTGGATGATGGTGATGACAACTACCTCCATACTCGTTCCCTGGCTCGTGCAGCGCCGGATATTGAAGAAGGAACAGGCGCAATCCTGATCCGATTGGCGCGGATTAGCGGTTTCAACTTCAGAACTCGGTCCGGGGTTCCAACGTTCCGCCTTCAGGTTTCGCGGATCGATTGCCATCTGCGCCCCAAATGGGGATTGATTCGCCGGAAGCCAAACCGGTTAATTCGTGCGCGCCATTCGTTTGGCGCTCGAATTAACCCATGTCGCGCAAATCGAAGAGAGCCTCCGACGCCGCACCAGAGTCAGCCGCAGCGCCTCCGACGAAGAGGCCGGCTTCCGGGCCGGTCGCGTCGGCGGAACGGCCTTGGCCCAGCGCTTCGGTGTTAAACTTCGCCCGCGTCCTGCTCCTCATCGCGCTCGGCATTTCAGCGTACCTGGCGTGGACGTCGCTCACGCGAGGCACGGTGATTGGCTGCGGGCCGGAATCTGACTGTGACCGCGTGTTGCAAAGCCGTTGGGCGCGGTGGTTCGGGGTCCCCGTGAGCGTCTTCGCTGTCGTCGTGGATCTGTTGACGTTGTTGGGGGCCTTTGCGCTCGGCCCGGCGATGCCGGCGCCCACGCGGCGAAGGGGATGGGTGGCGGCGACATTCGGCTCGATGCTGATCTTCGGGGCGGGTCTTTGGTTTGTCGTCTTGCAACTGATCTCCGTGGGGATTTGCCCATACTGCATGGCGGCCCATGGCACAGGCGTAATCGCAGCGATCGTGTTGCTCTATTGTGCGGCCCGGCCCGAGGGCGCAGGCGAAGCGTTGTTCCGCAACGTCGGCTACGCCGCGTCGACCGCGCTGGCAGTCCTCTTCCTCGGACAAATTCTCCACACGCCAAAGTCCGGCCGGGAGACTCGGGACTTCGCGGTGGGCAGCAACGTTCAAGCCTTTATCGCCGCCCAGACGGCTGCGGCAAAGTCCAACGTGACGCAAACTTCGATCGCGCCTGTCCACGCGCAGAGTAATGCGGCCCCGGCGCCCGCAACGAATGCTTCGCTTGCCAGTACAACGACGAATCTCCCACCAACGCCTCCGACGAACGCCACGCCACACCAGATCTTCACGCCCGGAATGAACCCTGTGGAATCCATGCGGCGGCCGTTCAAAACCTACGGCGGCCTGGTCGCCCTGGATTTGACCGACGTGCCCCTGCTCGGCTCGGTAACCAACCCGTATACGATCGTCAGCCTCTTCGACTATACGTGTCACCACTGCCGGCTCATGCACCCGGTGTTGACCGAGGTACAGAACGCATTCAAGGATCGGCTCTCCATCGTCAGCCTGCCGATGCCGCTCGACCCGAATTGCAATCGCACCGTTACGCGAACAGTCCCCGACCACTCCAATGCCTGTGTATACGCCGCCATCAGCCTGGCGATGTTCCGTGTGAACCGCGCGAAGCATCATGAGTTCGACGAATGGTTGTTCACTGGCGAGCGGCCTCCGTCGATTCCGCGGGTGCTGGCGCGAGCCGGAGAACTGGTTGGCACTAACGGGTTGGCCCGCGCTTTGAGCGAGCCATGGGTGGCCGAGCAGATTCAATTCGACGTCGCCCTTTACGAGATCGCTTATCGACAGCAGCACGGAGCCATGCCGCAGTTCATCATCGGCAACGCCGTAGTAGAGGGGACGTACGAGCGCGAACAGGTCATCAAGATGCTCGAGGAACACCTGGGGCTCAAGCTGAACCCTTGATTGGAGAATTCCATGCAATCGATCAAAACAACGAAATACGGGCCATGCGAACGAATCGTTCCCCTTCACCCGGAACGCCCAGATAGGGCGCGTCGCTCCGCGCGCGCCGCCCTGCTCATCGGGGTGCTCCTACTGCCGGCTCTGCCCTCTGCCAGTGCCGACGAGGATCGCCGCGACGCGTTACGCGAAGGCGTGGATCGCGAATTCCCCTCACTCGAGCAACTTTACCGTGGCTTGCATGCCAACCCCGAGCTTTCCTTCCACGAAGAGAAGACTGCGGCCCGCGTGGCATCGGAGTTGAAGCAACTCGACATCGAGGTGACGCCGCGCGTAGGCGGCCATGGACTGGTCGGGGTGCTGCGCAACGGCGCCGGCCCGACGGTGCTCGTGCGGACCGATCTCGACGCGCTGCCGGTGAAGGAGGAGACCGGCTTGTCCTACGCCAGCCGCGTTCGAACGACGAACGACACCGGCGCGGAGGTCGGCGTCATGCACGCTTGCGGGCACGACATCCACATGACGGCGCTCGTCGGCACGGCGCGCCTGCTCACGCAACTCAAAGCTCGTTGGAGCGGCACCGTCGTCTTCATCGGCCAGCCCGCGGAGGAACGCGGCGCGGGCGCGCGGGCCATGCTGGCGGACGGCTTGTTCACGCGATTCCCAAAGCCGTCAGCCTGTCTGGCGTTGCACGTCAGCGCGGACATGGCGGCGGGCAGCGTCGGCGTCGTCGAGGGATACGTGCTGGCCAATGTCGACTCCGTGGATATCACGATTCGCGGCGCAGGCGGACACGGCGCCTGGCCGCACAAGACGAAGGATCCGATCGTGCTCGCTGCGCAGACCGTGATGGCGTTGCAAACCATCGTCAGCCGCGAGAAGGATCCGCTAGACGCGGCGGTGGTCACCGTGGGCTCCATCCATGGCGGCACCAAGCACAACATCATACCCGACGACGTGAAGCTTCAGCTCACCGTGCGTTCGTTCACCGATGAAGTGCGTGCCCAAACGCTGGAGGCCATCCGCCGCATCGCGCGCGGCCAGGCGCTTTCGGCGGGCGTTCCCGAAGACCGCCTGCCCATTGTGAACGTCCTGGACCCGGAGTTCACACCCGCCTGTTTCAACAATCCGGAGCTGGCCCGCAGAATTGGCGGCGCGTTCAACCGCATGTTTGGCGAAGCGCAAGTCCTTTCGCCCCGGGCTCGCATGGGCGGCGAAGACTTCTCGGAGTACGGCCGCACAGCGGACAAGATCCCGATCTGCCTGTTCTGGCTCGGGTCGGTCGAGCCTGAACGCGTCGCCGAGAGCGAACGGAGCGGCAAGCCGCTGCCCTCGTTGCACTCGAACCTCTATCGCCCCGTGCCGGAGCCGACGATCAAGACGGGCGTGGCAGCGATGACAGCGGCGGTGTTGGCGTTGCTCGGGAAGTAGAGCGCCGGGATACCTCATACCCATCCCTCTCAGACGGCCAGTCCTTGAACCCCCATTCCCCACGCTTCGCCATGGCCGCATTGTTCATGGGCGCCACGGCCATCGGCTTCGCGCCGTTGTTCGTTCGCCTGAGCAAGGAAGTCGGTCCGAGCATGACGGCGGCGTATCGCGTGGTGCTCGCATTGCCGTTGATCTGGGTGTGGTGGCGGCTGGAACAGCGCGGCCCTGCGCCCTCCCGCCAGCCCGTCAGCGCGCGGGACTTCGCCGGGCTCGCCATCGCGGGGCTGCTCTTCGTCGCCGACCTGGCGCTGTGGCACTGGTCATTGCACCTCACCACCGTCACCAATTCGACGCTGCTGGCGAATCTGGCGCCGGTCTTCGTGACGCTGGCAGCCTGGCGATTCCTTCACGAACGGCTCACACCGGCGTTTCTGCTTGGGATGACGCTTGCCCTGGCAGGTGCCGTGATGCTGGTCGGACGAAGCTTCCAGATCGAACGCCAACATCTGTGGGGCGACGCGCTTTCGGTCATCACCGCGCTGTTCTATGCAGGTTATTTGATGAGCGTGAAATTGCTTCGGGGCCGGTACTCCGTCGCCACGATCATGGCGTGGTCGGGACTGGTGTCCGGACCGGGCTTCGCCGTCGTAGCCTGGTTGTCCGGAGAGAAAATGGTGCCGATTACTTCGCACGGTTGGCTCATACTGGGTTTGCTGGCGCTGATCTGCCACGTGGCGGGGCAATGCCTCATCGGCTACGGGCTGGGGCACCTGCCTGCCTCGTTCTCGGCGGTGAGTTTGCTGTGGCAACCCGTGATTGCCGCGGCGCTCGCCTGGGTAGTGTTGGATGAGGGCCTGGGCTGGCTTCAAGTCGCGGGCGGGATAGTTATCCTGTTGGGCATCACCACGGCAGGTGGAATGCTCAACCGAGAACCTGAGAAATCTCGTGGGAACTCCGTGTGATGCTTCCTGCGGTTCCTGAGCGCACGGGCACCGAGCGCGGGAAGCGCCGTTCGACCTGAGTGAACTGCTCGTCGCGCACCCTCTCCCCGTTAAGGGTATGAGGGAGTCGAGGCGGACGCGATTCGTAAAACGGGCGCGCCTTGAGCATCGTGGCTCAGTGCCTTCGGGTTGGCGGCAGCTACCCAGCGCGGGCAATCGCGTCCGATTTTTCCGAGGCTCCCATCGCGACTCCCTCTCCCCTCAAAGGGGAGAGGGCCGGGGTGAGGGGTGAGACCGTGACCGGACCGTACCTTTAATTATAGGCACGTTCGCGCGTTCATCGCCATGCCACGTTTCCGCTTCACTTTCAAATCCCTCCCATTACGCTGACACGCGCGTTCGCCTATGGCCCTGAGATTGTTTAACACCTTATCGCGCTCCGTCGAAGACTTCGTCCCGCTCGACCCGGCGGGCAAGGCCGTCGGCATGTACTGCTGCGGGCCGACCGTCTACGACTTCGGGCACATCGGCAATTTTCGCACGTTCGTCTTTTCGGATCTCGTGCGTCGTTACCTCCAGTTCCGCGGCTACGGGGTGAAGCACGTCATGAACATCACCGACGTGGAGGACAAGATCATCAAGCGCGTGCGCGAGTCGGGCACGGACCTGGAGAGCTATGTCTCGAAATACATCCAGGCGTTCCAGGAAGACATGGCCACGCTCGGCTGTCTGGAACCGCACTCTTCTCCCCGCGCGACGAAGTTCATCCCGGAGATGATTGACATCATCGACGCGCTGATGAAACGCGGCATCGCCTACCGGGCCGCGGATGGCTCGGTCTACTTCAGTATCGAGAAGTATCGCGGCTGCGGCTGCCGCTACGGCCAGCTCGTGAATTTGAATTTCGACCAGATGCGCGTCGGCGAACGCGTGGCCAGCGATGAATATACGAAGGATTCCCTGGCCGACTTCGCGCTCTGGAAGGCCCGCGTGCCCGAGGACGGCGCGGTCGCCTGGCCCAGCCCCTGGGGCGAAGGCCGTCCCGGCTGGCACATCGAATGCAGCGCCATGAGCATGAAGCTGCTCGGCCACAGCTTCGACCTGCACCTGGGCGGCGAGGATCTCGCGTTCCCGCATCACGAGGACGAAATCGCCCAGAGCGAAGGCGCCGGCTGGCAGGCGCCGGGCCAGCAGTTCGTGAAGCACTGGCTGCACGGCGCCCACCTGCTCGTCGAGGGCAAGAAGATGAGCAAATCGCTCGGGAACTTTTTCACCCTGCGCGATTTGCTGGCCAAGGGTTTCACGGGCCGCGAAATTCGTTATGTCCTTCTCTCCGCGCATTACCGTGAAACATTCAATTTCACTCTCGACGGGCTGGATGCCGGCCGCGCCGCGCTCGCGCGGATCGAGGAATGCCTGACGAAGCTCAAGGAAGTTGCGGGCCAAACCGTGGCCAATCCGGACGCGGACCTGGTGGCAAAGTTCACCGCCGCCATGGACGAGGACCTGAACGTCGCCGCGGCGTGGGGAGTGATCTTCGAATGGGTGCGAGGTTTGAACCGGCTGCTGACTGCGGGTCAGGTTTCGCCGGAACAAGCGTCCTCGGCCTTGTTCACCTGGCGTACAATTGGCACGGGCGTGTTTGGGCTCAGCACTCCGGGCGAAGTAGAGGTGCCAGCAGAGATCGCTGATCTGCTCGCCCAGCGCCAGGCCGCCCGCGCTGCAAAAGACTTCAAGCGCTCCGACGCGCTCCGCGACGAGCTCAAAGCCAAAGGCTGGATCATCGAAGACACGCCCAAAGGGCCGAAACTCAAAAGTTCCTGAGACAGGATCTTAGGAGAAGCAGTGCGTGTGGAAGGTGAGCAAACCAGCGGGGCTGCTTTAGATGCCACCAAAATTTGGCTTCACTATTGTATGGTCTCGGCCGTGACCGTGTACCAATACCCAAAGCGCCATCCTTCCCCTCCGGGACCTCCGAGATATCCGGGTTTGCCAACATATTGCTTCTCCCAGGCTCTCGCTTCCTGCTCGGAACTGAATGGTTCTGTTTGCTTCCAATCAGGTGGACTTCCGTGTTGCTGCTTTCTTTGCGCCGGGTTATCCGTCAAACCAACATAATATGCCATAATCTCGTTTCCTTTATTTCTGGTCCTAACGTGAGGTCAACTATTATCGCTTCGGGTTGAAGCCTTAACCTTTGCATGCCGCCAAGTTTGGGGTTGTCGAAGCACCTTGGCGAGTAGAGTTTCGCGCAACTACTCACCAAGCGCACGGGCCGGGAAAACCAATGCATCGCAGTTCGGCTGGATCTCGTAGTTCGTTGTCTGAGATTCATCATCAATTCCGTTTGGAGGGATCCGTCCAGACAAACTGTACTTTGGTTGGGCGACTGAAAACATCCTCAAACGTTAGCACAATTCGTGCGCCTTCTGGAATCGCCGATATTTCGTTCACGTGAATCATCAGCCAGCCAATCGTCCCGGCCCCAGTTGGCAATGGGTTCACGGACAGCGACGAAATCAGATTGTTTTCCGGAGCTATGGTGAACGGTCCAACAACAGTTTGCACTATAGTGTTTGACTGGATGGAAACGCCCGGTATGCGTGCTTCGAGTTTTGAGCCTCCGGGAATCTCAACGTGAGCCTTCCAGTTCCACGCCGTTGATGGTTGGCCAGAATTATCGATCTTAACAATTAATCCAATCTGGACACCGTGCTCACTAATTCTAGGGGTACCACCTATTCCGGACATTGTGATAGTTGAAACTTGATTAGTAGCTAAATCCGCGAATTTGATACTATCAATCTTAATCAACGCCAAGAATCCTGCGCGAAATCCACCTTTTCTTGGAGATGCTGCACTGATATCTTGCAATAGACTGGTTATATGTTGTGCAAACAACAAGAAGCAGAAGACAAAAATGCTTCCAATGCCGTAAAAGTATTTCCGTCGTTCAGGAGTCAATGTGCTTTCCTTGCCGAAGGCATAGAGTATACCGTGAACTCCCCACAACACTAGCGCGGTAACTATGGCAGTGAGTAATACAAGGAGCCAGTTTTCCAATATATTCCGCCGAAGCGATTCGAAAATGACCATATCGGACGCTTGCATTTGTCCACGAAGCCGTCAATCCCATTCTCCGTGTGTCGACGACATAGGTTCGTTTGTTCTAGTTTGTCCGTTGTGGCTTTGATTCTCAGCCAAGACTGGAGCCTTGGATCTATTCGCTATGTCACACGGTTATTGAAATGGAGCGACGTCTGGCCATTGAGCTAGAATTGGTGCGTTGAGATCAAGACGCTCGGCTGATTGCATGTTTTGGATGTTGGTGAAGAGTTCATTATTGGCTGCGGTTTTCCGCCCATTCACTCCCTTTGTCATAGAGATCGTACAGCCCGGAAGGTGTGCAATAGAATCGGAGCCCTTGTCAGCCGTCACCTCCACGCCAGCAGAAGTGCACGGTTCAAGCAACCTTCGGTAAAGGAGCAAAAGGTCTCATCTTTACCGTCCATGGCCTCAAGTAGGATTTCGATTGCCCGATTGTTCATGTCCCTATGCCCATTTACTAAAGAATCCTTGTTGCCTTGCCTCGACAGCCGCGATTACATGGGAAACTTGGCTCGCATCTGCAATGAGGTCTTCGAATTGAACTCGATGAGTCGGTTGCAAGGAGGACTTTGATGGTGTTAGCGCCAAACGAGCGAAAAGCTGCAGTGCGGCGGGATTCAGACCATGGGATTGACCAAGGAACCAGACCTCGCACCTCGGCATCCAATGAGTCAGGACTCTCAGCGGAGGCGAACCAGGCTCTGTCAAACCTACTCAGGCCTTCAGGCTCCGGACAAACTTGTCCATCCGGTCCAGCCCTTTTTCGATGTTTCCCAGGCTGGTGGCGTAGCTGATGCGGATGTAGTCATCCGCGCCAAACGCGATGCCGGGCACGGCGGCGACTTTCTGCTGTTCGAGCAGGCGGGCGCAGAACTCGGTGCTCTTGAGGCCCGTGGCCGCGATGTTCGGGAAGAGGTAGAAGGCCCCTTTGGAGTTCACGCAACTGATGCCGGGCATCGCGTTGAGCTTTTGATGGGCGATGCCGCGGCGGATGGCGTACTCCGCCAGCCAGCCCGTGAGATGCGTTTGAGGACCGGTCAGCGCCGCCACGGCGCCTTTCTGGGCGAAGCTCGTCGGGTTGCTCGTGCTGTGGCTCTGGATGGCATCGATGGCCTTGGCAATCGGCTCCGGCGCCGCCAGAAACCCAAGCCGCCAGCCCGTCATGCTCCACGATTTGGCGAAGCCGTGTACGACGATCGTGTGGTCGTAATGCGCCTGCGAGAAGCTGGCGACGCTGCGGTGCTTGGCGCCGTCGTAGAGCAGGTGCTCGTAGATTTCGTCGCTCAGGATCAACACGCCGTGTTCGATGCACAGGTCTCCCAGCACCCGGATTTCATCGGGCGTATAGACGGTGCCCGTGGGATTGCTCGGCGTGTTGAGGATGAACAGGCGCGTCCGCGAAGTGATGGCGGCGCGCAATTGCTCGGGGGTGACTTTGAACTCCGTCTTGTCACTCGTGGGCAGAATCACCGGCGTCGCTCCGGCCAACTTCACCATCTCCGGGTAGCTGAGCCAGTAGGGCGCGGGGATGATGACTTCGTCGCCGTCCTGGCAGGTCGCGAGGACCGTGTTGTAGCAGGAGTGTTTGCCGCCGCAACTGACGATGACCTGGCCGGGTTGGTAGGCGAGGCTGTTGTCGCGCTTGAACTTGTCGGCGATGGCCTGGCGCAACTCCGGGATGCCGCTGCTGGCCGTGTACTTGGTGAACCCCTCGGCCAGGGCCTTCGCTGCGGCGTCTTTGATGTGTTGCGGCGTGTCGAAGTCCGGTTCGCCAGCGCCGAAGCCGACCACGTCAATGCCGCGGGCCTTCATCTCCTTGGCCTTCGAATCGATGGCCAGCGTGAGGGAAGGCGCGAGAGAAGAGGCCCGGCTCGAAATCTTGTAGTTCATAATTGCTTCATCGCCTTGTCCAGGGCGCCGAACAGCTGGTTCATCGTCTCCGGCGTTTCATCGCCCATGTTCGAGATGCGAAAAGTCGTCCCTTTGATTTTGCCGTATCCGCCGTCGATCAGGAAGCCCTGGTCCTTGGCCAGCTTCTGCAGTTTGGCGACGTCCACGGTTCGGCCGCCGCCGGGCTTGGCGCCGTTGTTGATGCAGCAAAGCGTGAGCGATTCGAAGCCCGGCTCGGGAAAGAGCGTGAAGCCGTGGCCCGCGGCCCAATCGCGGGTCATCTGGTTGGTCTTCCGATGACGCGCGTAACGAACATCGAGTCCCTCGGCGAAGAATTCCTCGAGCTTCGAGGCGAGGGCAAACACGTGCGGGATGCTCGGCGTGCTCGGCGTCATGTGTTGCTCGGCATTTTTCTGGAACTCGACGAAATCGAAGTAATAGCCGCGGTCCTTCGCTGTGGCCGCTTTGGCCAGCGCGGCGGGCGAACAGACGAACAACGCCAGGCCCGGCGGCAGCGCGAAGGCTTTTTGCGTGCCGGCCAGCAGGACGTCGATGCCCAGCGCGTCGAACGGAATCGGCACGGCGCTCATCGAGCTCACGGCATCGACGATGAAGGTCACGTCGGGATACTTCGTCTTGAGCGCGGCGATTTCGGCCAGCGGCGACATCGTGCCGGTGGACGTTTCGTTGTGGATGAGGGTGAGCGCGTCGAACTGGCCCGTGGCCAGCTTCTGGTCGATGGCCTCCGCGCGAATGGGCGAGCCCCAGGGCACCTGGAGCGCTTCGGCTTGTTTGCCGCACCGCTGCGCCACGTCGAACCACTTGTCCGAAAACGCGCCCTTCATGCACGTCAGGACTTTCTTGCCTACCCCATTGCGTAGCGCGCCTTCCATGATGCCCCAGGCCGAACTGGTGCTGAGGTAAACGAGTCGCTTGGTCGCCAGCAAGGTCTGGAGCTGCGGCTGAATCTTCGCGTAAAGATCTTTGAAGCCCTGGCCACGGTGGCCAATCATCGGCGAGCAAAGCGCGCGGAACGTCTTCTCGCTCACTTCAACCGGCCCGGGGATGTGGAGTTTCACGTGACCCATAGACTAAAAATCAGGGCGCAGAAGATTTCACGCGTGCCCCCTGCTGGCAAGCGGGGAGTTAAGTGGTAGTGGGGCAGTGGGGCAGGCGTCCCGCCTGTCTCCGCGGGCGTCTCGCCCGCGTTGGTCTTTACTGGCGTGGGCCGTCGCAACAACGTGCCGGCGACAAAAGGCGTGGAAAAAGCGTTGAAGGAAAACCCCTGACTGCTAGTCTATTCCATGCACAAACGCAGCGCGGGCCAGGCTTTGTTTTGGCCTCGCCCCAACCAATTACTGCGAAGACGATGACGATTCAAAACTTACTTGCGAGAGGCTTATTCGGAGGGGCGGCACTGGGGATTTGCATCTGCGCGACACAGTCGTTCGCGGCGGCGGCGCCGGAGAAGAAAAAGGGCGCGGAAAAGTCCGCGGCCAGTGTCGACTTCATCCGCGACATCCGGCCCATCCTCTCGGATAACTGCTTCGCCTGCCATGGGCCCGACGAGAACCAGCGCAAAGCCAAGTTGCGCCTCGACAAGGCGGAGGAAGCCACCAAACCGGCGAAGTCCGGTGACGCGGCCATCGTTCCGGGCGACGTGTCACACAGCAAGTTGGTTGAGCGCATCACATCGAAGGACCCGGACGAAGTCATGCCGCCTCCCAAGACCAAGAAGCAACTGACGGCTCAGCAGATTGATCTGCTGAAGCGTTGGATCGCCTCCGGGGCGGATTACAAAGTCCACTGGGCGTTCTCCAAGCCGGAGCGGCCGGCCGTGCCGACCGTTCAGAATTCAAAATTCAAGATTCAAAATCCTATTGATGCGTTTGTCCTTGCACGATTGGAGAAGGAAGGCCTCAAGCCTTCGCCCGAAGCCGACAAGACGACGCTCATTCGTCGGGTGACGCTCGACTTGACCGGGCTTCCGCCGACCTTGCAGGAAATCGACGAGTTCCTCGCGGACAAGAGCGCCGACGCGTACGAGAAAGTTGTGTCGCGCCTCCTCAAGTCACCCCGCTTCGGGGAACACCTGGCTCGCTACTGGCTGGACGCGGCGCGCTATGCGGACTCGCACGGGTTCCACATCGACTCGGAGCGGAGCCTGTGGAAGTACCGGGACTGGGTGGTGGAGGCGTTCAACAAAAACCTGCCGTTCGACCAGTTCACGATTGAGCAACTGGCGGGCGACCTGCTCCCCGAACCGACCACGCAGCAGAAGATCGCCAGCGGCTACGTCCGTTGCAACATGAGCACGGGCGAAGGCGGCGCCATCGAAGCGGAGTATCAGGCCAAGTATACCTTCGACCGGGTCGAAACGACGGCGACGATTTGGATGGGCCTCACGCTGACTTGCGCGCGGTGCCATACGCACAAGTACGACCCCATCCTGAACAAGGAGTATTACGGGCTGTACGCCTTCTTCAATAACTTGAACGAGTCCGTAATGGACGGCAACAAGCCGAACCCCGACCCGTTCCTGCGCGTGCCGACTCCTGAGCAGACGAAGCGTCAGGGCGAACTCAAGAAACTCATCAGCGCAGGCCAGGCCAAGATCGATGCGCCGATTCCGGAGCTGGACAAGGAGCAGGTCGAATGGCAGGCCAAGTGGAACGAAAAGCTCAGCGCGGGTTGGACTGCTCTCGCCGCAGACAGCGCGAAGAGCACCGTCTCCAATGGCGCCACGCTGCGTGCGTTGGAGGACAAGTCCGTGCTCGCCGAAGAGGCTAACCCCGAGTCCGACACCTACACGCTCAAGTTCAATTTGGACTCGGGCAGCCTCGCCGCCCTGCGGCTCGAAACGCTCCCGCACGACTCGCTTCCGAAGAAAGGCGCGGCACGGGCTGAGGACGGGCGGTTCCGCCTCTCGGAGTTCGAAGCGGAGTTGGTGAGCAATCCGCAGGACACCAATTCCAAGCCGAAGAAGCTCAAATTCACTCAGACGGCTTCGGATGCCGCGGAGTCGGGCTACGAAATCACCAAGGCGACCGATGGCAAGGCAGACACCGGCTGGGGCGTGGCTGCGGACGTCGTGGGCGAACCGCACGTCGCGCTGTTTGCACTGGCCGAACCGCTGAAGGTGACGACGAATTCCGAATTGCGCGTGACCTTGCGGCACGACGCCTCGAAGTCCAAACGCGCCATCGGTCACTTCCGCATTTCGGCGGCGCAGAACGACGACCTCGTCAAGGCGCTCAATCCGCCCAAGTTGGAACCCTGGCAGGTCGTCGGGCCATTCAAGTCCGAGAACCTGCGCCAGGGGTTCACGAACATTTTCGAGCCGGAAAAGGAAGTCGACTTGAAGAAGGCTTACACGGGCGTGAAAGACGAAATCAAGTGGAACGCCAAATCCGATTTCGAGGACGGCAAGGCCAACTTGCTCGTGCAGGATTTGCACGGCATCCACGGCGCCTATTTCCTCTATCGCACGCTTACGGTGCCAGCCGCCCGCCAGCTCGATCTCTCCCTGCGCGCCGACGATGCGCTCAAGCTGTGGGTCAACGGCAAGCTCGTGGCAGAGCGGCCCGAAGACCCGCCGGGCGCTGGCATGCTGCGCCTGACCGTCGATCTGAAGAAAGGCGAGAACAAGTTCCTCATGAAGGTCGTCACCGTGCAGGGTGGGGCCTACTTCACATTCGATCCGAAGCTCAGCGACGCGGACAGTGTGCCGGCCGATGTGGCCGCGATTCTGGCAGCGTCCAAGAAGCTCACCGGCCCGCAGCAAGACAAGGTGCGCAATTTTTACCGTCGCGAACACTCGGAGGAGTTCCGGACGCTGTTCGATCGAGTCGAAAAGGAGCGCGAGGAGGAATCCTCAATCGACAAAGCCATCCCGACGACCATGGTCGCCAAGGAATCGGACAAGATGCGTGAGACCTTCATGCTCGCGCGGGGCGAGTACGACAAGAAGGGCGACAAAGTGGAGCCCGGCCTGCCCTCGATTCTTCCGCCATTGCCAGACGGAGCGCCGACCAACCGCCTTGGACTCGCGGCATGGCTGGTGTCTCCGGAGCATCCGCTCACCGCGCGCGTCGCCGTGAATCGATTCTGGCAGCAGTATTTTGGCGTCGGCCTCGTGAAGACCACGGAGGATTTTGGCGTGCAAGGCGAACCGCCGTCGCACCCGGAGTTGCTCGATTGGCTGGCGACGGAATTCATCCGCAGCAGCTGGGACGTGAAGCGGCTGCAACGGCTCATCGTGACGAGCGCGGCTTATCGGCAATCCTCCCGGCTCACGCCCGAGTCGCTTGCCCGCGACCCGGAGAACCGCCTCCTGGCGCGCGGCCCGCGGTTCCGTGTCGATGGAGAAGTGCTGCGGGACACAGCGCTCTTTGTTGGCGGCCTGCTCAGCGAGAAGCGTGGCGGCAAAGGCGTGAAACCCTACGAGCCGGGCGGCCTGTGGGAAGCCGTTTCGTTCAACAATGCGCAGAAATACGTCCAGGACAAAGGCGACGCGAATTATCGGCGCAGCCTTTACACCTATTGGAAACGCCAAAGCCCGCCGCCGAATATGCTCATCTTCGACGCGCCGACGCGGGAGTATTGCGTCGTGAAGCGGCCGCGTACGAACACGCCATTGCAGGCGCTGGTGCTGCTGAACGACCCGCAGTTCGTCGAAGCGTCGCGCGCCTTCGCCAATCGCATTCTGCGTGAGGGCGGCAAGAGCACCAGCAACCGCATCGCGTTCGCCTTCCGCCAGGCTACCGGCCGGGCGCCGGGCGGCGATGAGGTCAAAGTGCTCGAAGGCGTCTTCAAGCAACAACTCGCCGACTTCCGCAAGGACACCGAAGCCGCGAAAAAGCTGCTGGCCGTCGGCGCCTTCCAGGCCGACGCCAGCCTCGACCAGAGCGAACTGGCCGCCTGGGCGACCGTGGCGAGCATGATTTTGAATTTGGATGAGTCGGTGACGAAGGGATGAACTTTGAGCTTCTACGTATGAACCCGCTTCATGAACACTCCCAGTTGCTCACCCGCCGCCATTTCTTCGGCCGCATGGCCGCGGGCATTGGCACGGCAGCGCTGGGCTCGATGCTGAATCCGCGCCTGTTCGCAAACCAAGCGAATTCAGTCGGCGAGGCATTGGGCAAGCCGCACTTCCAGCCGAAGGCCAAGCGAGTCATCTACCTGTTCATGGCTGGCGGCCCTTCGCAGCTCGACCTCTACGACTACAAGCCGGGCATGGAGAAGTTGCACGACACGGACCTCCCCGATTCGATTCGAATGGGGCAGCGATTGACCGGCATGACGTCGGGGCAGAAGCGGTTTCCGGTGGTGAAATCCATTTTCAAGTTCGCGCAACACGGCCGGTGCGGGACCTGGTTCAGCGAGTTGATTCCGAACATCGCTTCCATCGCCGACGACATTTGCGTCATCAAGACCGTCAACACTGAGGCGATCAACCACGACCCGGCGATCACATTCATTCAAACCGGATTCCAGCAGCCGGGCCGGCCGTGCGTCGGCTCGTGGCTGCATTACGGCCTCGGCACCGAGAACCAGAACCTCCCGTCGTTCATCGTGATGATTTCCAGCGGCAAGGAAGCCGACCAGCCGCTCTACACGCGCTTGTGGGGCTCGGGTTTTCTGCCGAGCGAATACCAGGGCGTGCAATTCCGCGGCACGGGCGATCCGGTGCTCTTCCTTTCCAATCCGCCGGGCATCGACGCGCAAGCGCGCCGCCGGATGCTCGACGGCATGGCGAAGCTGAACCAGAAGCAATACGACACCTTCGCCGATCCCGAGATCAACACGCGCATCTCGCAATACGAGATGGCCTATCGCATGCAGACCAGCGTGCCGGAGTTGACCGATGTGTCGAACGAATCCGAAGCCACGTTGAAACTCTACGGCCCCGACGTGAAGAAGCCCGGCACGTTTGCTTACAACTGCCTCCTGGCCCGACGCATGGCCGAGCGCGGCGTGCGATTCATCCAACTGTATCACCGCGGTTGGGACCAGCACAACACGCTGCCCAAGCGCATCCGCCAGCAGTGCGGCGACACCGACCAGCCCAGCGCCGCGCTGGTTATGGATCTCAAGGCCCGCGGCCTGCTCGACGACACACTCGTGGTGTGGGGTGGGGAATTCGGCCGCACGGTTTACAGCCAGGGCAAGATCGAGAAGGACAACTACGGCCGCGACCACCACGGCCGGAACTTCTGTATCTGGATGGCCGGTGGCGGCGTCAAGGGCGGCACGACCTACGGCGAGACCGACGATTATTGCTACAACATCGTGGAGAACCCCGTCCACATCCACGACCAGAACGCGACGATCCTTCACTGCCTCGGCGTCGACCACGAGAAGCTCATCTACCGTTTCCAGGGTCGCAATTACCGGCTGACTGACATCCACGGCGAAGTAGTGAAGGGCATTCTCGGCTAGTGGCGCAATTCGAAGATAGTGGCGCAGGCCTCTGGCCTGTGACCAGCGGGCGTCTCGCCCGCGAATATTTGAGCGCCGCGCTTCTGCAGACGAAACCCAAGAAACAGTCCGAAGTGGCAGGCTCGCTATCTCCCACCGGCCGTCCCCCACAACTTGCCAAGCAAGACGAACAGTTCCGGGTCAAACTCCTTCAACTCCGCGCGCGTGAACGGGTAAAAATCATTCGTCCCGAAATACGCCTCGCTCGCCTCCGCGAAATACTCCTCATCATTGTTCAACGCGTAATGCCGCTGCTTGCGCCCGCTGATGTGCAGCACCTGCTCGTAACGCTTCGACGCCACCGCGTTCGTGTAGGCCGCGCGCAACCCCGGATGTCCGTGCTTGAGCACGCGATGATGATACCCGTGCGCCAGTTCGTGCAGCACCATCCACGGCTGCTGTTTCGTCCATGAGACGAAATTCGTCGCGTTCGCCAGTTCCACCGCACCGGCCTTGGCGGGATTCATATCATGCGTGCGCAACCACTCCGCCGACGGATGGTAGCACATGCACGGATGCCGCGGATGCGCCAGCTCCACCCAGATGGGAATCTCGCGTAACCGCGCCAGCGCGTTCGAGGGGACCACGCGCGTGATCTGGTGAAGCTGAAATTCCAGCAACCGCAGCGTGTTCGAGGCGAGCGTCGGTTGCGCGAGCAAATCCCGGTGCACGCGCAACGACCACCCTTCGAGTTGCCGCGACTCGTAGCGCTCCACCGGATCCCATCGCGTCTCGGCGGCGGGGAGGGTGAAAGAGGCCAGAAGCAGTGCGGCGCAGAGGAATTTCATTCGCGATGGACGAATTAAAGGCCAGGAACAAAGAACGTCTAGGCGAAATCGGCAAGTCAGGCGAATCGGTGGTCTCGATTCGTCTGCCCAAATTCGTTTGCCATTCCGGCTCTCTCGAAGATCGATCACGAGTGGCAGACGAATTGAGGCAAACGAATCGAAGCGCTGGCTGAAGCGGCGGGGCCATCTATTCCGGCTCAAACGCGAACCACGACAACTCGGACTCGTAATCCACCCGCGGCGGCCCGGCGCCAGCGGCGATCGCCCACTTGAAGCCCGTCTCGGAAATTGCATCCGTCTTCACTTCCAGAAACCGTCCCGCTCGCCCGGCTTCGCAGATGAACACCATCGGCCGGCGCGCAAACGCTTTTGAGAACTGCACCTCTCCCGTCGCAATCAGCTGCCCGCGCAACTCCACCGGCACCATGCCTGTTTCCACACGGCCCAGGCCGCCCGATGGACCGCCGCTGCTGGAACCGCGCGCGCGCAATCCCGCCATGTGGCCCGCGCCAAATCCAAGCGTGACGGCCAGCAGTACCGACACCGCGCACGCGGCGTAGAGCATTCGCTGCCCTGCTGCCAGTCTTCGCACCTCCGCGCGCAACACATCCAGCGCCCCGTCCGGGCCGGAAGAGTCAGGTGATTCCATGGCGGCGACGATACCGTCGCCCAGCCGACGGGCAAGCCGCTTGTGGTCCGCATTGAACGCGCAAAGACAGGAGCCGGTCTCAATCTCCGATGCGAAGGAAGTGGAAGATTGGGTTGGTGCTGACCGTCGCAGCCATCGCGTTCGGCGTCTTCTGGTTGTGGCCTTCGCAGGAGCCGGTTTACGAGGGCAAGCGGCTTGGTGAGTGGCTGGACGAAGGCATGGAGTTGGCGTCGGATCCGTATGTTACAAACCAGGCGGTCGGGCGCGTCGTCAAAGCCGTTCAGGCCATCGGGACCAATGCCATTCCGTTCCTGCTGCGCGACATGGAACGGAAGGAGGAACCACGGTGGCTGGGCAGCCTAAAAACCCGCGCATACAAGTTGAAATTGACGCACCAACCTCGTTTTTGGAGCTGGCGCGTGAACCGGTCGGTCTGGGGCTTTCAAGCATTGGGGACAAATGCCGCGCCCGCCCTCGAGAGATTGTTGGCGCTTCACGACGGGGATAGCTTGGTGACTGGCAGCGTCCAAGCGGCTGTCGCTGCGCTCGGCCCCTGTGGCGTCCCCGAGTTGGAAAAACGGTTGCACTCGACCAACATCGCCACCAGGAACCGGGCACTGGGCACTTTGGTGCGCGTCGGACCTGCCGCTGAGCCTGCCATCCCTCCACTGCTTGCATTGCTGGACGATACGAACAAGTTGGTGCGCCCTACGGCCGTCTTGGCTTTGGTGGTCATCAACCGCCAGCCGGAGCGCTTGGTGCCGCTGTTCCGCGGCCTGCTTAGCGATTCCAACAGTTTGATCCGCGCCCATGCTGCCGACGGGCTGCGCCGGTTTGGAAAGTCCGCCGAAGCGGCAGTTCCCGATTTACTCGCGCTCGCAAACGAGGCTGATGCCAATGTCTCGAATTCCGTGCGCCGGGCGCTGGGGCAAATCGATCCGTCAGCGGTCAAGTGATCGAGGGGTCGGCCGCAAGCTTTCCCGGCCCAAGCGGCAGCATCAGCACGAAGCAAGCCCCATCCTTCACCAACGCATCTAGGCGCAGGTCCCCGCCCATGCTGCGGCTGAGGCGCCGGCAGAGGGCCAGACCCAAGCCCACGCCCGGCGCGCTGTGCGCGGCTTCGTGGGCGGATTTGCTGAAGGGTTGGAACAGGCGCTTGGCACCCTCCAGGCTGATGCCCTGACCGTGATCGCGCACGCGCAACATCGCGAACTTCCCGTCCGGCAGCGCCTCGAGATGGATGAGCTTTTCAGTCGCCGTGGGCGCGGCGTATTTGCAGGCGTTGTCCACGAGGTTGAACAGGATTTGTTCGACGGCCGAAACATCGACGTGGACCGGCGTCTCGAGCGCGGCCGCATGGGAATCGATGACGATCTTCATTCCGGCCTGCCCAGCGCGCTGGTCGAGGCGGCCCTTCACGCGGTCGATGAGTTGGCCGAGCGAGACGCACTCGACGCGGCTGCGGGCGCTGCCGCGTTCAAGGCGCGCGTAGGCCAGAACATTTTCGACGAGGTGACTCAGGCGGTTGGCTTCCGAGCAAAGCGTCGCGAGATAACTCTTGCGCTTCGTTTCGTCCGGCACCATGCCCTCCGCGAGCATCTCGGAATACATCTTGAACGTCGTCAGCGGCGTGCGCAGTTCGTGCGTGACGGCGGAGACGAACGCCGCGCGCCGCTCGCTCAACGACACCGTGCCGTGCAACAGCACCGCCACCGCCACCGCCGCCAGCAGCACGCACAGCCATGCCACGAAGAGCGCTGTCCGCACTGGCGACCACGCGGGCAACGTCGGCGCCGATGCTGCGCCGATTACAAGTTGGGCGGGAATGGCAGCGAGCAGGCGTGCTTGCGGGTCCGTATTGGCTGTGAGCACCGGCCGGAGTTCGGCCGACGGGAACAGATCCACCACGCTGGCGATGAGCGATTGTTTCAGATTCGTCCAATTCAGCCAGACCCCTTGCACGACGAAGCGGTCCGCGAAGTTCACACGCCTTGCGAGCACCAGTTCCGAGCCAAGCCAGAGCGGCTTGAACAGCCCTTCGCCGGCGAGGTCCGTGATCGGAGACGCAGCCGGTGGGCGCATCGGTAGTCCAACGCCTGTCCCTTGCGGGTCCGGTGCGCGGCTTACTGGAGCAGGTATGGTTGGCGAACTTAACGAAAGAGTGGAGGCTGCCGCCCAGTTGGTGGGCAGCGGAGAACTGCTGAAGGTCGAACTGCTGGCGACGTGGGGACGCGGGCCGCCTGCTTGGGATCGGTTCGTCATCAAGTTCTGGTAAAGGGTGTTGTCGACGGCCTGCATCTGCGCCGCCTGATTGATATAGGACCGGGCCACCCATTCAGCATCATTGCGGCCCGACTGGGACAAACTGCGTGTTTGCTGGACCCGAAGGGCTTGCTGAGGAGTGGGCGCCTCTACCTGGGTGAGCAATTGGGCCGGCACCGTGATCGGCCCGACCGTGTTCGTGCGGAACACCGAGCAACCGTTGATGAGCACGTCCTTATTGAGTATCGTGGCAGTCGGGCCAGTGGCCAAGGGGAGGTCTGCCGGCGGAGCCATACACTGCACGTTCAACAATGCATGATACTCGTTCAGTTGGGCGGTGGCGGTCTGGATACGCTCGACAGTCATACCGTTCCCCAGGGCTGGGGCCCGCTCGGGACCCAGGGGCACTTGCGGCGAAGTGAGCTTCCCATCCGGGCTGAGTTGGAAATGAAGCAATACGTTGCTCGACGAGTAGGTGAGCAAAGGCGAGGGCGTGAGGACTTCGCCCGGTTTGATCTGCGCGTAGCCCTTGGTGAGCGCCGGTTCGTTGCGAGAGAACGATTCCCAGGCCGAGAACGGTCGCGCGCTTTCCTCGACCATGATCGACGTGAGCAGGGAATCCATGCGCCAAAGCGCGAGCCGGACCTTCTCCTCCGTCTCCGCCTGCTGAGCCGCGAGCAACTGCGCGCGGTCCAACCGCAGCGTCGTCACGCTCACCCCAGCCATCGCTGCCAGCAACACGATCAGGCACGCGGCGAAGACCAGGCGGATGTGGAGAGGGCGCGTCATAAGTTCAAAGCTCAAAGCTTAACGATTCAAACTGTGGCGGCGCTCTATGAGTGCCGAACAAGGTGCACATCCTGCCCCGATTTCGGCGGTCACAGACCGCCGCTACAATCGCACTCGGAGCTTTTGAACGGGCTGTTAAGCTTTGCGTCGCCTTGTTCATTGCGATTCGACTTCTACTCCATCTTGGCCGCTATCATGTAGCCCTTCCCCCGCACCGTGAGAAGCACGCGAGGATTTTCCGCGTCGTCGCGCAGTTTCTCCCGGAGGTTGGCCACGTGCATGTCGATGGTGCGGGTGGCCATGCGCTTTGGATCGAGCCGCCAGACGCGCAGCAGGATTTCATCGCGCGACACCGCGCGCCCGGGATTCGTGGCGAGGTACCGGAGCAGGTCGACCTCGCGCTCAGAAAGCTCGGCGCGTTTGCCGTTCTCGAAACGAACTTCGCAACGCGACAGGTCGGCGACGCCGTGGGGCATCTCGATCTTGTTCACCTTGCTCGGCCGCTCGGGCGAGCGGCGAAGAACCGCCTCCACGCGGGCCAGTAACTCGCGCACGCTGAAGGGCTTGACGACGTAGTCGTCCGCGCCGAGTCGCAGGCCTTGCACGCGGTCAGCTTCCTCGCCTCGCGCGGTGAGGATGATCACCGGCAGCGTGGGGCGCGCGGCCCGCACCGCCTTCAGGATCTCGAAGCCGCTCGCGCCGGGCAGAATGAGGTCGAGCATCAGCAAGTCGATTGTGGCCCGCAGACCTTGCGCCATGCCTTCGGTGCCGTTGGCCGCCTGCAACACCTCGTAGCCGGCGAATGTCAGCGCGTCGACGATACCCTGTCGGATGGCGGAATCGTCTTCGACGACAAGGACTCGTTTCTGTTCCATAACGTTCTTCTATTTCAGCGGGTGAATGATTGCACCGAAAAACTTGGGCTGCGACCCACTCCAGGTCAGAGCGACGGGCCTCCCGTGTAATGGATCCCGCGCTTGCCGGCCTGGGCCTTCACACATTCGTAAATCGGCAGATCGAGATTCGACTTTCCGCTTGCCGTCGCCTTCTTCATCTCCTCGGCAAGGTGCGCCTGGCGTTTGGCGGATAATTCGGTGATCTGCTGCTGAATCTGCTTCCGTTTCTCGGCGCGCTCGTTGACGAACGTTTGGCGCTCCGCGGCAGGGACCTTCTTCAGTTCGTCCGGCAATTCGGCTTCCTTGATCTCGGAGAGCTTCACGCGGCTGCTGGCGCAATCGTCCACCAACTCCCTGGCGCCGCCGGAGAAATTCCAGACTCCGGCGCTGCTCCCGTTAAAGACGCAGCGTTGCGCCTGCGCGGCGACCGGAGCGCTGGCGTAAATGGCATCGGCGTTCTTCGTCCGCTCGGCCTGTTTGGCCACCTCTTCTTTCGCGCCGTAGAAAACGCGCGTGGCGTCGAGATCCTTCGCGAGTTCGGCGAGTTTGGTGTCGAACGGCGTTGCTGCGAGAATGGCACCGCCGGATTGCTCGACACGGAAATAACGACCCTCGGCCTTCATCGCCACTTCGCGCCAGATGGGTTCGGTGTCGCCTATCGCGCCGCATTGGATGCTATTGATGAAGATGCCGGCGGTGGCGGCCAGCTTGCACGTCTCGGGGAACTTCACGTCGTCCTTGTAGTCCATGTGCGGTGGCGCGTCGCCGACCAGGAACAAGACGCGGTACGTTTTGTCGTCCTTGCTCCAGGAAAGTTTCGTGACGGCCTCGTGAAGGGCCTGATTGACGCTCTCCGGAGTATCGCCGCCGCCCTCGGCTTGAAAGCTCATCAACTCCTTGTAAATCGCGTCCAGGTCATCGGTGAGGTCTGTCCGCTTCGTGATGTAGGCGTCGCCGCGGTCGCGGTAACCCACGAGAGCGAGCTTGATGTGCGGCGCGGGTTTCGTCGTGGCCAGCGTGTTGGCGATGGCCCAGATCTTTTCCTTAGCGGCCTGGATCAACCCGCCCATGCTTCCCGTGGTGTCGAGGACGAACGCAACTTCGATTTCGGCCGCGGCAGGCTTGGCAGCGGCTTTCGCGATGGGTTTGGCGTCGGCGCGATCCGCTGGCTGAGCGCCCTGGCTGCGGACAAGCGCGGGACTGATGTGGAGTAGAGCGGCGATGAGCGGGAAATGGAATTTAGTCTTCATACGAGTGTGAATGGTTGGATGGATGATGCCTGGCGAAAGCCGTATTTGATTGTTTGAGTCGAGTTTGTTTCGTAAGGAGAGGGAACGTACCAGCCCTTCCAAGAGCGGGGTCGCAAATAGGAACGATCCAGACTGTGCAAAGGCGCAAACCAACTTGCTGGAAGAATCTTGAAGTCAGCTCCGACTCGATAGACTGTGCCAGGGGCCCAAAGACCGGACCATGAACTCAGCACGCGGCGCACACAGATACAATAGGCGATGGCATACACGACGAGAAGGCCGCCGGCCCCGAATAAGCTGACCTCAAGAACCCTTGCGATTAGCGACTTCATGACAATCGAGTGATTCGGGTCAGCGGACGAGGATGGATTCGCCATCCACGTTGAGCAGAATCTCGCCGTTCAACGCGACGCAGCCCTGACGGCTTTGCGCGGCGAGGCGCTCGGCGAGACGGCGGAATTCAGCCGAGCCGACTTCAACGATCTTCTTCGGTGGCGTGCCGGTCTGGTCCACCAACGAACTGTCCACCCAGCGATTGCCGCGCTTGTAAAACGCCCGGTCATTGACCTGCTGCACGGTGCTGATGGAAACGCGGTTCATGCTCGCGTCCCAGTAGCCGTTGCCGATGTTGACGCACGATTGGGAGATTTGCGCGTTGTTGTTGAACGACTGGTTCACCGAACCGTAGCCGGAGCGGACGGCCATCGCGCGCGTCTTGAAATTGTTGAGGGTCTCCATCGTCAGTTGGGCGGGCTGGGTCAGGTCGGTCCCTTCGCGAGCGAAGAACGCCGTATATTCGGTGAGGATACCGAATTCCTTCGAGAGCCGGACAATCTCGTCCACGAGTTCCTTGACCTTCGGATTTGCGGCGGCGGTCGTGGCCGCGCCATCGGCGCCGAGTTCGCGGATGGAATCGGTCAGCGTGGCGATCTGCCGGCTGGCCCAAAGCCGCGGGACGAAGGCGTTCTTCGTCGTCGCCTTGTCGAGGGTGAAGTTGAATTTGAAGCTGCGCTGTTTGCCGAAAAAGTTTCCGTCCAGCACGAAGGTCAAGGGTTCATCGCCGGTGTATTGGCCGAGTAGGACCAGCTGATCGCCCTCGAACAAGTCCGGCAACTTCACGGGGGTGATTTCGCGGACGCGGCCGAGGGCCGGCTTGCCGCGCTCGTCCAGCGCCTGCAGTTTCGGCCCGGCCAGCACGGGTCCGACGAGGCGTTTGAAGACCTGGCCGACCTTCACCTCCACGTCCTCCTTGGGCAGCACGAAGCTGGAAGTGGCGCGCGTCTCCAGCGCGAGCTTGTCCAGCAACGGCGTGTTGACATCCACGCCGACGCCGAACGTAAAGATGCGCCGTTCGTGCGGATTGGCCTTCAACGCAACTTCGCGAATGGCCTTCTCGGAAGTCTGCCCGACCGTCGGCAGTCCGTCGGTGAGAAAGAGCACGAGGGGCAGGCAACCCTTCGTCGGCTTTTGTCGCAGCGCGTCGACCAGCGCGTCGTGGATGTTCGTGCCGCCACGCACGCGCAGGCCCTTGATGTAGGCGCGGGCGGCGCGCATCGTCTCCGCGTTCTTGATCACCGGCTCGGGCGCGAACGATTCGACGGCCTCGTGATAGACGAGGATGTTGAACGCCTCGCCCTCCTCGAGTCCTTCGAGCACTTGCAATGCGGCGGCGCGGACTTGTTCGAGCTTCTCGCCGGCCATGCTGCCGGAACGGTCGAGCACCAGAATGACCTCGCGCTTGAGGGCATTATTTGCAGGCGCCTTGACCGGCGCGCCGGCGAGCAGCAGGAAGTAACCGCCGCCCACCCTCGGGTCAGGATAGGCCAACAGCGACGCGGTGATGCCCTCTCTCTCGAGAAGGTACGACAACCGGAAGGCGCCCGGCTCGGTCGTCGCGTCGGGGGCAATACGGGCGGCGAGCTGATTCTCGCCGGCGCGGGTCGTCTCCAACTTGTGACTTGGCGAATAGACGGTCGAAATGGGCGATTTGGCTTTGATGCGCACCGTGATGTTCCACGGGACGTGGTAGTCGATGGACTCGGTGCGCGGCAGCGCGTAGTCGACGCGGTCGCCGTCGGCCGCGAGCAAGTGTTCGTACGTGATGCGGACCTTTTGCGCGGCGCGAGGCTCGACCGGGAAGACGCTGGAACGGATCAGGCTGTGGCCGATGAATTCGAGCAGGGCGGGGTCGCGGGTCTTGGCCACGATTTCGTCGTAGAGTTTCCGTGCCTCTTCCTTGGGCAGAAGCTGGGCCGTGGGTTCGCTGGCCGCGCCCTGAAAATTGAATCCGCGCAACGCCGCCTGGTCGGGCACAGGGATGATCATCTGCGCTTCGAGACGGCGGCTGGTGGCGTTGGTAAGACTGATGTCCATCGTGGTGGTGGCGACCTGTTCGACGATGTCCACCGCGACGTTGACCGTGGAGATCGTCACGGTCCCGGCGGGTTCCGTAGCGAAGGGCCGCGCCTGGGGGACAATGATGTGAGAAGCGTGAAGGTGCGGGTGGGGATGGCCGGCCGCACTCGGGAATTGAGCGAGCACGCCCACGCGGGCAGCCGTGAGGAACGCAAGGACCCCGAATGGAAGCAAGTTTTTCATAACCTCTCGACGCTATCACGCTGAAGTCGGCCGTGTGTAAATGGGCTGTAAAGACCCAGCGCCAGGTTTATTGGGAATTCTTTGGCGCGGGGGCGGGCGGAGGAGGCGGCACGCACATCTTGCCCATGACCGGCGGCTGGGGATTCACAAAATCCCGGACGGCAGAAACGGCGTCGTCCCAGGTCTCGTAAGCCTTGGGGCGGGATCGTTTATCCTGGCGTCGCCCCGAATCGCCAGCCAGGAGGCTCATAGCCACGCCGGAAACCAACAACGCAACCACAGCAGCCGCCAGTCGCTTGACCCGCCGCCAAACCGCGGCTGCGCCGACCGGGCAATCAGCCGTCAATATTGTTCCGTCCGCCCGCTTGTAGAAGCGCACGCACAGCTTCCCTTCCTTCTCTCGAATCAGGTCGGCTGCGCGTTCGGCGGTCAGCGCGGACCAGTTGTACACGTGCTTCTGGCATTGGGCGCAGAAGCGCGCGGAGTCGTTACCGCTCATGTCGGCCCAGCGGGCGGAGCAGGGGGAAGCGACACGGACGTTGGCGAGTAGTTTGGCGGGGCGGCTCGCGAGGACGCTCGCCCCACCGGAATCGAGAGTCCTCGCCCCACTGGAATCGCGGGCGCTCGCCTCGCCTGAATGTTTGGCAGAAGTCATGCGGGTAAGGTTCGGCCCGCGCGCGGATGCGGCGGTGCCTTCCTGCGCACGGGGGGTGGATTCGCGCCATTCGACCGAGAATTTGTGGATGGTGGTGGAGGGCACAACATACCCACTGTGAACCGGGGCGGCGTGACCGGCGGCGCCGGCTTGGGATTCACAAAGTCCTTAACGGCAGTAACGGCCTTATCCCAGGCCTTGTAAACCTTCGGACGCGCCCGTCTTTCGGCGCGTTGCCCTGAATTGCCGGCCCAAACGCTTGCCACCACGCTCGAAAACACCAACGCCACTACGGCAACCGCTAACCGTTTGACCCGCCGCAACACCGCCGCCACGCCGACTGGGCAATCAGCCGTTAGTATCGTGCCGTCCGCCCGCTGGTAGAAGCGGACGCACAATTGCCCCTCCTTTTCGCGAATAAGATTGGAAGCAGCATCAGCGGTCATTTCGGAGAGGTTGTAGACGTGCTTCTGGCATTGGGCGCAGAAGCGGGCGCGGTCGTCGCCGGTCATGTCCGCCCAACGAGCCGGGCAGGGCGAGGCAACGCGGAGATTGGCGAGCAATTCGGCGGGCCGGCTCGCGTGGACGCTCGCCCCACCAAAATTGAGGAATTTAGACCCATCAGAATCGTAGGCCTTTGCTTCATCGGAATGCTTGGCAGAAGTCATGCAGGCAAGGTTCGACCCGCGCGCGGACTCGGAGGCGCGTTTTTGCGCGGAGCCGGTTGCGATGGGGATTTCGGCGGCGAATTCGTAGGTGGCACCCAAACGTCGCCCATGATCTCGCCTTTGATGGCGCGTGCCGGCTTCGGATTCACAAACTCCCGGACGGCCGTGACGGTATCGTCCCAGGCCTTGTAAACCTTCGGGCGCGGCCGCCTGTCGGTACGTTGACCCGAGCTTCCTGCCCAGATACTTGCCGCCACGGTGGAGCACAACAGGGCCACCACGGCAGCCGCCAGCGTCCTGGCCCGTCGCCAGACGGCTGCTGCCCCGACCGGGCAATCGGCCGTCAACACCGTGCCGTCCGCGCGCTGGTAGAAGCGGACGCACAGCCTTCCCTCCTTTTCGCGGATCAGGTCGGAGGCGTCTTCAGCGGTCATTTCGGAAAGGTTGTAGACGTGCTTCTGGCACTGGGCACAGAAGCGGGCGCGGTCGTCGCCGGCCATGTCCGCCCATCGGGCCAGGCACGGAGAAGCGACGCGGATGTTGGCTAGGAGGGTTTCGGCATTCATTCGTTCTGCGGTATTGGACGGAGATGGCTGGAGACTGCTCCCGCGTTTGAAGGCTTTTCCGGGCACGGGCCTGGAAGCATGCTTTCCACCGATGCTCATTGCGTTTCACAAACCCTATGGAGTGCTGTCCCAATTCACTCCCGATGGCTCACCCAACCGCTCGCTGGCGGACTTCGGCTTGCCGAAAAACGTCTATCCAATCGGCCGGCTCGACGCGGACTCCGAAGGTTTGCTGTTGTTGAGCGACGAAGCCGAGTTGAACGAACGGCTGCTGGATCCGCGCCGCGGTCACCCGCGTACGTACTGGGCGCAAGTGGAGCGCATCCCGACGGCCGCGTCGCTCCAGCGGCTCTCGCGCGGCCTCGTCGTGCAGGGACGCAAAACGCTTCCGTGCCGCGCGTGGCTGCTGGATCCGCAGCCGCAGGTGCCACCGCGCCACCCGCCAATTCGCTTTCGGAAGAACGTCCCGGATTGCTGGATCGGGCTCGAACTCGTTGAAGGCCGGAACCGCCAGGTCCGGCGCATGACCGCGGCCATTGGGCACCCAACGTTGCGACTGAAGCGAGTGAGCATCGGCGGGCTGACGTTGGGACAACTGGAGACGGGACGGTGGCGCGTTCTGACGGAGGCGGAGCGGAAACTGGTTTTGGCTGCGCATCCGGCTGAATTGTGTTAGGCAAAGCTCATGAATAACTGCTTGGCCAAGGAAGCCAGTTCGACCCTCGGCCCCTCCGGAATCGGGGGCCGGGTCGCTCAGGACCAGGCTGCGAGAGGGCAAACTTTTTCCGAGACAATTCCTGCCCTCTTCCGTCCAATTCATCATGCACTCGGTCAGGCCAGCTGAAATCGCGCCCATGACGGAACTTATCTCGTTTTCAAACGTTTCAGGTTTAGGGATAGTTCAGCGACCAAGCCGCTGAGAAAGGTCAGATGACTAGCAGGCATTTCTTACAAGGTAGGGCGCGTCGCGCCGCGGGGTCCGATATTGAAAGCTTATCGGCCTGTTCCCACTTAGGACGACGGCGCGCGCGGAGCGACGCGCCCTACCACGTCACCCTTGTGTTGGCGCTGGCAGTCGCCCTCGGTCTCAGTTGCGCGCCGGCGTTGGCCGCCAAAGGAGACAAAACTGGCGCTGCTGGCGATTCGGCGCTCACCTTTTCGCCTCGAGGCGGCGCCTTCGGGAAGCCCGTCTCGCTTCAGATTTCCTCGAGCCTCCCGCAGTCCACGATCCATTACACGGTGGATGGCTCGGAGCCGGATGAAGATTCCGCAGTCTACAAGACGCCGCTGGTGCTGACCAATTCAACTGTGGTTCGCGCGATGGCTGTTGCCCCTGGCCATCCCACCGGGGCCTACGCGACGGAGAACTACACCTTGCTCGACGAAGATTTGCTCGAGTTCAGCTCGAACCTCCCGCTGGTCATTCTCAATTCCTTCGGCACAAACTTCTCGCGCGAACGCAAGGTCGACGCAGGCATGCAGCTCTTCGATTCCGGGAAGAACCGCACGAAGCTCACAGGCACGCCCGAGTTTTCGTCCCCGTGCCTCGCCAACGTGCGCGGCCGGGGTTCGCTGCGCTATCCGAAGAGTTCATTCACCCTGAAGATCACCGACGCGGCCGGCGACCCGCGCAAGGTTTCGCTCCTTGGTTTGCCCGCGGAATCGGACTGGGTCCTCTACGCGCCGTATCCCGACAAGACGCTGATGCGCGACGTGCTCGCCTACGAGCTTAGCAGCGCGATGGGCCATTGGGCGCCGCGCGCGCGTTTTGTGGAGGTGTTCGTCGATCAGTCTGGCACACGGCTCAGCCGGCGCGATTACGTGGGCGTTTACGTGCTGGTGGAGAAAATCAAGCGCGACAAGAACCGTGTCGACATTGCGCGGCTCAAACCGGACGATCAAAGCGAGCCGCGCGTCACGGGCGGTTACATCTTCAAGAAGGACCACATTGGCTTCGGCGCCTGGGGTGGGCCGGGAGGAGGGGACCTTGGCGGATTCGCAGGCGCGCCCAGTCCGGTGACAAGCACACGCGCCGGATTCCCTACGGGCCCGGGCGGGTTCCCGGCTGACCCGAAGGGGTTTCAGCCCACGTATCGCGGCAGCCGCAGTTCAAGTTCCAGTTCCTCCAGTTCCAGTTCGAGCCGCAGCCGTTCCAGCCGTGTGGTGGTGCATCATTTGGGCCGGCCCACGCCTGTGTCCGACGCCAGGCGCGACGTTTCAGTGCGCGATGAAGAGGATGATTCCCATGAAGCCGGGGAGGAAGGTTTCAAGACCAGCCACACGAATGAGTTCTTTTTTGTGGAACCCGAGCCGGACGAGCTCACCGGCGTGCAAAAAGCCTGGTTGAAAAACCACCTGGACGAACTCGAAGCCGCCCTCTATGGGCCGGACTTCCGCGACCCGGTCCGGGGCTATGCAGCGTTCATCGACGCGGATTCCTTCATTGATTATCATCTCATCGTCGAGTCCACCAAGAACGTGGATGGATTTCGTTTCAGCGTTTTCTTTCACAAAGACCGGGGCGAAAAAATCAAGGCCGACCCTATCTGGGACTGGAACCTCTGCTTCGGCAATTGCAACGGCAAGCAGGGCTGGATGCCGGAGTACTGGCTGTGGCCCCAATTGGACGACAAGGAGTATTCGTGGTACCGCCGGCTCTTCGAGGATCCGGACTTCGCCCAGCGCTACGTCGACCGCTGGGCGCAACTGCGCACGAATGTGCTGGCCACCAGCGTCCTCCTGTCCCGTGTGGATGAGTTGGCCGCGCTTCTTCAGGAATCGCAGAAGCGCAACTACGAGAAGTGGCCCATTCTCGGTCGACCGGTGAACCCAAACTACTTCGTGGGCTCCAGCTACGCAGAGGAAGTGGACTGGATGAAGAAGTACATCCAAACACGGCTCGATTGGATCGACCAACAGTTCATATCGCCGCCAAAGCTGTCCAAAGGCGCGTCGGGCGGCGCCGTTGAATTGGCTTCTTCGGGGGGAGAGATTTACTTCACGCTCGACGGCACTGACCCCAGAAGCAGCGGTGGGGTCCTGTCGGACAAGGCGCGCCGATATGACAAATCCCTTCCACTCGGCAAGGGCGCGGCGCTGTTCGCCCGGGTTCGGCAGGACAATCGTTGGAGCGGGCCGCTGGTCGCGCAAGGCAGGTAAGATTTTTTGGAGCGTGAGGACGGGGATTCCGTCCAATCTAAGCGCATTGTTCCGCCCCAATGGGTCGGAAAGTACGATCGAACAGACCGGCCAGCACGTTTAATGAAACGAACGGACGCCTGCGGCGTTGGATGAATGGCGTCGCTCGACCACGAAGTCATGCGCAACCAGACAGCAGCTTTCAGTGGCAAACCAACCCCGGCCAGGATCAGCCGGGTTCAATGCCCGCCCGGAATGGCGTCGCTCGTGGCGCTGGTGGCCGCGGCTGTGCTACTGGTTGGCTGTGGGAAGGGGAACGGACCCAAAATAACCGGCAGCCGGTCCTACGCACCCATCTCTTTGGCCTGCTCATGGCAGCCGGGCTATACCTATCATCTGCGGCTGGACACGGAGATCCTCACCGAAACGGAAGGAGCCGATCCCCAGAATGACGGGCTTCATCGCGTGACTTTCGCGCAGGAGTGTATCGTCCGGGTCACCAACTCCCTGCGCGGAAGCAATCTCGACCTGGAGGTCGAAATTGCGTCGATCGAGATGGAACGCGCCAAGAACGAGGCTGTGGCCCTCAGCTACAATTCCGATCAGGGCGGCGAATACATTGACGACATGGGCTACGCGCCCGTTCTGAAGAAACTGGTCGGTGGACGCCTGCGCTTCTCGGTAACGCCCAGTGGCAAAGTAGTGAAGTTCGAAGGCATTCCGGAGTGGCTCAACAACGCGCTTGGCTCCAAGGCCAACACCAGCCGTCCGACAACGAACTCTCGCGTCAAGACAGTGCTTCGACAAAGTTCCACGAACTCCCCCGCTGGCCCGCCCGCATTCGAAGTGGTGAGCGAGGACGTCGCCACCGGGCGAGTGCCGTATGTACCAGGGCCACCTCCACCCAATGCTCCTGCGGTCATGAGCATCACCAACCGAAGCTTCAATGCTGCTGCCCCTCCTTCACGCCCGACGTCGTCCCCTTCCGGCGCGGCCGACATGGTCGCCCGGACGCTCCGCGGCTTTTTCAATACTGACTTGTTCCGGACCTTGCTGGAGTTTCACTTCCTGCCGGCCGCTGCGGTGCGTGTGGGTGACGAATGGAAGGAACAAGGCGACACGCCGATTACCGGTCGGAGCACCCGCGTGAAGTACGACGCGCAGTGCAAATTCAGCGGGTGGCAACAGCACGGCGGCACGAACTGCGCCCGCATTGACGCCGAGGGAAAAGCGGCCGCGCAAACGCCGGCGGCGAAATCCTCCCGAAAGGGCAGAAAGTCCGGCATGGATGGCACCGTGTGGGTCAACACCGAGCTGGCGTTCCCGGCGACCACCGTGCTGGACAAGGAATCCGTGCTTCCCGGGGACACGAACACACGGATGGTCGGCACCAACAGTGTGACGACCACGACCGGCCCGAAGTACGCCCGTCAGCACGTGACCATCACGCTGCTCAAAGCCACCCCACCTGAGGCCCCCGCCGCGAGCGCCGATGCATCGCCGTAGTGCGCCGCCGCGATTCGTTCCGGCTTCGCCGCGCCGACAAAGTCGTGAAGAGCGACGTCGAATGGACCGGCAGCGAATTCGTGAAACAATCCGCGCGTTGGCATGCAGCTAATTCGTAGCAGCCGACGCCAAGCAGGAGATCGGCGTCATGGATAGGCTCATTCTTTCTTTCCGGGAGGATCCAAGAGGAGATCAGAGCCTCCTCACGTCGGCTGCTACGAAACCGCGCGAGAAATGCGGTTACGGCGCTGCGGCGCGGTAGAAGCGTCGCGCTGAGTTCATCGGTCCTGCATCAACCGTCACCGGGGCCATGCCCGCGTTCACCTGCGTCAGCACTGTCCAGTTCACAAGATTCGTCGACTGTTCGATGTTGTACGCATCGCCATCGGCGGCGGTCAGGGTGAGTTTGAAATGGCCTCCATCGACGCCGACTTTCAGCAACGCCGTCGGCGCCCAGCGCAACACGAACTCCCCCTCAGGCGCGCCGGATTTCCCATCCACGGCGATTTGATACGTGACCTCGTTGGTCGCGCGGAACGTGACGCGGCTTTGAAGGACTGGAAGCGCGTCGTCCATGTTGTCGTTGGAGCCGATTTCCTGGAATGAAGCAAACTCGCTCCCGACATAGACCGCAAGGACCGTGTCGATTGAGCTGCCGACCGTGTCGAATGTGAACCAGCCCGTCGCGGGCGCCGTCCATCGATGCCAGGCCGATGCGTTGGGAGGGAGCAGGCCCCGATCGGGCTCGTTGGGTTCAGTCGTGGCGTCCCAACTGACTCCGTTAGTCGCTCCGGACATGCCTGCGAGAGTGAAGGCATTGGTGAAGTAATCGTTCGCTGGAGGCCCGCCCGATTGGCTCCAGTTCAGCACCACCGTGCCATGCTCGGTGCCGCGGGCGTTACCGGGATTGTAGCCATCCACGGCGATGAAGTAGGTCGTGCCCGCGGCGGCAGCGAAAGTGACGCTGCTGTTCGAATTGGTATAGTCATCGTTGAACGCGACGCTCGCTAGGCTCAGAAAGTCACTGCCGGTGTACACGGCCAGAAGCGTGTCGAAGGCGCTGCCGGAAGTGTTGATCGTCACGTCGCGATCGCGGGGCGAGGTCCATTGGAACCAGAGTGATTTCCCGGACAATGGACCGTGCAAAGGTTCCAGCCACTCGAAGACGGCCGTGGTGTTGCTCGTGGTGAGCGAGCCGGAAGAGCCAGGCAACAGCCGCGCCTGCGAGAAGAGGTCGTTTGTCGGGGCGCCAATGGCCAGTTCCCAGTTAAGCGTAAACGGATTGAAGTCGGCGGTGGCGCCGGCGACAGAGTTCGAATAGCCATCTACGGCGATATGGTAGGTCGTCCCCGCAACGGCCGCGAAGCTCGCGCGACTGAGTTGGATCAGAGCTGGCACGACGTCGTCATTGGCGATAACAGGCGTCAGGGCCTCAATCGAATCGCCCGCATAAATGGCCAGCACCGAATCGAAGTAGAGCCCAAAGGTGTCGAATGTCGCCTGGCCGCTGGCGGGCGCCGTCCAACGGTACCAAACCGAACGGCCCCCGGCGCTGACCGAGTGGTCAGGTTCACCAGCCTGCCGTGTCGCAGCCAGGTTGCTCCCGGCGATTTGACCTTTGGCGCCGTTGAGCGCGGCGGCGTTTGCAAAGCTGTCATTCGCTGGCGGAGTTGAGGCCGAATAGTAGTGCAAGGAAATACTGCCGGAGACCGCGCCCGCGCCGAAGTTGTGGCCATCCACGGCGATGCGGTAGGGGGTGCCAGCGTTGGCGCGAAATCGCACGCGGCTGAATCCGATGAAGGGATTGCCGTCGCCGTCCGCATCGTCCGGCACAACGTCGTCGTTTTCGGCAACCAGGGTGAGCCCACTCAGGCTATTGCCGGTGTAAACCGCCAGAAGGGTGTTCAGCGTGCTGCCCATCGTGTCGAACACGGCGTCACCGCTGGCGGGCGCAGTCCATACGAACCAGACCGAGCGGCCGCCGCTGTTTCCGGCGTGCATGGGTTCGCCGTTTTGCTTGTTTGCATTGTGGTTGCGGCTGCTGACGGCGCCTTGCGTACCCGTGAGCGCGGTGGGGTTGTTGAAGGCATCATTGGCAGGGGCGCCAACGATTTGGTTCCAGTTCAGCACCACCGGACCACTCGCGGCGCCTGTTCCGCCGTTGTAACCATCGACAGCGATGTAGTAAGTCCGGCCGAGAATAACGTTGGCGAGATTGACGCGGCTTTCCAGATAGCCGCCGCTCGTATCCACGAAGCCCGTATTGGGGTTGTCCGTGCCGCCCACCAACCGGTACTCGCCCGCCAGGTTGGTGTAGACCGCCAGGATCGTGTCGAATCCGCTGCCCACCGTGTCGAAGCGGATTGAGTTCGTCGCCGCCGCCGTCCACGAATACCAGATCGACTTGCCTCCGGCATTGAGCGGGTGATTCGGCTCCGCGGCATCCTTCGTCGCGTTGACGGTCGAACCCGTGGTGCGACTCGACTCGCCCGTGATGACCTGGGCGTTGGCTGGATTGTCATTCGCCGGCGCCTGGGCCAACGCGGCGCCCACTCCGTGAATCGCGATGGCAGCAGCCAGGGTAAACCAGGCCGCGAACGCCCGGTCCACGTGGGCTGCGGGGACACGACGGCACAAACGTTCCAATGCAAGGTTCACTTCAGGTGGAATGGGTGTGCAGTCTATACACCAATTCGTCCCGGAACGAAAGCAGGAAGATGCGTGCCCCTCCGCGCGCGTGGCGATTCAGCGTGAATCCCGCTCCACGCGGGGATATCGCGGCGCGATGCCTACCTCCGGCGGGGCGCGCGGAAAGATGGCCTGACGACCTTGGGAGAATCGTTACTGAGGAAGAGGAACGATCACTTCCCCGCCGTGTCCTTGCGCGGGAACAGCGGCGCCGGTTCGCCGACAGAATGGCCCGGTGCGAGTTTTCCCCAGGCAGCCTCGCTCAACTTGTCCGGAGCGCCTGACAGGCCAAGTTGGCTGTAAATCTTCTCACTCGAGGTCGGCACGACGGGCCAGAGCAGCACGGCAAGGATGCGGCACGTTTCGACCAGGTTGTAAAGCACCTCATCGAGGCGTTGGGCTTGAGCGGGATCCTTTGCGAGCTTGAACGGCGCTGTTTGGTCCACGTACTGGTTGGCCCGGTTGACCAGGCCCCAAATGCTTTCGAGGGCCGACTGCAATTGGAACTCGCGGTACTGCCGCGTCGCGCTTGAGACAGCTGCGCTCGCGTCCGAAGCAAGTTCAGCGGAGGTCTTCGGAACGATGCCGTTGCGATAACGCTTCAGCATTGAGAGCGAGCGATTGACGAGGTTGCCCAGGCCATTGGCCAACTCGGCCTGGTACCGTGCGGTGAAACCTGCTTTGGTCCAGTTGCCATCAGGGCCGATGTCCAGTTCGCGCACGACGTAGTAGCGGAAGGCGTCCACGCCCCATTCGTCGATGACGGCCGATGGGTCGACAGTATTGCCGGTCTGCTTTGAGATTTTCTCACCATCCTTCTGCCACCAGCCGTGGACGAGCAACTGCTTCGGCAGCGGCAGGCCCATGGCCTTGAGCATAATGGGCCAGTAAACGGCGTGGAACTTGAGGATGTCCTTGCCGATGACGTGCGCGTCCGCCGGCCACAGGTTCAATTGAGAGTCGCGCCTTGGGAGTTGAGGGTTAATGGCCGCGCAAACCGTCGCATCCCCCAGGGCAGCGGGGACACTGACGTAATTGACGAGCGCATCGAACCAGACATAGGTGACGAAGCTGGTGTCGAAGGGGACTGGAATGCCCCAGTTAAGCCGCGACGCAGGCCGAGTTATGCACAGATCCTCCAGCGTGTTGTTCTTGAGCAATCCGAGGACTTCGTTCCGTCGGTAGACGGGCTGGATGAAGTCCGGATGGGTTTCAATGTAGTCAATAAGCCACGGCTGATGGTCCTTGAGCTTGAAGTAGTAATTGTCCTCGGTCAGCTCGATGACCTCGCCCCACGACGGATCGAAGCCCCCGTCCGGAAGCCGATCCTTGCTCGTGAGGAACGTCTCCTCCTTCGGCGAATACCAGCCATGGTACTGGGCCTTGTAGAAATGTCCGGCGTCGTGAAGTTTTGAAAGGATGCTCTGGACGACGGCTTTGTGGCGCGGTTCGGTAGTGCGGATGAAATCGTTGTTCGTGAGGTGGATGCGGGCGGTGAATTTCCGCCAGTCCTCCGCCAATGCGTCGCAATAGGCTTGCGCCGGCCTGCCGGACTTTTGGGCCGCTTGCTGCACCTTCTGGCCGTGCTCGTCGAGGCCGGTCAGGAAGAAGACCTCCTCGCCCAGCGCGCGGCGGGCGCGGGCGATCACATCCGTCACGATCTTTTCGTACGCATGGCCCAGATGCGGCTGGCCATTCACGTAGTCGATGGCGGTCGTGATGTAGAAAGGCTTGCTCATCGCAGAACGGTAGTATCAGGCAGGGGAGGGGAAACGTAAAACGCAAAACGTGACAACGCAAAACGTGAAACGTAAGAGCAGGGACACAGGTCGATTCTTGGAGCCGCCCAAGCTAATCTTACGTTTTGCGTCACGTCTTACATTTCACGCTTCATGCTAACTCACAAGAGGAATGCCACCGCCCCTGCCACCGCCGCCATCGCCCAAATTACGAGCACCGCCTTGGTCCGGCTGAAGCCTTGGCGAACCAGACGATGCGAGAGATGGTTCGTGTCGCCCACGTAAAACGGGCGGCCCAGCCTCCAGCGGAGCAGAACGACCCAGACCAAATCGGCCAGTGGCACCGCCAGCACCAACAATGGTGTGATCACCGCGAGCGGCCGGGGATGCTCCAGAGAGTGGAAATGCGGCAGGATGGCGAGCGCGGAAAGCAGGAACCCGGTGAGATGGCTGCCCGAATCCCCGAGAAACGCCGTCGCGCGGGGAAAGTTGAACGGCAGAAAGCCGAGCAGCGACCCGGCTGTGAGGAACGCGACCGAAGCCACAAGGTAGTGGCCGAGCAACGCTGCCTTCAGACCGAACAGGGCCGCCGCAATGACCCCAAGCCCGGCGCAAAGGCCATTCATGTTGTCCAGGAAGTTCAGCGCGTTGGTGACCGTGACGATCCAGAGCACCGTGATTGCGAAGCTGAAGGCCGCGCTTGGGACGAACAGCGTGATGCGCACTCCGCTGGCGGCGACCAGACCAGCTACGAGGATCTGGCCGGCGAACTTCAGCGCGGGTCGCAATTCGTGTCGATCGTCGAGCCAGCCGAGCAGCGTCATTCCGATGGCACCCCCGAAGATGGCCGCCAACTGGCCCGCCCGCCGTTCGAAGCCGTAGGCCAGCCGGTCCCCGGTGAGCCCATCGAACCACCGAAATTGTGCCGCTGCGGCGGCCACCATCAGCGGGATCAACAATCCCGTGAGCACCGCTAGGCCTCCGGCCAACGGAATGGGTAACTCATGAATCTTTCGCTCGCCGGGGTCATCCACGAGTCCTGCGCGCCGGCACACGAAGCGCCAGACGGGCAACGAGGCTGCCGTCGTGACGAATGCAGCGACAGCAGAGCCCGCGTAAACCAAATCGGGAAACTTCATCCTGATGGGGAATGCAGCCGCCGACGTAGGCGGGGCGCGTCGCTCCGCGCGCACCGGAGATGTGCCCGCTTGGTGGGATACAATTTCTCCCCGGCTCCAAGGTGATTTGTAATACTCTCTGTGAGAGCTTTGTTCATCTGAGCAAATCTTCAGGCGCTGATGGAGTTACAATCGCAGATGAACGCGGATAATCGCAGATGTTTCATGTAGCGGACCTCGTGGTCATGGGGCTCTTCATGAGGGTGGCGCGGGGACGCTCATAGTTTCTTAACCACGGATGGACACGGATGGACACGGATAAGCCAGAGGATTTCAGTTCTAATCCGTGTCCATCCGTGTTCATCCGTGGTTGCATTTCCTCAGCAATTTAGTTGTCCGTTGCCCGGAGTGCATGCAGAGGAGCGCGGAACGTCGCTTTGGTCATATCTGCGTTTATTCGCGTTCATCTGCGGTTCACCAAAACCGTGGTCCGTTCCGGCTGCTGCTGCGGCGCGCTGTGCCCATTCGTCCATTAGTGGTTGAACTGCTTTTGCCGTGCCAATCGCCGATACAGTTCGTCAAGGGCGTCGACCATGCGCTCCACGGAGAACCAGCTCTTGACGAATTCCTGGCCCCGGCGGCCGAGGCGTTCGCGAAGCGCAGCATCGTTCGCAAGTTGGACGATTCGGCCGGCGAGCGTTTCGAGGTCGCGCATGGGGACAAGGAATCCGGTTTGGTCGTGCAAGCAGACTTCTCCCGCGCCGTCGCAATCGTAAGCAACGACCGGCCGGGATGCCGCGAGCCCCTGGGGCAACGCGCGCGCCAGCCCTTCGCGATAGGAAAGGTGGACCAGTACGTCCATGACGCCGACAAGCTGCGGGATTTGCGACGGCGGGACAAGGCCGGTGAAGACAAAGCGTTCCCGCAATCCGGACGCCTGGGCCATCGACTCAAAACGCGTTCGCCATCGGCCATCGCCGACGAGGAGAAACCGGATGGTCGGGCAGCGCTTCACCAGGGCGGGCGCAATGGCGAACAGATCGTCGTGGCCCTTGAGGTCGGTCAAACGAGCAACCTTGCCGACGACAAAGTCGGATGCTCCCAGCCCGAGGCGGGTGCGGACGGCCGGATCGTTACGAGCCTCGAGGAAGGGCCCCAAATCGAAGCCGCTAAAGACGCGGGTGAATTGTTCGCGGCGCCCAATTCCGGCGTCCAGATACTGTCGGGTCATGGCCTCGGCCACACTGACGAAGTGCGTCGTGCAACGGGCTGCAAGACGCTCGGCTGCAGTGAGAATAAAGTTGGCCAGTGGCCCTTGGAACGCGCCGAAGGACGGACCATGAATCGTATGGACAATAATCGGAACGCGGGCACGCCGTGCGGCCAGCCTACCGAGGACGCCCGCTTTGCCGCTGTGGGTGTGGACAATTTCGGGCTCGCGCTCGCGCAGGAGTCGCGTCAAGTCACCCAGCGCAAGCCAGTCGTGCCATGGATGGACGGAACGAACCAGATGCGGGGTGACGGTCAGGACGCCTGGCGTTCCGGCAAACAGGTTCTCGAGCGAACCTTCGGGGCCATGGGTCGGGCCGGAGACGAGATCGGCGTCCAGTCCCGGCTTGTTTCGAAGGCCGAGGACCGAAGCGATGGTGTTTTCCTGCGCGCCACCCAGGATGAGCCGGGTGATGATGTGCATGACGCGCATGCGTCGCGGCTCAATTGCCGCCGGATTTCAATTCGAGGAGCCGCTGCTCTACAAGCGGGCGGTCAGGAACGCCCGGGGGAGCGGCATCGAGGTACTTCTTGAAGTAGCGGATCGCTTCGTCCTTCATTCCCTTCAGCCGGTAACATTCTCCGAGCCCATAGTAGGCTTGGTAGGAGCGGGGAACAAGGGATTCGACCTGGCGATAGTCTGTCAGTGCCGCGTCAAGGCGTGCGGGATCAGGCTTATTGAGCACGAGTTCCGCCGCGTGACGGTGGACCAGGGCGCGGTTCAGGATGGCAGTAGGCTCGTTGGGTCTGATCTTGAGTGCCCGCGCCAGATACGGCAGGGCCTCTTCATGGCGACCGGTGCGGATCATCATCGCGGCCAGATTCACCAGCGCGTTGAAGCTCTCCGGCTGGTTTCTCGACTGTTCTTCGAGAACCGCAATCGCCTTGGGGATCTCTCCCACATTGATGTAAATGTCGAAGAGTGTATTGAACGGGTTGTCCTCACGCGGATACTTCTTCTGGGCAGCGAGCAAAACCTGCTCGGCGCGGGCCAAGTCACCTTTGTAGTACCAGGCCAGGGCTTCCGCTCGAATCAGGTCGAGCTCGTCCTCGAGCGTCAAGGGCACGGGTGGGCGGGCTCGCAGTTCGGCAATGAGTCCCAGCGCCCGGTCCACCAGCGGCAAATACTGGACCAGATCGAAGATGAGATTGATGCGCATAGAGACGTTTGCGGGCTGAAAGAAAAGAACGCGTTCCAATCCCTGCGCCGCCTGGCGCAGCAGCCCGAATTGGTGAAACCCCTGTGCGACGAGGTAGGTCGCCGTCGGCTCGTCAATCGGACCATTGACTCTGGCCATGGATTCCCAATTCCGGTTGTAGGGCGCCATGAGATTGATGATCTCCTTGCTGGGTGCCAGGCTTTCCACGTTGTTCGTTTGAAAACGGCGGTTGAAGTCACGATTGACGAAGGCAACCGGATTGGCGTCATTCAATTGCAGGGCGTATTCGAAATACTCCGCGGCCAGTTTCAAATGGCCTGCACGTTGGGCTTCGACTCCGAAATGATTCAACGCCCGGGAATAGGCGCGGCAGGCGTAGGTATTGAGGGGTTCGGACTCGAAGAACGCCTTTTTCGACGCATTTTCAGGAGCTGGGGGGACAAGCCGCATCAGTTCGGGTTTGCGCGCCTTCCAGAAATCGTCCTGCGCCTTGAGTTCGGCGTCGGTCAAGACCGGCGCCGAGATGGCGTTGGACGGATAGGCCTCCAACCGGTAGACGGCCTGACTCGGCTTCAGGTGAAATGACTCGAAAAAGAGCCCGAAACTGGGGTGAAGGTAAATCAGGTCGAAATGATTGGTCCGCAGCACCGACACGGCGCTGGAGCCGGAGAGCATCATGCCTGGCAAAACATTTTCCGGCAGGCGCGGCCAGCGGCCCGGGTGACACTTGGCGAGGAAGCGATGGTACGCCGGCTGATCCAACGCCGTGCTTTCGAGAAGGATGTGCTCGCTATCCGCCGAGCGCCGTCGCAGTTCCAGCCGCAAAGCGTGCAGCCAGGACAGGTCGTCGCTCAGGACGACGGCGCCGCGGGCGGGCAAACTGTTCGCGGCGAGGGCGGACATCGTAGCCAGCGCGGGACCGCCCTGGCTGGCGATGAGCGGAAGATTCTTGACGGCCAGCGCGCCCGGAACGCCCACCAGCGTCGCCCAGACGATCGCGACGAGCGCTTTGTTGGCAATGAGACGAGGGATCGTGGGGCGTTGCCACGATTTGGCGTCCGGCCCCGGCTTGGCGCCAAAGACCAGGAGCAGATAGCCCGCGAAGTACCCGATGCTTAGCGCGCCGAGGTAGTAAAACGGTAACAGCGCGTAACGGCCGTAAACTATCCGTCGCGGACTGAGCTGAAAGTCGAACGTCACGTACAGGCAGGCCGCAAACAGCATGATGTGGATGACATGCGTCATCAGGTTTGTCAGCGCCTGGCCGATGGGGCTGATGTCGCCGAAACTGGCCGGCCAACGGATGCCAATGAACAATACCGGCAGCAAGGAGGTCAGCCCGATGAAAATGAGGCGATAAGGCTCGAGCCCCATCAGCGCCGACTTCTGAAAGCCCCAATAGCTCCGCAACAACTGCCAGAAGCTCAAGTCCGTCGTCTCCGTGATGGTGGCAATCGCCGGCAGGAGCAAGTAGAGCAGAAGGCCGGCCGACCCCAGCAGCAACAGCCGGACGAGGAACCGCCATTGAAAGAACGAGGCGAGCTTGATCCAGACCAGCGCCACGAGAAACCCGGGGAAAAAACCGATCATGGCAAAGTTGTTCGTCACGGACAATCCGTATAGGAATGCGAACTTGCTCAACCACCGTTCGTTGTTGTCGAGCCGGTACTCCAGGAGACAGCGCAACAGGTAGGCAAAAAGCACCAGGTCCAGCATGTCGCCGTTGGACACCACAGCGTGCTCCCAGAAACTCAGCTGCAAGCCGCAAACCAGCACGGCGAGCACGGGCGGCAGCCAGGATTGCGCGATGCTCAGGAGCGAAAACTCGCTTCGTTCCAACTGGCGCTGATCCTTGGTGCGATCGCGCGGCAGAAGAGCGACGGAACGCGCCAGCAGCGCCAGCGCCAGCGCCGCGCAGACGGCTTCAATCAGGTTCAGCGCGAGCAACTGGATGCCACCGGGCAGCCATTTGACCGGCAGCGTCAACAGATAATGCAGCGGCGCGGTCAAGGTCGGCCTCCAATCCCATCCCACCACTTGCGCCAGGGACATCACACCGTCAGGTGTTGGCGATGTGCTGAGCGTGATGAGGTAGAGCAACAGCATCGCGCCCCCAAAAATCCAAGGAAGGCGCCGCTGCACAAAACCCATCTCCACTTTGATTCCGCTGTCCATTTGCTTGTTACGGCGCCGAGAGTTGAAACGATGAGTGGCGGGTTGGCAAGGGCAGAAGCAGGCCGGACGCAAAACGTAAAACGCAAAACGCAAAGCCGCTTTTGAACGGGCCGTTCATCCGCTCTCTCTTACGTTTTACGCCTTACGTTCACGTCTTTACGTTTTTCGCCGCAAATCCGCCACGCACTCGATGTGTTGCGTCTGCGGGAACAGGTCCAGCGGCGTGACACTGTCGAGTTCAAAGACACCTTCCTGGCAGAGAACGTTCAAGTCCCGCGCCAGTGTCGCGGGGTGGCAGGAGATATAGAGAACCTGCGCCGGCCGGTTCCGCCGCAGCGCTGCGAGGCCCGATGCCGGGCAACCGGTGCGGGGCGGGTCGATGATGACGCTCGTGGCCGCGGCGTCGAACCGGGTGAGGATCGTCGGAAGCAGGGACTCGGCTTGGCCCTCGAGGAACTGGCCGTTGACGCGGCCGCGGGCAGCGGCATTGCGTTTGGCCGCCAGAATCGCAGGGTGATCGATCTCCACTCCGATGAAGGCTTCCACCGCATCCGCCAGTTCAATCGCGAAAAACCCGACACCGCAATACGCGTCCACCAGAAACCGCGACCCGGCGTCGCGCACACGGCCGCGGACGACCTCGATGAGTTTCGGCAGCAGGAAAAAGTTGTTTTGAAAGAACGAATCCCGCGGCACCTCCCAGCCTTCCGGTGCGATGCGGAGCGTGACTTTGATCCCGCCTTTTGGCGGGGGCTCGGCGCGCACGCGGCGGAGCTGTTCGTTGAGCGCCGGCTCGGCGATGTGGCATTCGTCCACGTCCACCACCAGGCGGCTATCGGCGCGAATGAACCCGATGTTGAGCGCCTGCCGGGGCTTGTCCCATTGGGAGCGGACCATGATGCGGTTCCGATAGCCGTACTCCACGGGGGAAGGGACCACCGGCTTGACGCGCTCCTGGGAAAAGCCGCCAACGCGCTCCAGCAAGTCGGCGACCTGTTTGCGTTTCCATTGGATCTGCGTTTCATACTCGACGTGCTGGTACTGGCAGCCGCCGCACTCGCCGAAGTAGGCGCAGCGCGGGCTTACTCGGTGCGCCGATGGCGTCAGAACTCGCAGCAGCCGCCCCCGGGCGAACTGCTTCTTCACCTCGGTGATCTCCGCCTCGACTTCCTCGCCAGGAATGACGAACGGAACAAACACGACGAACTGTTCAACCCGGCTGACCCCTTCGCCACCGAACGCAATGTCGCTGATGGTCAGCGTCACGCGCTGGCCGGGGGAAAGGGGTAGTGACGGGGAATCGGACATCGGGGGGAGTCGTAAACCGTAAAACGCAAAACGTAAGAGCCATAACCTGCCGTCCGAGCGCCCTTGCGTTTACGTTTTACGTTTCACGTTTCAAGTCTTTCGCACTGCCTCAAGCCTGCTTCACTGCGCGCCGTGCGGCACGTCCGCGTAATGCTTGCGCAGGATGTCTTCGCCGAAGTCTCCATCGAAATCGCGCCAGACGGCGTGGATGTGGTTGTTGTTGTTCTGCGTGTTGTCGTATTCGAGGAGGAAGGTGGGTCCCTGCACGCGATAGTAGTGGCCTTCGCCTTTCTCCAGGCTGCCGGCCCAGGCGAAATGGATTTTCTCCACCCCGCCCTTCTCGATCTTCGCCAGGTCCGCGTCCGCCAATTCCGGCCGGGCGCGACGCACGTATTCGCGCACCAGCGTCATGAGCGACTCGCGTTGCGCCGCGGTCATTTTCGCGGCAGCCAGACCGGCCGGCGAGAGGGGCTCCACTTTGTGTTTGGCTTCAGTGAAGATTTCCTTCGGGGCGGTCGCGTCAAAGACCGCGATCTTCCGTTGCTCGCCATCGAGCGCCTTCACGAGTTGGCGGGCGGCATCCTCCTCTCCAGCCAGCGCACGCAAGCCCTTGCGGGGACCCTCACGGACCTCCGCCGGATTGCTGCCGAAGAACGAGGGAGTGGAGGAGAAGAATTCGCCTTTAACGAGCGTGAAACTGGCGGAAACATGATGGCCCTCAAAGCGCCAGCCCCAGGTGCCTTTCGCGTCCGGTTTGCCGAAGATGAAGACATGATAGAGTGCCGGGTCGCGTGTGAACCGGCGGCCCGCTCCCTCCAGTTCTCCGAGAATGGGTTCCAGGCTCATGATCGTCCGCGCTTTCTCGAGTCCCTGCCGGCTCAAGCCCGAGGCCAGCAAATCAAGGGCGAGTTGCTGCTGCCCGGCGGACATTTCCTTGAGCGCAAGCCCTTTCCTGTCCTTGGGGATGTAGTGCCAGTCGAGACGCACCTCGCTCTTGAACTCGAAAGCGGCTTTGGCGCGCTGCTCCGGCTTGAGGGAGTCGAGGAATTTGTTCGCAGCCGCGGTCATGGCGTCGGCCGGCGCGCCGGCGCGGGCGCCGGACAAACCTGAGAGCAACAGGGCGAGACAGCAATACGACCGGAAAGAGTTCAAGCTTGGTTTCATGCGTTCAGAATCGAAGGAAGCAGCGCTGGAAGGCAACCGGAAAATAGCATACGACCGCCCAGGTTCCCTGGCGCAGCAAGCCCACGTTCCCGGACAGAAGCTGGCCCTACAGAATCCCGACTTCGCCACGGACCCAGGTGTTGTCCACGTTGGAGACACCCTCGGTGAGGAGGTGTTCGCCGACACTGGCGTAGGCCGGAATGATGTTGTTGAGCTGATTCTGAGTCGCCCCCAGGTGCTTGCGGATGATCTCGCCCAGGACCGAGCGGTAGTCTGTATTGCGGCGCAGGTAGCCGTTGGTGGTGCCGAACATCGCGCTCCGGCTATCGGAGGCACGAATCCAATTCTTGAACTCGGTGCTCGACGGCGTTTCGTTGAACTCGGTGTCCTTGCAGTTGAAGACGCCCGAGCGGTTGGTGTTCAGGTCGTAGCCTTTGATCGCTCCACCCGCCACGAACATGACTCCTGCTTCGGCGTGGTCCGTGCCCGTGTCGGCGTTCTCGACCGTCGTGCGGCCGAATTCGGAGAGCGTGACGACCACCACGTCGTTCCAAGCCGCCTTGTTGGAGTAGAGCGTGAAATACTTCTTCAGGGCATACATCGACCAGCCAATGACCCGCTGGAGGTTCGGATGCGCGCCGGTGACCCGGCCCTGGTTCACATGGGTGTCGAAGCCGCCGATTTCGGTGCCAGCGATGATGGCGTCCGTGTTGTTGAGCACCATCGCCGCGGCCTTGAGGTTGCTGAAGAATCCCTGGTTATTGGGATCGACGACATACTTGTTGGCAACGGTCTGCGTCGCGGAACGGCGCCAGCCGCCGTTCTTGTCATTGGTCGTCGGGAACAGGAAGTATCCTTTGGCATTGTCGCCGCCCGAGCCCGCGGGCGGGTTCCAACCCGTGTCGCCATCCGTCTTGATATCGTCCTGGAAGGTGTTACCCGCCTCCGAGAAGTCCATGGCTGCAAACAGGCTCAAGGTGCTTTGCAGGTTGCCGTACTGGAGGTTGAGCAGGCTTCGGTTGAACTTCGACGGGAATGGATAGCCGCCCGCCGCCGCCAGCGCGCTGTCGGCTTTCGCGTCGCCCGCCGGCGTGGGAATGCCGAGCAGGTTGTAACGCGTGGGGTCGGAGAGATTGGTCATGGCGGCTTCCGAACCGCGGAGAATCAACGGCAACGAAGACTGGATGGAGACACCGGTGAGCGGCGCGGTGTGAGCCAGGCCGGATTCGAGGATCGTCCGATAGAAGATGCCGTCCTTGATCAGGTTGTTGTTCGGCATGCCGTTTTCCCAGTAGCGCTGGGAGTCGAAGTGCGACCGGGAGAGCCGCGGGTACGCGACTCGATGGATCAAGGCCAAATCGCCATCGTTATACACCGGCGCGAGGAACTTGAGCGTGGGATGGAGCGCGGCATACCCGTTGCCCAAACCAATCGCCGTGCCCCCGTAAGTGGCGGCTGCACCGCTGGGAATGAACTCCGCGCCGCCCGTGTTCGATTGCCAGGCCGTTCCGGTCGGCACAGCAAGGTTCGGCCGGATGCCAGTGCCGTACTGGCCGTCCCCGGCGGGAATGAGCGAGTTCAGGGAGTCGTTGGCCCCACGCAGCCAGATGAACAGCACCTTCTTGCCGTTCAGGCCAATGCTGCCTTCGGCCAGGGCGCGCTTCATCACGAACGGGATGTCCACCAGCGAGCCGATGGCCGCGGCGATGCCGATTTTGGCCGAACGGCCCAGAAACGCGCGGCGGGTGAGGATGTTGACGTTGGAGTTTCGCATAGGTCGTTTCGTGTTCGTCAAAATTCGTTATTGCTCCTGGAACCGGTGCAGCGTCATCAACATGGACACCATTGCCCGAACGCGGTTGTCGTAACTGCCAGCGCCGGTCGAGTTGCTGTCCATCGCTGAGAAAAGCGACTGGCTCAGGCCGTCGTCGGAGGTATTGAGGAATGCGATGGCACTGGCCCGGTAGAGGTCCAGGTTGGCCCTTCCCTCGGCGGGGTAGAGAATGCTCAGGAAATAGTCCGCCACGTCGCCTGCGACGTTCCAACTGCCGGAAGGCAGCTTGGACTTCAGCAAGGTCACCGGATCGGAAACGTTGAAATTGCCGCCCGTGATGCCATCACCCTTCGCGGCATCGCCGTTGGGCATCAGGTAGGTTTGGACGAACCGGACCCGCTCGGCCAGCGTGCCAGCGCTCACCCACGGCGCGGCGTCCTCTGGATAACCGTCGGGAGCGTCGCGGTCGAACAGCTTCATGCTGCCCATGCGGACCAGCGGCGAAGAACTGGCGGTGCGGCTGCGGCCGCTGATGGAGTAGCCATCGGTGCTCGAGGTAAACGTGCCGTTGACGTTGGCTGAGCGCAGCGCGCGAATGGCGCTGACGGAGTATTCGACCGGCGTTTTCACCTTCTGCATCGAGCCGCCATGGCTGCGGAACAGGGCCGAGTTGAAGATGGTGTTCAGCACCGAGCGGATATTCCCTTTGCGGCCGTCGGAGGCGGGCGTCTGCCAGGCGACGATGCATTGCCTGACCAATTCGGCTTCAGCCGTGCGGTTCGGGTTCGTGTAGTCGTAGAAAGCGTACTCGGCGAGGTTGGTTGTCGTGGTCGGGTTCGGAAAGTTGTCGTGGACCAATAACCGGCACAGCTTCACGCTGAGGTATTCCGCGGTGTAGACGTTATTCGCCAGGCTCTGAATGACGTCGTAGCCGTCCTGGATGGCCGCGTTGCCGGTGCGGCGTGGGATGACGATTTGATACGACTGGCCGGCCCACGGGGCGCCGAGGCGGGCCGCGTAACGCTTCGGCCCGGTCCAAACCAGGTTGGTACGGCTGGCGCTGGGCGCCCACTCCGAAAGAATCGGTGCGCGGTTGGTGCCGTGATTGGCTTGTTTGAAGACAAACGACCAGATGCCGACGATGTTGGAAATGCCGGAGGTTCCGTTGCCGGGGTAGAATCCGTAGGTGCGCGACTGCGGGGCGAAAGGATTGTCGACCTGGGAGGGATCGACGATGTCCACGGACCAACCGGTCCACGCGCGCGACACGGCCGTGATGTCGAGCTGGTCGTAACCGTTGTCCACGCCCATGGAGAACAGTTCGAGCAACTCGCGGCCGTAGTTTTCATTGGCAATGCTGCTGCCGTCACCCCGGCTGTTCACGGTGTCGAGGTAAACGATCTCAGCCGGGCTCTCGGCGTGAATCTTGAGCAGATCGTAGAAGTTGCAGCTCGTGTTCATCAGCGCATCACGCCAGCGACTGACTTCGTGGTATTCCCATTCGGTCGCCAGTTTATCCAGCAGAGTGTCGCCGTCGTAGAACTGATCCAGGTAGTCGTAGCTCTTGGCATGCTCGGTGACGAAGTGGTTTTCGAGGAACTGCGTGAGCACTTCGAGCAGTTGGCGCGGGGAGCCCACGGAGTTGACGATGTACCACGCGCGCATGTCTGCCAGGGTCGCTCCGCCGATATTGTTAACGGAATAGCGGTCGCTGGTGCCGTTAGCCGGCTGGCTGCCAAAATTATCCAACTCCCTCTTGATGCCCCCGGCGGTCAGTTGCCCGGGGAAAGTGACCTGCAGCAAGCCAGGCGTGCCGCTGCCGGAGAGCCGCACCGTCAAGGTCCGGCCGGCCGTGGGTGTTGTGCACCAGAAGCTCACCGTATAAATGCCGGTGTTCGTCACGCCGAAAATGTTCGACTGGAAGACCGAATCGCCGTTGCCTCCCCCCGCCGCCGTGGCAATGAGTCGGAGGCTGCCGCTGCCGGAGTGCACGAACTGGGTGCTTTGAACGGAGTTGGTGAAGTCGGCGGTCAGCTGCCAGTTGTTCGTCGTGAGCGGCAGTTCGAAATCGGGGTTCTTGACAATGAGATTGGTGCCGAAGCCCGGAACGCTCCCGCGAACCAGCTTCAAGTCGTCCACGTAAACCTCACCCGCGCCATTCAAATACAAGTACAGAGTCGGCGTTGCGGTGGCCACGCCAGAGGCCTGGACATAATACCAGGTTGTCGTCGGCGGCAGCGGCGGCAACCCATCCGAGCCGATGGTTTCGCTGCCCGACAGACGGATGTTGAGTCGATTCGTGCCGGAATTCGACCGCGGCAAGTACTTAAATGTGAGCACGGATCGATGTCCGTTGGTCAACCCGCCCACGTTCGTATGAGTGATACCGCTGGCGCCGGTGGTACCGCCTGTGGAGGCCATGACGTGGAGGCTTCCGGAGCCACTGGCCTTGGGGCTGCCAACAATCGAGGAGCCGGAGTGATTGGCCGCCAGGACCCACGGGCCGGTCAACGAGGACTCGAAGTCCCCGTTCGAGATGAGGTTGGTTCCCAGGTAGAAGCTCGAAGGCACGAGGTTCGTCGTGATGAGCGACGCGTTCGTCGCGTTCGTGACGTACATTTCCGTGTAGTTGGTGTAAATGACGCTCAACTGAATGTCGTCGACGTACGCGTTGCCTGCGCCCGTCATATAGATGTAGAACGGCGATCGGTCGGTGCCGGCAACGACGCCGCTTACCCTGCCGGTCACAGTGATTGTCGTCCAATTGGTGGTGTGCGGAACATTGACGGGAAGGACATCGATCACACTCTCGTAATCGTCAATGGGATTGACGAGGCTCGCCGGATTCAATTGCTCATTGATGTAGGCCTGCGGGCCCATGGCGTTGACGCGCTCGAGTTCATCCGGAGTGGGGCCGTAAGCGATCCGGTTGAGCAGGTTCGCAGTAAACAGCTTGTTGCTCGGCATTTGGCCGAGGGTCAGGCTGTAGAATTGGACGGGCAGGTGGTTGCTGACGGTGTAGACGTAGCCGTTGGTGAAGAGGGAAATCGCGTCGCGCGGGACTTCGCCCAGGTTGCCCGCCTGTGCGCCGGTGGCAAGACGGTTCGTCTCCAGGGCCGGAAGCAACTGGCGTGGCCACGCCAGGGTTTTGACTCCGTTCGAGCCGACGAAAACATTCAGCGGGCCCGATGCCGCGTCAGCAGCACGGAGCGAAGAGGTTAGAAAGACAGCCAGGCCGAGAGTCGAGACAGTCAATCGGAGTTGCATAATGAGCGAGGTTACCCCGCCACTTTAGTGAAACGCATCCCACTGGCAAGCCAGTTTTTATGACGATTCGGTTACGGTTCGGGCCAAATCCGAAGCCCGAAATGCTTCGGGCTTCTATCGGATTTCGGATTTTGCCCCTCCCGGTTTTTTCCCGTCCTTGGCTTCCGCAGCCTACAAGGGTAAAACCAGTCTCCGAATGACTCCGAAAGCTCTGCTCGCCTTGCTGCTTTGCATTGTTACCGGTATCGCTTCGGCCGCTCCCTTCCGCAAACCCAACGTGCTGTTCATCGCCGTCGATGACCTGAATACCCACCTCGGTTGTTACGGCAATACGCTCGTTCGCTCTCCGAATATCGATCGATTGGCCCGGCGCTCGGTGCGGTTCGAGCGGGCTTATACGCAGTTCCCGCTGTGTAGCCCAAGCCGCGTCTCGCTCCTGACCGGCCTTCGTCCCGACCAGACGGGCATCTTCGAACTCCAGACGGACTTCCGGAAGAAGACGCTGCCGGATGTGATCACCCTGCCGCAGTTGTTCCGGCAACACGGCTACTTCGTGGCGCGCGTCGGGAAGATGTTCCACTATGGGGTGCCCGGCCAAATCGGCACGCCCGGTCTCGATGATCCGCTTTCCTGGGACCTGGCCATCAACCCTCGTGGCCGCGACCGGGACGAAGAGAACAAAGTGACCAACATTACCCGCGGCACGAACGCCCGTCCCGCCAACGCCAATGCCAATGCCGCCCGCCGCGCCACCAACGCGCCGCCCCTCGGTGCGGCGCTTGCGTGGTTCGCCAGCGATGGCGCCGATGAGGAATTCACCGATGCCAAGGTGGCCGCGGAAACGATCCAGCAACTCGAGGAGAACAAGGACAGGCCGTTCTTCATCGGATGCGGTTTCTATCGTCCGCACGTCCCGTGGATCGTCCCGAAGAAATGGTTCGACCTTTACCCGCTCGGCAAAATCACCGTTCCCAAAATGCCGTCCGGCGACCGCGCGGACAAGCCAGCCGACGCCTTTTGGGTGAAACCTCCGAACTACGGTCGTCCCGAGGAAGAGTGCCGCCAGGCCAAGCGGGCCTACTACGCCAGCATTTCGTACATGGACGCGCAACTGGGCAAAGTGCTCGACGCGCTCGACCGGCTCAAACTTTGGGACAACACCATCGTCGTCCTCTGGGGCGACCATGGCTGGCACCTCGGGGAACATGGCAACTGGCAGAAGCAAAGTCTCTTCGAAGAGAGCGCCCGTGTTCCACTCCTGGTCGCCATCCCTTCTGCGAAGGCAGCGGGAAAGGCCAGCCCGCGCATCGTCGAGACGCTCGACCTCTATCCGACAATCATCGATTACGCCGGGCTTCCCGCGCCGCACAGGCTGTCTGGTGTGAGTCTGCGTCCGTTGCTCGAGAAACCGTCGGCGGCCTGGGACCGCCCTGCCTACACCCAGGTACGCCGCGGCAACACCAACTACTTCTTCTTTGGCCGCAGCGTCCGCACCGACCGCTGGCGTTACACCGAGTGGGACGACGGCCGCAAGGGCGCGGAGCTGTACGACGAGAAGAAGGATCCGGGAGAACATCGGAACCTGGTCAACGAGGTGGAACAGAGGGCGGTGGTCGAGAAGATGGAGAAACTGTTGAGCGCTGCGAAAGGGGATTAGACTGGTTGCCAAAAGTCATTTCCGATTGGTGGCGCAGACCTGCCGGTCGTGCGAGGCTGCGCGGCAACGCGGTCCCATCGATCGGAAATGACTTTTGGCAAACTCCATAGAAGACTCAGGGTTGACGCCTGCTTTGGGCTCGTCGAGAATGCGCGCCATGGCACAACCCACGTGGGGACGGCTGCTTGGACGAACCGCCCTGGGAGCTTGGGCCTTGGGCATTCTTTGCGCGTTTGAATTCGGCCCATCGTCTCTCGCCGCGCCTGCCGATCCCACCCTCCTCTCCGTCCGCAAAATCTGGGACGCCGCGCCGCACAATGCGTTTACGGACCTGGTGCGGTTTCGCGGGGAATGGTTCTGCGTGTTCCGCGAAGGCGAAGCGCACGTTTCGAAGGACGGCGCGTTGCGCGTGCTCACGTCGAAGGATGGGGAGACGTGGAGTTCGGCCGCGCTCCTCACATCCACGAACGCCGACCTGCGCGACGCGAAAATCACCGTGACGCCCGACGGCCGGCTCATGCTCAGCGGCGCGGGGGCGCTGCACCAACCCGCGCCGGCGAAGCACCGTTCGTTGGCGTGGTTCTCGGAAGATGGCCGGCAATGGACGCAAGCGGTCGTGATTGGCGAGCCGAACCAATGGCTCTGGCGCACGACCTGGCATCGGGGCACGGCTTACAGCATCGGCTACGACACGGCGGGCGACCAGTTCATTCGACTTTACACGAGCAAGGACGGCCGTGATTTCCAGCCGCTCGTGCCGCGGCTCTTCGAGGAGGGCCATCCGAACGAAACGTCGATTGTGTTTCAACCCGACGACACCGCGCTCTGCCTTTTGCGGCGCGACGGCTCTCCCGGCACGGGAAAGCTCGGCGTGGCGAAGCCCCCTTACACGAACTGGGTGTGGAAAGACCTTGGCGCAAAAGTCGGCGGACCGCACCTCGTGCGCCTGCCCGACGGACGACTCCTGGCTGCCGTGCGGCTTTATGACGGCGTCGCGCGCACGTCGCTGGCGTGGATTGACTCAGCTTCCGGCAAACTGACGGAGTGCCTGAAGCTCCCATCCGCTGGCGACACCAGTTACGCCGGGCTCGTCCTGCAAGAAGACCTCCTCTGGGTCAGCTACTACTCCTCGCACGAAGGCAAGACGAGCATCTACCTGGCAAAGGTGAAACTGCGCTGAATGGCGCGCGCGGTTTGAAGTTTCTTGCTGGATTTGGGCCGTAAATTCTGCAAGATGCTTCCCGATTCCAAACGTTCAACAGTCCTGCCATGAATTCACTCCTCTCCCGCCCGTGCATTGCCCTGTTGTTCTGCGCGCCGTTCATCTCCCGTGGACAAGTCGTCCTCCGACTTGACTTCAATGATCGCAGCTCCAGTCTCGCGACGAACAATCTTGCGGGTTTCGATCCCTTCGTGATCGGCTCCGTGGGTTCCATCACACTGGTTCAGACCAATCCGACGATCCTCACCGTTGGGGCGCTGACCGTGACCCTCTCCGGCAACGGGCCCAATCCCGGCTACGATGACCGGCTCCGCAATACGCCCGGTGACAGCCCGACGTTGCCCTCGGCTCCGCTCTATCGCGACTTCGTCTTTTCGACCTCCACCGCCGCGGACGCGGGACTCAATGTCACCATCGACGGGTTGATGCCGGGCGAATCCTACAAAGTGACCTTGTGGTCTTTCGACACTTCCAGCGGGGGCACGCGGGTCGCGGACTGGTTCGCCAACGGCACATTGGTCGTGGCGAATTACACCTTCGACGGCGGCGTCGCGCCCACGACGGATACCCAATACACCCTGAATATCCCGGTCACGGCCACAGAGTCCGGCCAGGTGCTCCTCCAGGGACGACGCAAACCCAGTGTGGACACTGCGGGCGCGCAAAGCTTCGGTGTGTTCCTCAACGCACTCCAGGTTGAAACTGCCCCGCCAGAGGCACCCGCCATCATTGTCCAGCCACAGCCGCAAGAACTCTTTGCGGGCGACAACGCCATCTTCACTTCGCTGCCCGCCGGCAGTTCTCCCATCACGGTCCAATGGTATCATGGGGAGAATCCCATCGAAGACGCCACCAACACTACGTTGCGGATCCTTGCGACTTCGGCAGGAGATGCCGGCGAATATTCGATGATCGCCGCGAGTCCTTTCGGAAGCGCGACCAGCCAGATTGCGGTGCTGACGGTGACTCCCGTCGTGAATCTCGCCAGTGGTCTTGTCGGCCATTGGCCTCTGGATACGCTGGACATTCTGGATGGCAGCACGCCCGATGTGACGCCCAATACGAACGCCCTGTTCCAGGCGAACATGGACGTCCTCAACGTCGAGGAGGGCCGGTTTGTCAGTGCGATCCGATTCAATGGTGTTGACGAATATGTCGCACGCACCAACAGCGGCACGACGGGCCTGCCTCTCTACGGTTCCCCGAGCTACACCGTGGCGATGTGGGTCAATGGCGTCGGCATCGGCCAGAATTGCCGGCGCGTCTGGTCGGAATCGGCCAACACGAACCGCAATCCGCTCATGACCATCGGCACCGACGCGGCCGGCACCAACGGTTTCGTCGATATTTTCATTCGCGGCAACTCGGGCGCCAGCCCGGTCAACCACCGGCGTACCAGCCTGACCGCCTTCGACGGTTCCTGGCACCATATCGCGTGGGTGGACAACAACGGCTTCGGCCGCGTCTATGTCGATGGGGTGCCTGACACCAACGACTTCAATTACACCCGCGTGCCTTTGCAGGGCAACGTCATCAGCCTCGGCGCGGTGGTCCGCGACGACATGGTCGCCTTTTACAATGGGCAGATTGACGATGTTCACGCCTGGCGCCGCTCGCTCTCGGAGGAGGAAGTGCGCCTGGTGATGAACCAGATTCGCGTCCTGAGCCTGCAGATTGCCGACGGCAACGTCGAGTTGACCTTCATTACAGCCAATGCCTCCGGAATGCATCGGGTCGAGGAGCGAAACGACTTCACGGCCAGCGGCTGGAGCGAAGTCATGGGCGTCAACTTCGAAGCACCGAGCGGCAACACCGTCACCGCGACGTTCCCGGCGCCCATGGGCGAGCAACGCTTCCACCGCGTGGCATTCTGACGGGGCCTGAGTACGGAGCCAGCATCCGGGGAAGACGGGACAGAAAATCGCTTTACCGCGTCCCGGGTTCCGGGCGAAAACCGGGCCGCATGAAGTCTGGAAACCTGGTGTTGTGGCTCCTGCTGCTGGGAGTGGCGTTCTTCCTGTTCAAAGCCGTGGCTACATTGGTCGGTTCCCTTTCGGACAAGCGCATCCGGCGCAAGTGCCGCCGCAACCACGGCCGCGTCGTCACTCGCCGCGCTCACCGACCGGTTGTCCGGTTGAGCGCCAAAGTGCCCAAGCCCAGCGCCTCCTAAACCGCAGAATTGCGGCTCACTTAAGTTAGGCGGCCCGTGGCCGTCGGCGGTCTCGGCAGTCAGGCGTATCAGGATGCTCACTGTGAAATCGAATCAGACAGACCCTTGGCCGTTCGACCAGCCACGCAATTGCGCCACGGTCACCATGCGCCAGGTGTTGGAGGGTTCAGAGCCGATCTTGCTGGTTTCGCACGATGCGGACGATCACGGATGGCAGTTCATCGGCACTTCGGACGCTTCGATGGCTGACGCCAAGCTCGTGTGCCTGGAGGAGATTGTTCGACTCGACCCGACGGTTCTGGAGGTTGCTGACCTTCAGCCCGGTTGGCAGGCCATTCGCGACGCGGTGGGTGGAGCATGGACGCGACGCGGGCATCCACCGATTCCGCAGGATGAGAGATAGGCTGGTTGCCAAACAGCCCGTTCAAAAACTCCAAGTGCGATTGTAGCGGCGGTCTGTGACGTCTGTGACGCCGAAATCGGGCCAGAATGTGCACCTTGTTCGGCGCTCACAGAGCGCCGCTACAGTTTGAACTACTGCTGCGTCGATTTTCACGCTTTCCCATCAGCCATTCGGCGTCCACCATGGGCCGCGAACGACACCGGGTCCATGATCTTCCCCATCGTCGAACGGGAGATGCTCGCGGCTACGCGCAAGCCGCGCACGCATTGGTCGCGCGTCATTGTCGCGGCCGTCGCGTGCGCCACGGTATCGTGGATCCTGCTGACCGGCGTGGATCTGTCGCCGCAACGGGTCGGCCCCATGCTTTTCAACGTTCTGGCGCAATTGGGCTTTTACACCTGTCTGCTTCCCGGAGTGCTGCTCACGGCCGATTGCATCAGCCAGGAGAAACGGGAGGGTACGCTCGGCCTGCTGTTCCTCACGGACTTGAAGGGGAGCGACATTGTGTTCGGGAAGCTGGTGGCCACGTCCGCCCACGCCTTCTACGCGTTGCTGGCGATTTTCCCGGTGATGGCCATCCCGCTCCTGGCCGGAGGCGTGACGCTCGGCGAAGTGGGGCGCATGGTGGTCGTGCTGATCAACACGCTCTTCTTTTCGCTCGCGGCCGGAATGCTGGTGTCCGCGTTCAGCCGATGGGAAAAGCGTGCGATGATGGGGGCGGCCATTTTGATCTTCATGGGCGTGTTCGGAGTCGAGATCCCCGGTCCGCCGTTCCACTTGCTGAGCCTGCGGACCGGGATGCGCGGCGCGTTCGACGTGGCCTTCACGGCGAATCCGGCCCTTTTCTACGGCTCGACGATCTGGATTTTCGTGCTGTCCTGGAGCCTCCTGGGCTGGGCTTGCTGGCTGGTGCCCCGCCGGGTCGAGGAGAAGATCGAGCCGCAGATTGCGAGCGACGAAGCGACTTATCTGTTGCCGAAGGCGGAGGAGATTACGGGCGAAGTGGCCCAGAGCACCGGCATGGAGAAGCTCGGCGAGGGCAATCCCGTCGAGTGGCTGGCCAATCGAGACGGGCAAACGTCGGTCTGGATGTGGCTGACGATTATTTTTAGCGGCCTGGCGTGGATGATGGCGCATCCGTTCCTGAACTCGGGCAAGGGGTCGGCGGAGTTCGCGGTCGCGGCCGGGTTGCTATTTCACGCGTTCCTGAAGTTCTGGCTGGCCTACGATGCGGCGAGCCGGTTCACGGCGGATCGGCGGTGTGGCGCCCTCGAGATGCTGTTGAGCACGCCGCTGACCGTAAGCGAGATGCTCGGGGGCCAATTCCGAGCGATGATCAAACGCTTCTTCAAGCCGCTGCTTTGCGTGCTGGCGCTGGACCTGGCGCTCTTCATGACGGGATTCGGCACCGCCCGATCGATACCCGGGGGGTGGACGCTGTTGCTGATCCAGTTCGTGGTAGTGGGGACGTTCCTGATGGATGTCGCGGCAGTGGCGATGTTCGGGATGTGGCAGGGATTAAGGACCCGCCAGAGCGGTCGGGCGGCCCTGTGGACGGCTGGCCGCGTGCTGGCGCTCCCCACGGCGCTATTCAGCGTGGTGGTGTTCCTGGTTTTGCTTACGGGCGAGATGCGGCGATTGGCGGACCCGAAACCCCTGGTCTTGCTCTGGTTTATCATCAGCGTCACGAACGCCGCGCTCTGCATTTCGGCGGCCTTGAGGCACTTGCGGGAGGATTTCCGGGAACTTGCGGCGCAGCACGCGTCGGGCGCGCCGTTGGCGCCCGCGGCGGCGGGAGCGCGATGAGTTTCCTGCCAATCGTCCAGCGGGAATTGCGTCTCGGGCCGCGGCGCAAGTCCTTCTATCGGTTTCGGCTCTTTTCGGCGCTGGCGGCCATATTGTTCGTCGGCGCGCTGCTGCTGATGGCGGAGGTCTCCCTCGCCCGCGCCTCCATCGGCAAGTTTATTTTCTACACGTTGGCCGGGGCGACCTTCCTGTACTGCCTTCTGTCTGGCTTCCGCAACACGGCGGACTGCTTGAGCGAGGAGAAACGCGCCGGTACGCTCGGGCTGCTGTTCCTGACCGATCTGCGAGGTTACGACGTCGTTTTCGGGAAGTTCGCGGCGACTTCGCTGACCAGCGTCTACGGTCTGCTGGCGGTGTTTCCTCCGCTGGGCATTCCGCTGGTGATGGGCGGTGTCACCGTGGGGGAGTTCTGGCGGTTGACGCTGGGGTTGCTTGTGACGCTGTTCTTCTCGCTGACCGCCGGCTTGCTGGTTTCATCCTTTTCCCGCGATGCGCGGCATGCGTGGGGCGGCACGGCCTTGGTGACAGGGTTTTTCACGGTGGTGCCGTGGGTTTTGAATTTCCTGCCGATCCCGGAGATCTTCAAGTGGCCTGTCAGCCCTCTCTGCGCGTTCGTCGGCATGTTCGACGCGAGTTACTCCGCGTCGCCGGGCTACTACTGGGGAGCGGTCACCAGCCTGATTGCGCTCGGAATGGCTTTCCTCGTGGGAGCGAGTGTCATTCTGCCGCGGGCCTGGCAGGAAGGGGCGGAAGGCACCGTGGGCGCGTGGATTTCCAGATGGTCGAAGCCCATCGCACGCAAGCCGACTCCGCAGGAGCAGGCGGCCCGCAGGGCGATGCTCGACGTGAACCCGGTCGTCTGGCTGGCCGTCCGGGGCGAAGGCCAGAGGATCCTCGTATGGGTCGCCGTCATGGTCGGCTGCGTTGTGGGCGCGGGGTTGACGGTTCTCGTGCTGCTGTCGAACGCCAGCCCCGTGAGCATTCTTGCCGTATTCATGCTGCTGCACTTGTCGCTCTCGCTTTGGCTGGCGACGGAAGCCTGCTCGGTCTTTGCCAGCTCGCGCGACTCCGGCGCCCTGGAACTGCTGCTCTGCACGCCGCTGCCGATGCGGGAAATCCTCAACGGCCATCTGCTCGGGCTGACGCGCGCCTTTCAACGGCCGCTCATCGTGCTGTTGGCCGTCGAGGCCGTGTTGCTGGTGGCTTATCTCGCGGCGGACTTGAGCAAAGGCACCTCTCCGCAGGGTCTTATTTTCCCGGTGATCGGCGTGGGCATGTGCTCGGCCATCGCGGTGCTGGATTTGTTCGCCGTGGCCCGTTACGGGATGTGGACGGGCCTCATCTCGAAGAAACCCGGCCGCGCGCTGGCCAAGACGGTCCTGATCGTGCTCGGCCCGATCCTGATTACGCCCTGCTGCTATGTGATTTGGCCCGTGGTCGGCCTGCTCAAGAACGTCATCATCATCAATTACGCGCAGGAGCAATTGCGCCGGAATTTCCGGTCCGCCATCACCGAGCGCTACGGCACATCGGAGGAGGGCGATGTGATCGTCAAGCCGTCGCGGCGACAACTCGATTCGCAATTGCCGCCGGTGATACCAAGGTGAACAGTCTTTGTCGGAACCCTTGTCGATAGTCCGTGCACGGCATCACCCCCTAGACGGATTGTCAATTGTTTGGACTGACCCCTTTGTTTGACCCTAGGCCGTTGGGAGTATCTTGAGCCAAGGGCGCCGAATGTAGCAGCATGATTGGGGCGTCGCAATAACAGGATGGCCCGCGATGTCCGCCAAATCACGACTTCGGCAGAATTAAGCGCTTTGCAAGAGTTCAACGACACCATCACACCTACGGTTACTGTACGGCCCTTCGCACTGTATTCGTGACGAGCCACAATTTGTTTGACTTGATCAGTTCCATCTCAAACATCGTGGCAGCTCCAGAAAAATAACCCGAGTAAGTTCGCGCAGCATCAGCCTTATGGATGCTAACAGATTTGATTTCCAATAGCATCCCGACCTCACCGGACTCTCGATCCACTGCTCCACGATTAGGGTCTAGGCGACACCGACTCGCCGGTTTTACTCGCACTTTTGGGAAGAGCTTGGCAATCTCCGCCTCCTCTCCCTTCTCTAGCGTTAGGAAGAAGAGTCCCTGCCTCTCTCGATGCTTTTCCAAGATTCGCATCAAGTCCTTATAGCACGCCATGCGAATCTGCATGCGATCTGGCAGTTCACTCGACGACGATGGCACGGCAGGTCGAGAGGTTTGGTTTGATTCTCCCTCCACAGCCATACAAGAAATGGATCTTGAAGCGAATAGCGTCAGTATAATGCACAATAAGGATTTGTTCATAGAATGCTTTCAGTTTGCCAATGCTGATACGATACGACACCACTGACAGTCCGGATACTGCCACCAAGTATATGCATCAGGTTTGTTGGATCGTTAGTCATAATATAAAGGGGTCAGTCCTGGGTCAGTCCTAACAATCGACACTGATTCATGCGCATGGGGGTGGTTCGTTTTGGGCAGGCGGGAGACGTAGCTGGCGTTGCCCATGGCATGGCGCCGGGCGATCCAGACGCGGGTCATCCGGCGTTTCCCGGCGCAGGAGCACCGCCAGGGCCGCTTTCTGCGAGTCGCCTTTGGCCCGTGCGGCCAGTTCCGCCTCGGTCCAGCCGGCGCGGTTCATCCAGTCTTTGACGAGCTGTTCGGCCCGGTGTTCATCGGTTTCCTTGCGCTCGCGGGCCGCCTCGTTCCGCCGGCCGGGCCGGCCAAGCCGCTCGGAGAGCCGTTGGGCGAAATCCGCCACTCCCAGCCGCCAGTCGCGACGTGACCCCTTTGTTAGCCCCGGGACATGCCGGTCATCGTCCTTTCTTATCAGTCCTTCCAACGGATAACGTTTTTGGAATCAATAGACAACCGCCAGTACGCTCCAGGGGGAAGAGGAATTGGGTAACCCCTTTCATTCACTCAAGTTTAAAATGCGAGAGTTACGCCTGTGAACGATAATGACATCGGCGGGACGAAGTTTTATCTGCGAGCCTTCAGACTCAATCTCGGCAGCTGTGAGGAATCTGATAGGACCCTTAACTTGCCGGAATTCAATCCTGCGTTTGTCCGCATACTTCGAGAGTCCGCCTGCGAGGGAAATCGCATCGCGAAGGGTCATTCCATTAGAGAAGCCAATTCTACTCACATTGCCAGCCTCGTTATAGACGAAAACCATGTGAACCTGACTCGTTACGATGGTGATCGTGATTCCCGTTCGATTCGGTATTCTTAGTGGCTGCGGGATATCGTGTGTTCCAAATTGGCCTTGGTATGAACGGGTGCCGAGGTACGCAAGACTTGCAACCAGAAACATGGCAAGAACAAGTACAATGATCCGCTTTTTAAGCTTCATGTCATTATTCCAACTCAATTCCTTATAAAGGGGTCACGCTTATGGGGTGAGCCCTGTTTTGTTCCGCCTATTCAACATCCAGTTCGATCTCGCCGTATTTGCCACACTTAATCGTTCGTTCCAGTCCGTCCTTCGTGATTACGACTCTCGAGCGAATTCCATGCTCGAAGTATTCGGTGAAAAAATCCCGTTTCCCCTTTTTCATCCGAATAGTTGACTGGGACACAATGCCGTTTGTGTACGAAGTAAATATGTCAACTCTCCCATCGCCATCTGCGTCAACTTCAACGGTCGAAGGAAGGCCGAAATGAAACTCTGTCCATTCATCGAATCGTCCGTCAAAGTCATTGTCGGCTTCGCTCTTAGCTACGTTCCCATTGTGGTAATACTCTCGATAATCGAATTGTCCATCCTTGTTTCGATCGAGAGAGGTACTTTGAGATAGTCCATTTGACGAAATAAATACATAATCGATTCTCCCATCATTATTCTCGTCTCTCGTTTCTGTTACGACCCCCTTTGGAAAGGAAGTCTTTCTTGCCGAAAGAAATCCTGCCCCATAACCCAAGACGCAGCCAAGGACAACAAGAAGGACAGGCCATTTCTTCATTTCTTCGAAATTCCTTGGTGAATTGAGAGTCGCACAGCTCACCACGTGATTTGTTGTCGGTGAAGAAGCGTAAGGAATACGGAAGGAGGTGTCAGTCCTAACAATCGACAATAGCTCATAGTGCGGGTTTGGCCTTGGTTTAGGTGGAAAACATAGCTGGCGCTGCCCATAGCCAGGTGACGAGGAATCCACTCCTACCGCTTCACGCAGAGCAATCGTGCGTCCGTCCGGATGAAGAGCTGGCCGTCGCTGATCGCAGGCGTGGCCAAGGTCGCTTCGCCCAACTCGTTCTTCGCGAGCAATTCGAAGTTCGGCGAGGCGCGCACCACGTGGCAATTCCCCCGGCCACTCATGAAGTAAACCTTCCCGTCGCCGGCCACCGGCGACACCTTCACGTTCTCGCTGAAGAGCCGTTGTTGCCAGTGAACTTCGCCGCTCTTGAGGTCGAGACACGAGGCGTTGCCGTCGTCGCGGATGCAATAGACCTTGCCTTCGTAGACCAACGGAGTCGGGCAATCGGCGGAGTACTTGTCGAGGGTCCAGAGACGGTCTTTGACTTCGCCTTTGCCCGCGGCGAGCGCCACGGTATAGCCGCGATTCTGGAATCCCGACGCCACGACGATCACCGTCTCCCCCGAAGCCGTCGGTCCGGCAATGGTGCGGCCGAAAGCATGCGGCACTTTAAGCCCGCCGTGGCTCCAGAGTACGGAGCCGGTCGCCGGCTCATAAGCATTGATCGCTTCCGCGCCAGCGATAACGACCTGCTTGCCGCGACCCGCGTGGATGAAGATCGGGCTGGAATATGAATCCTGCGCCTCGTCCGTCGGACCGAGGTTTCGGTCCTTCTTCCACACGTCCTTGCCCGTTTTCGCGTCGAGCGCCATCACGAAGGATTGTCCCTGGTGCATGACCGCAACGAACAGCCGTCCGTCCATCAGCATGGGCGAGGTGCCCATGCCATGATTGGCGTTGTAGTTCCCAAATTCCTTCCCCAGGTTTCGGTGCCAGACCGTTTTGCCATCGGCGGCATCGAGACACGCGAGGTCGCCGGTGCCAAAGCGCGCCCAGACAAACCGGCCGTCGGACACGGCGGTGGGCGTGGCCATGTTGTGGAGGTCGTTGGCCTTCTGCTTGCCCTGGGCCACTTCGCGTTCCCAGGCGATCGCGCCTCGCTTGCGATCGATGGCGAGCACGCGCATCGCGGTCTCCTTGGTCTGCGTGGTGACGTAGAGGCGGTCACCGACGATAATGGGCGACGATGCGCCCTTGCCGGGCAGATCGAGGGACCATGCGATGTTTTTCTCCTTCGACCACTCGGTGGGCAGGTTCTTCTCCGGGCTGACCCCCAGTCCGTCCGGCCCGCGCCAGCAAGGCCATTCGGCGGCGTGAAGGAAGGGCAAGGCGGTGAGCAGGGCGAGTATGGCGACGATGGGACGCATAAGATTGGTGAACTTGTCCAAGGCTTGCGAAGGCGCCCGCGGCTGTCAAGCGGCGCCAGTCTAGTGGGGCAGGCGTCTCGCCCGCGTGACCTTCGAGGGCGAGACGCCCGTTGCGACAGCCGGGACGGCTGCCCCACTAAGCTGGCTGATTCACTGCGCACTCGACACCATTCGCGCCATGGGCTACGAAGGTCTTATGCGTAACTATCTTCTCACTCTTGTTTGCGCTCTCGCCTCGATCCAACTGTTCGCAGCGGAAGCGCCGGCCACTTTCAAGGTCAGCGAGTTCACGTTCGCGCGGCCCGACAAGTGGGAATGGCAGAACACTTCGCCCATGCGAAAAGCCCAGCTCAAAGTGAACAGCGAGGACAAGAAATCCAGCGCCGAGGTTGTCTTCTTCCACTTCGGCCAGGGCCAGGGCGGCGACACGAAGGCCAACATCGACCGCTGGTTCAGCCAGTTCGAAGGCCCGCGCGAAAAGCTGAACCCCAAGACCGAGGAGAAGTCCATTGCAGGGCGCAAGGTCATTTACGTCCACGCCGAAGGCACCTATCTGGAGGGACCGCCGCTGGGGCAAAAGACGCCGCGGGCCGGCTACACGCTCCTGGGCGCGATCCTCGAAAGCGAGGAAGGCAATGTCTTCGTGAAGTTCACCGGTCCATCCAGCCTGGCGAAATCCTCCCAGGCTGACTTCCAGAAAATGGTCGAAGGCGCCCTCGCAAAGAAGTGACCTTGCTCGCGTTGTCTAACGTTTCACGTTTTCAACGACTCCACACCTCGGCTCATGCACCCCCTCGCCGGCCACCCTGCCCCACGAGAACTTCTCATCGATCCTGCGGCCCTCGATCGCGCCTATTACGAACGGAGATCCAACCCACTCGTCGTCTTCGGCACCAGCGGCCATCGAGGCACGCCCTTGGACGGCACATTCACCGACGCGCACATCGCGGCCATCACGCAGGCCGTCGTTGAGTACCGCCGCGGGCAAGGCCATGGCGGCCCGCTCTTTCTCGGACGCGACACCCATGCCTTGTCGATCCCCGCCGAACGCACCGCGCTGGAAGTCCTCGCTGCCAATGGCGTCCCCACGCTCCTTGCCGCCGGGGAACCGGCCACGCCCACGCCCGCTGTCTCGCTGGCCATCCTGAACCACAATCGCAACCACCCGGAGGCCCTCGCGGACGGCCTGATTCTGACGCCTTCACACAATCCGCCTCAAGACGGCGGAATGAAATACAATCCGCCCAATGGCGGGCCGGCTGACACCGACGCGACTTCCTGGATCGAACGGCGTGCCAATGAACTTCTGGATGCCGGCAACAAAGGAGTGCAGCGCACCCCAATCGACGCCGCGCGTCGCGCGCCCACCACGCGCGAATACGATTACGTGGCGAACTATGTCGACTCGCTCCCGGCCGTGCTCGACCTCGAAGCCATCCGTGACGCGCGCCTGAAGATCGGCGTCGATCCCCTCGGGGGCGCAAGCCTCGGTTATTGGGAGCCGATCCGCGCCCGCTTCGGCCTCGACATCACTGTCGTCAACAAGTCCCTCGATCCGACCTTCTCCTTCATGCGCGTCGATCACGACGGCAAGATTCGCATGGACTGCTCGAGCCCCTGCGCCATGGCTGGCCTGGTTCAGCTCAAGGACAAGTTCGACATTGCGTTCGGCAGCGACCCGGACGCCGACCGCCACGGCATCGTCACGCGCAGCGCAGGACTGCTGAATCCCAACCACTACCTCGCCGCCGCCATCCACTATCTGCTCGCCCACCGGCCCGCGTGGCCCGCCAGCGCCGCTGTCGGCAAGACCGTTGTCAGCTCTGGCCTCATTGACCGCGTCGTCGCCGCCGCAGGCCGCCGGCTGAACGAAGTGCCCGTCGGTTTCAAATGGTTCGCGCCCGGCTTGTATGACGGCACGTGCTGTTTCAGCGGAGAGGAGAGCGCGGGGGCCAGCTTCCTGCGCAAGGACGGGAGCGTTTGGACCACCGACAAGGACGGCATTCTCCTGTGCCTGCTGGCTGCGGAAATGACCGCGCGCACCGGCAAGGATCCGGGCCAACTCTACCAGGAACTCGCCGCGAAGCTCGGCACGCCCTATTACACGCGCATCGACGCCCCTGCGACGCCCGAGCAAAGGAACGCCTTCAAGAAGCTGAGGCCCGAAGCCGTCACCGCCACCGCGCTCGCCGGCGATCCGATTACCGCGAAACTGACCAACGCGCCCGGCAACAATGCCCCGATCGGCGGTTTGAAAGTGACCACGGCGTACGGTTGGTTTGCAGCGCGTCCCAGCGGCACCGAGAACACGTACAAACTCTATGCGGAGAGCTTCCGCAGTCCGGCGCACCTGGAGGCCATTGTCTCCGAAGCCCGGGAGTTGCTTGCCCGCATCCTGGCGAAATAGAACATCATGAAAGTTCCAGGACTGCGCAGCGATTACGAAAAGGTGGGTAGGCTCTTGTTCTTCGGGCGGATGCTCGACAAGATTCGGCTGAAAGCCGCCGGCCGGCTTCCTCCCGGCTATAACCTGGGCACCCGCGATTGGACCTGGTTCGATTCGCGCTGCACGCGCTTCCTCGGCATTGAGTATTCGGCCCTGGTCGAGCGCGTCCCCAGCGGCGGCACGGACGAGGAGATTCTGGAGTGGTGCTTCCAACGCGGCCGGCGTCCGGGCCCCGAGGAGATTGAGGTCTGGAACGAATTCCTGACGAAGCACGGATGGCGGGATGGCAGCAGCAAAGCACTGGCCGAAGATAAACGGCGGCGGGGATTTGAGCATCGCGACGATATCCAGACCTGGTTCGATTTTCACAAGGCGGACGAAGAATCGGACGGGTGATGGGCTTGCAGTCCGTTGTTCAGGGGACGGGTTAGTGGGCAGCCACTCGACGGATCTTCCGACGCAACTCCCTGCTCGACAAGCATGCCCCTTGCGATACATCGTCTGTGTGAATACTAAAACCGCAAATTGCGGCTGACTTAACTCTTAGGTCTATGAGCGTCTTCCCTGTGAAAGCCAAGCGACTGGCGACACCGAAGCAGGCGCTCGCTATCAGCCTGTGTGTCCTGTTTGGCGGTATCCCTGCTGTTCTCGCCGCCCACTTTTTTCTCTACGTTCCGTTTAGCATGGCATTGCTGTATTACGCAGGCGCGGTCTATGTTGCCTTCGCTGTTTCGTGGTCGTATCTCGATTGGACGACTCGGAACGCGGCGATTAGGGGTCACAATGCTTTCGTTGTGTTTGCAGTTTGCCTTTTCATTGTCGTCCTCATTGTTCAGAAGGAGCACGAACCGTTTCCCCGATGGGCGATCGCTTTGATGATTGCAGCGGCAGTTGCAGGCTACTCGGTCGCCGGTTTTTGCGGTGCTCGGAATTTCCTGCGGTGGCGGCGCGGAGAGTTTTCGGATGAGCGCTCACAGACATAGACCTAACCCATATGCCGCAGCGAACCCGGCGGGAGCGTCGTAGTTGCAATCGTTGCGTCCCGTGCGCCGAGTCGCCGAGCTTGGGTCGTCTAGGCCATTTGGATGTCTGCCGCCTTTGGACCACTTGACGAATTGATTGGTTGTCTCCTGGAGACATGGGGGCAGCGTTACGCTTTCAAATGTGACCGTGAGCGCCGCGTTGCACATTTTACTCGTGACGACATGCGGGCCCAAGTTGACGAGTTGCCAACTGGGATGCTTCGCGTCACGTATCAACACGCCCCCAACCAGGATGCTTCCGAGATTTGCACGCCTACTGAGGCGGCGGCGCTTGTTGAAGCGGTGTTATTTCGCCAGCATTTGTGCCGTGTCCCAAAGCCGAGCTTGGTGCAGCCGCCCGTCCAGAGGCCGTGGTGGAGGAGATTGTTTGGATTATGATTCGACGGTGGCCTAACAAATCGCGTCTGATTCTTTGCGAGGGCGGCGGTTAAGGTAGGCCAGTAGGCCACTACCCACCAGAGAAGCGGCTTGGCAAAAGGCGTCGTCCATGCCACTCTTGGTCAAATCATCAAACATGGAGCGAATTGCTATGACTCTCGGATGGCGGTTAAGGGGACTGGTGTTTGCCTGCGGCGTGCTCGCCGTGTGCGGGTTGGGGTCGCAAGCCCGGGCGGCTACAACGAACTTTTTCGAAGGATTCGAGTCGGGATTGACCAATTGGATCGTCGGGGATGCCAATCCGTCCGACACGCCCGCGTACTGGGGTCCGGTGAATTCGACCTTCGGCGGCGAAGGCACGCACGCCGGAGCGTTCAAGGCGTATTGCGCGGCCAGCGGCTTCGCCGGCTCGAGCAGCAATCCGAGCTACCGGGACAGCATGACCGCCTACCTGATACGCACGATCGACTTGACCGGCTATACCAACGCCACGCTCTCCTTCTGGCACAAGATTCCTTCCATCGAAAGCACCTACGATTACGCGCGAGTGCTGGTGGATTCGACCGAACTGTGGTCCACGGACCAGCCGGGAACGGCCTGGCAGTTGGTGACCCTGAGCCTCGAATCGTACATCGGCGGCACCCACGAGCTCAGGTTCGAGTTCAGCAGCGACGGCTCGGTCGTCAACGAGGGCTGGTATCTGGATGATATGACCCTGACGGACGCGTTTACGCCGGCGCCGCCGCCCGCCAATGACAATTTCAGCGCGGCCAAAGCCATTGCCGGCGCATTGGGCAGCACCGGCGGGAGCAATCGCGGGGCAACCTCCGAAACAGGCGAACCGAACCCTGGCAACTCCATCTGGTACCGCTGGGCGCCTTTCACAAACGGGACCGTGACCTTCCGCACCGGCGGCAGCGCCATCGACACGCTGCTGTGCGTCCACACGGGCAGCACCCTGGCGGCGCTCACGACGGTGGCCTGTGATGACAACGGGGACACGAACGGCGGCAGCAAGGTGACGTTCAATGCAGTGGCGGGCACGGCGTACCGAATCTCGGTGCGCGGCGCCGGCGGCGCCTCGGGTTTCGTGCTACTGACGTGGGAACAGCCCAACGGGCTGGGCGTCGATTTGCTCCCGGACCTGTCTGTTTGGCCAAGCCAGGCGAACCAGTTCCTATACGGCTGGTACCTTGATCAAGAGGAACCGACCCAACCGGGGCGCACGCTGATGCGCGTCTCGACCGCAACGCCCAACACCGGGACCGGCCCGCTGGAGCTGCGCGGCAGTTCCACGGAGGCAGGCGTTTCTCAGCGCATCTATCGGGCGGACGGCAGCACATACGACCGCTATGCCGGCACGTTCACGTTCCATCCCGGGCACGGCCACCTGCATTTCGATAATTGGATCAACCTCCACCTGCGCACCGTGCTCGCGAACGACGGAGTGGGCGACATCGTCGCGTCCGGCGACAAGACGAGCTTTGCGATCATCGATCTGACCATCTACAACGGGTCGCTCCCGGGCTCGCCCTCGGGCGGCGTCTATGGCGGCGGGTTGGTGCAGGGGCTCTCCGTCGGTTGGGCGGACGTTTATGGCGCGGGCTTGCTCGACCAGTGGATCGACGTCACCCAAGTGCCCTCGGGCCGCTATTGGCTGGAAGGCATCGTGGATCCGGCCAACAGCATCCTGGAGTCGAATGAGTCGAACAACCTGGCGCGCATTTTGATCAACTACACAAATCCCAGCGGCACGAATCGCGCCGTGAACGACAATTTCGCCAATGCCATTGTGTTGCTCCCCATCACCGCCGGCGCCCTCGGCCACGACACGAACGCCACGGTCGAAGTGGGCGAACCGCAGCACCTGACGGGCCTTACCACGGGTCATTCCGTTTGGTGGCGCTGGACGGCGCCCTCGAACATGACGGCGACCATCAACACGGACGGCAGCAGCTTCGACACTTTTCTGGCCGTATACACCGGGCCGGGCTACGGGGCGCTGACCAAGGTGGCCAGTGACAATGATTCCGGCGCGGGAAACCAGAGCCAGGTCACGTTCGCCGCCACCGCAGGGACGACCTACCACATCGCCGTGGGCGGACTGAATGCGACCTATGGGCGGATTCAATTGAGCATCAATCCAAGATGGAACGACCCGTTCGATTCGCCTCTCTCCCTCTCCGGCGTGAGCGGCTCGGTGAGCGTGACCAGCGTCGGGGCCACGCGGCAAACGGGCGAACCGACCCATGCGGGCGTCCTCGGCACGAATTCTGTCTGGTTCCGCTGGACCGCGCCGCAAAGCGCCCCGTGGATTTTTGACACGTATGGCAGCTCTTTCGACACGCTGCTGGCGGTGTACACTGGCAACGCGATCAACGCGTTGACCACTATCGCGGCCAACGACAATCTTGCGGTGGGGATTCCCATCAGCCGCGTCAATTTCAATGCGGTAAGCAACACGACCTATCTGATTGCTCTCGACGGGCGCGCCGGGGCCAGTGGCAGCGGCCTCGCGACGCTCAATTGGACCGGACCGACTCCGCCGAGCATCACCGCGCAGCCTCAAGGCTCCAATGTGATCGCGGGAGCCACCGTGACGTTCAATGTCACTGCGGGAGGCAGCCCGTTGTTCTCTTATCAATGGCTCCATGCCGGGACGAACTTGACCACCAATACGCGCTACACCGGGGCCACCACCGCGCAGTTGCGCATTCCGAAAGTGCTCCCCACGGACATGGGCGACTACGCGGTCGTGGTTTCCAATGCGTATGGCTCGGTGACCAGCGCCCCGGCGTTCCTCATCGTGCTGGACAACCCGCGCGTGGTGTTCGTCGAAGAAGCCAGCGCGCCCATCGGCGGCGTCGCAGTCGTTCCAATCGAGATGCAATCCCTCGGCGACGAAAGCCTGGTTCGCTTCACTCTCGCGTTCGACCCCACGTTGCTGTCAAACCCGCGCGTCACCAACAGCGGTGTGATGTCCGGCGCCGCATTGAGTGTGAACACGACCCAGGTCGGGTCCGGCCGCCTGGGAGTCAGCATGACCCTCCCGACAGGCCAGGCGATTCCATCCGGGATGCACCAGGAACTGGCCCACGCCTACTTCGACGTGACGAACACGGCCGCCAATGGCACGGTGACGTCGGTCGGTTTTGATAATTCCCCGACGCCGCGAGGGGTCATCCTGACCAACGGTCTCACCTCGGTGACGCTTTTTGCCGCCGGGCCAGTCACGATTGGGTCGGTGGTCGTCGAGAGCCGCGTGCAAGGTGAACGGTTGGCCGGAGGCACCTTCCGGATCTCCGTCCACGGCGAGGCGGGAGAACATTACGAGATCCAGGCGGCAACCAATCTTCAGAGTTGGACCCCATTGACGACACTGCCGGCGGACTCCAACGGCGACTTGCAGTTCGTCGATCCCGATTCAGCAACGCTCCCGTATCGGTTTTACCGGGCGAAGCGCGTGCACTAGCTAGGGCGGCCATCACCCCATCTTCCGTGTCCACCAGAGCATCAGTTCGAGCCCGGTTCGATTCGAGTAGGAACGCGGCACCCAGCCTTGCTTGAGTTCGAAGTGGGGCGAAAACCGCGTCCACAACTCCTCCTGCGTCACTCCAAACGGGGGCCCTTCTCCGGGGGTCAGCATGTAGTGGACGGCGAGGAATTGGCCGCCCGGCTTGAGCCAGCGCAGCAGCGCCTGCACGTAGGCGTCGCGCCGTGCGAGCGGGATGGCGCAGAAGCACGTGTGCTCGAACAGCCAGTCGAACGACTGCGGGGCCGGATCTGCGAGGAAATCGGCGAGCGTGAACCGGGCCTTCAGGCCGGCCTCCAGCGTCCGCTGTTCGCTAAGCCGGACCGCCGATGGCGCCACGTCGAAGCCCCACGGCTCGAAACCGGCCCGCGCCCAGGCCCGCACGTCGTGACCGGTGCCGCAGCCCGGGACGGCGACGGTCCCGCGCGGCAACTCGGGGTGTGCCGCGAGAAAATCGACCAGGCCCGGCGCCGGTTCGCCCTTTTCCCACGGCATGTCCCCGGATTGGTAACGGGCTTCCCATTCGTGCTCATTCATCCAGAAACAAGATACCTTCACGGAAGGGAAATCAAACTCGTACTCGGTCGCACCCTGCCTTCCGCGGGCGCCAGGGAAAAACAGCACCAGGGAAAACTGTTGACCCCTGAAAATGCGCTTTGTTACGGTGCGCGCCCGCGGATTACCGGCCCAGTCAGCCCCTGCGAGAAGGCCTTCCGCGACGCGGGTCAATTATGCGACACACCATCTCCGTGCTAGTCGAGAACAAGTTCGGCGTGCTCACGCGCGTAGCCGGGCTGTTCAGCGGGCGCGGTTACAACATCGACTCGCTCAACGTCGGCCCGACGCATGACCCGAACACTTCCCGCATGACCATCGTCACCCGGGGGGACGATGCGACCATCGAACAGATCGTCAAGCAGCTTAACAAGCTGGTCGACGTCCTGGGCGTGCTGGATTTTCGCGACGCCGAATACATTGACCGCGAACTGGTGCTCGTGAAGGTGGGGGTCGACTCCAAGTCCCGCGCCGAAGTCATGCAGATCACCGACATCTTCCGCGCGAAAATCGTGGATGTGCAACCCGCCAGCTTGACCATCGAAATCACCGGCAACGAAAGCAAAGTCGAGAAGTTCCTCGAACTGATGAAGACCTTCGGCATCCTCGAACTGACGCGCACCGGGAAGGTGGCCTTGCCACGGAAGTGAGCTGGCGTTGAAGCGTGAATCGTTAAAGGCTGATGCACCCTCCTTGCCGCGCGCGGAAATCGTAAATCGCAAAATCGTAAATCGCAAATCCCACCCCCATGCCTGCCAAAGTTTATACCGACCAGGACGCTGACCTGACTGTGCTCCAAAACAAGACGCTCGCCGTGCTGGGCTTCGGCTCGCAGGGCCACGCCCACGCGCAGAACCTCAGGGACAGCGGCCTCAACGTCATCATCGGCCTCTACGACGGCAGCAAGTCGATTCCCGTCGCGCAGCAGAAAGGCTTCGAAGTGGTTCCGACGGGCGAAGCCGTCCGCCGCGCCGATGTCATCATGGTGGCCCTGCCCGACACGAAGCAGGCCGCCGCCTACGCGAAGGACATCGCGCCAAACTTGAGGAAGGGGAAGACTCTGCTTTTCTCACACGGCTTTTCGATTCACTTCAAGACCGTGGTGCCGCCCAAGGACGTCAACGTCATCATGGTGGCGCCCAAGGGGCCGGGCCATATCGTCCGCCGCCAGTACACCGAAGGCAAAGGTGTGCCGAGCCTTATCGCGGTCTATCAGGGCGGCAAGGAAGCCCGGCAGATTGCCCTGGCCTGGGCCCGAGGCATCGGCGGCACGCGCGCCGGCGTCCTCGAGACCAACTTCAAGGAAGAGACTGAAACGGACCTGTTCGGCGAACAGACGGTGTTGTGCGGCGGATGCAGCGCGCTGGTGCAGGCTGGTTTCGAAACGCTGGTCGAAGCCGGCTATTCGCCGGAGATGGCGTACTTCGAGTGTTTGCACGAGTTGAAGCTGATCGTCGATCTGATGAATGAAGCGGGCATCAGCGGAATGCGTTTCTCGATTTCCGAAACGGCAAAGTGGGGGGATGTGACCGTCGGCCCGAAGATTATCGACACCAGCGTGAAGAAGCGCATGAAGGCGGCCTTGAAGGAGATTCAAAGCGGCAAGTTCGCCAAGAACTGGGTCCGGGAATATCAGACCGGCTACAAGCGTTACAACGCGCTGCTCAACAAGGGCGCCCGGCATCCCATCGAAAAAGTCGGCGCCCGCCTGCGCGGGTTGATGCCCTGGATGCAGAAAAAGAACATCAAGGGCGCTCAGGCCGCTTACTGACATTGGCCACACCCGAAGTTCGCTAAGGGCACAGCGCGGCGGAGCCGCAACCCAGTAGCGCAGAGTTGCACTCTGCTGTATCGCCGATTTGCGATCGGCAGGCGGTAGGAAACTTTCCAACGGCTCACCCTTGCGATTGCCTTGCGCTACTCCCTCCCTCCGGCGGCGAGGAGGAGCGAACGCTCCCTGTTCGCTCAAAGCGCGGTTTAGAGTAAAGGGTTGATCTGCGACCGAAACTGCCTTGGGCAGCCGGTGTTTGTTTCCTGTCGAACCGCGATGACCTCGTACCTGAAACCTTTCCAATGGCTTGCGGTGGCGGCCGTTGTGCATGCCTCCCTGGCCGCGACCGCCGCCGTAAAGCCAAACCCGTACGAAAAGATTGCTGAGCGCAACCTGTTCAACCTCCTGCCGATACAGGTCAATCCACCTGGTGAGGTCAAGCCGCCGGATCGCAGGCCGCCCCCGAAGGTCTTCATCACGGGCCTGGTGGAATTGGGTGGCGTGTCGAAGGCGCTGGTCGAAATTAACGAGCCGGGCCATCCCGTTCAGCGCTCCATCCTGGCGGCCGGCGGGACATCGGGAGCGCTGGAAGTCCTGAACGTCGATGTCGCGGGCGAGCGCGTTCGCGTGCGAATCGACGGCGACGAAGAAACCCTGAGCATAGAGAAGCCCAAGCCGCGCCCAACTCCTCCATTGCCACCCCAATTGCCGCATGCGCCAAGGCCGTCGGCGGTGTTTCGTGGCTAAAGTCAAGCTGGGAACCGCCGAAATTTAGTGTGGTATTTAGTGTGGTATTGGGCTCCTGAATCAAGTATGTTAGTGTGTATGAATCTGGCTCGCATGGGCTTTATCCTTCCAGCGGTGCTGTGCGCGCTCGTCGCCACGGTCAGCCGCGCCAATGAGGACACCAAGTCCAACCCGTACGAGTCCATCGCTGCGCGAAATCCATTCCAGCTCAAGGATCCGCCACCCCTGCCGGATCCGAACGACGTGCCAAAAGCCCCGGCGCCTCCGTTGGCAACCGTGGAAGTCACGGGTCTCCTGAATCTCGGGAAGAAGAAGGTTCTTTTGGAGATCGTTCCCGGACCGGGCAAGCCCCCCGACAAGAAGACGCTCGAAGAAGGCGAGCGAATCGACGCGATCGAAGTGCTGTTCATCGACGTCGACAACAACGAAGTCAAAATCAACAATGGCGGGGTTATCACCAACTTGGCGCTCAAGGCGCCCACGAAGGCTCCGTCAGGGCCGGCCGTGCCGGTCCCGGGTGTTCAGCCGGGATTCCCAGCCGCCATTGCGCCGCCCCCGACTGCCGGCATTGTCCCTCCAACCGTCAATCCGGGTGTGCCGAATGCGAACGGTACTTACAACAACGCCCGTAACAACGTGATGGTGGTCGGCGGCTCTCCCGCGGCACCCACAGCGACGGCTGGCTCAGGCGTCATGGCCAAACCGTCCTATGGCTCGCCAGGGGCGGTCGGTGCGCCAACCTATGGGACGCCCACGTATAACGCGGGCAGCGGGGTGAACGTCACCGGCGGCGGCGCGGGCGCGCCCGGCGGTGTTAACGTATCGGGTGGTGGCGAATTGCCACGCACAATTCCGACCCGGCCAATCCGCACCAATCCCCAGTCGACAGGCGCGCCGGACGCGGCTCTTAACGATCCAGCCGCGCAATACCTCAACATGGCCATTCAGAAGCAGCAGATGGAATCCAGGGGCCGGCCCATGCCACCCTTGCCACCCATCCCCGGCTTCGACCCGAACCAATAGGCCGGTTCGGCTGGATTGCCCGCACTGCCGAATTCGAGCCTTGGGCGGCGGATTTCTCTGAAAGTGCGCTCGGTTCGCTTCCTACCACTTCAGTTGAGCAGGAAAGTACTCCCGGATTAACTCCTCGTAATAAGGTCGCAGCTTCGACACATCCGGCCGTTCATGGCTTTTGGTGTAGAGGTCGTATTCGTTGAACTTTCGCACCCAATCGAAGAGACGCCGATCCTTTTCATTCATCAGGTAGCCGTAGGCCCCTTCACGATGCGCCGGGTAAAACGAGTGGTAGCGGAGCATGTAAAGGCCTTCCTCCGGCAAGTGGTCCTTTGCGACGTGGTAAATGTATTCATCGTGGCCCCAGGAAAGATGGACCTTGTCCAGTCCGCACCCTTCCTCGTACACACCCAGGCGCGTCTGGTAGCGCGGATTCTGGGAGTCGGGGTTGTCCGCGAAATATGGGTGGAACACGATCGTGTCCGAGTAGGCGCAGCCGACCGGAAACGTGTCCCCCACGACGGCCCATTGCGGCTCACCCCACAGACAGAGAATCTTGCCGAGATCGTGGACCAGGCCCGTGAGGATGAACCAGCGGGGATGGCCGTCCCGCCGAATCTGCTCGGCCGTTTGGAGCAGATGCTCCAATTGCGACAAGTCCGTATCCGGGTCGCTGTCATCCACCAGCGTGTTCAAGAATTCCATCGCCTCCCAGATGCTCATCTCGCGGCGTGAGCGCGACAGGAACAGCTGCTTCTTCGCCTGCACGAAGTCGAAGGTCTGGTGCCGGTGATTCAGCCGGTAGAATTCGCGCACGGAAGGCCGGGCATCGGCTTCGTAGTTGCGAAACTGCTCTTTTGTCTTGGTCGGGTCGGTCGCACTGAAGGGCTTGGCCTGCGCGCCGAGTGGCTCCGGGTAGCGGGTTTTCAGGAAATCCTCCCACTCGTCCAGGTTGTCCAATGGCTGGCGAGTGGCTGGTGATGTCGGCTGGCTCATATAGTGGACCTGATTGGGCTTAAGGATTACGAGTTGGAGGATGATTAAGAAGCGGTGGATTTTGGCTCCCAATCCTAATCTTACTCTTAATCCTGATCATCTCGTGAAACGCGATTGACTGTCGAATGCAGTTCTGAATGCTGTCCGGAGACTAATCATGAACCGCGCCCAAATCAAAGCCGAAACTTGTTGTCCAACCTCCGCAATGAAATTCATCCCCTGCTTCCTTGCTGCCGCCGGGTTGCTCGCCGGTTGCTCCACCCAGCGCTTTGTCGCCAGCTACACGATTGACCCCAAACCGCCGCACGTCCAATACCGCGACCTCCAGCCCGTGGCCAATCCCCAGCAAGTCGCGCTGATCTTCGACGTGCAGACTGAAAATGGGGTCTTTCCGCAGGCGACCGCCAAGCTGGGCCCCAAGCTGGCGCGCGTCATCGAAGACTCAGGGCTCTTCGCCGGCATCGCCCGAGTGCCTTCGGCAACGACGGCCAAGCTCCAAATCACCCTGCGCGACCTGGGCGACAATCCCAAGAACTTCCCGCCCAGCCTGACCAAGAACATGCCCCACTCTGAAGCGGCGGTGGTCTATCTGTTCTCGGCGAGTTTTCAAGCTTCGGGTCAATCGCCCGTCAGCAAGAACTACCATCACGCCATCCACGTCCTGAACAGCAAGAGCGGCTGGATCGACGACCAGCCACCGATGACGGGTTCCCAGGCGACCAGCGCCATGCTGGAACAACTCACGCTGACGTTCCTGCGGGATCTGCAACGGGAGGGGAAGCTGTAGCGCAGACGTGGTCCTGCGGCCTTGCCGTAATCGGAATTCCGAAGTTCGAAATCGAACTCCAAAGAAAATCCTATGGCCGAAGTCCGAAGGTCGGATTCGGGTTGCTGTGAAGTCTGCGCGTGACTTCGGGAATTCGGGAATTCGGCCTTGCACTCGGAACACGCAACACGCAACACGGTTCACTTCCCCGTCCTCTGCCTCCACCGATCCAGCCCGACGGCCAGGATGATGACCGCCCCAATGACGATCTCCTGCGTGTAGGTCGGCCAGTTCATCAGGCTCGAACCATTGCGCAAGGTTTGAATCACCAGCGCCCCGATCATTGATCCGGCCACGCTCCCCGTCCCGCCACTCAAGCTCGCCCCGCCCACCACCACGGCCGCGATCATGTCCAGTTCAAGCCCGACTGCTCCGGACGGATCCCCTTGGGCCAACCGGGCCATCTGCATCAGGCCCGCGCAGGCGAAAAACATCCCGGCCAGGGAATAAATCAGCACCTTCTGCCACGGCACGCGGATGCCGGACAAATGCGAAGCTTCCTCGTTCCCGCCAATGGCGAACACATGGCGCCCAAACGCCGTCTGTCGCATCACGACCGCAAGTATCATGGCCAGGCCCAGCGCCAGCCAGACGCCGAACGGCAAGGGAAGAAAATGGTCGAGATCATTCGTCATCATCAGATCGCTGACCTGCGCTCCTTCGGGCGCGTTCACCGTCTGGTTGTTCGCCACCCACTTGGCCACGCCGCGGCAGATCCCCATCGTGCCAAGCGTGACAATGAACGGCATCATCCGCGGCCAGGCGATCAACGTGCCGTTGGCGAACCCAATCAGTCCCCCGGCCAGAAGGACCAGAGGATACGCCGCCGCTGCCGGCAACCCTTTCACCAGGAGCGTCGCCGCCAACACGCTCGTGAGGGCAACCGATGAGCCGGCGCTCAAATCGATTCCTCCGCTGACGATGACCAGCGTCATCCCCAGGGCGCCGATGGCGACGATCACGGATTGGATCAGCACGATCTTGACGTTGCTGACCCGGACGAACGCCTTGAACCCATCGTATGAACACGCGCTGGCCGCCGCCAGCCAGCCGCGGCCATCCTTCCCCTGCTGTTCCGCCACGTCCTTCACCGCAAGTCCCGCGGCGAACAGCCCCACCACAACCAACAGCCCGAAGACCGGGCCGAGCCCAGCCAGAAGCCGACGGCTTCTCCCGGTGGTGGTGGGCGATGAATTCAAAATTAGAAATTAGAAATCAAAAATGGCCGAACGGTGACCTGCTGCATTTCTAATTCTTAATTCTTCATTTTGAATTCAGATACTTCTCGAGCGGGGGATACAACAATTCCTTCACCGCCGGCTCCTCCTTGTTGTCCGCGGTGACCAGCACCACTCCGGTGTCGATGCGTTTCTCGACTTTCTTGCCATGGAGGTGCTCGACCATCGTCATCACGCCTTTGTAGCCCATGTAGACCGGGTTTTGCACCACCAGGCCCTGAATGTCGCCGTTCTTGAGGTCCGCAACCGACTGCGAGCCTGCATCGAAGCCGACCATCTTGACTTTGCCGCCGGCCAGGCCGAGGTCGCGCAACGCCTTGGCCATCGCGATCGTCGGCGGCTCGCACGGGGCGAAGATTCCGTTGACCTCGCGGCCGAACCGGTTGAGCAGGTTCTGGGAGGCCTGGTAGCCGGTCTCCCGCGTCGGCCCGGCATACTGGTCGGCAGAGAGGAGTTTGATCTCCGGAAACTTCTGCTTGAGCGTGTCGAGAAAGCCGGCTTCCCGTTCCTCGGTGCTCGCGGAGCCGACCGCGTAACGGAGGAGGATCACGTTGCCTTTTCCGCCGAGCAACTTGCCGAGATGCTCGCCCGCCAGCACGCCGCCCTTGTAGTTGTCGGTCGCCACGAAGCTCACGTATTTGTCCGACTTGAGCCCCGAATCAATGATGACGACCGGCACCTTCGACCGTTGAGCCAGTTCGACCGGGCGAACCAGCGCCTGGGAATCGAGCGGCGCCAGCACGATGCCGCTGACCCGCCGCGAGATGAAATTCTCCACGGTCTGAATCTGCTGGTCGCGATCGTCCTCCTTG
>Ga0134127_10000091_pt1 | contig 122248 bp, 102 predicted proteins | sample KB31753_FD_96459 | JGI IMG/M metagenome (GOLD analysis project Ga0134127, IMG submission 96459) | Terrestrial soil microbial communities with excess Nitrogen fertilizer from Kellogg Biological Station, Michigan, USA - KB3-175-3 | ecosystem: Environmental > Terrestrial > Soil > Unclassified ...
GGACTTCGATGCACAGCAGAAAACTGCCATTTTTAAGCCCCTCTCCATTGGAGAGGGGTTTGGGGTGAGGCGAACGCAATGCCAAGCATAAATACTAATTCCTTAAGTAAACGACATTGAATCACGAACTATGAACTATGAACCATGAACTAATTGCTCAGCGGCATGGTAAACTTAAAGCAGGTGCCTTTACCTTCTTCGCTCTCGATAGCGATTGCGCCGCCGTGCTGGGCAACGAAATCTTTGATCAGTATAAAGCCCAAGCCTGAGCCCCGTTCCTGCTCAGTACCTAATAATGAGGGCGAGGCGGCATCGGTTAGCAAACGGCGCCTGGTTTCTTCCGACATACCCACGCCATTATCCTTAATGCAAATTTCGACCATGGAGTCCAGCGGACTGGCGGTAACCTGTATCACACCTCCGCCACGCGGGGTAAACTTGATGGAATTGGTAACGATGTTTTGTAAGATCGACCGCAGCATGAGCGAATCGGCATGGATATAAATATCGTCAGGTATCTGGTTGTCAAATTTGATGGACTTTTGTATTGCCCCGGCCTTTAACAATTCAAGGGATTCATTAATGCCCTTATAAAGGTGGAGCTTCTCCGGATTAAATTTAGTTTTTTCACGTTGTTTCTTGGCCCACTCAACCAGCTCATTCAGCTGCTGCAGGATTTTATTTGATGTACGATTGATAATGCCCGCGTACATTTTAATATCCTTAGGGCTGATGTTATCGATATTGCTGTTAAGATTTTGGGATGACAGCAACAACGAGGTAAGCGGATTTCGCAGATCATGCGATATAACCGATAAAAATTTATCCTTCGATAAGTTTAACGCCTTCAATTCTTTATTCAGGTTTTCCAGCTCCACCGTTCGTTCCAGCACGCGCTCCTCCAATTCGCGGTTCAGTAACATCAGGTCGTTGTTGGCTTCCTGCAGGCGCTCTTCCTGCCGCCTTAACAGCCGGTTTTTTTTGTACAGCTCAACAAAAACGGACACCTTCGAGCGAAGCACTTCCGGTTTAAACGGCTTCCTGATAAAATCGACCGCTCCCGCCTGGTAGCCCTTAAACATGGCTTCTTCTTCATAGTCGTGGGCTGTGATAAAGATGATGGGAATATGTTTTAACTTATCACGCTGATAGATCAGCTCCGCAGTTTCATAACCGTCCATTATCGGCATTTTTACATCGAGCAGGATCAGGGAAAATTCGTCTTCGTGTAAAAGTATCCTTAAGGCTTCCCGCCCTGAGCTGGCCCGGTAAAAAGTGTACTGTCCATTCTCCAGCACGATTTCCATCGATACCAGGTTATTTTCATTATCATCAACCAGCAAAATTTTAATGGCCGTGTCCGGAATCATAGGGTTCGTGTCGCGTTGCTTAAGTCTAAGTTAATAACCGTGGTAATTGTTTTAGTTTTGTAATCAAATCGTTGCAAATGCACAAGCAGTGTCGCCGCGCATTTACAACGATAATTTTAACCCGGTTATTATTTGATCAGCCAAACGCGCATCAAAGATAGTAATTGGTCTGTTTTTACCGGCTTAGTGATATAATCAGAAGCCCCCGAAGCAATACATTTTTGCCTGTCGCCCAGCATCGCCTTTGCCGTAACGGCTATAATAGGCAGGTTTTTATGTTTTGGCTCCTTCCGGATAATCTGGATCGTTTCGTAACCGTCCATTTCAGGCATCATGATGTCCATCAGCACAATATCCACCTTTTTATCGCTGTTCAATATCTCCAGTGCTTCCCTCCCGCTTTCCGCCGTGATCACCTCGATGTTCGAACGTTCAAAAACGGCTGTCAGCGCAAAAAGGTTTCGCACGTCGTCGTCAACCACCAGCACCTTCCTGTTATCCAGCACATCATTATTTACCCGTATGCTGTTGATCAGGTCCAGGTTCTCCTTATTGATCGCCTTCATATCCACGTGAAGCAAGGTGAGTATCTCTTCAAGCAGGTAAGCATCGGACGACGCCGTTTTGGTAATGATCTTGTGGTTTAAGCGCTTTAACAATATCAATTCGTTTTGGGTAAAATCCCTCGCCGAATGCAGGATGATCGTGGTTTGCGGCTGCTTCAGGGTATTTATCCTATTCAGCAGGTCGAGCCCGTTCGCATCCGGAAGCACAAAATCCAGCACAATGCAATCAAATGGTTCTTTCTTTAACAGGGCCAAACCCTTTTTGGCGGTGGTTGCCCCAAATACTTCTATCGAATCACCCGAAAGCATATCTATCAGGTGTTGCAACTCGCTTTCGTTATCTTCAATTACAAGTATTTTCTTTCTTCGCTGATCGTGGAACTTAACGATACCTGAGATCAGTTCATCCAGCGAGTTATTCGATAATGGCTTCATGTTAAAGCTCCTGGCGCCTAATTTCATCGCCATCACCTTGTTCTCTTCACCCGAGATCAGGTGTATTGGAATATGCCGCATGCTCAAATCGCTCTTCATCATTTTCAGTATCTTCCAGCCGTTCGACTCGGGCATGTTAACATCAAGCGTTATAGCGATGGGATTATACTTTTGTATCGCATCAAAAATTTCAAGATAACTGATAGCAACCAACACTTTCAGCCCGAAACCATGGGCTTTATCGATAAGTATCTTGGTGAATCGCAGGTCATCCTCGATGACCAGCAGCACGTTATCCTCGGACGATATGTTGTGGCGGTCGTCGTCGATCATCAGTTCCGCGGTATCCAGCAGATTGGCCCTCAAGTGACTAACATGGCTATTTTCCCTGGTGCTATTATAGGAGGAAGAGGTTGCGGGCTTAACTTCTTCCTTATATTTTAAAGGTAAATATAAGGTGAACACGCTGCCTTTGCCCAGCTCGCTGCCTACAGTTATGGTACCGCCCAGCAATTCGGCAAAGCCCTTGCTGATGGATAAGCCCAACCCTGTGCCGCCGTATTTGCGGCTGGTTGAACCTTCGGCCTGTTGAAATGCCTCAAATATAATACCCTGCGTATTTTTTGAAATACCAATACCGGTATCCGTAATTGAAAACGCAATGGCCGACTCGGCATTGGGCAGCGGGTTTTGATCGTGCGGGCCCGGGCGGAATATTTCCAGTTTCACCCCGCCTTTTTCGGTAAACTTGAATGCGTTTGAAAGCAGGTTTTTCAATATCTGGTTCAATCGCTGCATGTCCGTCTCCAGCACTTCGGGCAGGCCTTCTTCAATGTTGATCTCGAATTTAAGGTTCTTGGCTTCCGAGATCGGTTTAAAGGTGGATTCCGCAAAGGCCGCGATCTCTTTAAAGTTAACCGGCATTACGTCGGCAAAAATCACACCCGATTCGATCTTCGACAGGTCGAGGATATCATTGATCAGCTGGATAAGGTCATCTCCGCATGAATGGATGGTTTTGGCAAACATTCGTTGTTTTTCGGTAAGGTTGCCCTCCGGATTTTCAAACAATTGCTGCGCAAGGATCAGCAGGCTGTTCAGCGGCGTGCGCAGCTCATGCGACATGTTGGCCAGGAACTCCGATTTATATTTGGACGTTAGTGTCAGCTGCTCGGCCTTTTCCTCCAGCGAGCGGCCCTTGTCGTGCAACTCGTCGTTAGCCCTTCTCAACTCTTCTTGCTGTGCGGAAAGTTCGGCAGCCAGTGATTGCGACTGTTTCAACAGCTCTTCCGTACGGGTATTCGTTTCGATGTTATTTAACACGATGCCGATACTTTCTGTTAACTGGTCAAGGAAGTCGATGTGGGTATCGCTGAAGTTGTCAAATGACGCCAGCTCGATCACCGCCTTTACATTATTTTCAAACAATACTGGCAGGATCACCAGGTCTATCGGCGCCGCGTTGCCGATACCGGAACTGATCTGCAGGTATTCTTCAGGGACGTTCGAGAGGCGGATGCTCTCTTTATCCTTGGCGCACTGCCCTACCAGGCCTTCGCTCAGCTCAAATTCCTGGTTGATCAGCTTGCGGCTTTTTTGGGCATACCCGGCAAACAGCTTCAGCTTCGGCTCGTCGGCAACATCCTGCTCCAGGATGTAGAAGGCGCCGTACCTGGCATTTACCAGTTCGGCCAATTCAGAGAGTACCTTATTGGCCACCGCATTCCTGTCTCGCTGGCCCTGCAGCATTTGCGCAAATTTCGCAAGGTTTGATTTCAGCCAGTCCTGCTCATGGTTCCTTAAGGTAGTGCCCTTCAGGTTGGCGATCATCTGGTTGATGGTATCCTTCAGCGCTTCCAGCTCGCCCTTGGCGTCAACACGGATGGTACGGGTTAAGTCGCCCTTGGTTACCGCCGATGCCACTTCCGAAATAGAGCGCACCTGCACCGTTAAATTCTGCGCCAGCTGGTTTACGTTTTCTGTTAAGTCCTTCCAAGTACCTGATGCACCCGGCACACTGGCCTGGCCACCTAAACGGCCCTGCACACCCACCTCACGGGCTACCGTGGTTACTTCGTCCGCAAATACCGCCAGCGTATCGATCATTTCGTTGATGGTATCGGTCAGCTGCGCCACCTCGCCTAACGCGTTGATGGAGAGGCGCTGCTTCAAGTTGCCCTTTGCAACACCGGTGGCCACCTTTGCTATACCACGTATCTGCCCGGTAAGGTTACTGGCCATCTGGTTTACCGAGTCCGTTAAGTCCTTCCAGGTACCGCCCACACCTTTTACGTGCGCCTGGCCGCCGAGCTTACCTTCAGTACCCACCTCACGCGCAACACGCGTTACTTCGGATGCGAACGAGTTCAGCTGATCCACCATGGTATTGATGGTATTTTTAAGGTCGAGGATCTCCCCTTTTACGTCGATGATTACCGTTTTAGACAAGTCGCCGCTGGCTACCGCCTTGGTTACTTCGGCAATGTTACGCACCTGCGAGGTTAAGTTACTCGACATTTGGTTTACCGAGTCGGTCAGGTCCTTCCATGTACCCGCAACACCCGGCACAAATGCCTGGCCGCCCAGGTTACCGTCGGTACCAACTTCCCGCGCCACACGGGTTACTTCTGATGCAAAACCGCGCAGCTGATCAACCATGGTATTGATCGTTTCCTTTAACTGCAAAATTTCGCCCCGCACGTCAACGGTGATCTTTTTAGACAAGTCGCCGTTTGCTATCGCGATGGACACGTCGGCTATATTACGCAGCTGTGCTGTAAGGTTACCGGCCATTTTATTTACCGAGTCGGTTAAGTCCTTCCAGGTACCGTCTACACCCGGCACATTCGCCTGGCCGCCCAGCTGCCCTTCCGAACCTACTTCCCTCGCCACACGCGTTACTTCAGATGCGAAGCCGCGCAGCTGGTCAACCATCGTGTTGATAGTATCCTTTAATTCCAATAACTCTCCTTTGGCATTTACCGTGATCTTTCGGGAAAGGTCACCCTTTGCCACCGCGGTGGTTACCTCGGCGATATTTCGCACCTGTGACGTTAAGTTATCGGCCATCTTGTTTACCGAGTCGGTTAAGTCCTTCCAGGTACCGCCCACACCCGGCACATTCGCCTGGCCGCCAAGCTGCCCTTCCGAGCCTACTTCCCTCGCCACACGTGTTACTTCGGAGCCGAACGAGTTGAGCTGATCCACCATCGTATTGATGGTATTTTTCAGCTCCAGCATTTCGCCCTGCACGTCAACCGTTATCTTTTTTGATAAGTCACCTTTCGCAACCGCCGTGGTTACTTCGGCTATATTACGCACCTGCCCGGTTAAGTTACCGGCCATCTGGTTTACCGAGTCGGTTAAGTCCTTCCATGTACCGCCTACGCCCGGCACGTTTGCCTGGCCACCCAGCTGACCTTCCGAACCTACTTCCCTCGCCACACGTGTTACTTCGAAGGAGAACGAGTTGAGCTGATCCACCATCGTATTGATCGTATTCTTAAGCTCAAGCAGCTCGCCCTTGGCATCTACCGTAATTTTTCGCGATAAGTCGCCTTTTGCCACCGCCGTGGTTACCCAGGCAATGTTACGCACCTGGTCAGTCAGGTTACTGCCCATCTGGTTTACCGAATCCGTCAGGTCCTTCCATACACCGCCTACACCTTTTACACGCGCCTGGCCGCCCAGCTTACCTTCGGTACCTACTTCCAGGGCCACGCGCGTTACTTCGGATGCGAATGAGTTCAACTGGTCCACCATCGTATTGATGGTTTTCTTCAGCTCAAGCATTTCACCCTTCACGTCAACCGTAATTTTCTTAGATAAGTCGCCATTCGCTACCGCCGTGGTTACGCCGGCTATATTTCGTACCTGTGAGGTTAGGTTACCCGCCATGCGGTTCACCGAGTCGGTTAAGTCTTTCCACGTTCCCGCTACGCCCGGGACCTTTGCCTGGCCGCCCAGTTTACCTTCGGTACCTACTTCCAGCGCCACCCGTGTTACTTCCGACGAGAAGGAGTTCAGCTGGTCAACCATGGTATTGATGGTGTTTTTCAGCTCCAGGATCTCCCCCTTCGCTTCCACCGTGATCTTCCGTGAAAGGTCGCCCTTGGCCACCGCCGTGGTTACCGCGGCTACGTTTCGAACCTGCGCCGTAAGGTTACCCGCCATCTGGTTTACCGAATCGGTCAATTCGGCCCAAACACCGGCAACACCTTTAATCTTTGCCTGCTCACCCAGCTTACCTTCCGAACCTACCTGGCGGGCCACACGGGTCACTTCCATCGAGAACAGCCTTAGTTTGGAAAGCATCTGGTTTGATTCTTTCGCGATACGCAGGAATTCGCCCTTTAACGGGTGCCCTTTGATCTCGAGCGGGATATGCTTGGAGAGGTCGCCGTTAGCTACAGAGTTGATCATACCGGCGATCTCAAGCGTCGGAGACGTCAGATCAGATATCAGGTTATTTAAGGAAGTTACGCCTTCGGCCCAGTCGCCCCGGGCATCCGTCAGCTCGATCCGTTTGGATAAGTTGCCCCTCTTACCGATCGTTTTTTCCGCCTCGGATATTTCGGCAACTAACCGTTCGTTCATGTCTATAATATCGTTCAGTACCTCGCAGATACGGCCGTTTATCCCGGCCTGCGTTACCGGCATGCGCGTGTCCAGTTTGCCGTTTTTTACCAGCGACAGGACACGCAAAAGCTCTCGCAAATCCAGTTGACTGCTGTCATTGGAGCTCATGACATCAGTTTCGTCCAGCAAACTGTCTAATACGTCGGTTTTCATCGATTTAAATTTTTTTTAGGTAATTGTGGCGTTTAGTTTTTATGTTAATTTGGCAAATACAAATTAGTTCCGCTTCGGTTTTAATAAAATTAAAAAAAATTTCGGTGGTTAAAATCTTTAGCTCTCCGGATTACTTTTTTAATTTATAACTAATCATAAACATAACAAATTATTCGTTTTATCATCCTGTTTCGAAAACAAATCTAACAAAATGAATTTATTAATAATTAATTCGATATTAAAAATGAATTAAAAAAATAAGGTTATAAATGAATACATTAATCGCATGCCTATGGGCCGGTTTTTCAATGTGTGCGGAAAACAAATAAGCTGCCACCTTGTTGACAACTTACCAATTGTAAACTGACATGTCGAAAAAAATCCTTATCGTAGAAGACGACGATGATATTTTAGCACTTTTGAAAGACGTGCTTGAAAAAGACGGATTTGAAGTAACAGGCCTGAACCATACTGAATCGATCATCAAAAGCATCACGAAACACCAGGCCGAGCTGGTCATCCTGGACTTTTTGCTTCCCGGCATTAATGGCGGCGAATTGTGCCACGAGGTCAAATGTCAAAAATCCCTTGGGGCAATACCCGTCATCATGCTTTCCGCTTTTCCGAGGGTGCTTGAATCGCTCGGCGATTACGGCGCCGATATTTTTATGGCGAAACCATTCAATATAGATGAACTGTTAAAGGCGGTGCACAGTTGTTTAGGCGCTGAGCTGGCTACCGCCTGAGCCACCAAAAAGCACTGTCAATGTGGTTTCCGGGAGCCGTGTCCACAGCTTTTCCACTTACTTTTTATTAAAACATCGTTTTTAAAATTTAAAGCGGTATTATTGCCTGCATGGCTTTGTTACGAACAATTTTAACATTTTTTAAGAATTGGTATGGATACTAATGGAAACCTTTATACGTTTGCATAACCGTATAATAACAAAAGCACACCTGCAAATTAAGCTCAACAGAAAACACCCGGCCCGTTTAACATGAAAAAAAATTTTACACTTTTAACTGCAATAATTATCTCTCTATTTTCAATAACCGCTAACGCACAAGACGATAAACCCACTGCCAAAAGCTATATGACTTTCACCGGCGGGATTTCAAACCCGCTGGGCGACTATGCATCAACCAACTACGCCAACAACAATGCCGGCTTTGCAAAAAAGGGCATCACCTACGGCCTTGATTTTGGGCTTTACCTTAAAAAGAATTTTGGCATCGGTATAAATCTGTCCGTGCAGGACCAGGGTGAATTAAATGCCACCGATGTACAAAACCTGGCTAACGGGTACAATTCGGCCTTTAATAAAAATCAAACTTCGGTAACCGCCCTCGGCCGGTTTTCAAACCTTACACTGATGGTTGGCCCGCAATATTCCTTTTTGTACAAAAATTTCATACTCGACTTACGGGCGTCAGGAGGCCTCATAAAAAGTTTTACTACCCCGGCAACAACTATTGTTGTCTATCCGTCTGACAATGGACAAACCTATTATCAGTTCAGTTCAGGCGCCGTGGCGTTGGCCTATGGAGCCAGTATAGGTTTACGCTACAGCCTGGGCGACAGCTGGGATGTAGGCGTTAAGCTGAATTATATCAGTTCAAGCGGCCTGAAGATCAGTAACAATGGGGGTGCTACAGCCGCTCAGAGCCGTTTTCAAACCAATATGCCCGTAAGCCTGCTCCAGTCGACTTTGGGCATGACGCTCAAATTTTAACAAGCAAGCTATTCGATAAACTCAGGAAACGGTTATCCCAGGGGGGCAGCCGTTTTTTATTTCGAGTATTTTCAATGATACAATAGCTGACGGCAACTATATCAAAAATACTAAAGACTTTGGACTAAAGACTTTGCACTCAAGACTCAAGACACAAGACTCAGGACTCAGGACTCAAGACTTAGGACTCAGGACTCAAACCTTTAAACCTCCCCTGAAATCCCGTGGCGATACGCCATTTTTCTTTTTAAACAGCTTTGAAAAGTAAAAGATCGATTCAAAACCGGTTTGGTAAGCGATCTCGTTTATGGTGAGCGAGGTAGCCGTCAATAATTCTTTAGCTTTATTAAGGCGGATATTTAAGTAATATTGATTGGGCGGCAATCCGGTCGTTTTTTTAAAGGCCTGCCTGAATTTTGAATAGCTCATGGGTATCTCCCCAAGCAACTCGTTAATTTCAATTGGATTTTCAATCGCTTCGCGCATCATAAACCTTGCTTTTGCAATAGCTCTGCCGGTGGCATCCGTCCCTGCGTCATCGTTTAATGAAACACTGTTCACCAGGCCCAGCATCTCCAGTGTTATGCCGGTGATCACCTGGTGATAACCGGAATTTGGCGACCGTACATAATCCAGCAGTTTGTGAAATAACTTTTGCAGATCTTCGTTCAGCCCTATTTGTACAAACGGCTTTCTTTTATCAAAAAAGTGCTGGGTCATTAAATGGTCAGGGTAATAACCTTTAAACCCCACCCAATATTCCTCCCAGCCCGACTCCGGCTCCGGCCTGTAGCGATGCCATACCCCCGGAAACAGGAAAAAACAGGTTCCGGCGGTTATCCGGAATGAATTGGTTTCCGAAGATTCAAAAACGCCCTGTCCCCTTGAAATATACACCAGGTAATAGTCGTCCAGTATCCTGCCCTTGTTCCAGGTAAAAGTATGGGTTGGCGGATGCTCCTTATTGTTAGGGTAAACCTGGTTAGCATCAATTTTTGAGCACCCGGCGGAAGTGATAAAAAAACCCCATTTTTCGTCGACCGGAGATGGTGTAAGATATTTGTGAAAATTGTGCATACCGGTGCTTTCAAATAGCGGGGATGAATGTAGCGAAATTTGCCATTATGTCAAAAAGTACAAAAAGTATGCATATTTATATAAGCATAAAGTGAAGAACAAGTCTAATTTTGACAGATCATACAAAACCATCATAACCAAAAGTACAAAACCATATTAGTGTCGGCGATCATTTTCGAAGTAAAAACATGAAAACTCAGCTAAACAAAGATCAGGTTAAATGGTACCGGCAGAATGGCTTCCTGGTCGTTGACGATTTCCTGGACGCTGTTGAGCTAAAACACTGGCAGGAAACGGTGATGAATGCTGTGCGGCGAAGAAAAGGAGTAAAAATGCCCGGAAAAGAGCTGAAAACAGGCGAAGCTGACGGCATAAATGAGGATGCGGCCTATTACGGGAAAGTTTTTGATCAGTTGCTTAACCTTTGGCAAACAGACGAGGGCGTAAAAGCGTTGATGATGGACGAGCGGATAGGTAAAATGGCGGCTGATCTTGCCGGTGTGGATGCCATAAGGATATGGCATGACCAGGCGTTAATAAAACGGCCATGGGCCAACCCGACGTCGTGGCACATCGATACGCCTTTTTGGTCATTCAGCGACAGGAACGCGATTTCGATATGGATTGCCCTGGACGACGCAACATTGGAAAACGGCTGCCTGTTTTTTATTCCCGGCTCCTGCCACGAAACTACATTTGAGAACAAAGGCATCGGCAAAAATATGGACGGCATTTTTGAGGTTTATCCGCAGTTTTTAAAAACAAATTCCGTTGCAGCCCCGATGAAGGCCGGCAGTTGCTCGTTTCACAACGGGTTAACCATTCACGGCGCAAACGCCAATATGACCAGCGGATCCCGCAGGGCCATGACCTGCGCTTATATGCCCGATGGTAATACATTTAACGGCACCGCCAATATTTTGCCCGACGATTATTTAAAAACGCTTAAGATTGGCGACCTGTTGAATAACGATGCCCAAAACCCATTGATATACCATCGCTAAAGGATATTTATGCATTATTTAAAACATTTGTTCTTTGCGTTCTTCGTCCTGGCAACGTTGAAGGGCTACGGCCAACACAATGCGCCCACCGGCTTATTATGCGACTTGCTCCCCCATCCGGAATTATCAAAGATCACTGACAAAACTCCGGACTTTGGCTGGATTGTAAATGCGAACGAAAAGGAAGATTATCAAACCGCTTACCAGGTTGAAGTGGCTACTTCAGCATCGCTGCTGCAGCAAAACCAGCCCGACCTTTGGAACACCGAAAAAGTAACCTCCGCGCAATCGATCAACGTTCGGTATAGCGGGAAAAGCCTGGAACCCAATCACCGGTATTATTGGCGGGTGTGCAATTGGGACCGGGCAGGCAGGCGAACACCCTGGAGCAGCATACAAGTTTTTAACACTTCCGATTTTGACCTGGGCCGCTCCTGGCCCGGCGAAAGCAGGTGGGTAAACCTGGCGGGCGAAGACGGCAAAACCGCTTTCACTTTCGAAAATCGCGAACCGGTGAATTTTCACGACGTCGCGCCGGCAAAAACTACCCGGCTCAGAAACGGAAATTTGCTTTACGACTTTAAGAAGGATGCCTTTGCTTACCTCGCGCTCAATATTTCATGGAACGATAAAATAAAAACTGATTCGTTACAAGTGGCCATCGGCGAAAAAGGGATAGGTGATTCATTGGATGAAAAACCCGGCGGCGGTATCCTTTTTGGCGTTTATAAGATAGCACTAAAAAAAGGCATGAGCGATTATATCCTCGAGCTGCCGCGCTTTGTGCCGCAATTCCCGCACAGCGAAGTAATGCCCCTGCAAATGCCCGAGGTAATTCCCTTCCGCTACTGTGTAATAAAGGCAATACCCGGATTAAAAGTAAACCGCATTATTCAAAAAGCCTTATATGTTGAATTCAACCCTGGCGCATCTTCATTCAGTTGCTCGGACGACAGGCTAAACCAGATCTACGAACTGTGCAAATATTCCACCATATCCAACACCTTTAACGGCGACTACGCCAACAGCGAGCGGGAACGGATGATGTACGAGGCGGATTGTTATATCCAGCAAATGTGCCATTATGCCATCGACCGCGATTTTGCCACAGCGCGTTACAGTGCCGAAAATTTGATCTACCATGCCAGCTGGCCTACCGAGTGGATAAACCACAGCATTTTTATGGCCTGGTCAGATTACCTGTACACAGGGAACAGCGATCTGATAACCAATTATTACAATGATCTGAAAGCGAAAACCCTAATGGCCCTTGAAACGCCCGAGGGATTGATCAGCTCGCGCACAGGCCTGCAAACCAAAAGTTTCCTGGCTTCTATTCATTTTGACGGGGATATGCTGCATGATATCGACGACTGGCCGGACGCCGACCAGGGCATCTATCCAAGCGGCGAGACAGACAACTACGAGCGCAAGGATTATAATACCGTTGTGAACGCCTTTTACTACCGCGCCCTTGTATTAATGTCGCGCATTGCGACCGCTACCGCTCATAAGGAAGACGCCGCATTTTTTTCAACCAAAGCCGAAAAAGTAAAAAAGAAGTTTAACGAAGATTTCTTCGATCCTGTCAATAAAATATACATCGACGGTATTGGCAGCAGGCATTTCTCCATACAGGCAAATATGTTCCCGCTGGCATTTGGTTTGGTACCCGATCAATATAAGGAAAGCGTGGTTAACTATGTAAAATCAAAATGGATGGCCTGCAGCGTTTATGGGGCTAACTACCTGATGGAAGCGTTATACAACGCGGAGCAGGGAGACTACGCGCTTGAGCTGATGACCAATGACTCCGACCGCGGATGGCTCAACATGATCCGTGTGGGGGCCACCATGACCACCGAAGCCTGGGACATCAAGTACGACCCGCATGATATCAGCTGGAGCCATGCCTGGGCGGCCTCGCCCGCGCACATTATTCCGCGTAAAATTATGGGCATTGAACCCGCCGAACCGGGATATGGCAAAATAAGCATTAAACCCCAGCCGGGCGGCCTGAAATGGGCAAAAATGAAACTGCCAACCATCCGCGGCGATATATTGGTGAATTTAAGTCAGGACCCAGGTTCGTTTTTAAGCCTGGACGTTACCATACCGGCAAATACCACCGCTGAGGTGTATCTGCCTAAACTACCCGGTAACTACCAGCTGACCATGGACGGAAAAAAGGTGGAAGGAACTTCGGTTGAGGGGCCGTGGATGGTAGTTGACAGCCCTTCGGGTGAACATGTTTTTAAAATGATGAAAAATTAACGTTGCGTTAAATTAAAAGGCGGCGGGCGGTGGGTAGCGCCAGGCAGAGCTGCTTTAATGTAACGAAAAACATACAATTAATTTAAAGTAAACATTTCTTATATTGTCAATAAGTTTCTTCGATACCCCTTGTTAACATTTTCCTATGGTGTAACTTCTAATCAGAAATTATGAAAAAAAACCTTTACTCGCTCAAAATCTGTTTCATTTTAAAAAGCATCGCCCTTCCGGCTTTTTTTGTACTGTTGCTAAACCTTCCGGGAGCGGTTTATGCACAGGCAGTTACACAAGCTATTAAGGGCAAGGTGACGGATGCAAAAACGAATGAGGCCCTCACCGGCGTATCTGTCGGCGTAAAAGGCACTACCAGGGGCACACTAACGGATCTTAACGGCAACTATACCATAGCGGCCGGCGCTACGGAAGTCCTCACCTTTTCCTATCTCGGCTACAAAAGGACAGAGATAACAGTCGGCGCCCAAACCACCATCGACATAAAATTACAAACCAGCGATGACCAGCTGAAAGAAGTGGTGGTGACAGCGCTGGGCGTTACAAAAGAAAAGCGGGCGATAGGTTATTCAGAAACAGAGGTGAAAGGCGCTTCAATTACCGAGGCGCGTGAAAATAGTTTTGTAAACAGTTTGGAAGGCCGCGTTGCAGGTGTAAACGTAAATGGTGTTGCATCGGGCCCGAACGGTGCCACCAATGTGATCATAAGAGGTATTACCAGTCTGACAGGTAACAACCAACCATTGTATATACTTAATGGCATACCGCTGGTCAATAACAATTACCAGCAAACCGACAATGGCGGTTACGGCGGTAAAGACGGCGGTGATGGCATTGGCGATATTAACCCCGATGATATTGAAACTATATCGGTATTAAAGGGCGCCGCTGCTACAGCGCTTTACGGCTACCGCGGTGCAAATGGTGTGATATTGATCACCACTAAAAAGGGAAAAAGCGGTGAAGGATTTGGGGTAGAATTAAACTCAAACTATGTTCGGGAAGAAGTGATAGATGAAACTGATTTTCAGAATACATATGGCCAGGGTTATAACCAGGCCAGGCCGGTTAGTGCCGCAGATGCTTTAGGTTCGATGGAGTCCAACTGGGGCGCGAAACTTACCGGCGTACCGGCTTACCAGTTTGACGGCGTAAAAAGACCCTATTCGGCGGTTGCCGACGGTAATCTCGGGCGCTTTTACCGTGCAGGCGGCAACCTTACAAATACAGCTTCCTTTACTAAAGGGTGGGACGATGGCGCCACACGCTTCTCTGTAAGTGATTTAAGCGACCAAAGTTATGTACCTAATGCCGGGCTGCAACGCCTGACATTCAGCCAAACCACAAACCTGAAATTCGCGAAAAATTTAACGCTTGATCTTTCTTCGCAGTACGTAACTGAATACACTAAAAACGCACCCAACGTTTCGGATGCCGTGGGCAACCTAAACTGGGGGCCTATGTTCGTACCACGAAATATTAACATTACCACATTGGCCGGGCCGAATAGAAACGGTACCGTAGCGGGCAACAGCGGCGACGAATTAAACCCCTTTAGCGACCCGTATACCACCAACCCCTACTTTGCCGCCTATCAACAGCAAGGGGCCATTCACCGAAACCGTTTTACAGGATCGGCAAATGCGAAATATACCTTTGATAGCGGTTATTTTATCGGTTTCCAGGTGGCTGATGATTACACCAATGACAGGAATACGAACATTGACCCCCCGGGAACGGGCTATTTGATTGATGAAGGAGTAGCCGGAGATATGCAGGAACAGAATGTAAAGCAAACAGAATTAAACCTGGACCTTACATTCGGTAAAAACTTTAAATTCAGCAAGAATTTTTCAACAAACGTGTTATTGGGCGGTAACTACCGCAAATCGGTGCAGGAATATTTTACGGCAGGCGGTAATAACTTCGCCATCCCTAACCTGTATAATGTTGGTAATCTTGAAAATCCATACACAACGCTGCAAACAAATAACGAAGAATACCAATCCGTATACGGAAGCGTCGACTTCAACTATAAAAGCTTCCTTTACCTGACCGTAACGGGCCGTAACGACTGGTATTCAACTTTATCGCCCGGTATTATCAATTATTTATATCCATCCATCAGCGGCTCATTTGTTTTCTCGGAATTACTGCATATAGAAAGCCTGGATATGGGCAAATTAAGATTGAGCTATGCTGATGTTGGAGGCGCTGCTGATTCCCCTTATCAAACACTGCAAACTTACGGGATCAGCGGAACTTTCACTCCCGGCAACGGCGGAACCTTCCCAATAGGCACGGCAGGGAATGGCACCGTGCCTAATAGCGGGCTGAGACCTTCAAAAAGAAAAGAATTTGAAGCCGGAACAGAGATGGACTTTTTTAAAAACAGGCTAAGGTTTGATTTGGCTGTTTATAAAAAGCAGGTGATAGACGACATTATACCCGTAACGATTGATTACACTTCAGGATATAATTCGGCATTACTTAATGTTGGTACAGTGGACTATAACGGTGTTGAATTTGAAATTGGTGGTACACCTTTTAAAAGTGAAAACTTTACCTGGGATATTGATCTGAATGGTTCTTATGCTAAAGGTAAAGTAGTAGCGTTAGGCGGGCAGCCCAATGTAAACCTTGGCGCCGAAGCCCAGGATTGGGGCTCATTGGCGTACCTGCAGGATATAGTTGGCAAAGAGCCTTTGCAGATAATTGCAATGGACCCAGCACGTGATGCAAAAGGTAATATTATCATCGATCCGGGCTTGGGTGCGCCAGACCCCTCACTTGCTCAGCCAAAGCCTTTTGGATCGGGAGAAAACCCATGGACCGGCGGCATCAATAACTCATTTAAGTATAAGCACCTTACATTGTCATTCCTGATTGACGGTAAGTTTGGCGGACACATATTTTCGAACACCAACATTGTTGCCTATCAGGATGGGCTTTCAAAACTTACCGTTAACGGCAGGGAAAAGCTTTATGGAACTGACCAGCAAAGCGCCCAGGGCTATTACGGCGATTGGGCTTTTGCCAACCAGGGACAGTTTGTTTATAGTGACAGTTTCATAAAATTCAGGCAGTTAATAATTGGTTATGATTTCCCCGCAGCGGCGTTTCATAATAAAATACATGGGTTAAGGTTAAGTTTTGTATGCCATAACGTGTTTACGATATTTAAAGCCATACCGAATGTCGACCCTGAAACCAGTTATACCGCCTCGATATTGTCGCAGGGGCTTGAAGCTCCCGCTGTTCCTTATTCCAGGACACTGGGGTTAAATCTTAACATAAAATTGTAAGTTAAATACATATGCATCAACATTATAAAGACATGAGTATGAAATTTAAGACCATATATTTAATAGCTGCGGCAACCTTTATCATGGCAGCTGCCGGCTCGTGTAAAAAAGACCTGACCCAGGCGAATACCAATCCCGACCAGATCACGGCCGATCAGGTCAATCCAAATCTTTTGCTGACTACGGTTCAACTGGCCTACACCGGGGCCCCAACTGAAGGTGGAAGTGTGTGGGCGACAAAATGGGGTGGGGTTGGAATGTTTATTCAACATGTTGCATCAACAAACACCGGTTTTTATTATGGCGACAAATATTTGAATGCTATTGGTGCAATGGGTGAGACCTTCCAGGACAACTATACCGTTTCGGTACAACCAGTTGTAGAGTTATACCACCTAACTGCCAATAAACCGCAATACAGGAACCTTCATCAAATGGCGCGAATAATGAAAGCCATGATATTTGAACAATTAACAGACCTTTATGGCGATATTCCTTATTTCCAGGCCGGCCTGGGCTATTATGAGCGGATTTATACCCCCGCGTATGATAAACAACAGGTTATTTATAACGATTTGCTGAAAGAGGTATCGCAGGCTACCGACAGCCTGGCCGAAAGCGCTGATAAACCTGCGGGGGATATTTTGTATTCACAAGCAGGTGACCAAATTGCGGAGTGGAAAATGTTTGGTAATTCCTTATTGCTGCGGATGGCTATGCGCCTGACTAAAGTTGACCCTGTAACTGCCCAAAAATATGTAACACAAGTTATCGGCAAGACCATGAAAAGTAACGACGATAACGCCATTGTTCAGCATACGCTGAGCGCAAACTCACTTACTCAAAACCAGGACGCAGCACAAATAACCAGCCAGGACAGCACTGATATCAGGCTATCAAGCACTATTATCAGTAACATGAAAAAAAATAACGATCCTCGTTTACCTGTAGTAGCGTGGATCGCGTACGGCTTAAACGACCCAAATGATCCCAGCACATTCCCGGGAACTACGGACAATAACCCGGACGACCAGATCGGATTGCCTTCCGGGTACATCATTGGCGGCCTTAATCCGGCTACAAACCTCCTTATCGTTGCCAAGGATTCACTACCTGCAGAAGGCCTTGGCGGATATTCGCGAATAAGCCCCAACCTGCTTTCGATTAGTTCGCCAAGCTTGATCCTTACTTATGCGGAAACCGAGTTTTTGTTTGCCGACGCTGCCCAGCGCTGGGGTATCGGCGGTGACGCTGCCACTCACTACAATAACGGCGTACTGGCGGCCATTACACAACTAAACGCTTATGGCGATGCCGCTACCATCAGTACAAACGACGCCCAGACCTATCTGGCCGCTCATCCGTACGTTCCCGGCACGGTCACCGGCCTTTCACAAATAAATATGCAGTATTGGCTTTGCACATTGATGGATGAATATGAAGGATGGGCCAATTGGCGGCGCAGCGGCGATCTGCCTCATCTAACGCCAACTAATTATCCCGGTAACGTTTCTAACGGCACCATACCACGCAGGTTAACGTATCCTCCAAGTCAGCGGGTAACCAACCTGGCAAATTACAATAGCGCTGTAGCCGGTTTAACCGGGGGCGATAAAATTACCACCAGGGTTTGGTGGGATAAATAGTCGTGAGTCCGAAGTCTTGAGTCTTGAGTCCGGAGCCTGAAGCTGAAAATATAAACTTCTCGACTTTGGACTCAAGGCTCAAGACTTCAGACTCAGGACTTCAAAACTTCCCATCCTCCTCCACTATCCTGCGTTCGATGCGTTTATCGGGGATGAACCATATACAGGCCACAAGGCCGTACATCACCACGCTGATGGTGGAGTTGAAAAAGGATACCGCAATGGCCACCGCATAGATCACCAGGGACATTTTGCCTTTAAAGTCGTTGCCAACGGCTTTGGCCAGCAGCGAATCGTGGCCGTGGTGCCTCACCAAAGCGATGATCAGCAATGTGTAGGCTATTGCATTCATGATCAGAACAATACCGTAGCAGGTTACCGGGAACCTGGCAAAATGATTAACCCCCATCCACTCGGTCACAAAAGGGATCAGAGAGAGCCAGAATAATAAATTCATGTTCGTCCACATGATGGCGCTATTGACCGACCCGGCGGCCTGCAGGGTGTGGTGATGATTATTCCAATAAATGCCGATATAAACAAAGCTCAGCACATAGCTCAACAACACCGGCCATTGCGCCAGCAGCGAATCCAGGTCGGTTTTCTGCGGCACCTTGAGTTCCAGCACCATGATGGTAATGATGATGGCAAATACCCCATCGCTAAAAGCTTCTAAACGTCCTTTTTCCATGGCTAAACATAGGGATTACCTTTCAAAAAACAATTCCGCGGTATTAGTTTATTTGGCACATGGTGGCCGCCATTTGACCCTAACCCCGAGGGCCTGCCACAAATTGCTCAATAATTTTTTTGCCGGACTGTCATTTCCTGTTAACTTTATTTTTGATGGCAGAAAAGGCGCTCAAAAATAAAGAAACGGTCACCAGTGAAAAGGATGCTGCGTCTTTTGCCGTGGAGGTGAACGATCTGATATGGACAAATAACGAGTTTGGCGGGAGCGACAACCGGTTCCGCTTCCTTGCGGACGCAATTCCCCATAAAGTCTGGACGTCAGGCCCCGATGGGAAAGCCACCTATTACAACCAGGGTTGGTATGATTATGCCGGCATTCACACCTTTGCGGAACTGAGAAACAATATTTGGGATATTTTATACCCTGAAGACCGGAAAGCGGCGGAGACCCTGTATCCTCATGCCATTCAAACAGGTCAGGAGACGGTAATTGAGCACCGGTTTCGCCGCCACGACGGCGTATACCGCTGGCATCTTACACGGTTTATCCCGCATCGCAATGAAAAGGGCGATATCATTGTTTGGGTAGGCACCAGTACCGATATTCATGAGCAAAAACTGGCGCAACAGGCGCTACAAGCCAGCGAAGCGCATTTCAAAGCGCTCACCTATCATAACTCTCTCCCGATATGGCAAATGAATGCCGCCGGCGATTTAATTTTTGTAAACGATGCCTGGCGCACCTGGTCGGGTGTTGAGATGCAGGATGCTTTGAAAGGCGACCCGGTGGAGCGCATTCACCCGGACGACCGTGATTGGGTGACCCGCGAATTTAGGCGCCTTTTTGACCAACGGCTGCCCATGCAGCTTAAACTGCGGTATAAAAATGCCGAAAAAGACGAATTTCGCTGGATACTGGATAATGCACACCCGGTTTTTAATCCTGATTTCCACGGCTACATCGGCACCATGACCGATATACACGAACAGGAGCAAGCCAGGTTAACCATTCAGCGGCTGATGAAAAAGAAGGATGATTTTTTGGCGATTGCCAGCCATGAACTGAAAACACCGATCACCAGCATGAAAGCATCACTGCAGATACTGGAAAAGATCAGTGCCGGCAAGTACAGCGCCGATAACAGCCGGTCTTTTATCAACATGGCCAACAAGCAGGTAGATAAGCTGATGGCGATTGTGAGCGACCTGCTGGATGTGAGCAGGATACAATCGGGCAAAATGCTGCTGAACAAAACCTGTTATGCTTTTGAAGCTTCGCTTGAGGAATGCATAGCGGAAACGCGCTTGCACGAAACCGCGCATGAGATCATTGTGGAAAATACTCAACCTTGCATGATCTATGCCGACAAGTTACGAATTGAACAGGTGATCATCAATCTACTTTCCAACGCGGTAAAGTACTCGCCGGGTAATACGCCCATCCGGGTCCGCGTAGAAAAAACAGCAACGGCCATCAAATGCCTGGTTAAAGATGAGGGCATAGGGATACCCGCCGAACAACAACCATTTATATTCGACCGTTTTTACCGCGTGGACGATTCTTCAACCTCATTTCCGGGATTAGGCCTGGGGCTTTATATCTCATCCGAGATCATAGAGAAGCACGCAGGTAAAATCGGCCTGGTCAGCGAAGAAGGCAAAGGTTCAACGTTTTGGTTCACCTTGCCACTGACAGGTAAATGTTGATAAGCAGCCGGCCCACTTTAAATGCATTGTTCAAGCCCACAAATCTGACACAAAAAAAGCCGCCCGGGTTACCGGGCGGTTTTCCCCCCGATAGCTATCGGGGTATATGTTGAACTTTTGCAAAAGTTGAACTTAGATGCCAACTACGTCTGCACTGGTTGCGGCAGGAAAATTGATCTTGTTTTCAGTGAAGCGGGCAGCTGAGAAATTAAAGTTATTTACGCTGGCTGCATAATTGTGGCTCAATGTGAATTCATCTGCTGAACCATTCAGGTCGGCTTTAGCGTGGTCGTTCACACTGATGTTTGCGCTGTAAGCGTTCAGGTCCAATTTAGCGGATGCATTGTCATGCAGGTCGACATTGAATTCGATTTTTGATATTTGACCGAACGATTTTACTTCAGCATTATCATAAGCGGAAACTGAGCGAAGATCGTTTGCGCTAACCCACACCACCAATTTTTCAGGGGCATAAGAAGAAATGCGCAATGTGCCGTTTTTGCTCTGCACCAGGGCGTTTTCAGAATAATATTTGTTGTACACTTTTACCTGGTCGGTTGATGCATCAGAGATATACACGGTAACATTGCCGTGAATTTCAAGCTTATTGATGCTGCTGATATCAGTTAAAGTGGTAACTGCATCATGGTTTAAAGTGGCAGCTTTACTAAAGTTTGTTGTTCCAATTACAAATGTTGCGATTGTAAATATGGATAAGATTACCTTTTTCATTTTATTTATATTTTTGATTGTCAATTAATTGTATTTCTATAATTTTTAAATACAACCATAAGACGAGCGGGATTTCAAAACGTTACACTAAACTGTGCTGAAATAGACGAACGCCCTGTTTTCTTCGGCAAAGATGGGCTTTTTATCGGCGAAATTTTTCATATTAGTGTAATTATTACACTAAGTATGTGTTTTTACAGAAACAGAATAAAATTTTGTTTTGAGGCTTTTATCCTCAAAAATAGAAAGCTAAAGGGATAACTCCGAAATCTATAGGAGCGCGTTGTTTGAAAGGAAATATTTTATTTTGCCAGGCAATTTTTATTGCCTGTAGCCCGCTTTCAGGAAACGATCAGCTTTTCCCCTGCAAATTTTATTTTGCCGGCATCCAGCAGCAGGCGGATGGTATCGATCTTCTCTTTGTCCGAGCCGATATTGGTCGACGTAACTAACGAGGCAAGGTCCATTGACGCGGTACTAAGTATTTGAAGCACTTCGTTGGTGATGTCGTCCCCTATTTCCGAGCTTTGTTTTTGGCGTTTTTCTTCGAGGCATATATCGCAAATGCCGCATTTATCTGCATTCGCCTCGCCGAAGTAAGCCAGCAGCATCTGGCTCCGGCACTTTTTATGTGTGGCATAAGCAAAAACTGCCTCCATTTTTTTTAGTTGGGCGGCCTTCCGCTCATCAATCGCCTTTTTATTAATATAAACCGCGTTGGCATGCTGCCGCGGTTTCAGCCAGGTTACCTGGGGCGTGTCGGTTTGCTGTTCGTAACTTAATAGTTTTAGCTCCTGTAGTTGTTTTAAACCCGCAATTACCTGCTGCACATTCATATTTGCCCGTTTGGCTATATCAAATTCACGCAGGCGCACATAGTTTTCAAATGACCCGCCATAGGATCGCAACAGCGTTTTTATGAAATGGTCCCACCCGGGATTTTGTATCTGGAAGTTATACAGCACTTCATTCTCAACCAAAAACTTAAACCGCGAGGGCAAAAAAACACTTTCGTTCAGGGCCAGGTATTCATCCTGCTCCAAAAATTTAAGCGCGTTCAGCGTTTTGATCATGTCCAGCTTAAAACGGCTGCAAAAATCAGCGAGTTCCAGGTCAAAGCTCAGGCCCTCCCCCGCTTCGTATGCCAGGTTATAGTAGTTGGCTAAGGCATGGTAGGTTTGTTTAATTTCGGCAACGGACGGAAAATTCAGCTCAAACCTCTTTTCCTGCTTCAGTTTATCAGTGGGGTTATACAATAAAACGGCGTAGGCTTTGTGATCATCGCGCCCGGCCCGGCCCGCTTCCTGATAGTAAGCTTCCAGGCTTTCAGGTGGGTCCTTGTGGATTACAAACCGCACATCGGCCTTATCTATCCCCATCCCGAAGGCGTTTGTGGCGACGATCACCCGGCTGCGGTTATATTTCCAGTTTTCCTGCTTTTGCGAGCGGAGGCCGGTTTCAAGGCCCGCATGATAAAAATCGGCTTTTATGCCGTTGTCATTGTAAAACTTAGCAATCTCGGCAGTTTCCTTCCGGCTGCGCACATAAACGATACCGCTTCCCTTAACCCCCCTTGCTATGTCCAGCAGTTTGCGAAACTTATTTTCTTCGTGCTGCACCACATAGCTGATACTCTTGCGGGCAAAGCTTTTTTTGTAAACCAGCGCATTTTTAAAAAGCAATTTTTGCTGGATGTCTTCGCTCACCTCTTCAGTGGCGGTAGCCGTTAGCGCCAGCACCGGCACATCGGGATGCAACTGCCTGAGATCAGCAATGTGAAGATAGGGCGGCCTGAAATCATAACCCCATTGAGATATACAATGCGCCTCATCCACGGCAATCAGGTTTACCTTCATGTACCTGATGCGCTCGCGCACCAGCTCCGACAGCAAACGCTCTGGCGACAGGTACAGGAATTTCACGTCGCCATAAATACAATTATCTAAAGCAATGTCGATCTCGTATTTACCCATGCCGGAAACAACGGAAACGGCCGGGATCCCCTTTGCCTGCAGGTTTTCCACCTGGTCTTTCATCAGGGCGATCAGCGGCGAAACAACGATACAAATTCCGGACCTGGCAAAAGCAGGCACCTGGAAACAAACAGATTTCCCTCCGCCCGTGGGCAGCAACGCCAGCGTATCATGACCGTTCAATACTGAATTGATGATCTCTTCCTGCATCGGCCGGAAGGAATCGTGGTTCCAGTAGTGTTTGAGGATCTCGTGGATGGTCACTTGATTTCGGATTTTTGAATTACGGTTTCGGATTTAATAATGTTTAAATTATGCCCGGTTGTAAAGATAGCCCTGAAATCCTGATTTCGAAATCGAATATTCGAATTCCGAAATTCCGTATATTTCTGTTTAAATTTGTTAAAACAATTTATTTATGCAAACTCCAGCAATTCGTCAACAGCTACAGGAATATGTCGATAGCGGCGATGACAAGCTGCTAAAACTTATGTTAGCATTGGCCCGGGAATATAACGACGAAGGACTTGATTATGAGTTTACCGATGAGGAAATCAAGTTATTTGATGAGAGGCGTGCGAAAAGGTTAAGCGGAGAGAGCAAGGTTTATAGCTGGCAGGAAGCTGAAAAGATTATCACGGGTAATAAAGTAAAATAATGGCTTACAGCCTGGTAATACAAGATGAAGCCATCTATGAAATTCGTGACGCATTTGACTGGTACGAAGAACAAAAACCAGGACTTGGGTACGAATTTATTGAGGAAATAAAAATCTGCTGCAGGAAAATCCAAAACCACCCTGAACATTATAGTTTCACACCCAAATTATATCGCAGGATAAAAACAAACCGCTTTCCATATATGATCGTTTACGAACTTGAGCACGACGTTATAATTGTGAACAGCGTTCATCATATCAAACGCAAACCCTTTTATTAGTCTGAAGATTCCGAAATCCGAAATTCCCCGTAACTTCGCGGCTTTAATCATCACCCATGAAAGCAACGTGCGCTGCGCTAATACTTCTTTTTATTTCTTTTACCCTCCAGGCCCAAAAATGGAATGTTGAAGCCCCTCCGGGGCCGCAAAAAAAAGTAACCATCACTACTGACGAAGGCACATGGATGAACCTGGACGTGAGTCCCGACGGAAAAACAATTGCGTTTGATCTTTTGGGCGACATTTACAGCATACCCATTACCGGTGGCAAAGCTACACTACTGGCCGGTGGCAAGGCCTGGGAAATTCAACCGCGGTTTAGCCCGGATAGCAAGCAAATATCCTACACCAGCGACAAGGACGGCGGGGACAATATCTGGATAATGAATGCCGACGGTAGCGACAAACATCCTGTCACCAAAGAAAACTTCCGGTTGTTAAATAATGCATCCTGGACGCCCGACGGGCAGTTTCTGGTCGCCCGTAAGCATTTCACCGGAACGCGGTCCCTTGGCGCCGGCGAAATGTGGCTTTACCACAAAAACGGCGGCGAGGGCATCCAGCTCACCAAACGTAAAAACGATCAGCAGGATGCGGGCGAACCCATTGTATCGCCGGATAACAAATTTATTTATTGGAGCGAAGACGTTACGCCCGGGCCCTATTTTCAATATAATAAGGACCCCAACGCCGGTATCTATGCCATTTTGAGGCTCAACCGCCTAACCGGCGACATCGAAACGGTAACCGGCGGCACAGGCGGCGCGTGCAGACCGCAAATCTCGCCTGATGGTAGGCTGATGGCGTTCGTAAAGCGGGTGAGGTTGAAATCCGTTTTATACCTGCATGATTTAAGCACCGGCGAGGAATGGCCGGTTTACGATGACCTCTCGCACGACCAGCAGGAAACCTGGGCCGTATTTGGCGTTTACCCAAATTTTAACTGGACGCCTGACAGTAAAAACATTATCTTTTATGCCAAAGGAAAGATATGGAAGCTTGACATCAATAGCCTAAACGCGGTGCAAATACCTTTCGAGGCAACGGCACAGCAAACAATTACCGAGGCGCTGCACTACCCGCAAAAGGTTTTCCAGGATCAGTTCCAGGTAAAGATGATCAGGCAGCTTACCACTTCGCCTGATGGCAAAATGGTGGCATTTAACGCGGCAGGGCACATTTATGTTAAAAGCCTGCCAAATGGCGAACCGTGGCGCATATCTTCGACTGACGACTTTGAATATGAACCGGATTTCAGCCCTGACGGCAAATCGCTGGTTTACATCGACTGGACAGACGAGCTGAAAGCCTCGGTTAACAAAATAGACCTGCTAAGCTGCCAGGTAACCCGGCTCACGGCAGAAAAAGGTTTTTATTACTCGCCCAAATTTTCCAATAAGGGCGATAAAGTGGTCTTTAGAAAAGGCGAAGGAAACGAAACCTCGGGATTTGCGTTTGGCAAAAATCCGGGTATCTACGTGATCAGCGCAAACGGCGGAACCCCAAAAATGGTCATCGATAATGGCATTTACCCGCAATTTTCGACGGATGATTCCAAAATATATTACCAAGGTTCCGAAGGCGATAAAAAAGCTTTTAAAGTGATGGATACCACGGGCGCCAACCAGCGCACGCTATACACATCAAAATATACCACTCAATTTAGGCCCAGCCCCGATGGAAAATGGATGGCTTTTACCGAGTTGTTCAATTGCTATATAACCCCTCTGGTTTACACCGGCAGCCCGCAGGACCTTTCGGCAACCAACAAGGCCATCCCATTGAATAAGCTCACCCGCGACGCCGGCACGTACCTGCATTGGAGCAAGGACAGCCAAAAACTAATGTGGACGCTTGGCCCTAAATACTTTGTGCGCGACATTAAAAGTGCAGCGCCGTTTTCCGGCGATGGTTCCGAAAAACCTCCTCCCGTCGATACCCTGGGTACGGATATTGGCCTAACCCTTAAAACCGACGTACCAACCGGCAGGATCGCCCTTAAGAATGTACGCATTATCACCATGCGTGGTGACGAGGTGATCGGGAATGGTACTATCATCATCGACCAGAACAAAATTGCAGCCGTTGGTAAAGCCACCGATGTTGCCATACCGCCCGACGCGAAGATATACGACCTGGCAGGTAAAACCGTTATGCCGGGCTTAGTGGATGTACATGCCCACCTGCATACCAGCCCTGACGGCATTTCCCCGCAGCAGGACTGGAACTATTATGCCAACCTGGCCTACGGCGTAACCACCGCGCACGATCCATCCAGCAATACCGAAATGGTTTTCAGCCAGGCGGAAATGCTGAAAGCGGGCAATATGGTTGGGCCGAGGGTGTATTCTACAGGTACAATATTATATGGCGCGGATGGTGATTTTAAAGCGGTGATCAACAGTTTGGACGATGCCCGCTCCAACCTTCGCCGGTTAAAGGACGTGGGCGCATTTTCGGTAAAGAGCTATAACCAGCCCCGCCGCGAGCAACGGCAGGAGATCATCGAAGCCGCGCGGGAATTGCAGATGGAAGTAGTGCCCGAAGGCGGCTCAACCTTTTTTACCAATATGAACATGATCCTGGACGGGCACACCGGCATCGAGCATAATATACCCGTTTGGCCGGTATACAAGGATGTAAAATCGCTGTGGAATGACAGCAAATCGGGCTATACCCCTACCCTTATTGTTTGCTACGGCACCCAATGGGGCGAAAACTTTTGGTACGACCGCACGGAGGTATGGAAAAACGAGCGCCTGCTCAACTTTACGCCGCAGTTTATCATTGATGCCCGCTCACGCCGGCGTACGACTTCTGAATACGGCGAATACGGGCATATCGAGGTATCAAAATATGTAAAGCAGATCGCCGATGGCGGCACTAAGGTGAACATGGGTTCACATGGCCAACTGCAAGGGCTCGGCGCGCACTGGGAGATGTGGATGCTGGCACAGGGCGGCATGAGCCCCATGCAGGTACTGCGCTGCGCGACCATGAATGGGGCATCGTACCTGGGAATGGATAAGGAAGTCGGTTCGCTGGAAGTGGGTAAACTGGCGGACCTGATCGTTTTGAATGATAACCCGCTGGATAATATCCGCAACAGCGATCACATTAAATATGTAATGGTAAACGGCCGCTTGTATGATGGGGAATCGATGAACGAGATAGGTAACCGCGAAAAACCGCGACTGCGTTTTTGGTGGCAGCAAAACCGTGGTGAAATGGGCAACCTGCCCGTAGGTAATGTGGAAACTTATTTGTTTACTACGCAGGACGGGGATTAAAAAATCACAAAAAAGAGATGTGTTCACTTTTGAACACATTTGACATTTTAGAAAAGATCAAACATCAAAAGTTAACAGGCGACCTACTCGTATGTCGCAGACGGACTACGCGAATCTCATTTGCCATAATCCTGTATGAAATCCGATAGTGGTGTTTTTCAAAGGCCCGCCACGTTCCATCATTATCTTTTTTAAATTTATCCAAAGGATATTTCTCAGGATATTGCGCCAAACCGATTGTCGCATCGATGAGATCATCTCGAACCATTTCTGCGTTTTGTGGGGAATCAAGCTGAATATATAAATAGGCTTTGAGTAATTCGGCCCTGGCACGCTTACTCCAAACAGTCACCATTTGCGCGCTTCGATTTTCAAATCTTCGGCACTTGTAAACCCACCTCGTTCAATTTCGGCATTTCCGGCCGCAAGGTCTTCATTATACTGGGCCAATGTTTGTGCTTTTTCAATCGATTCAAACTCGATATCCATCAATTTTAGTGTGTGCAGTAGCCACTCTTTCTTAACAGGATCCTTAATATTATCAAAATCGATTATGAGTTCCATTTGCCGCAAATTTCAAACCATCCTAAACAAAGTTACTCAAATATCGAATTTGTCACAATAGTGCATAAAAGAAACCTACATAAAAGCAAGCCCTCCGATTTTCGCTCCCGGCACTTACGTACATCGTATGTTATTGTGCTGGCGCCCCATGGGCCTTAGATAATAATCCCCGAGTTCATCCCCCCACCCTTTTCAACCCCGCCTTCGCGTCATTATCAATATCCGTTTGGTATTGATGATCTTTCATCGCTAATGCCTGGTTGTAAAAATCAGCTGCCCGCGTACGATCTTTCTTTTCCTCATAAATCTTGCCGATGCTCAGTGCAGCGTTTGCCGCAAAATAGTATTTGGTAGCTTTCCCGATGTTCATGGCGCGCTGGTAGTTCAAAATGGCATCGCTGGTTTTACCTGTCCTGTCGTATATCCTGCCGAGATAATAATAGTACTGTATCTTGTCGCGCTGCAGTTTAAAGCTATTTTCGTCTTTGCCATTTAACTGTCCAAGGGCTTTACTATAATAGCCGCCGTCGAAATAAAAGCGGGCCTTTAACAGGTCAAGGTCAGGTTTGGCGTCGTTGGCTTCCCAAAGTGCCTGCCGGTCTTTTTCGTCGGTGGCATAACCTTTTGTTTTTACCAGCTTTACAAAATACTCGTATTTTTCCTGGTCGCCTTGCAAAAGGTAATAGTAAGCCAATTTAAGGTAAGCATCCTTAATTAAGTTTATCCCGCGAAATTCTTTCACAAAGTCAAACAAGGGAGCCGGCGGCGATTTGTCCAGTTGGTTGAGGCGGGCGCAGCCAAGCAGGTAATCAACCGACGGTACCTTTACATAGTCGGCTGATTTTGGCGCGGCCTCCAGGGCAGCAATCACGTCATCGTTATGCGCCGTTTTGGCGCCAATGTAACCCTTCAAATAGGCCTTCAGCAGGCTGGTAGTATCCATTTCGGAAAGATAAAGCGTCAGCCGGGGGTAGTCGTTCAGGTTGTGCAGCGCGTTAATATCCGAAGTAACGATAAAAAAGATCACCTCGGCATTGTAAAAGCTGAATTTTGACCTGGGCAGCCCGTTTTTCAACTCTTCCAGTTGCTTTACGCCGGTTTGTACGTTTCCGCTCATTCCCATAAACCGGGTAATTCCCTGGAAGCTGGCCGGAATGGAGCCAAAGATCACGTTGATCAGCGCCAGGCTGATCCGGTCGGGTGTAAAGCCTGGGAATTTCTCTTCGTTATCGTTTAAAAGCCCGCGCGCTTTTTTGGCGTCCCAGGCGGAGGATACAAAGTCGCCGAATTTTGCCTTTAAAAACGACCATTGCAAATAAACCTGGGCCTGCGTATACAAATAAAACGGCGAGTTGCTGTCGTTATCTTCCAGCGCCGACACGCGTGCCGAGCGGTTATCCTTCAGCCTTTCATAATCTGCTTTGCTCTCCGAGGCCATCAGGCTAAAATAATCCACATAGTTCTCCAGCAGGATAACAATACCGTTTTGCGGGTCCTGCTGTTTTTCTTTTTGAAGCAGCGCTTTCGCATCGTTTATCCGCAGGTCAAGGATGGCTTTATAAGCACTGACGCAGTTGGAATCGTAATTAAAACCGGCTTTTGCCGTTAACGTCAGGGACAGTATAAAAAAAGCGAGCAATAAAAATCTACGGGCCATTGAGCCAAATATATCGAAAACATTTAATTAGCGGTTAAACGGGTCGGGGCTTTTCGCAAACGAACGGCCATCAACCATGAACCAAAACTATCCCATCTCCTATAGACGAAATATTTTTTTTATGCGATAAAAATCGCAATTTTGCTGGCTATGCTCTCAAAGAAAGCCAAATACGCAATCAATGCACTGGTTTATTTAGCTCAACAACCACTGAACGAACCAATCCATATCAGCACGATAGCGACAAACGAAAATATTTCGAGAAAATTTCTGGAGTCGATCTTGCTGGTGCTGCGTAACGCCGGCATGGTGAACAGCAAGAAAGGAAAGGACGGTGGTTATTACCTGTCGATGCCGCCTGACGAAATTAATATGGCCGATGTAATGCGAACGTTTGACGGCCCCATAGCGCTGCTGCCCTGCGTTACGCACAAGTATTATCAAAAGTGCAACGAGTGCAAGGATGAAGCTCACTGCGGCATCAGGGATATATTCTCCGACGTACGCAGGGAAACGGTCAGGATGCTTAAGGAGGCCTCGCTGGCGGAAATTGTAAAGCGGGCAAATACGCTCAATGAAACCATCATCACAGGCGATTGATTGACTAGAACGTCAACTTTAAAATAAACACCAAAAATTTAGCGTTGTAAACCCTTAACCAACAGAGATGCTTGCCCTGAGATGAGCTGAGTCGTGTAGTATGCCTCACCATGTATGTAATAATTCTGTTCCCCGATCAGTTTGTTAGAAATGAATAACAGCGACTTCCCAAAAACGATTTGGTTTCTTTGGGTGCAGGGTTTAACCGGTGCGCCGTTAGTGGTGCGCAAATGCTATGAATCCTGGCACAAGTACAACCCGGACTGGAACATTGTTTGGCTTGATAAAAACAATGTAAATAACTACGTTTCCGTGGATGTGAAAGCTTTTACGCCGGTTGTTTTTTCGGAGATTTTACGAATCAATTTACTTGCCAGGTACGGCGGGGTATGGGTTGATGCCACCTGTTATTGCAATAAGCCGCTTAACCACTGGCTCTACGATTATCTGACCGATGATTTCTTTGTTTTTGACCGACCGGGGGACGACAGGATGATCTCAAGCTGGTTTATGGCAGGCAGCAAACACAGCTATATCACGCAGGAATATCAAAAAGCGGTTAATCGCTACCGGGCCGCCAATCCGAAGGTAAAGCTTATCGAATCTTCCCGGTGGCTCCGGCTTAAAGAATACCTGGAGCGTCGTGATACTTCCGTCTGGTTTACTATCCTCGTGACAAAGGTGTTAAGGGTTCACCCGTATTTTTGGTTTCATTATTTATTCACGGAATTGTACGCGGGCGATGAGAAGTTTAAAAGAATATGGGACTCGACCCCGAAAATCAGCGCCGATATTCCGCATAAACCGCTATTTGAAGGCTTGCTGAATGCGCTGCCTGCAGAAATTAAAGAAGAGATCGATAACCACGTATCGCCGGTATATAAACTTACCTGGAAGTACGATCAGTCGGCCGATATAAGCGGATCAATTTTCGAATATATATTGAATAGCTAAACCCAGGCATTGTCCGCAGGGGGGCAATGCAAAGCATCCCGGTAAACGATCATTTATAAATAACACCAAATTGTTTAGCTTGCATAAAATATCAAAGCAATGGAAAACAAAAACGAAGACGGCTCCGTTTTGTCGCACATCACTAAACTTACTGAGAGAGAAGAGCACCTGTACGGAAAAGAGGATCTGACAGATGCTGATGTACAGGAGCTGCATAAAATCAAACTGGAGCTTGACCAATATTGGGACCTGTTACGGCAGCGGCGCGCCTTGCGTGACGTCGGGGAGGATCCGAATAATGCGGAGAAGCGATCGAGCGATATAGTGGAGAATTACGAAGAATAGGGCAATGCAGGTCTAACTATCACTCTCTTAAATCTACATAAATGAAACTACCTGAAATAATAACCCGGACCACAGCGCCCGGTGTTTTGTTGCTATTGGTGTGCACGGTAAACCCGCTGCTGGCCCAGCCACCCATCCGCGACCCACACACAGCGGGCTATGTATCGGCCACAGAATTGCCGGATGGCACCAATCCGTCGCCCGATGCGAACGGGAATTTTATTATCGGCCCCACGCACAACGCCGCACCTGAGTCTGCGGCGCAGGCCGGCGTGCCGCAGGGTACCGTTTACCGTTTCACCATGGATTCCAGGGACAGTAAAATTTATCCGGGCATAGCCCGCGAGCCAAATACATTCGGTACTCCGGATATGGCAAATCCCGCCAGGTTGGTCGTCACTTCAAGTCATCCGGCTGCCTACAGCCGCCAGGTGGCTGTATATGTGCCAAAACAATATACAGACGGCACCGAAGCGCCCTTTATAATTGGCGCTGACGGACCTGACAATTTGCTTTTCACGGTATTGGACAACCTTATTGCCGGGCGGAAAGTGCCGGCGATGATCGCCATCTCCATCGGCAACGGCAGCGGCGATGCCCAGGGCAGCGAACGGGGCCTAGAATATGACACGATGAGCGGCGTATACGCCGAATTCGTTGAAAACGAGGTGTTGCCGCTGGTTGAAAGCAAGTGCCATGTAAAACTAACCCATGACCCGGCCGGCCGTGCAACTATGGGCGGCAGTTCGGGCGGATCGTGCGCGCTGATCATGGCCTGGTACCACCCGGAATGGTATCACCGGGTGCTCACCTGGTCAGGCACTTTTATCAATCAGCAATGGCCCTGGAACCCGGAAACCCCGCACGGCGCCTGGGGTTTCCATGACAACATTATCCCCAAAAGTCCGCGGAAACCATTGCGGATATGGATGGAAGTTGGCGACCAGGACCTTTTTAACCCAAATGTAATGCGCGACGACATGCATGACTGGGTGCTGGCAAACGAAAATATGGCAAAAGTGCTCGCCGCTAAAGGCTATCCCTACCAGTTTGTGTTCGCCCGCAATGCGCGGCATGTTGATTATAAAGTAAAACAGCAAATACTGCCCGAAGCGCTGGAGTGGTTTTGGAAAGATTATCATCCGGCGAAAGTTGCCCAATAAGAGACAGAATTAGCCATGCTGTTGCTGAGACGCAAACAACTTAGTTGCGGATACAGGGCGCCCGATATTGGAAAGGCCCCGTCAGCTGCATTTCACAACGATGCGTTTGCCATCGCCGCCTGCCCGCCCCCAGGCTTCAGTAATCGCCGATAGCGGCATTACATGGGTTTCAATTATCAGCCTGCCTTCTACCGCCAGCTGGAATATCGTAGGTATCACCTCCGTAAAAAGTGATGCCATTGCCGCTTTGCTCACACCGCCGCCGCCCGCTCCGTAAAGCTCCAGGCCGGTGCTGCGCAACACAGCGCCAGGCAATTGTATTGTTGGACCGGCTATTTCCCCGATATGGATATAACGGGTGACCTTACCTACCGCCCGCAGGTCGTGCCCCGTCAGCGCATCCAGTAACAGTTCCGCCGGCCGCCCCCATAGATAGTCCAGCACGATGTCGAAAGGCGTTTCCTTTGCAACCTTTTTAAAAGCGGCCCTGATCACATCTTCGGGCCGGGATAGCGGGATCACCTCATCTGCCCCCAATGTCTTCAATCGTTCGAATGCGCTTTCGTTTCTGCCGGCCGCGATGATCTTGGCGGCACCCAAATGCCGGGCGATCTGTATCGCCATTTTTCCGGTGACACCTGTAGCGCCAAGGATAAGTACATTATTGCCTGGTTTAAACTGCCCCCGACAGGTGAGCGCCATCCACGCCGAGGCAGCGGGATTGGGCAGGGCAGCGGCGGTAACATTATCCAGCCCATCAGGCACGGGGACACTATAACCTGCCGGGACAACTGTTTTTTCCGCCAGCATGCCATAAGGCGGGGCCGAGCCGGCATATACGCGCGAGCCGTCTTCCAATACGACCACGCCATCCACGCCGACAATGGCCGGGAACTGCGCGTAAGTTTTATCGTAGTGACTGCCTGCGGCCAGCGACTTGTCCAAATTCTTGATAGAGGCAGTGCTTACGCAGCCTAATTGTTGTCCTTCTTTAACAATGGGATCGGAGATTTCCTCATATTGCGGAATGTCCCCGCTCCGGTGGATAACTGCTGCTTTCATATTAAAAATAGTTTTCAGCAAAGCTGCGCAGCAAACACACACCGGCACGATAACATTTGTTATCGTTTTTCTTTGAGTATCTTATTTTTGATACGGCTGAGATGTACCGTGGTAATACCCAGGTACGAGGCTATAAAGTGTTGCGGTACCCGCCTGACCAACTGTGGTTTTTCCTTAAGCAGGTTAAGGTATCGCTCCTGCGGAGTATCACGGATAAAGGAAAGAAACTCGCGCATATAATGCAACTGGCGTTCAAAGGCAATGTCCAGCATATCACCGGCCAGGCCCGGATCGCTCTTTAAGTCCGCCATGATCACCTCGTAGTCCTTTTTGGCCAGTACCTGCAGCACGCAGGGCTCAACCGTTTCGATGGTGAACATGCTGGGGATATTCCTGTGGAAACTTTCCACCGAGGAGATCGCTTCGTTCTCGAAAAAGAACTGAAAGGTAACGTCCCTGCCGTTGTGGTTAAACCCCGCCCGCAAGCACCCTTTTTCGATAAAAAAAGATTTTTTGGATACCTCGCCCTCCCGCAACAAAACCGTACGCGCCGGGACGTCCACACGCCGGAACATTGCTGTATATTTCTCCCAGTAATCAGTTAACTGCGGAAATTTATCTTTTAAATGCTCAAACATCCCTTTAAATAATTTGATTCGCGCATATCACGACCAGCACAAAGCTATCGGGTTTCTCCAATAACCATGATAGTAAAGATAGCGTCATTTGAATTAAAACTAACATTGCAACCCAAACCGTTCAGAACTACGAAGAAAAAAGAGAGTGTCAAATAGGGTAATTTTTTAGACTGATATCAGCTGGGCCGTTTTGATATGAAAGTTTCAAAATAAATGCAAAGACCCCCGAAATCAATAAGTTCGGCGGCGGGGCGGCTCGATTGGTATCGATGGCATCGGGGTAGCAGCATTGCTTTCACCGATCCTGAAGTGGGGTTGCCCAAGTATAATCAAAGCCTTCGCAGCGATATTCGCCTTTTTATTTTTCCGCTCTGTAAGCAAGCTTCTTGCCTGCTCATAAATTCAACTGGAACTCCCTGTGCGTCTCCAATGCTTACGCCAAACAGAATACTTAAACATCTATCTATGGTTATCAGCTTATCCGGCATATGATTGTGAATAAGATATATAAACAAAAAAAGCCCCTCAATTTCTTGAGAGGCAAAAAAAAAGCGGGTCCTTAATGATACAAATTTCGAACAGATTTATCAGTGATTTACAAGCGATTGCCCGTTTTTAAAAGAATTATTTATAGTATAATTCTCGAACCAAAGCTAATATCGTATCATCTACGTTAAACCGAGAAATTAGAACTTAAGTGCCACCATTTCTAGAGGGTCCGCCATAAAACTCTTTATAGTTTAATACTATATAAAGATTGCTTTTGTTCAATTCTGGATGAAAGGACACATTATTTTAGGACAAACCAAGGAATTAATTTTTTATTGCTTAAATCGAATATCGTTGCCAAATTCCGTCCGCTGTTTTAATCTGGAAGTTACTGTTTGAAGTTCGTTTTCAATATCATTTTTTAAGGCTTCGAATCGCTCGTCCTTAAGCACAGCATAATTAATTGCTTCTTCAATTTTAGTTTTTGCTGTCGTTAAATTTGTTTTTTTATCCTCATCATCTTTGTCCAAACGAGCCTTCGCCAGGTAATACCGTGCAATTGTATCGCTAAACCTGTTCTGACGATATTGATCGCTTGTTTGGCAGGTTTGCAAAACTGTTATATAATTCTTATAGAAATTTTCATTTAAAATGTAAGAATTTTCCTGACTTTCAACGACATAATAAATATAATTATTTAGTGTGTAGTAATATTTAACCATCCTTTCATCTTCATCAGGACCTGTCTTAAGGTTTTTTTCGAGGTACTCTAGTGCTCTTTTGGTTAGTTTGATACTATCTTTGAGATATTTTCTTCTATAGAAATCATCCGGGTCAACTTCCGGCTTTGTGGGAGTCGTCAAGGTTTTCCAAACATTAAATTTAATATAGCCGAGGCCAATCCAAAATTTGTAATTTTGGTTAAAGTCTGAACAGCCCTCGACATCTGAGATGACTTTATCAATTCTAGGAAGATATCCCGGCCGCTTTGCAAATTTATACATGCTCGCAGCATGAATCAGAGCTATTTGATATCGATTATTATAAGGAAACCGAAGGCGTTCGATGATTTGAATAATCATTTCATTCTTTCTAAAGGAATATAATATCGCAATGACAATTAATATTTGATCGTAATTTATCTCTTTGGGATTTTTTAAAAACCCATTATAAATAAGTTTAGTCAACTCGACCTTTAAATAGTGATCCTCTCTGTCCTGATGCTGATGCGAAATTAAAAATGCTTCCCAAAGTTTATTAGTTTGTACGGTAATATTGTCGGGTAATGAAAACCGCGTCATTCCTTCATCTCTAAAAAAATCAATTTTTTTTATATCGATAAAATCGGAAGCATCGTTAAACCGGGTTTTCAATTCTGATTTTATTTTACTGATAGCATCCCAAAAATCTTCAAGGAATCCAAAATCTTTGGCTTGTGTGTCGAAGGATTGTTTTATACTCTTTCTTTCCCGTTCAAGCATGGGCGAGAACCGGTTTTCATTATCTGTTAGGAATTTATATTCGAACAAATCAGTAATATGTTTATTGAGGGTTACCTCCCCTCCTATTTCATCATCCCAGATCAATTGAAAAAATTCATAATTTCTATACTTATCCCATTTGTCAATAAGGGGTTTAATCTCCGAATGAGGAAATGGGGCATCAATGTTTCGATAGATGTCAAATGACTTTTTAATATCCTTTAACTTATCAAAAGCTTCCCTATGTTCAATTACTTTATTACCAGCATTTTTTTCTTGTGAAAAAATAGTTTGAATAATAAAATATTCAGCGTCTTTTATGAGGTAAATTCTTCGACCGTTTTTCCTAGATACATAGGAAAAATCCCTATGAATTTCATCGGTCAATCGGAAATAAACATCATGAGAAACAAAAAAAAACGGGATCTTTTTCGGATTGTCGTTTCGGTCGGGAATTTTTTCTTTGATCATGCATAAAGCAACAGTGTCACGAAAATTATTAATTGTTAAATTTTCCCGGTCACCCGAAGAAATAGCTTTTTCTACTTTTTTGAAAAGGCCAGACTCCAGGTAATGAATTGGGTTATACAGTTGATCGTCGTAAGTAATTAGAGGTTTTTTATCATCGGTCCCATGAAATAGCCGGTTACTTCTTTTATTCCAATAAATCTCTGAGAGAATATAATTGGCTTTAAAAATTGATTCGGCATTGGGTGCCATTCCTGCCAAATACTGTTTCAGTTTATTTTGTTCTGCAAGTATTTTTAAATCCCGAAGTTTTTGAAGATGTATTTCTTCCAAAAAAACATCTATCTCATTCTCAGACAGGTCGTCAGCAGGAAGCAGAAAAGATTTGTGTAGTTGTTCTGATAATTCTGCGATGTGCGGTTGGAGTATTTTAATGTTCTTTATATATCCTAAATAGGCCAATGCTTTGACTAAAAAAGCATCTTCAAAAAATTTTCCTTCGTCAGTTCTATATTTACCGAGTTGCAGCTCCCAGTAGCCTTGAATCATAGCGAAGACGTAATATGTGTCGAAGTATACATCAACCTCAATACCTGTTTTTTCCTTAAGTTCCTCTATTTCGGCATATTGAAAATATTTATTGGCTATTCTTTGCAACCTTATAGCATTTTCCGTCTCGATTTGTGATAGTGAATCCATCCTATAACATGCTTAAAATAATTCAGTTTCTAATTCGATTTTAGCAGTATCTATGACTTCAATTGCGACCCTATGAGTTTTAAAATACCTTGAGGTTGCTAAAATCTTATAGAGATTGCGCCTGTCCTCGTAATCTGGCTTCATTATAGACCATGTTACAAATTCAAATTCAAGTTGAAACCTTAACAAGCCATTATTAGAATATGCGGCATTAAGTTCATTCATTAATTTTGTAAAGGCAATCCCATATTTTCTGTCTAATTCGGGAAATATAAACCCAATTTTATAAAAAGCACTTTCTTTGATTTTGTTACCGGTAAGATTTTTTAGAATAATAGAAAGCAATATTTGCCAATATTCTTTAGACAAATACGGGTTTAATACGAGTCCAAAATTAGTGATAGAGTCACTTTGCAATAGCTTGGTAACCGTATGATTGATTATTGAATATGGATTAGATACATTATCAGTGTATACCAGGACTTGTCGTCCTTTATCAGGATCGTAACTGTTGGCTATATAAACGGATTGGTCTGGTGTAATCCATATAGACTCTCCTTTGACGATATTTCGCTCTGAGGGAAGTTCCATTAACGAGCCGTTTTTAATATCGTCGTGAATTTTATTCAGATCAATGGGTGATTGAAGAACTTTATATTCAAAGTCTTCAGATTCCTTATTAATCATCGCCCTAATTCTTGGCGTTCCGATATAATAATGATTTTCGTTTAACCCTTCTATCTGCGTGATAAAATCCGCTTGAATCCAACCATTTACATACGGCGACCGCCTATAAAAATGTGTTACTACAAATTGTATATCTTCAACTACCATTATTTAGAAAACTGGGGCCGGAAACTGTTTCTTAAATTTATCATTAAAATCTCTTTGACTTGGAAGTCTTCCCAACTCAAAAATGTCTTTACCAATTAAATAAGACGCAAAAGTAAACCGATCGTATCCTTCTGCATTTATCCACAGGTATTTATAGATTTCTATCGACGGGTATTGCCGTTGAAACTCGACGATCTCAACTAAGGTCGAAGTCTTGATTGTAGGTCCAGAACCCGGTGAATAACTCAAATCCAACGGCCATAGAATTGCGGCCAAATTGCTAACATCGACTTTCTCTTTGTAATGAAATTCTCTTTTTTGCATCCATTTATTATCATCGATAAAATCGTTGACGACGTAGTCATCACAAATCCAATAATTGAAAAAATCGGAACCATATTTATTGTGAATTTCATTGGACGTTATGCTCCGTGCGTCATCTGGGTAAAGAGTCATTTCTTCCGGCTGGTAGGGCGCTGCATTTGAGGATTGAAGATCATACAATGTGACATTGGAATCAGGCATCGTTCGGTCAAGATCAGCCGGGAAAAAAGCGCCAAACGCGGGAGTATTGGAAGCCCTGCATTGTGTGTAGTAATATTCATGCACACCTAGATAAGCAAAAACGTATTCATCCAGACCAAAATCTCTTGCTTTGACCATTGTCCGAACCGGCTGTAAATCGCCAGGTACCCTCATTGAATCGCGCAATTTATCTGACAAAAAAGCGCCGTTGTCAAATAGAATAGCTTTTGCCGGATAGACTGATGCAGTAATGGTCTCAGCAGGATCTATATAAAATGTTTTCTCATATCCAAATGAATGAGTTGTAGGGAAGGTATTGAGATCAATCGGAACTACCGGTGTAGTTGGTTTTGAAAACGGCATCTCACCAGTAATTTTATTGAAGTTGTTCTTCAATAAAGTTGGGGTTTTCATTACGTCTCCAATTTTCATGTATTTTAGAAGATAAAGGTTACGAATGATAAATATCCTTTTTTTGAAAATAGAATTCAAATAATTTGTAATAATTGTTAAAAAAATAAAAATTCCAAATGAAGTTGATAATAACTTTAAAATGAAACTATTAGTAATCCCATTTAAATAAAACATACAATCTCTGATAATATATAGGTCAAGATTTGCGAAATACTACGTTATACTATATTCCTCAATGGAAAAAAGAAAGGTAAAGCCAGAAGAAATCGTAGAATTATTCAAGAAAGAAGGTAAAGATATCGCCGCCAAGCATACTTAGATTTCATGCAGAAAATGGCAGAAACTACTTCGAGAATATTACTTGATAAAGAAAGAAACGAAGGAAAATAAATGCTGTTAAAAACATTCTATGCCTCGTGTATTTAGGAGTTAGAAATCTAAAGTGTATCTGGATACAATGTATCCAGATACACTTGGGTAAATGATGGGGCTCGAACCCACGACCCCTAGAACCACAATCTAGTGCTCTAACCAACTGAGCTACATCTACCGTTTGGGTTTGCAAAAATAGAAAACTCAACGCTATTTGCAAAGGGTTTTTTGTAGTTAGTTGTAAAGGTTGTAACAAGTTGTAGTGGTTGTAAAGGCAGGAGCCTCGTTTTAACTTCTACAACTCGTTACAACTTTTACAACTTGTTACAACCCTTACAACCTAAAATTACAATCGCCTTACCCGCGTAGTCAACCATTAACGTAAATTTGAAACATGGCGGAACAGTTGGTTGAATTGAATGTAACGGGAATGCACTGTAATAACTGTGCCATATCGGTGCATAAGCTTTTGGAAAAAAAAGGCTTGAAAGATATTTTGGTTGATTTTGCCGGGGAGGAGGTCAAATTTTCGGGAAGCGAACCGTCGGAACTGCCTGGCATCATTAAGGACATCGAGGGATTAGGCTACAAAGTGGTGGATGACCCTGCCTTGGAGGTGACGCCATTCTATCAAAAAGTAGAGAACAAATTTTTGTTTTGCGCAATCCTGACCGTGCCTTTGTTGCTGCCCATGGTTTTACCCTGGCATTTTTTGCATAATCCCATTTTACAGTTGATACTGTGCCTGCCGGTTTTTGTAGTGGGCTGCCTGCATTTCGGCAAAAGCGCTCTCGGGTCGCTGAAAGGCGGCGTGCCTAACATGGACGTGCTGATATTTGTTGGCTCGACGGCAGCTTTCATTTACAGCCTTATCGGCACCCTTGAAAACATGGGTATGCGCTACCAGTTTTACGAAACCTGCGCCGCCATTATCACCCTCGTTTTGCTGGGGAATGTGATAGAAAAACGATCAGTTACCCAAACCACCTCGGCATTAAAGCACCTTGTAAAAATACAGCAGGTAAATGCCAACCGGGTGGTAAATGGCGAAATCGAGGTGATCAGCGCGAGGGACGTTCGCCCGGGTGATACCCTTTTGGTTAACCAGGGCGATAAGGTGCCGGTGGACGGCGAGGTGCTTTCGGGCGGTGCATCGGTCAACGAGTCCATGCTGACCGGCGAAAGTATCCCGGTTGAAAAAACTAAATATGATAAGCTGATCGGCGGCACAATTGTGGAGCACGGCAATATCCGGATGCTGGCTACCAAAGTTGGCTCAAATACCGTGCTTTCGCAGATCATCGACCTGATGAAAAAAGCACAGGCCGCAAAACCGCCGGTACAAAAATTGGGCGATAAAGTGGCTGCTATATTTGTTCCCGCCGTTATTTTGATCGCGGTGATCACCTTTGCGCTCACGTTCCTGGTCGGGCATGAGGGGATGCGTATTTCATTAATGAACGCGATCGCCGTGTTAGTGATCTCATGCCCCTGCGCTATGGGCCTGGCTACCCCTACTGCTGTGATGGTTGGCCTCGGCCGCGCAGCAAAAAATGGCATATTGATAAAGGGCGGCGATACTATCGAAGCTGTAACCAATGCAAAATACGTGGTGTTTGATAAAACCGGCACCCTTACCACAGGTAAATTCAGGATACGCGACATCAAAGCAGAAAGTGACGCGCGTATCGAAAAAATACGGGGGATCATCATCGCCATCGAGGAGCGCTCAAACCACCCCATCGCCAAATCCCTGGTAACAGAGCTGGAGGCGTTGCCGAAAGAAAGGCTTATCCTGAAATCAGCCATCGAAGAAAGGGGGTTGGGCATGCGCGCCGAAGACGTTGAGGGCAACAATTATTTCCTCGGAACCGGCAAAACAACTGCCGAAGGCGATTACAATATCATCCTTTTTAAAAACCAAAAGCTGCTGGCACAAATAGCCATCGATGATGATATCAAACCCGAAGCCGCAAACCTCATCGCACAGCTAAAAAAAATGAACATCGTCCCAGTGTTACTAAGCGGCGATAAAAAAAGCCGCTGCCTAAAGGTAGCTCAGGCAATTGGCATTGCCGAAGTTCACGCAGAAACCCTGCCGGAGGAAAAATTAACGGTAATAGATATTTATCGCCAAAAAGGCAAAACCATTATGATCGGCGATGGCATAAACGACGCCCCCGCCCTAACCAAGGCCGACGTGGGTGTTTCCATGAACGATGCCAGCCAGGTAGCCATACAATCGGCGAGAGTGGTTTTGCTAAACACGGATCTCGGCTCGGTAGTAAAGTTTCTACAGATCAGCAAACATACGCTGATCACCATCAAACAAAATCTTTTCTGGGCATTTGCCTACAATATCGTAGCTATTCCGCTGGCTGCGCTAGGTTTTTTAAACCCGATGATCGGCGCCTTTACCATGGCCTTTTCAGATGTGGTGGTGATCGGGAACTCGTTGAGGTTGAAGCGGAAGAAATTAACCCCCTAACCCCCTAAAGGGGGAACGATGGTGGCAATGGGTTACATTGCCTGAATTATTTAAATTACCTACTTTAGCCGAAATTTAAAAGCCCCCTTCAGGGGGTTTGGGGGTATGATCGAAATTTTTACTGACGGCGCATCAAGCGGCAACCCGGGGCCGGGCGGATACGGCGTGATCCTGCGTTCGGGGAAACATTATAAAGAACTTTCGGAAGGGTTTCGCAAAACCACCAATAACCGCATGGAACTACTTGCGGTAATTAAAGGCCTTGAGGCATTGAAAAGCCCTAACCAGGATGTTACCATTTATTCAGACTCGAAATATGTGATCGACGCCATCGAAAAAAGATGGGTGAACGGCTGGCTGCAAAAGGGTTTCGCCGGCAAAAAGAATAAGGACCTGTGGCTGCGTTACCTGGAAATCAGCAAAATCCACAAAATCAAATTCGTATGGGTACGCGGCCATGCCGGCCATCCCGAAAATGAACGCTGCGACGTACTGGCGGTGGCAGCCGGCAAGCAAAAGAATTTGCTGATCGATTCAGTTTTTGAAGCGGGGAATTTGTTGTAAAGTTGGAAAGTTGAAATGTTGTAATGTTAAATTGATTTGTGGAGTATGTGGTAGCAACATGCTAACCTTGCAACAACATTCCAACCTTACAACATTCCAACATTTCAACTTTTCAACAAACCTCACTGCAGCACCACCTCTCCCTCAAAAGTCTTCATGGTCATTTGCGGCGAAAAACAGGCCATCATTTCCTCGGCCTTTTTTACCATATTTTCCGAGCCGATAAATATCGCCGACCGCTGGTGCAATTCATTAACCTCCAGGTCTAAAATGCGGTCGTAGCCATTCGTCGCCCTCCCTCCTGCCTGCTCGATGATAAACGCCATCGGGTTACACTCGTACACCAAACGTAATTTTCCATTTGGAGCGCCGGCGGTTACCGGGTAAATGAATATCCCGCCTTTGATCAGGTTGCGGTGAAGATCAGCCACCATCGAACCAATATATCGCGAAGTGTAAGGGCGATTGGTTTTTGCATCCTCCACCTGGCAGTATTTGATGTATTTTTTTACGCCATCCGGGAAATGCACATAATAGCCCTCATTGATGGAATAGATAACGCCGTCGGTCGGGATCTTCATTTCCGGGTGCGAGAGGCAGAACTCCCCTATCGATGGGTCCAAAGTAAACCCGTTTACGCCCTTCCCCGTGGTGTAAACCAGCATGGTTGACGAGCCGTAAATAACATATCCTGCGGCTACCTGTTCTGTACCGCGTTGTAATACGTCGTCGATGGTTGCTTTTCCTTTGGTTGATTTTCGGCGATAGATAGAAAAGATGGTTCCAACCGCAACATTGACATTTATATTGGAAGAGCCATCCAGCGGGTCGATGGCCACAATATATTTTGCATCTGCCGATACCGCTGAATCTATCGGGATATACTCGTCGCTTTCTTCGGATGCTACGATACAACACTCCCCGCCATGTTTCAGGGCCGAAATAAACTGTTCGTTGGCATAAACATCCAGCTTTTTCTGGCCCTCGCCCTGTATGTTCGTAGTTCCGTTTTCGCCAAGAATATCAGCCAGACCGGCTTTATTCACCTCGCGGTTTACGATCTTGGCGGCAATGCCGATATCGCGCAGCAATCGTGACAATTCACCCTTGGCATAAGGGAAGTCGGCCTGCTTTTCAATAATGAACTGGCCCAGGGTTTTCGCGATCTTCATAGGTACTTAGTGTATTTAATACAAGTTATTTAGCTAACTCGATGAGCTCAAAAGTATGAATATTTTGGCCAGAAATGCAAAATCTAACCAAAGTTCTTACTTTATGCCAGCCCTGTTTCCCGGCTGCACCTGGGTTTATACACAAACAATTGAGGTTTTTATCGAAAATCACTTTTAAAATATGCGAATGGCCGCATATAAAAATACCAGGAGGCTTAGTGTATATTTCACGCTTAACAAGAGGACTGAACCTGCCTGGATAACCACCGATATGTGTTATCCAAACATCCGTCAATTCACAGTTAAACCGCAGGTTCTCTGGCATGATATTCCTGATCTCCGGACCATCGATATTGCCGTAAACTCCTTTCAAAGGTTTAAAGGCCTGCAGCTTTTCAATCACCTCCAGGTTGCCAAAATCGCCGGCATGCCAAATCTCGTCGCAGTTTTCGAAATGCTTGAAAACGGCGTCATCGAGATAGCCGTGGGTGTCGGAGAGGAGGCCTATTTTAACCAAAGAAGTAAAAATTTATCCGCGAAATTAATGATTACCGATAAGATGAAGGTTGCTAATAACGTAGCACACATCACGCTGTTTACAACGTATTTTTCCCTCGTGTTTAATACCACCGCGACGACTATCGCAATTATATCGATAAGCACGTAGCTGAGCATGTATAGTGCCGAATAATTTATACCGTGACGCGACATTTCGAACCGGCTTTCCATTATTTGCACCTCATAAGCGGAAAACAATTGATAACCGATAGGTAAAATAAGTAATACTGTTAAAATAAGTGATAAATTTTTCATTTCAAAAAGCGATAAAATAAGGTTGCAATAAATCCCGATACGTTTCCGAATATACATTCTTTGACGAATATATGTCGAAGCTGATTGTTTCAACCAACGATTTAACAAAGGATAAGCAAATGATCACCCGATGAGCCTGCGATTGGGTGAATGATCGAACATAAACCTTCCGTTGAACAAAAAGGCCTGATTTACCCGACCAGAAATTAACTAACTCGGTCAAGTCTAATGGCAGCACTAACCAGCAGCACCCGGCCGATGTTAAATGAATGGAAATAGCAGTGATCAGTCGCTCAAAAAAATCCGTGTCCGCATGTTTGGCCAGATTTTTCTTCAAACCCGGCGATTTTAATGCATCGACATAAAATGGCGGATTAGAAATAATTAAGTCATATTTCTTATACGGATGCGCGGCAAGATATTGTTCAAAGCCTGATTCAATAATTTGCAGCCGCCCTGCAAATGGCGATTCCCGGAAGTTTTTGCCGGCGGTCCGCGCTGCGTCGGTATCTATTTCAACCGCGTCAATTATTGCTTTCGGATAGCGCTGCGCCAACATCAGGGCAATAACGCCTGTGCCGGTGCCAATATCTAAGATCGATTGGGGGTCAGCGGCTCCAGCTATTGCGCCAAGCAATACCCCGTCCGTGTTGATCTTCATCGCACAACCCGTTTGATCAACGCTGAACTGTTTGAAACGAAACATGTTTTGGTTACGAATTGCGATTGCCTTTTTAAATATGCTCGTTTTGGTGAAACGGATTACGGTCGTTTCACAAGTATGGAAACAGATTTCTTTCTGGATTTACCCGGACATGTAGCGGAAAGCATATTCGTACAGGCGGTTCTCAGGATATCCATTTTACTTGTAACAGGCCTCAAAGCCCCTGTTTGCCGGCAAAAAAGAAAAACAAATACTTAGTGACTCCAGACCCGATGCATACGCCTTCACGATCGGTTTTAATTAGGCTCCCAACAGCTCATGCAGCACGTTGTCATAAACCATCTTAATATCGGTAATGTGACCGAATGGTTCATTGTCAATGGTTAAAAAACCGCCGGTAACAGCGCCAAGTAAAGTAAAGTCCACTTCGCTGGTGGCCATCAGCTCTATAAAGCGTTCCTGATCTGCAGGAGAAACACTTACCACCACCCTGCCCTGCGCCTCACCGAAAAGGAAGGCGTCTTTGCGGATCTCATTGTCGGTTTCAATTTCGAAACCTAAACCGTTTGGCAACGACGATTCAACCAATGTTATATACAAGCCACCATCCGAAACATCATGTGCCGATTTGATGATTTTATGTGTGATCAGTTGTTTGACCACCTGGTGCATGTCATATTCCTTGTCCAGGTCGAAATAAGGCGCCGGGGCAGCTAATATTTTATGCCATGAGGCCAGGTATTGCGACGAGGCGATATCGTTAACCGACTCGCCGATCAAATAAATAAAGTCGCCGGCATTTTTAAAATCGGAGGTCATCATATTACCCAGGTCATCCAGCACGCCCAGCATGCCAATGGTGGGCGTCGGGAATACCGGGCCTTCATCCGATGACTGGTTATAAAAGCTCACATTTCCGCCCGTAACCGGGGTTTCAAATTTGCGGCAGGCCTCACCCATGCCTTTTATCGCCCCAACAAATTGCCAGTACACTTCAGGTTTGTAGGGGTTACCAAAGTTGAGGCAGTTGGTTATGGCCACCGGCTCACCGCCCGCGCAGGTAATATTACGGGCTGCTTCGGCAACGGCTATCTCACAACCTTTTTGCGGGTCGGCATATACATATCGCGAGTTACAATCAACCGTAATTACAATGGCTTTGTCGGTATCCTTCACAGCCACCACTGCTGCATCGCTCGGGCGGTTTGTGGTCATGGTCGAGGTGCCGATCATCGAATCATACTGATCGGTAACCCATCTTTTTGACGCGATATTGGGATGACCGATCAAATGCTCGGCAACCTGGAGCAAATCGGCTGGCTCTTTTACATCCTCGATCTTAAACTGCTGATTTACTTTGAAATAGGCAGGTTCGCGGTATTCGCGCTCGTAAACCGGGGCGCCGCCGCCTAAAACCAGGTCGTCGGCCGGCACATCAGCTACCAGTTCGCCGTTCATGTAGTACTCGAGCCGTTGCGTGCCGGTAACTTCGCCGATGATGGCGCAATTCAAGTCCCATTTATCAAATATTTTTTCCACCTCCGGTTCGCGGCCTTTTTGCACCACGATCAGCATCCGTTCCTGTGATTCGGAAAGCAGGATCTCATACGGCTTCATATTCTCCTGCCGCATGGGTACACGGTCAAGATATATCTTCATCCCATGCTCCCCTTTCGCCGACATTTCCGAATTGGAGCAAATGATACCAGCCGCACCCATATCCTGCATACCTACAACTGCTCCCGTTTTAATCACTTCAAGCGTGGCTTCGAGCAGTAGTTTTTCCTGGAAGGGGTCGCCAACCTGTACCGCCGGCAGATCATTCACCGAATCTTCCGTAATATCTTTGGATGCAAAGGCCGCACCATGGATGCCATCCTTACCAGTTGCCGAGCCTACAATATAAACGGGGTTGCCCACGCCATAAGAAGTAGCTGATACAGTTTCGCCAGCCTTTACTATCCCCGCCGAAAATGCATTCACCAGGGGGTTTACATTATAACAATCGTCAAAAAACAATTCGCCGCCAACCGTCGGTATACCAAAAGCATTGCCATAGTGGCTGATGCCTTTTACCACACCTTTTACCAGCCATTTGGTACGGTCGAGCGAAAGGTCGCCGAAACGCAACGAATTCAATTGTGCGATCGGTCTTGCGCCCATGGTAAATATATCCCGGTTGATGCCGCCTACGCCGGTCGCTGCGCCCTGGTAAGGTTCGAGCGCCGAAGGGTGGTTATGCGATTCGATCTTAAACGCGCAGCCTATCCCATCACCCAAATCAACCAAACCGGCATTTTCTTCGCCGGCTTTGGCCAGCATGCGTGGACCGTCCTTCGGAAGGGTTTTTAGCCAGGTGATGGAGTTTTTGTACGAGCAGTGTTCACTCCACATCACCGAAAAAATAGAAAGCTCGGTAAAGTTAGGCACGCGCCCTAATATCTCTTTTATGCGTTCAAACTCTTCGGGTAATAAACCAAGGTCTTTGGCTGTCTCAACGGTCGTTAATTCCAGGTGCTCCAATGTAATTGCTGTTATTTGAAAGGATGCGCAAAATTAGGAAAAAAGAGGCGAATGAAGAAAGGTTAAAGGCGAAAGGTTAAAGGCGAAAGGCTAAATTCACCTTCGGCAAAACTACGGTTCGCCAGGAAGTACAGGCCTCGCAGAGGCCAAATATCGGTAGAAAAAAAAATCAAAGCCTCCGGACACGGGTGTTTAAATACCCGCTCCGGAAGCTTCGGGTTCAGTTGTACAAGGTTATTAGTCGGTCTTAGTTGCTGTTATCAGTAAACTGAAAATTAATAGGGATAATAAATTTTACGCGCACAGGCCGGCCATTCTGGAGCCCTGGTTTCCAGGCTTTGGCCAGCTTTAGCACGCGCGCGGCTTCTTCATCAAAACCGAACCCAGCCCCGCGGATCACGGTTATGTTGGTTAAGGAGCCGTCTTTTTCAATAATAAAGCTCACGAAAACGCGGCCGCTTACGCTGGCATCCTGCGCCTCCTGCGGAAAACGCAGATTTTTGCTTAAAAACTTGTTCCATGCAGCTTCGCCGCCAACCGGGGCCGGCATTAACTCAAGCCCTGCCGCCGGATAAACCATATCAGGGGCAGGCGCCTTGCCGGGTGGAGAACCGGCAGGTCCTTCAGGCTCACCCGGGCCTTTTGGCAGGCCGATCGGCCCTTCTATCGTCACCGGGCCGATAGCCCCGTGTATTTTGGCAACCTCGGGCGCGGGCGTTTTTATTTCATAGTCGGGCTTAACGACAAATGGGTTAAATGCCGTGGTTTTAACCGGTGTTGCCGCCTTTGGTTGAGGCAGCACTTTTTTAGGGGCCGGCAGCGGATCAACGTGGACATGGAGCGTTACCACAGTGATAGGCGGATCCTTAACAATAGCCGGCGCCGCCACCTGCCGGTGACCAAACAAAATTCCTGCGCCGCATAACAAGCCTAAGGACAGGAAAGTTAAACCCATAGCTTTTGCCATGGTGCGATCGTAATGCTGCCGCAATTCATAAGCGCCATAAGCCTTGTTGCGATCGGCGAATACAAGATCGAGCCACTCGGTCTTATATAAATCAAATTTTGAAATAAGCATCTGGATTAAAGTTAATTGGTTGATTGGGTTGATTAAGTTGAATAGTTATTTCATATCCAATATGAATTATTGAATAATGATTTATAATCCTGACAACTATTTTCTAATTCACTAACTCACTAATTCATTACTCGCCGCTGAATTGAAAGTTGACCGGGATGACAAACTTTACGCGTACGGGCCGGCCATTCTGGATCCCTGGTTTCCAGGCTTTGGCCAGCTTTAGTACACGTGCGGCTTCCTCGTCAAACCCGTGCCCTGCGGGTCTTTCTACCGAAATATTAGACAAGGAGCCATCCTTTTCCACAACAAAGCTCATTAGCACTCTTCCGCTTACCCCTTCTCCTTCCGCTTCCTGTGGATATCTTAAATTCTTATTCAAAAACTTCGCCCAGGCTTCCTCACCCCCAACCGGTGATGGAAGTACCTGTATCTCATAAAGTTCATGCACTTTTTCATTATCCTCGGTGACGGCATTGCCGGTACTGGCAGGTACGTCCAGTGTGGGCAATGGCTGATCGCCGCCCGCTCCCTTGGTGGTTGTAGTACTGATCGCAACATTAAGTTCCGTAATTTGGGGCGGAGTTTCGGTGACATCCACATCGGGCCGCACAACCGGGGGAACAAACCTGATGGTTGAAGCTGCCGGTGGCGGGGGCAGCGGGTGAGGGATAGCCGGAGGAGGTTTAACCTGGTTTTGCAGATCAGTCAGCGTGATGATATGATGATCATCAACTATCCGCGACTGCAGGTGATGATGCTGTAATATGATCGAAGTTCCAAACACTATTCCAACGCCCAGGAAGGCAAACATCATGGCCATGGCCATGGTGCGGCTGTTGTGCTGCCGGAGTTCATAGGCGCCATAAGCCTTGTTCCGGTTTTCGAATACAAGTTCGAGCCACTCGCTCTTGTACAAATCAAATTTTGGGATAAGCATGTCGATTGAAATTAAATTTTATACTTAAACGACATACAGATATTAAATATTGCAAAGTTATTGCAACATTGTAACATTTAGCATAATTTCAACCAATCTTGAGCGGATTGTTTAATTTGATAAAAATAATGCAATATTGTTGCAAATAAGTTAATAAATGCAACAGTGTGGATTTTAAATTACCAGTTATCTGTCACCACTTTCTTTGTCGTTTCTACTTTTTTCGGCTCGGGCAGCCTTGAAAGGTATAATTTTAGCTTTTCGCCAAATTGTTTGCAAAAAGCGCCGGTTTCATCAAGGTACCCGCCTGCGTCTTTTTGGTCGAGTTTGGCCATTGCTTGCTCCAGGGGTATGTCTATCCCCTGCTGGGGTACAAAGTTTCCGTAGCGGTCGCGCTGGTAGGGTGTAAATACAAAGCCGGTCACCCAAAAACGATATTTTTGATCCTTATATTCTATATTCAGCTGGTAGGCTATTTCGCCCTTTTCATGTTTCAATACCGAAAGGCCTCCGTAAACCAAAAACTTTCCAACCCCTTCCGTCTTCACCGCATTATCCTGTTTAACAGTGGTTTTTGGATACGCTGCTTTCAAAAATTTTAAACCCCGTTGCATCAAAGTATCAGCAGGTATCCCGGGCATGGTCTCCACCTGGTAATAAATGTATTTATTATGCTCATCAAACGATAAAAGGTCCTGCTGCGCCGCCGCTGTTTTAGTGATCAGCAGAAAAAGAAAAACGGGTATTAAATATTTCATGCTATAAATATAAAAAACCGCTCCCGATAATTCGGGAACGGTTTCAAAAAGAAATTATGGTCAGTTACTAAAATGCATAAACCGCAGCCAGCAAAAATTGCGTTGCGCCGGTGGTGTAGTTGTTGTTACCATCCACAAACAGGTCGTTTTTCGAGCTGTTGTCAAACCTGATCTCGGGAATAAAGGTTAACGGGCCTGCTTTTACGTTTGCTGTAAAAGTAATACCGGTTACCGATTCGCCGGGAAGAGGGCCCGCGGTGTAAAAGCTGCCTGTTTTGGTTTTGAAATATTCGCCCCTGAGGCCCAGCGTTACCGCTTTTGATACCGCCAGCTGCGGGTAAATCGCCACACCTGAAAAACCTCCTTTGTAACCGAAGCCATCGCCTGCGGTGAAATCGGCGGCATTCAGGCCTAATTTAAAGGCGCTGGTAATTTGATAGGCAGTTGTAAGGTCGAATTCGGTGCCCGATTGCGGGCCGGTGGCTACGTTCAGGTACGCTGTCCAGTTTTTTACCGGGATAACCATTAATTGTGCACCGAAAGTATTGGTTCTTCCGCCCGACTGGTAAACATTCCAGTAGTCGTTAAAGATACCGGCCATCAGGCTTACACTTGGCGAAAAGGTGTAAGTTGCTTTTAAGCCGGCATTCTGAAACGGACCATTGGTAAACAGGTAGGATGTAGAGTAGTTAAAGTTAGCTGCTGGGCTGATCACTTCGTAACCGATAAAGGTCGACATGTAACCTGCAGTCAGGTTAAAGCTGCTGCTCAGGTTATAGGATACATATAAGTTTTGGATGTGATAGCTGGAATAGCCTACGCCGGTTGTTGAGGTGCCGGGGATAACTACCAGGCCGGGATCCGCATTCGGGATGGACTGCTGCTGACCACGAGGGCCGAAGGACAGCTCGCCAACGAAGGAAGCATTGCCAACCGATTTTTTTAAGCCCAGGTCGACCATACCGATCGATATAGAATTGTTTTCGTTAGCAAAGCTGGTGGGGATATTTGCTTTGCCGGAGAAATCGGTCTTCCAGTAGGTATCTACCGATCCGCTGACCACAAGGGGTGCATCGCCGGTGGTTTTTATGGTGTCCTGCGCTTTTACGGCAAAACTAAAGGCAGACACGGCTAAAATTAAAAGTAAAATTTTCTTTTTCATGATACAATTGTTGAATAATGGTTGTGTTGTTAAAATATTAATAGTTTGGTTTGATTGAAATTTGTGAATCTTTTGAAAAAATTGAATAAAATTAAAGCAAGGAAATAGCCGCCTGAGGCATTTTACGCCGATTATTCAGGAAAATTGCTTTAGAAAATACAAACTTTGGCAAAGAAAACCCTTGCGCGGCTGGTTGTCCCGGATGGTCAAATTTGAATAAATTAACCAGCCCCACAGGGGATGTTTAGTTCTAAGTCTTGAGTCTTAAGTCGAAAGTCTGTGTCCCATCGTATGGGACTTAAGACTCTCGACTCAAGACTTTCAACTTATATTATGCGGTTACTTTAGCGCCTTTTTCAAACAGGCCGTCTAAACTAACGTCTTTGTCGTCATAGTCGTAAGCTGAAGCGCCGTGGTCGAACATATCCAGGCCGCCCGGACCTGTCTCACCTTTTGCTTCAACACGCAGTTTCCAAGGATGTGGCAGCAACATGATCAGTTTCATCATGATCCAGGTTACTACGAATACCGAAATCGCTATAGTGAATGTGCCAAAGGCCTGCGCTTTAAGCACGCTGAAATCACCGCCATAAAACAAACCTTTAACAGGTGCTGAATTGTCGGCACCGTAAGGGCCTGTGGCGCCAAATTGACCAGAAGCGAATAAACCTAACGAAAGTGTGCCCCAAATACCAGCCATCCCGTGAACCGGCACAGCGCCGATAGGGTCGTCTATGCGGAAGTACTCCAGCATTTTAACACCGGCAAATACCACAAACCCGGCAACACCACCCAATAAGGTAGCGCCCAGCGGGCTAACCCAGTAACAAGGGCAGGTGATGGCCACCAAACCTGCAAGGAAACCGTTCACGGTAAAACCTAAATCAAATTTCCCTTTGGTTGAACCCCACCACAATGCAGCAGCCATAGCGGTGAATCCGCCGGCGCAGGCCGCCAATGTAGTGTTGGTTGCAACACGGCCGATGCCGATAAGGTCCATTGCCGAAAGTGTACTCCCCGGGTTAAAGCCATACCAGCCGAACCACAGAATGAAACCACCCACAGCAGCCATTGGCAAATTGTGCCCCGCGGGCATCCCCCCTCCGTCGCGGGCAAAGACCCGACCGATACGCGGACCTAAGACGACGGCTCCGGCCAGTGAGGCCATACCTCCGATCGTATGAACTACAGTCGAGCCTGCAAAGTCACGGAAGCCCTGACCTAATGCAGGCCAGAAATTACCTTTTGTACCCATTACAGCTAACCAGCCATCAGGGCCCCATGCCCAGTGACCGATAATCGGGTAAATAAACCCGGTGATACCGATACTGTACAGGATATCGCCGCGGAAACCGGTGCGGCCGATCATCGCACCCGATACGATAGTTGAGCAGGTATCGGCAAAAGCGTACTGGAATATCCAGTGTGCAATTACCGGAACACCCTGGCCCGGGTACAGATCAGGAGTGCCTTGCAGGAAGAAATAGTGAAGACCGATAAAGCCGTTACCGCTGCTGAACATAAACCCATAACCAATGGCGTAAAACAAGATACCGCACAAACAGGTATCAAAAATACATTCCATCAAAATGTTTACCGTTTCGCGTTTGCGGGCAAAACCAACTTCCAGCATCACAAAACCCGACTGCATGGCAAATACCAAGAATGCGGCTACCAGTGTCCAAACCGTGTCGATGGAATTCATCATCCCTGTTTCCAGGTCGGTTGGTTTTGCAGGAGCGGCGGCGGCATGGGCAGCACTGCCAAAAAATCCGGGTAAAGTAAAGATAGCTAAAACAACCAGCCCAAGACCGATCATTTTGCCACTAAAAACGGTTGCACCCAGTGCCCATTTGTCCCGAGTCAGTTGTCGGACTGAGTCGATCAAGTTGAACTTTTTAACGCTTACTTTCATTGTTTGTTTGTTTAGTTTAATTTAGTTTGATTGATTCTTTACTTAGTTAGTTTGTTTTAATTAAGGAAATGTTCTTCAAAGGCTATTTATTTTTATGAATAATTCAATAATTACATGCTCTTTTTTAATTTTTTGATGAAAATAGAGATGTTTTTTAATAAATCCAAATTTTAAAGTCCTATTTTGAATAAAAAATTGTAATTTTTATGAAATTATCAAAAACACACATAAAAATTCGTCATTTTTTAAACAAATAGCAATTAAAAAAAATGAATTGAAATATTTAAGTGAAATTAAGTGAAGGTTTTGATAGATATAGATCAAAGTTTCTACAAGCGGTGATATTTATGGTAAAAAATGTGGAAAAACACAGTAAATAATCAGATTTTTGTTGATAACGTTGAAGAAATCGCCGCCAAAGACTCATTTTTAGAAATAATTACCTGATTTTTGGCTGTTATTTTATTTCCTTTAATATTTGTACATTATATAAAGGATAATTCTATTTTTGAAAGCTAACCGGTATTAATAATCCTTTTTTAAATGGCTAACTTCCGATTCCAGGCCCTTCAAAGCGTACTAACCAGGGCTGTACCTGATGTAAAAGCGTCAAACCTTAAAATCTCTGAGTTTTTTGCCGCCAATGTTTTCGATAAAAAGAAAATGAAAGAGTTTCTTTCAGCCGAAGCGTATGGTGGCATCATCAATTCTATAGATAAAGGCGAGCCTATCCCGCGTGGCCTCGCTGAGCAAGTGGCCTCGGCCATGAAATCATGGGCCATCGGCAAGGGCGCTACGCACTACACCCACTGGTTTCAGCCGCTTACCGGCTCAACAGCTGAAAAGCATGATGCCTTTTTTGAACCGGCTGCCGATGGTAACGCGCTCGAAAGATTTTCGGGCGATGCGCTGGCACAACAGGAACCGGATGCCTCCAGTTTCCCCAGCGGCGGCATACGCAACACTTTTGAAGCAAGAGGCTACACCGCGTGGGATCCCTCCTCGCCTGCCTTTATTATGGCACGCACGTTGTGTATCCCGACAGTCTTTGTATCGTACACCGGCGAGGCGCTCGATTATAAGGTACCATTATTAAAGGCCCTGAACGCATTGGACAAGGCTGCCGTTGACGTGTGCCATTATTTTGATAAAAGCATTGAAAAAGTTAATGCCTCGCTTGGTATCGAACAGGAATATTTTTTGGTCGACATCGCCTTATTTAATGCCCGGCCCGACCTGTACCTTACCGGTCGCACCCTTTTTGGTCACATGTCTGCAAAAAATCAGCAACTGGAGGACCATTATTTTGGGTCGATACCCGAGCGTGTGTATGCTTTTATGCAGGATATGGAAACCGAGGCCTTATTATTAGGCATCCCTTTAAAAACGCGGCACAACGAAGTGGCGCCGTCGCAGTTTGAGTGTGCGCCCATCTACGAAGAGATCAACCTGGCGATCGATCACAACCAGCTGCTCATGGACCTGATGGACCGCATCGCAAAAAGACACAATTTTAAAGTACTGCTGCATGAAAAACCTTACGCCGGCATTAACGGCTCGGGCAAGCATAATAACTGGTCGATGATCACCAATACCGGGAAAAATTTACTTTCACCGGGTAAAACGCCAAAAAATAACCTGATGTTCCTCACCTTTTTTGTGAACACCATCAGGGCCGTTTACGAGCATGCCGACCTGCTGCGGGCGTCCATCGCTTCGGTTAATAATGATCACCGGCTCGGCGCCAACGAGGCCCCGCCTGCGATCATATCCATCTTCCTGGGCAGCCAGTTGAGCGAGGTGCTTGATGAGATCGAAACCTCCCGCATCAGCAAAAAAATTAAGGACGATGCGATGCTTTGGCAGGGCATCCCCAAAATACCACAGATATTAAAGGATAATACCGACCGCAACCGCACCTCCCCTTTCGCCTTCACCGGGAATAAATTTGAATTGAGGGCGGTTGGATCGTCGGCAAACTCCGCCAGCCCGATGACCATCCTGAATGTGATCGTTGCCGATCAATTGAAAAAATTCAAATACGACGTAGATAAACTGATCAAAAAAGGCGAAAAGAAGGACGTGGCCTTGCTGATGGTGATCAAGCGGTATATTAAGGAGTCGAAAAATATCCGGTTTGAGGGCAATGGGTACAGCGAAGAATGGGAGCAGGAAGCGGAACGCCGCGGCTTGCCGAATGTAAAGACCACCCCTAAGGCGCTTGACGCCCTGCTGACCGATAAAACCGACCTGCTTTTTGAAGATACCGGCGTATTTACGAAACGTGAATCGCATGCGCGGCACGAAATCCTGCTGGAGGCCTTTTATAAAAAGCTGCAGATAGAGGCGCGTGTAATCGGCGAGTTAGGGATCAACATTATTCTACCCTCGGCCATTGCCTATCAAAGCAAACTAATTGAGAACATCAGGGGACTGAAAGACATCGGCCTGGGCGAAGAAACTTACAAAGCGCAGCTGGATATAATCAACAAAATATCTGAACATGTTAATTTGATCAAATCGGACATCGATGATATGATCAACGCGCGTAAAACAGCCAACAAAATTGAAGACCTGCGCGATAAAGCGATTGAATACGATGAAAAAGTAAAACCGTTTTTCCAGGCGATACGCTATCATGTGGATAAACTGGAGCAATTGGTTGACGATTCATTATGGCCGCTGCCAAAGTTTAGGGAACTGCTGTTTATAAAGTGATGGGCACGAATTTTCACGAATAAAGGCGAATGGACACGAATCTTATCAAACTAAATTTGCGTTAATTCGATCTCGTCCAGGAGGGGACTCTGCGAGTTTTAAGTTAACCACAAATAGCCGCCAGGGAGGGTATGCCCGCCGACGGTAATTGCCCTCGGGTGTCACGCTGAGGGCACTCGAAGTGTTTGCGTAAAGGCTATCCTAAGTCAGAGAATTTCCGGCACTTAGCGAGCATAGCGGCTGTCAATACCCACCGCACTACTTCGAGTGCCTTATAATTAGATTAACGAAATCTACTCTCGTGGATTTTTTAATCAGTTTTTCCCATTCAAAAAGATCGATTTTTACGCCAGATAACGGCGTTCGTATATTGAATAGGGCCGTTGGTGTAATTTATTTTTTTATATATCCGGAGTGTTTATATTTATCAGCAAATCCTGATCCGGCATGAAACGTCCTTATCCAAAAAGTTTAAAATTCCGTTTGATCGTATGTTTTTTTCTTTTGTGCGCGGCATTCATCATCAATAGCTGCAGAAAGGACAATACGGCTAAACAGCAGCCAGATATTTTAAATACCGGGATGGTGAACATGGCTAAAAAATGGTATACTGCCACGTATCCTGAAAAAAGCGGCACGGTAGTTACACAAAGTACCGGCGGAAATCAGGACTGGACCCGGATGTTTTCGCCTTATTGGGATAAGGCCAGCACTTTTGGGCTGGATACCTTAACATTTATAGAACTGCCTGCACTGAAGAAAGGCAATATGGCCATGTCGATGAAACCGGGAATTGACCCCAAATCATTTAACTTCAATAACTCGGGCAGCTTAACTTCCATTATTATCGTCAATAAACACGGCAATTTTTATGTTTACGCGATGACTATTCTTGCAGACAGCAGCTACCTGAAAGGGAATTATGGAAAAGTGCCTAATAACACTTACAGGCACCGGGACAAAGATTTTACCGGCTATGTGTTTTATAACCGCCTGAACGGAGAATTTGTAAATGGCTGGCGTTATACCAACGGGGTAATAACGGGCGTTATTAACCAGGCGCCCGTAAATAATACAGGTATACAAATACAAAGCATTAATAAGAAACAAGTGGATGTGGCGGAAGAAACAGATTGCCAGACTACAATAACAACCATCTATTGGGAAAGTTGTGATTACTATACCAATGATTACGAAGATGCGCACCCGTTTAACTGTTACGACTATACTACCAGCAGCGCCAGTACGGTGTGTTACACCGTACCTTCGACCGGCGGCGGCAGCTCCACGCAAACACCCTGTACGATACCAGGCAACTCAGACTCATCGCAAACCGTGGAGGACGTCAAAAACATTATCGCGGTGGCTGATCCCAATCCACCCGGTGGCACCGGGTCCGGCGGTATAGTGGACCAGATCAACAATATCGGCACTAATGGCTGCAAGCAAAAATCAAGCGTGCAGGACACAACAAAAACTACCACTCCATGTAACCAGGTACATCATGTGGATTCACTGGCTCAAAAATCTATAAAAGATACGATATACAACCGGCTGGTAAAGGATACCTACACCGGAAACGAATACGGTGACGAGGAGAACCTGACCACGTGGCCGCCAAACGGAACTTATAAAGAAACCCCTTTGAGAACGAGCTTCGATCCTACTAACTTTGTTGCAAATTTTACTTGGGATTCAAAGAATGGCTATACGATTAACATCAACCATGATCATCCCGCGGGCGATGCCCCGTCGCCCGGTGACGTGTTCACGCTCATTGCAGATATGAGCAATACCAATTTCAGAAATGCAGGTGCGACAGCATTAAATTATTATATTAAAAACGCGTCCGTGACGGTTGTAACCAAGACCGCGACCTATATAGTAACGATAGCAAACTATGATGCTTTAAAGGCGCTTTCTATCGAATACAATCTGAACGTAGCTCAATTCAATAAAAATTATGATGAAACGGCTATTGATAATTCATCAGAACTCGCATTACTTTCGATGTTTGGCAATGCTATAAACGTTTTCAAAGCCAGCCCCAATAGCGCTGTTTTTGTACCGTTGGTATTAAAAAATGGTATTCCTGCAGAAACTACACCGTGCCCATAAAAAGATAACCATATCCCCTGAAAATGAAAAAGATAAATCTTCTAATAATTTGTTTTCTACTTGGCTATTCCGCTTTTGGCCAAGTCCCGTCCACAGAGACCTTCGGTGCGACCGTGCCTAAAGAAGCGATCAAACTTGACCGCGACCATGTGCTATCGATAGCACATAAAACCTTAAGACAATCGTACGTCCCTCCGGGTATTGAAAATACATATCAATTAGACGGGCTGGTAATTTCTTATTGGGGGTTGTCAGTCAGTCCTGACAACACTAAAAGCCTTGAAGATTCACAAAAGGAAATTCTCGGGCTTCTAAAAAGAAACGAGGGAGACATCGTTAAAAATTCAAAAATTGTCACAGTAAACAATATAAGGTTTCTGGTGTACGAATATCATCGAGGAGATGATGTCTCCCTGCGTTTTCAATCTGAATTAGACAAAAACCATAAAAATGTTAATGGCTTGATCCAATTCAAAAAGCCGGATGAAGACAAAGCGCATAAGGCTTTAGATGACATTTTGCACACTATTCATTTTAAAGATTAAATTATATGGCGACTTGAAAAAGATAAATTTTTTATCAATTGGTTTTTTATTTGGCTTGAGCGCTTTCGGTCAGGCACCGTCCAAAGAAACTTTTGGCGCTACTGCTCCCAAACAAGCGATCAAGATTGACAAAGAGCATTTAGTGACCATCTTACACCAAAGCCGCAGACAATCCACAGTTCCCACTGATAACGAAAATACCTATCAGCTCGACGGATTATTAATTTCATATTGGGGATTATCAGTAAACGCAGATTATCATAAAACCCTTGAAGAATCGCAAAGCGAAATTCTGGGATATCTTAAAGGAGATAAAGAAAACAATAAGGTAAATTCAAAAATCATCGCAGTCAATAACATTAAATTCCTGATATACGAGTATCAACGCAATGACCAATTTTATCTTCGTTTTAAATCTGAATTTGACAAGAACTATCATAACATAAACGGAGTATAGAGTTTGAAAAAGCCGACGAGGACAAGGCGCACACTGCTTTAAATGATCTTTTGCAAACTATCCATTTTAAAGAGTAGGCCGTTGTTAAAAATACAGAAAAGAGCCCTGTTTCTTTGGGCATGCGTTTATGCCTGTGGCAATGTTGTCGCCCAGCCTCCTGTTAAAAGCATGGTGGTGAGCGGCGGCATTCCGGATAGAGCCGTCAGACTATCGAATGCACAGGCGGAAGCGATTATAACAAAAGAAGGTTACAAACATTCGCAAGTGACGTTAGATGATAAAAGAAATCTTTATCAGATTGATGGATTGCTTGTGTCATGTTGGGATGTGCCTATTAGCCCCGATGATAAGAGAAGCCTTGAACAAATGCGAATTGAGGGCCGGGCAATTCTTAATCTGAATAAAGATAATATTGTTAATTTTTCAAACATAGAAACGATTAACAACGTAAGATTTCTCATCACAGAATACGAACGCGGCGATGAGGTTTTTTTAAGGTTTATCTCGGAGGCCCGTAATAACAATCATAACCTAAACGGCATTGTTCAGTTCAAAAAGCCGGATGAAGAAAAAGCTCAAATAGTTTTGAAAGAATTGCTTCAAGGTATACGCTTTAAATAAAATAATGACGTGAAACGGATTGCATTCTTTTTTTGCTTTTGTTGGGTTATTTTTACGTTATTGCCCAAGCTCTGTCAAAAAAAACCTTCAGCGCAACCGTACCAAAGGAAGCTATAAAACTGGATCGCGGCCATGCGCTATCCTTAGTGCATCAAAACTCAAGGCCATCTTACACTCCTCCCGGTATCGACAATACGTACCAGTTAAACGGTCTGATCATTTCCTATTGGGGATTATCGGTACCCGCAGACTACCATAAGACCCTTGAAAACACACAAACTGAAATACTTGGTTATATGAAATTGGGCAAGCCAACTCCGGTCGTTTTCTCAAAAATTATTGCGATTAACAATATCCGCTTCCTGGTTTACGAATATCAACGCGGTGACGATCTTAATCTTCGTTTCCAGTCGGATTTTGATAGAAATCGCAACAGCGTTAATGGGTTGATCCAGTTCAAAAAGCCAGATGAACAGAAGGCGCAAAAGGCTTTAGACGACCTGTTGCATACTATTCATTTTAAAGAGTAAAGCTTAGCAAGGGCCTGTCAGTTTCCAACAATGGGTTAAAATGAAGAAGATAATTTTTGCAGTTGCGGGGTTAATTTATGGTATCGCCGCAATGAGTCAGACGACCCCAACGAGTGAAGTTGTGACAGCAGCTATGCCGCCCGGCGCTAAATTACTCAGTCACGGGTAATTAGTCGCTTTTGCCGGTAAACATTTTAAACGTCTATCAGTACCTCCGGATAAAAAAAATGTATATGAACTCGATGGCCTGTTGATATCGTTTTGGGATTTATCCGTAAATCCCAAATTAAAAAAACCGCTTAAAGATTCACAGTCCGAAATGTTGGGTTACCTGCGCATAGATCATGACAACATCATTGACTATTCAAAAATAATAGCAGTAAACAACATTCAATTCCTGATTTGCCAGTATGAAAAGGACGGTGAAGCATTCCTGTGGTTTAAATCAGACTATGACCGTGACAATAAAAATATTAGTGGGGTCATCCAGTTTAAAAAACCTGACGAAGACAAAGCCCAAAAGGCACTGCAGACATTTTTGGGAAGTGTACACTTCAAACATTAATGTATGTACAGTCCAGCACTAACCGTACTGCTCCTGCTTTCGTTTTGCGGTGTATTTGGCCAAGCTCCATCAAAAGAGACCTTCGGCGCGGCCATGCCTAAAGAAGCGATAAAACTTGATCGCGGCCACGCACTTTCGCTTATACATCAGAACTCAAGGCCGTCTTATACACCGCCTGGGATCGATAATACATATCAATTAGATGGCCTCATCATTGCCTATTGGGGCTTATCTATGCCTGCAGACTACCATAAGACCCTTGAAGATACCCAAACTGAAACGCCCGGTTATATGAAGTTGGGCACGCCAACCCGGTGATTTTCTCAAAAATAATTACGGTTAACAACATCCGCTTCTTGATATACGAATATCAACGAAACGAAGAGTTTTATTTACGCTTTCAATCAGAACTGGATAGAAATCGCAATAATATTAGTGGTTTAATACGGTTTGAGAAAGCTGACGAACACAAGGCGCAAACCGCTTTAAATGATCTTTTGCAAACCATTCATTTTAAAGAGTAACCCGGTTACTAAAAATTCGGGATACGCTGGCTTTGGGATATGAAAAGAACTGTATTTTTTTGGTTAGGCCTTTATACTTGTGTCAATGTAATCGCCCAGCCTTCGGTTAAAAGTATAGCGATCAGCGGCGGCATTCCCGAGAGGTCCTTCAGACTATCGAATGCACAGGCGCAAGCGATTACAACAAAAGAAGGTTACAAATATTCGCAAGTACTACTTGACGAGAATAGGAACACCTACCTACCAAATTGACGGGTTGCTTGTGTCCTTCTGGGAAGTACCTGCGAATACCGAGGATGTCACAACAGGATTGCATTATCGCCCACACTTTTCCGCTGTAATTCTGTGATTATCAGATATAAAGATGAAGTCAAAAGCACGAATGGCCAACGTACGTTTTACTAACTGCCTGGTAATGAATGTAAATCGCTAAAAGTGTTCAAAAAAACGTCAAAATTGTCCAAATTTTGAGGTTTTTAAATTTTAAATCGCTAAAAATCAGTGCTTTTCGATGCTGTTTGAGGGCTGATCGTGCGTAAAAATTGAACACTTAAAACGGTTTCAAAACCCATTAAAATCAAAATTCATCCTGTTTTAATTAGTCTTCCGGTAACGGATAATGTAATGGACCATGAACCATCAACTTTGATCCTTCAATCGTGAAGACGATCAGATTTGACAACTTTCAAAAAGTTGTCAAATCTTTTCCGCTTCCTTTACACTACCCCGGGATGAACCACCAACCATGAACCACCAACAATTCCTATATTTGCCCCATGATTTCATCGCAACGATATGATCAAAGGGGTGTATCCGCCTCCAAGGACGACGTTCATAATGCCATAAAAAATATTAACAAAGGGCTCTTCCCAAAGGCGTTCTGCAAGATCGTGCCCGACATCATCGCCGGCGACCCGCTTTACTGCAATATTATGCATGCTGACGGCGCGGGCACCAAATCGTCATTAGCTTATTCTTACTGGAAAGAAACCGGCGATATATCTGTTTGGCGTGGGATAGCCCAGGACGCGATCATCATGAATGTTGACGACCTGCTGTGCGTGGGCGCTACGGATAATATCCTGCTATCGTCAACTATCGGGCGAAACAAAAACCTGATCCCCGGCGAAGTGATCGCTGCGATCATCAACGGCACTGAGGAAATACTGGCGGAGCTAAGAGATGCCGGCATGGGTATTTATTCAACCGGGGGTGAAACAGCTGATGTGGGCGACCTGGTGCGCACCATCATCGTCGACTCTACCGTTACCTGCCGGATGAAACGTGAGGACGTGATCTCCAATGATCGCATTCAGCCCGGAGATGTAATTGTTGGGCTGGCATCATATGGACAGGCCAGCTATGAAAAGGAATACAATGGCGGCATGGGGTCGAATGGCTTAACATCGGCCCGGCACGACGTGTTTAATAAAACTGTCGCTGAAAAATACCCTGAAAGTTATGATCCCGGTATTCCCGCCGATCTGATATTTTCGGGCAGTAAAAACCTGACCGACCTGGTTGATGTTGGCGATGGTCAGTCGATAACGGCCGGTAAACTGGTTTTATCGCCCACCCGGACATATGCGCCTATTATTAAAGCAATATTGAATACCTACCGGAAGCAGGTTAACGGCATGGTGCATTGCAGCGGAGGCGCTCAAACCAAAGTGCTGCATTTTATTGAAGGGCTTCATATTATAAAAGACAATCTTTTCCCTGTACCTCCTTTATTCAAACTGATACAGCAGGAATCGAACACCAGCTGGCAGGAAATGTACAAAGTATTTAATATGGGGCACCGGATGGAGCTGTATGCCCCGGCTGAAATTGCAGGTGATATTATCAGCATTGCTGAAAGCTTTAACGTTCAGGCCCAAATAATAGGTCGGGTGGAAAAATCGGGCACAAGGCAAGTGACGGTAAAATCCGAATTTGGCGAGTTTGTTTATCATTAACCTGTGCTGCATTCTTATCTGAAACCCGTTTTCCTCAGCGCTTCCTTTTTGTTGCGCACATGCAGTTTTTCGTACAGATTCCGGATGTGAGTGCGTACGGTGTCGATAGAAATAAACAGGCGATCGGCAATTTCCTGGTAGCTGTAACCCTTACTTAACCAGGAAAGCACCTCATTTTCGCGGTCGCTTAAACTGTCCTTACCATCTTTATAGGGCGATTGCTGCTGAAAGGTAAGCACCAGTTTCCGGGCTATCTGGCTGCTCATCGGGCTGCCACCCTTCCGCAGGTCGATCAACGATTCAATCAATTTTCCTGACGGGGTATTTTTTAACACATAACCCGTTGCGCCTGCCTGCAATGCTTTAAAAACGCGCTCGGCGTCATCATAAACCGTAAGTACCATGAACTGGATATCGGGGCGGCGTGGTTTTAGCAGGGCGATCAGTTCAATGCCTGATTTCCCGGGCAGCTGAATATCCGTTAAAATCAATTCGATATCATTGCCCAGGTGCGCGTCAAAGTATTCGATCGCTTCCTCGGCGCTGATAAAGGAAGCTTTTAGATTAAACTCGCCGGAACCGGCGATTAAGGCGCCCAAATAGTTGCGTATCTTCTCGTCGTCTTCGATAATAACAATTGGAGTCATCTTAATAAAGGTACCTGTTTATAAACGAGCGAACAATGTTAAAAAAGTAGTAATTACCGGCGGGCTATAGTAAGCCGCCGGCAGCCTATGATGGAACCGGTTGCTTATAATTAAGGGTATAAACAACTTTTAAACCCCTGCTTTGGCTGACCCATTCAATGGTGCCGCCAATATCTTCCATGCGTTTGCGCATGTTCTTCAAACCGTTTCCGGTTGTTTTTAAAGAATTTGCGGACAGCCCGCAACCATCGTCGCTAACTGCGAAGCTTATTGTACTTGCTGCTATATCAAGATAAAGTTCCACCTTTGTTGCGCACGAATGTTTCATTACATTATTTAAGGCCTCTTTGGTTACCAGGTACAAATTTCGCCGCTGCTCATTACTTAGTTTTACAGGCGGTATTTCGTCCGGAAAATGAATATCCAGGCACAAATTGAATGGCTCAAAATGTTGCTGCATTTGTTCCCTCATATACGACAGCAGATTTTCCAACGAGTCGTTCTGCGGATTGAGCGCCCAAATGATCTCGCTCATGCTTTCAACAAGTTTTCGGGCAGCCGCAGAAATATTGCCCAGGTCGGTTTTGATATCGCGGTCTGTTTTTTCCTGGGTTTGTATCAGTTCACTTAGCAATGCTATGTGTGTTAAACCACTGCCAATCTCGTCATGCATGTCCCTGCTGATCCGGTTTCGCTCCGCGTCAATAGCCGCCTGCTTTTCGAGCGTTCGCAACCGCCTCTTAATTTTTTGTTGCGATATGAAATAAGTTAGCCCGATCACAAATGCTAAAAAGATCAGCGCTGAACAAACATAAAACCAGGTTTTTTGCCAAAATGGCGAGTTTACAATTATGGTCAGTTGTTGTTGTTTGCTCCAAACACCGTCGCTGTTTGCCGCCTTAACCTTCAGCGTATAGCTTCCGGGCCCCAAATGGGCATAGCGCACGTTTTTGTCTTCAGTAACTACCCACTTTTTATCCCACCCGCTTAATATATAGGCTACCTTATTTGCCTGGGGCCTGGTAAAATCGAGCGCAGCAAACTGCAGGCTGATATTATTCTGGTCGTAAGGAAGCGATATGGTTTTGTTTAACACAAATACACTGTCCTTAATATAAGGTTTATCATCAACGGCTATTGCAGTGATCGCCACTCCGGGAGCGGAGGCGGCTGCCGATTGCATACCCCGGGGATTAAACCAGTTAAAGCCCCTGATCCCGCCAAAGTACAAATTACCTTTTGGGCCCTTATAAAATGCCTGCGTGTTAAACTCGTTGCTTTGCAGGCCGTCCTTCGCCGTATAATTCTGGAAAGTTTTAGCAACCCGGTTAAAAAAACACAAACCCATGTTGGTGCTCATCCAAAAGTTATGCTGCCCGTCTTCCAAAACACCGTATATATAACTGTTTGCCATGCCGTCCTTTTCGTCATAAACGGTATACCGTCCGCTCACTACGTCAAATTTAATCAGTCCGATACCTGAACAAATCCATAATAGGTTTTTATCCCGTTCGTCCTGATGGATGCTGCGCAGGTCGATCAGCGGAAAACGTTTCCCCAGGACGACGAAATCATCTCCGACTTTTTTATAGTGGATCAGGCCCTGCAGCGGCGACGCAACCCATAAGGTATGATCATTCATTTCAACCACGTCGGTGATGAGCATAAAACTTTGCTTCCTGCTAAAATAGGCCTTGTATTCCCCGGCGACTTTTTTAATGGTCATTAAGCCTGCGATGGTGCCGGCCACCATTTCCCCGTTTTGCAGCTGGATCAGCTTATAGATGAAATTGCTGTGCTCATTAAGCTGCGGGCTGTTGAGGATCGGTATCTTTTTAAAAACGCCGGTTTTTTCGTCGAAAGTAGCTACCCCGAGGCTTGCCGCGACCCAGGTTAGTCCATCCTTGTCCTTAAGTATACCTGTCACGATTGACCCTGGCAAGCTATTCGGATTTGAGACATCGTAAACAAAGCTTTTTATGCGCCCCGTTGCCGGGTTAAAAATGTTTAATCCGCTGCTGTGTGTACCGAACCATATTTCGCCTTCTTTATCTTCATAAAAACACTTGATAAAATAGTCCTTTAAAAACGGGTAATCACCCTCGTTTAACGGGAATAAATTGAACTTCGGCGGTTTCAGGTCCAATTTGCACACACCCCCGCCGTCAGTGCCTATCCACAGGTTCCTGGCGCGATCTATACACAGGGCCGAAATAATATTTATCGGTAATGTCTTAACTCTCGAATTATCATGCAGGTAGTGTGCAAATGTGTGGCTTTTCTCGTTATAACATATTAAACCATTATCATAGGTCGTTATCCAAATCCTATTGTAGCTATCGGCACGTACCGCCTGAACGTCAAGCAATTTAGTGGGGGGGAGCGGGTATACAGCCGAATCACAAACCTTAAACGCAGTATCAGTAATTGTCAATCTTCCTCGGGACGCAAAATTGTATAACTTTCCGTTGCCCGCGTAAAAAGTGGCGTAAAATTTAATTGCGGATGTGTTATGCGTCACCTTTCCTGTCCACGTGTTAAAAACCAACAGGCCTTTGCCATCCGGCGCTTTTATCCATATCGTATTTTTATAATTTGTGGTTAACTCTTCGGCAATAAAATTGTAATACGGTGTTGTAAAACGACACGCTGTTAGCTGCAGCAGGCCGGTTTTGATGTGATACCCGAAAACGCCGGAGCCGGGGTCAAATATGTAAAACACATCGTTTTTATCAATAAATACACCGGCAGTCCAGCCATATTTTTTAAATATTACGCTGCGGGTAAGCTTATCGGTTAATGGGCTGTAATAAAACAGCCCCGTTTCGTTGCAAAACCAAATATTGCCGTGCGTGTCCTCGCATATATTGCCATGTATAAAATTTGAATTTGCTATTTTTTTGTCGTTGATCTTGTAAACGCGGATATTCTGGCCATCATAGCGGTTTAATCCGTCGGCTGTGCCAAACCACATAAACCCAAGTTTGTCCTGGTAAATGCTGTACACCGAGCTTTGCGAAAGGCCATCGTTAACGCCGATGTTCTCAAATCTTGGGATGATATTTTGGGCGCCCGCCCGGCACAAAACGAAAATTAACATCAGGAGAACCGGGCGCTTCATTAATCAGGGTTTGATTGAATTTATAAATATAACCGATTTTAATATCCGGGAATATTAAAAATAATATATTTTTTGGGTCACAGTAAACAGAAAGGCTATATGCGTGGTAGAGCGGCACCTTTCAAAAACAAGGCAAGCTTGTGATTATGCCACATCACAAAATACTACTTTTTTCACATTTATACATCTTGACGAACATCTTAATTTGCGGTTAAAAAAGAAATCATGAATATTTTAGTAAACCACCAAATTTCCAACCCTGATGCCTACTGGAGTGCGTTGAACGCAAATCCACAGGTCCCCGAAGGGTTTAAACTTGTAACTTTTATGGCCGGTGCCGACCCTGCCGCGTCAGCCTGCTTATGGACCGCCCCCGACGTTAATTCATTAAAAGCGCTCGTAGATAAAACGGTTGGCCATGCGAGCAGCAACACGTACATGGTGATTGACGATTCGAAGTCATTCGGTCTTTAATGTGTTTTTATCACTGTACATTTGCCCGTAAATAGAAATGCCGCCTCAATGGGGCGGCGTTTCTATTTAATGCGGTTCGGCCTTTATAACCCCATTGTTCCAAAATAACGCAGGCCATCGGTTATCAAAAGGTCAGGCCGGCTCTATTGTTGCCCCGGTACAAGCACCAGCCCTAAAAAGCCTTTTCTTTGTTCCGGATTTAAAAAGGCAGCGTACTTAGGAGTAGCGTATGCCGTGAAACCCGGGGGAGCGGCGGTGCCGGTGGCAATCATGCCCATCATACTGATCGCCTTTTGTGCGGTGCTCAACATAGAAGCAGGCATATCGCAAATAATTATTTGAACCTGGCCCGATTCATTTTTCTTAATATCAAATACGACGTTATTGTCGGCACTGCTATAAAACACGTCGGTACCGGTATCCTGCGTCTGCCTGAACCGGCCGGCCACCCGCAGAAAATTCGCCGCGGAGTCAACCGGCAAGCCCAACTTGGTCACCAGCATAGAAATTTGACCAGCGAGCAAATAATCCGGCACGGCGGCCGCATCCTGGGATCGTGCGCTTAAAGCCAAAATAACACCTATCAGGGTGAGGAATAGTTTCGTTTTCATGTCGGGTATTGAAGTTTTTTTTGTGCGGTTAAAGTAAAGATCATATCGCAACTGAAAAATGTGAAAAAAGTGGTAATTCCGTTCAAGGCAACCTTTTTACAAAAGGGCGCACAAACAAAACGCCCGGGTGTTTGCCCGGGCGTTCCTGTTAAAACGGATTAACTTTAATTAAAAATATACCTTATGCCGAGTTGTGCCTGGTAGCGTGAAATCTGGCTGGTATCATAAATGAATGATTTGGTAACCGGTATCAGGTTATTTTTATCCAGGTAAGGGAATGAGTATTCGGCGTGGCCGGTGGCCCCGTCAATCCCCGCGTAGTGCAACACTGTTACGTTACCGCTGTTAAAACCATTAAATGCATCCTGGTATAAGCCCCAGTTTTTATTCAGCAGGTTACCGAAGTTTATAATGTCGACCGATATTTCGATAGTGTTTTTAACCTTGCCTGATGTAACAAAAAAGTCCTGTGCCAAATGGAGGTCCAGCCTGTGAAAATAAGGCAGGATCGTTCCGTTTCGCTGGGCATATTCGCCCCTCCGTGAGCTAAGGTACCTGTCCTGGCTGATGAAGTTGTTCAGCTGGCCCCAAATCTGCGCCGGCGTACGTGTATCACCATTAAAATCGGGCACCAGCTCAATGTCGCCCTGGTTCCGCGGCACCCACATCAGGTCGTTGCTTGCACCGTCGCCGTTAGGGTCGCCGCTGGTAACGTATGATACCGCGCCGTTGTTGGCGGCTTCGAAAATCACACCAATGGTTGTTGAGGTATGTGACCAATACTCCTTTTTGTACGCAGCCGATACAATGAAACGGTTAGGCTGCACATAAGAGCTGTTAGACAAATTATCGGCATTGGGGTTACCTGCTACCTGGCGCGAGCTCCAGATGGTGCCTGCGGTTGAACCGCCGTCATTCACATCCATCGCGCCACTATGGGTGTAAGCAGCGTTGAAATAAAGCCCGTTAGTAAAGCTTTTTTGCAACTGGGCTGTTCCGAAATACGAATAACCCTGGTTGGTATTGGTCATGTAGTATAAACCAGTGATGAACGGGTTAGACGCACTTTGAGGGTTGGCAGGATTAGTCGGTGTGATATTTTTTGAAGCGTACCGTATCTGGCCTTCAGGTCCTGCTAAAGTGGTGTAGCTGTTTGAGATGACCAGGTTCTCATGATAAATGGCGTTAATATCTTTGGAATATGCGCCTTCAATAGTGGCAATTACTCCGCCTGGCAAACGCTGGTCAAGCGCCAGGTTAGATCTCCATATTTTTGGATATTTAAGGTTCGGGTTAGCGATATCCAGCTCATATGAAGTATTGGCCGCGCCGCCGCCCTGGTGCTGGGCGTCAACATTCGGGTTGAATAGGAGCAGCTGATTGGTGGGATCGGTCTTTTTTACCACCGTATACGAACCAAACAACAAGCCATTGTTTGATGCCTGGTTTGATATCCATACAAACGGAACTAAACCGGCAAATAAGCCGGTACCACCGCGTACCTGTGTTTTATGATCGCCGCTCACATCCCAGTTAAAGCCGAGACGGGGCGAAACCTGCACCCGGTTTTTTGGCAGTACGGACGGATCCACGTGAATACCCTGCTGGAAAGTGATGGTATCAACAGCGGCATTTTGCCCCAATTTAGTGGGGAAAGCATCATAATCAAAACGAATGCCGTAGGTAACCTTCAGGTTGTCGGTTGCGTTCCATTTATCCTGGCCGTATAAGCTGTAAACACCTGCTTTGATCCTGGCATAGGGTAAACTTGTTCCAACCGCGGAGTAGCGTACGGTGTAGGCTTGTGCCGGCAAACCGTTCAGAAAATCGGATGCGGAATTGTAGGTATACAAACCATTGTAATCCGGCGCAAACCCGTTCTTATAACTTTGTACCTGATCGCTGGTACCGATGGTGATTTCGTGTTTCCCGGTGAATATGGTAAAGTCGTCTGAAAATTGCGCTATATTGGTGTAAAGCAGGTTGCCTGCGGTGAACAGCTCGGAGCCAAAAGAGGTGAGTACACCACTGGCGCCGGTGATCACGTTCCCGACAGCATCGCTGGTTCCGTTGCCGATGTCAACCATTGGCAAGCCAGGGCCCAGGAAAGACCTGTAATCGCGTAGTGCTGAATAGCCCGCGGTCAGCCTGTTTGACATGTTGCTGCTTATGCGGCTGTCCAGTTCGATAATGCCGATATTAAAGTTGTTATTGATACGGTAACCTGAGCCATAAAAAGGCATCGAAACAGGTCCCGCATCCCTGGTGGTACCATAACCTACACCATTGTTGGTGATACCGGAATTGCTTGGCGGGTGATCGCCGTATGATTTAAGGTAGAAATACTTGGCGCTCAAAACATTATTTTTATCGATATTCCAGTCAATCTTTACGGTTGCCTTGTTGCTGTAGGTATCAAAATTGTAGCCCTGGTACGGTCCGGCGTTGTAGCTGTATTTTGATTGCAGGAATGATGATATCTGGTTCAGCGTACCGGCATCAGCAAGCGAAACGTTTGCACCGGTTGACCCATTTACCGAAGCAATATAGTTGGTGCCCGGCTGGCTTATCCTTTCTTCTTCGCCTGAAACAAAGATGAATAACTTGTTCCTGATGATTGGTCCGCCCAGGCTTACACCGGTTTGCCGGTAATCAAAAGGCGTTACCGGAATGGTAGTGGTATTGGCGTTATAACCGGTTAACCACGTACTGCGTTTGTAATCGTAAATGGTGCCTTTAAAAGTGTTGGTACCCGATTTAACAACGGTGTTTACGCCGGCGCCGGTGAAATTACCCTGCCGAACGTCATAAGGCGCAATGTCCACCTGTATCTGGTCGATGGCGTCCAGCGAGATCGGCTGCGAGTTGGTTTGCCCTCCAAGCGTACTTGCCAAGCCAAAGGAGTTGTTGAACAAAGCGCCGTCAACAGTGACGTTGTTGTACAGGTTACTGCGGCCGCCAAAACTTAAGCCATTGGCTGACGGGGTAAGCTTGGTAAAGTCACTTAACGACCGGTTCAGCGTGGGCAACGCGTCAATTTGCTGGCGATTGACGGTTTCGCGCGCGCCGGTGCGGTTGCTATTGATCACCTTGCCCCCGCTGCCGCTAACCGTAACTTCCGCAAGGTTAGTGGTATTATCCTCGAGTTTTGAGTCGATCCGCTGATCCTGGCCGATCGACAGGGTTATGTCGGTTTGCACAAAATCTTTGTAACCAATAAAGGTTACTTTAAATGTGTAAGGCCCGCCAACCCTTAGGTTAATCAGGTTAAAGCGGCCGTCCGCACGGGTAACGGTTGAGTAAACTGTTCCGGTGGGCAAATGTGTAACGGTAACGGTGGCGCCCGGTATCGGGCCTTTGGCATCGGTAACGGTGCCGTTCACACTCGCGGTTGTTACACCCTGGGCTGAAACGTTTTCAGTCATGAAAATCGTCACGCCCGCAAGTAAAATTAAAAGTAGATACTTCCTCATACAGTAGCTTTTAAGTTAAACATTAAACGTGTTGTAAGTTTGCTGCAAATATAGCCGCCCGGAACTTTCCCATTGTTAACAGAATATTAAGAATTGTTGTGTAATTGATAATATTTAGTGCTTATTAAACAAAATAATGAAACATTAAAAGGATTTTAATATGATATTCATAATTAAAATAATTGTTAACTTCGCCGGCTTTTGACGGTTGGGCCGCTTATAAAAACGGTCCATTTTAGGTTTCGACGGCTTTTGCGTAGCTTTGCGACTGGCTGCAAAATCTAATACAAACTAACAGGCTGCCATACTGAAAACCAGCTACTTTATGAGGCCTTAAGCAGGCCCGAAAAAGGGTAAAAAACACTGACATTAAAAAACAACCATCAAAACATGAACTACGATCTGATAGTAATAGGTTCCGGTCCCGGCGGCTATGTTGCCGCTATCCGCGCTTCTCAGCTTGGGCTTAAAACTGCAATAGTTGAAAAAGAGTCCCTTGGCGGCGTATGTCTTAACTGGGGCTGCATACCCACCAAAGCGCTTTTAAAAAGCGCACAGGTATTCGAATACATTAACCACGCGGCTGATTATGGAATAAATGTGGGCGAAAGCTCGGTCGACTTTGATTCGGTTGTTAAAAGAAGCCGCAATGTTGCCGACGGCATGAGCAAAGGCGTTCAGTTTTTGATGCGGAAAAACAAGATCGACGTGATCATGGGTACAGGCAAACTCAAAGGCAAGGGCGTTGTGGAAGTAACGGCAGCCGGTGGTGAAGCAAAGGAGTTTTCGGCTAAACATATTATCCTGGCTACCGGCGGCCGCTCGCGCGAGTTGCCCAACCTCAAACAGGATGGCAAAAAGGTGATCGGCTACCGCCAGGCTATGGTACTGCCTAAAAAACCCGAATCCATGGTGGTGGTTGGTTCGGGCGCTATTGGGATCGAGTTCGCGTATTTTTATAATTCAATAGGGGCCAAAGTTACCGTTGTTGAATTCCTGGATAACATTGTGCCCCTGGAGGACGAAGAAGTATCCAAGCAACTGGCGCGCATCCTGAAAAAACAGGGCATCAGCATCATGACCAGCTCAAACGTGGAGTCGGTCGATGCCAGCGGCGACTTGTGCAAGGTGCAGGTTAAAACCGCGACAGGTACAGAATCCCTGGAAGCTGAAATTGTTCTTTCGGCTGTGGGTATTTCAACCAACCTGGAAGGCATAGGGCTTGAAGAGGCCGGCGTAAAAACCGATCGGGGAAAAGTGGTGGTAGATGACTTTTACCGCACCAACGTGGAAGGCGTTTATGCCATCGGCGATATCGTAAAAGGACAGGCTTTGGCCCACGTGGCATCGGCTGAAGGGATTACCTGCGTGGAGAAGATTGCCGGCCTTAGCCCCGAGCCCATCAACTATAACAACATCCCCGGTTGTACCTATTGCTCACCGGAGATCGCTTCGGTAGGCTATACGGAAAAAGCAGCAAAGGAAGCCGGTTACGAAATAAAAGTGGGGAAATTTCCCTTTTCGGCATCAGGTAAAGCCAGCGCCGCCGGTACAAAAGACGGCTTTGTTAAACTGATATTCGACGCCAAATACGGCGAATTTTTAGGCGCACACATGCTGGGCCATAACGTCACCGAAATGATTGCCGAGTGTGTTACGGCGCGCAAGCTGGAAGCGACCGGCCACGAGATCATTAAATCCATCCACCCGCACCCAACGATGAGCGAAGCGGTGATGGAAGCCGCGGCGGATGCGTATGGCGAGGTGATCCATTTGTAAGCTTATAGTTGACGGTTCATAGTTCCTGCACGAGCTGTATTGAACTATGAACCATCAATAATGAACTAAACCATCTTCGAGAAAAAGTCCCACAATACTATCCCTGCGGATACCACGATGTTAAACGAGTGTTTGGTTCCGAATTGAGGTATCTCAATACACTCATCTATAATATTCATCACCTCCTGTGTAACGCCGTTTACCTCATTGCCAAATATTAGCGCATATTTTTCCCCGGCTGCTGTTGCAAAGTCCTGGAGCATAATACTATTTTCCGCCTGCTCAATAGCCACTATCTGATATCCTTGCGAACGGAGATCATTAACCGCGTCCATCACTTCATTGTAGTAAGTCCAGCTGATAGATTGTGTAGCGCCCAGCGCTGTTTTTTCAATTTCGCGATGAGGCGGTTGCGCCGTTATACCACACAGGTAAATATGTTCAACAGCAAACCCGTCGGCCGTGCGAAATACAGAACCTACGTTGTGCATACTCCGCACATTATCAAGCACCACAGCAACTGGAAGTTTTGCAAGTGTTTTGAATTCGTCAACCGAAGCGCGGTTAAGTTCGTCGAGTTTTAATTTTCGCATAAGAGGAGGTCAAAGGTAGCAGTTAGAGGTGAAAGGCGAAAAAGCCGAAAAGCGAAATTGATAACGCGAGACTTCCGAAGTTTTTGAAACTTCGGAAGTCTTTGGGTTAAAAGTTGAAAGGGGGTATCATTACTTCTTGACTCTTCTCAAACCTTTTAGCTTCCGCCTCTAACCTTTCAACTCCAAAGCACCTACCCCATTACCGATGAGGGACTTGTACACCGACGGGGCGTAGCCAATTTTTTCCGTATAATAGGCTGTAACGCCATGGCTGTAGCTGTCAAAAGCTGCTTCCTTCACCAGTGCAATGGCGCAGCCACCAAATCCTGCGCCGGTCATACGCGATCCGGCTACATCAGGGTTGGCTTTCCCATATTCTTCGATGGTATCCAGTTCTTTGCCGCTTACCTGGTACAGGTCGCGCAATGAATCGTGCGAAGCATACATCAGCTTTCCGAATTCGGCAAGGTTATTTGCACTGAGCGCTTTTGCAGCCAGCTTAACGCGGTCGTTTTCTTCCACTACATGTTTCGCGCGTTTGTAAATGGTTTCGTCGGTGATTAAATGTTTGTGCTGTTCAAGGATATCAGCATCAATGTCGCATAAATACTGTACATTTAATTCAGCCCGCAGAGCAATCAATGCCGCCCGGCATTCCTGTACACGTTCATTATATTTTGATTCGGCCAGCTTGCGCGGTTTATTGGTATTGATGATGGCGAGGATATAGTCGCCCAGGTTGCTATCCACAGCCTCGTAATCCAGCGTGTCGCAATTCAGCATCAGGGCCTTGTTTTTTTGCCCGAATGCCACCGCAAACTGGTCCATGATGCCGCAGTTTACCCCGATAAAGTTGTTTTCAACCGATTTTGAAAGTTTAACCAGATCGAGCTTACTATACCCTGTATCGAACAGGTCATTTAACGCGTACGAAGTCACTACTTCGATGGAAGCCGATGATGACAGCCCCGAACTGATGGGTATATCGCCATAAAAAAGCATATCTAACCCGCGCAATGCATGTCCATCCTTCAAAAAATATTCAATAACGCCCAGCGGGTAGTTAAACCATTTTTCCCCGGTTTTAGTATAATCCTGTTGCAGCGCAACATCCAATTGATCATCAAAATTCAGGCTTCTGAACCTGAACACATTATCGTCATTGGGCGACACCAATAGATAGGTCCCGAAAGTAATGGCACAGGGCATTACAAGCCCGCCATTATAATCGATATGCTCACCAATGAGATTTACCCGGCCGGGTGAAAAATAAGCCTTCGCGGCGTTTTTATGATAGATATGTTTAAATTCCTGCTGCAGCAATTGCTTCATTTAGTAGTTTATTGATTGGTTGCGGGCGCAAATATTACGAAAAAATGTAAAGGATACATTTATATTTTCGTTTTTCTGCCTTAATGCGTCAAACGGCGCGAATTTCAGCCAAACGGACGATTATGCATGCACGCCAATTCGAAAGCGTTCATGGTTTTCTAATTCGTCGGGATTGATCATCATCCAATCAGCCTGCTGTCATTAAAGCGATATTAATCACAAAACCCGTCTTTTTTATAAACGGGTTTTGTTATTTGCATGGAAGTTAAAATAATCTTTGCTTGCCGGTGGCGAATTAATGGCGATGCCGTTCACCGGTTTCCAGGTTAATGGTGTAAACATTGCCATTTACAGTTAAGGTGGCAGTACCATCGCCATTAAAAACTAAAGTTCCCGTAAAGCTAAAACTGCCTTTACGCGGTGTCGTTCCGGTGATTGAAAATGTAGCGGCGCCGCTTTCGATTTCGCGAGATGGTTTCTTCAAAGTCAGCTTGCTAATGGTGATATCTACGTTACTGTTGCCATGCTTCGCAGTATCGACTTTCGAACTAAAGGACCCTGCACGTTTGTATTCTCCGTTTATCACAAACTGGGTTTCGCTCGGCAATAACCCGCCAACGCCAAAATTGGAACTGCCGGAATTTGAACCCGACATATTAGGCCCGGTGTATGAGCCGCTATAAATTAAATTACTCGACAAACTATCGGGCTGGTTATTGCTGTTGCAATCCACCATAAAATTATAGGTCAGCTTGTAGCTAAAGGAAAAAGGTGAACCCGTGCCGGCCTGCCGCGAAATGGTATCTGAGCGCACCGTACCGCATTTAAGGTGGGAATCGCCCATCACCGTTGCATTAAGTGTTGCATCCGATGCCATGTTCACTAAACCTTCTGAATTTAATGAAAGCGAGCCGGCCACCATATCGGCAGCGTCGTCAGTGGTCACGTTGCCGTTAATTGAAGGGGTGGGCATCGTGTTCGTCGATTTATTACAAGCCGCTGCTCCGAGCAGCAACAATACCAAAAAGGAAAATTTAATGTTTTTCATAACTAATTTGATTTAACAGGGGTGTATCTCCGTTTGACAGACTTTTGCCAAAAAGGTTTAAAGAAAATTGGGATTTTTTATCACCCCGGAATAATGGCAAAATACCTGCCTCCGATTAACGGGCGGCAATGCTGTTTAACAGCTTGATATCTTCATCAGAAAGCTCCAGGTTTACCGATTCCACGTTTTCTTCCAAATGTTTGATGCTGGATGTACCCGGAATCAATAAGATGTTGTCTGAATGCCCGAGCAACCAACTCAACGCAACCTGGTGAACAGTTGCCTGGTGCCGGTCAGCAACCTGTTTTAATTTGTCCTGGCTGGCCACATTCCCGGCGTTAAGCGGAAACCACGGAATGAACACGATGTTATGCGCCTTGCAGTATTGCAGCACATGCTCCCATTTGCGGTTGTCGACGCTGTACATATTTTGCACCGATACCACTTCAAAATATTCCTGCGCTTTTTTGATCGCATCCACGTCAACTTCCGAAAGGCCGATGTGTTTTATTTTACCCTCGGCCTGTGCTTTCTGTAAAAACTCAAAACTCTTCTCGGCTGGCACCACCGGGTCAATCCGATGCAGCTGGTATAACTGTATCCGCTCCAAATGTAAACGCCTGAGGCTTCCTTCCAGCGCTTTTTGGAGGTGGGCCGGGCTGGCATCTATCGGCCATTCATCAGGGCCGGTACGTTCCAGGCCGCCCTTTGTGCCAATTACCAGGTCGTCAGGGTAAGGGTAAAGCGCTTCGGCAATCAATTCCTCAGAAACATGGGGCCCATAACTATCCGCCGTATCAATAAAATTTACCCCCAGTTCCACTGCTCGTTTTAGAACGTTGATCGCTTCGGCTTCGTCCTTCGGCGGGCCCCAAATGCCCTTGCCTGTTATGCGCATTGCACCATAACCCATCCTGTTCACGGTTAATTCACCTCCGATGGTAACCGTCCTTTCAAATGAAATTGCTGTGTTGTACATAAGCGTTAATTTTTTGATTAAAAAATACTAACGTTGAGGTTGGTGTATTGTTCTGTTAAATTTTCAAATAAGCCATACCGCCGGATAGCAATGTGTTATATTGCGATAAATTAAACCATCATGAAAACTCAAAATTACGCAAATCACAAGCGCTTCGTCCCGGGCTTCCACGGTGTGCTTGCGTCGATACTTATCCTGGGGACCTTAGCCTCACTTGTTAATGTTTATCTTCAGGTTATAGCGCACGACGCCGTTTTTCAATCCATCCTGATCGCGCTCCTCTTTATTAGCGGCATACTGCTGTTTTGGTACACCAGGGTATTCGCAGTTACCGTTCAGGACAGGGCGATCCGGGCAGAAGAAGGATTGAGACATTACGCACTGACTCATAAAGTTTTAGACAGCAAGCTCACCAGGGGGCAGATCATTGCATTACGGTTTGCGCCTGACGACGAGTTTTTAGTTTTAGCAGACCGCGCTGTTCGCGAAGGACTTACGCCCCGCGAAATAAAACAGGCCATCAAAAACTGGCGGGCCGATCACGACCGGGCATAAATTTAGCGCCGGCGAAGTAACCCGTCGCTAAATTGGCAAACAGAAAAATATTTGTTAAGTTTATACTTCCATGCTCTTTCATTGACCTTTGCGCCGTTGTGGCTATTTTTATCAAAACGCCTGTATGAAGAAAAAAGAAGAAATAAAATATCTTGACAAGGAGTGGCAGGAGATGAATGCCCGTTTAAAGGCTTTTTTGGAGACGGGCGACCAGGAAGCGCTGCATAAATTCAGGGTGCAGATTAAAAAGTTGCGCGCAATGCTGGTTTTGTTTGAACAAACGTCCAAAGAAAATGGATTACTGAAAGACTTTAAACCGGTCAGAAAAATATTTAAATACGCAGGCAATATTCGCGATGCCCACACTAACCTGCAGTTGAGTGAACGTTACCAGTTAAAAAATGAACAGTTTGAAATCAGCCAGCAAAAGATTATTGCAGACGGGACCGTTGAATTTCAGAATAAGGGTGGAGAATTTTTGAAAGATATCAAAACCGCCCACAGAAAGCTTAAAAAACAGCTTCACAAAATTAATGACGGCCATATAGCCGCTTATTATAAAGATCAGCTTGAGCAGATAGCGACTAATTTAACAGTTTCCGGTTTCGATGAAGATATGCACACCAACCGAAAACTGATAAAAATATTGGTGTATAACCATAAGCTTGCCGGGCATGCGCTTGAAGGAAAAATACCATTTAATATTGATTACCTGGATAAGTTGCAGGAAGCCATTGGCAAATGGCACGATAACCTGTTGGCGGAAGAACTTTTTTCGTTACCGGAGCTTAATGATAAACCGATTGTCGCTAAAATAAAGCGGGTTAACACAGGTGTTAAACGCAGCATTACCCGGCTTGCGAATGATTTTTTGAAGAAGGCTACTACTGTTGAAAACACCGTTAAGGCCTGAATTATGGGCGTTGAGATCGAAAGAAAATTCCTTGTCAACCATCAGGAATGGCAGAAACTGATAAAACCGGCCGGTATTCACTATCACCAGGGGTATCTGTTCGATGATCTGAACTGCACGGTACGGGTGCGACTTGCCGGTAAAACTGGGTTTATTACCATTAAAGGCGAGGGCACTGGCATTTCGCGCAAGGAGTTTGAATATGAAATTCCTGCCGCCGATGCATCGGAACTGATCAAAAGTTTCGCGAAATCGGCCATCGATAAAATTCGCTACAAAATAAAATTCGGAAACAAATTATGGGAGGTAGATGAATTCCTGGGTGATAACAAAGGCCTGATCATGGCCGAAATTGAATTGGAAAACGAAAAAGAAGAATTTGACAAACCCGGCTGGATTGCCGGTGAAGTAAGTGACGATGACCGGTATTTCAACTCAAACCTTTCGAAAAACCCTTTTAAAAACTGGGGGATAAATAGCTGATCCGGAAATCTCGCCGGGCCAGCGCCCTACATGCAGGTTGGTAATGACAATAACGAATCAGCCGCTGACTCATCGGCCACAGTTTTAACGTATTTGTTCCCCCTGGCAGTCACTGCCGGTATCAGGTTCAATTTATTCCCGTTTTTATCGATAATATAAGCTTCGCCGTTTTCCTCTTTTATCCAATCATGTATTTTGGTACGGTCGGTGATACCCTTTACATTAATACGCTCATTTATCCATTCCAGGTAATCAATCGCGATATAAGGGTTTTCATACTCACCCTCATCCTTTTTAATGCAAATTATACGTACAGCCATTTTAATTGCCCTAATTAATCAGGTGCTGTAAAATTAGGGCTTAAGTGGCTCATGGTCTGTAGTATTTTTCCCGTTTTTACTACGTAAAACTACGTATATTTTAAACCGGCACAGTAAAAATTAATTACTACGAAAGGATTTTTATTAGAAGTAAGCACAACAAAAAAACTTCAAAATCAGCTTCAGTTACAGGGCTCGCCGGTGAGTTTAAAAAGCTTAAACCGGACAGGGACTGTCTCCGAACTGGTAAAACCTTTCAAGGCAAAAATGCCAATGTATTTTGGTTTCATATCAAATTCCTGGCTGGTGATCTCTCTGAAAGCATCATTTTCATTTACACCACCAGAATAGAGAAACCGAAACCTGTTCCCATGTTTTTCAATTCGAAGTGCCGAGTTCAGCAGGTTCTTCACCAGCAATGGATTGTTCCTGATCGAATCCAAATAAAAAAGCGATCTGTGAGCCAGTTCCTCCGGTTTGCCAAAACCGTTTCCAAGCGAGGTAATAACCTGCACATAAATTTCACTTGGCATTTTCCGGCCGCCAAAATTGTCGTTAAAAGCCAGTGACAACCTGATGCTTTTACCAGTTAACACAGTATCTTCCAGTATCAGCATACCCGCCTGCTGCCATTCCTGCGCCGGCACAAAATCATCCATATGCACTTCGGCCGTGAAACAATCGCTTTTGATCTCCCGCAAAAGCAAGTTTTTTATTTCAGGCCTGCCGGATAAGTCGGGCCAGTTATCGCCCTTCAATGTGAACAAGGTTAGCCTGCCCGCAGCACCATTCCTTTTATCCCAATATGCGGCGTCTTTTGATTTTAAAAACCAACCCTTGCTGTTCATACTGTTATCATCTACGTGGTAAAAGTTATCCGTAAATTGGTCTTGATGGCTTTTTTTGGATAAGATGGCGTAAGTAATAAATGCGCCGGCAACTACCGTAACCGCAGCCGCTATCCAAAATGGCGCCCTTGGAGCTTTTGACTTGCCCTTTTTTGAATCAGGTATAAATTTTTCGCGGTAAAGGAACCAGTACGGATAGTGGCTTTCGCCGTTTTTTCGCTGTATCTCTGTGGTGTATGGCGCGTCGAGCACGTATCTTGCCAGGGTATCAAGTGTTGCGGCAGATGGGTTCTCTTGTCGCGCAGCTGAACCCTCTGCTATAAAAATAGAATAATTCTTAACACTCTTCCATCCAATCGACAACCCGGTCCGGTCAAGGATTTTATTGGAAAATATTTTGGCTTCCGTTTCGGTCATCGGACTTGCAAACGCCTGCGCAAAGCATTTTTTGAATGCTTCGCGAAACAAACCGGCAAACGCCAAAAAATCCAACTTATCCATAAAGCTAAATCACGTTTACGCCACGTTTACGCTGTGTTTCCGCCCCCGGTGGAAGCTTGTTTACACCTTTGCATCAACGTCCGCAGGGCGTAGTAAAAACACATTTTAAATTTAAAGCGATAATAATGAAATATCTTATTTTATTGATGATAGTTGGCGCACCGGCGTGTTTATTCGGGCAAAACCTGCAATTGCATTACGATTTCATGCACACCGTCGACCCGCAACATCAACCACAAAATTTCCCCATTCTATATTTTGAATATTTTAAATCGATGGATACCACTTCGTCATTTATCAAACCCGGTTCATTTTTATTTAAAGTTGAGGACGACCTGCAAGGCGACCGGAATAATATCGGTAAGTCATTCGTCCAGGTTTCGCAAAGCTTCCGGATGTGGCGGCCTAAAATATTCGCTGCGGTTCAATACAGCGGCGGGCTTGGAGTTACCAATCCGGTACTCTACAGCTATTATATCAACAATTGCATTTCCATCGGCCCAAGCTATCCTTTTCAATGGAAGGGCGCTTATTTTAACGCTGAAATATTTTACAACTACAACATCTTCAAAAAACCGAGCAATGATGTGATGCTTTCGTTTTATTGGGGCAAAGGCTTTTGGAATTATAAACTGGAATTCGATGGCGATTTCGAATTATATACCTTGAACCGCAATCAGGGCGATGCAGCTACTCAAAACCTAAAAGGCAAGGTCGTCTCCTTTTTTGGCGAGCCGCAGGTGTGGTTTAAGGTGAAAGGAAATTTTGCGATAGGATCAAAAGAGATCATGTACTACCATGTCATTACTACCGAAAACCTGGTTGAGGTTTATCCGACGATTGCAGTGAGGGTAAAATTTTGATGGAACCGGGTGGTTAGAGACGCGATGCATCGCGTCTCTACGCCCCGGTTGGCCTTTACATTCCCGGCTTCAAAAATGGTGTATTTTCCAACATCAGCCTGAAATTATCCTGGTTTACAATATCGTTATGCTGTTTAAGGCTGTGTACGTAGATGAGTGGGTATTTTTCATACATTTCGGGTTTCAGGTCTTTCTCTTCCACCATAAAATAGCTGATGTGCGCCGTATCCAGCAGCTTATTCATATGCGCGCTTTCTTCTTTTGGCCCATAGCCAAAGTCTGTGTACAAATGGATAAACCGATGGTTTTTATCAGCCTTGATCCAGTCCATAAATATTTCCGTTTTGCCATACAGCGAGTCAAAAAGCATGGTTTCATCTATCGGCATTCCGCCATTTTTGATGATCATCGCCATTACCTCGTATGCCCCGCTGTGCCCGCCAAGTAAGATATGCCCCGGCTGGCAGCCTGCTGAAACAAGGCCTTTGCTCCTAAGCCCCTGCATCACGTCGGCTACCAGGGCTTTAAAATCGCCGGGGCGCTCCAGTTTGCCGCCATAGCTGTCAGGTGAGTTTTTTGCCGTTTCGGCCAAAACCAAAACAGCGTTGCGCTTCGCCTCAATAAACTGTTTGGTCAACTCGTAATAGGCCGCGGCATTATCCACGCTGTTGCGCCAGCCATGAAACCAGAAAACCATATCCACTTTTTTTTTCGCATCCAGGTTTTTGGGTGCGATGATCAGCACTGTGCTGTCGTTATAATGCTCGGCTGTTGTATATAAAACGCTGTCGTATAAATGGCCGTTACGCCTGGCTGAATCGGGGAAAGAAGTGTGGCTGGAGTAAATATGAAACATCACCGCGCCCGGCACATCCTGGGCAAATGAAGGGCCGCATATAGCCACTGCCATTGCAAAGAAAAATAGTCTTTTTATCATCAGATTATCTAAAGCATTATTTAAAAATGTCATTTCGACCGTAGGGAGAAAACCTATACGCCATACTTTGCAAGCGGTAATGTCACTCTTTGAAGATTTCTCCCTACGGTCGAAATGACATGTTGTTTTTCCTAACCGATAAAAAATTGCTGGCTCACAATTTTCCCGTTTTCCACTTTGTAAATACATAACTCTTCTATCTTCCTGCGCTTCTGGCCCTTCGGCGTAAAATCAAATGACATGGTGACGCTGAAATAATTCCCTGCAAACGATGGGTCGGCTACTTTCAGATCATGGATCTCCGTATTTTCTAAAAATTGCCGTTCCCGCTCCATTAAAGCGGCTCTGCCCGACATCGGCACATTTTTATTCATGGGGTCTATGCTTTCGGCATGTTCAGAAAACAATTCTTCGTAAGCCTGCAAAAATTCATGCTTTTCGCAAAGCGATGATAATCGCGCAGCGATTTCATTGATGGTATTCATAGTCTCTTCACTTATTTTGGTCGAAACGTTGGTTGCTATATCTTTCGGACACCCCGACTTTCGGACTATTCTTTATATACTCTGCCGATCATTGGGTCGTCAAAAATGATCTTCTTTAATTCCTCCGGGTCGATAATACCCTGGTGAGCGTAAACCACTTTTCCCCCGGGCTCAACCAGTATGGTATAGGGCAGCGCCCCCTCCCATTTCGGATCAACGGATTCAATCAGCTTATATTTATCATCTGTGGTAAATATAAAATTTGGGCCCGAGGCTTCTTCCCGCTGCAAAAATTTCAGGGCCTGGTTCTTCCGGGATGGGTCGTCTGCACTGATGCTTACAAATTCAAAGCCCCTGTCGCGGTACATATGGTTCATTGTCACAAATTCCGGGAACTCTTCCACGCATGGCCCGCACCATGTGGCCCACACATTTATCAACCTCAATTTGTCCGAAGAGTTTTTTAACAACGCTTTTATTCCTTTGTCGTCAATGGTATCCAGGTGTACCGGCTCCTTTGCCCACTGCACTTTTGCCTTCTCGATCCACACACTTTTCTCCGCCCATTTTATCGAGCAGCCGAAAACTTTGGTATCCGTTACCAACACAGCGCGGCCCGCTAAAATAGCGTCGATGGCGTTGCGGGCGTCCTGGCTGTTGGGCGTTTTGGCCGGGTTTTCGGTATCATCCACCCTTCCTTCATAACGCAGTTTCCTGTCCTGATCAAAAATAAAAACATGCGGGGTACAAACGGGGCCAAACTTGCGTGAAGTAACTTCGGTAGCGCCATCGTACAAATAAGGAAAATTGAATGATCTGTCCTTAGCCCTGATCTTCATTTCGTCGAAGGAGTCGCCCACATCGCTGTAGCCTAACTCATCCAGCCTCAGCGAGGACGGGTTGTTTGGGTTGATCGCCACCACACTCACGCCTTTATCCGCGTAGTCGCTGGTGAGCTTTTTTACCCTGCCTTCGTAAGCCTGCGAGGTTGGACAATGATTGCACATAAAGATGACCACCAGCACCTTTGCATTTTTAAATGACTCAAGGCTATACGTTTTGCCATCCACCCCGGGAAGACTAAAATCAGGCGCAGCAGAACCGATGGGCAACGTTTTTGGGTCACCGGCAGCAAACGCCGACGAAATAAAAAGGGTAAAAAATATGAAGAGCAGCTTTTTCATATTCGACAGGAAATTTGGGGATAACTATTGGCCTGTCAAATATACAAGAATGGCCTTATGCTTTATTTCAAATAAAGTAAATATCCGTGATCGAAAAGCCGGGCAGGAGGAGAATGCAAAATCAAACCTGCGGAATTCAATACTCCGCTCAACTTCCGGACTTTCGGACTTTCGGACTTCCGGACTTCCGGACTTTTTTAAACTACCTTAACTTCCTTATTCCGCCTGAAAATGGATAGCAAAAACCCGAGGATCATGATCAGGGTGCCCGACCAAAGTAAATTGATAAAGGGAAAATCCAGCGCACGCATTACCACCCACGGGCGTTTGTTCTCGGGCTGCTGGTAAACGGTGATCTCTACTTTATTATCAGCCGGAATAATTTTGGTCAGCCTTAGTTTTAAGCCGGCATCATCCACGTTTCGCGAAAAATCAAAAACGTTTTTACCCCTGATCATGTAAACAGGCTCGGCAGTGTAGTTTTTATTATTGGATACGATATCGATCTTCGCGCCGATAGCCACATCGTTGGCCAGCAAGGGTATGTTTTGAATGGCGGTTTCCTTTTTAAGCCCGCGCAGTACCATATATCCTTCCCTGAAGCGGATCGTATCGCCAACGGCGATCTCGTGCGCTATCGGCGGATCATAGTTCTTATCATTATTCTCATCCCCATGATCGGCTGCAGCCTGGGCATCGGTGCCCGCCGGCTGCTTTGGCTGCGGCAGGGCAGTGATGTGCGTGTACAGGTCGTGGGTAAGGTAATGCCTGGTATCGGGCGACGATGTCATGCCCATCCGGTCGTTAAGCTGCACCTTCGGCTTCAGCTCAAAACTCTCGATCATTTTTCCTTTGCTATCGTACCGCCGGTAATCGATCTTGTAAAAATGGTTCGGCTCCGCCGTTGAATCGCCTGCATAAGTAACCATGTAGTCGCCCATTTTTACCGGTTCATTTTTGTAGATCATCACGTTCTCGCGGGAGTCACCGGATATTTTGTTGCCCTGGGCCGATTTATCGAAACCCGCTATCGCGATGGTGCCGCTTTCGTTTACCGAAACCAGCCCACGTGTACCGGCTGCCACTATTGCACCGGCCAGCATCAACCCAAAACCGATGTGGGCCACCGCCGAACCGGCCAGCTTAAATTTACCCTTAAAGGCATCTATCAGCACCTTGCCGTTAACCAGCAGGCTGTAAACGGCCCCCAGCATCACCAGCTGGAAAACCAAGTGGAGTTTGTACAGGCCGCTGAAATAATCCACCGGCACCGTGATCAACAGGGCTACCAACAGGTAAACCAGGGTAGAAATGAAAAATTTGGCGGTATCGGTCTTTTTGTATTTCAGGAATTGGCTGAAGCCGGTCAACAAGGTAATTACCATTGCAAATGAGGCCTGTATAATGTTGTAGTGACCTACCAGGTCGGTTGGAGGGGCAACCTTAGTACCAAACATCCTGTTCCATACCGGGATGGAAGTAACCAGTACCAAATGGAAACACGACAATCCCAGGAATATGGCCCCCACAAACATCCAAAACTCGCGCGAATAGGTTTCCTCGTCTTTTTTGCTGATGGGCATTTCCTTGTAGCGTGTAACGACCAGGTATATTACTAAGCCCAAAAACACAAGAATAAATGCCACCAGGTGCCAAAACAGCCCGTTATCAACAAAGGAGTGTACAGAGGTTTCGCCAAGGATACCGCTCCGCGCAAGGAAGGACTGGTACAGCACCATGATAAAACTTACCAGGACGAGAAAAACCCCGGTAAAGTAGCTATGGCCCGAGTTTTTATAAACGATAAGCACGTGCAGCCCGCCCACCATAATCAGCCACGGAAAAATGGAGGCATTTTCCACTGGGTCCCAGGCCCAAAAGCCGCCAAAATTTAACGACTCATAGGCCCAAAGCGAACCCATTACCACGCCCGTGCCCAAAATCATGCAGGCAAATAGGGCGTACGGGATAGCGGGCACCACCCACTCCTTATATTTTTTTTGCCACAGGCCGGCCACGGCATAAGCAAAAGGCACCACAACAGATGCAAGGCCGAGAAACAATGTGGGCGGGTGGATCACCATCCAATAGTTTTGCAGCAGGGGGTTCATGCCCTGGCCATCTTTGATAAACGACAAGTAATTTGGCTGCGAGAATATCGGCGCCTCAATGGCTTTTCTCAGCAACAAAAAAGGGGAGCTGCCGATCTTAGCCCCAAACAGCTCGATGCCCAGCAGCATAGAGGCCAGCCACAACTGTGAAAATGAAACGATGGTCATCACAGGCTTCTCCCACGACTTCGCTTTCCATATCAAAATATTACCCAAAACGGCCTGCCAGAAGGTCCATAGCAAAAAGCCTCCCTCCTGCCCGTTCCAGAAACCGGAAACCAGGTAATACACAGGCAGGTCCCTTGACGTGTACGACCATGCATAATGGTATTCGAAATAATGATTGTAAAGGATATAGAACAGACAAACGCCGACGCCAATAATGGAGAGGGAATTGATATAAAACCCCCAACGCCCCATGCGGTGCCATGAACGATCTGCCGGATTTTTATTAACCGTTGCGAAATAATAGCTGAGTGTTGATAAAAGTGCGCCGCCGAAGGAAAGGATGACAAAAAACTGGCCTAAATGGCCGGGTAATAGGTGTTCGCCCGTGAAAGCTTTGTTCATTAAATTGATCTGCTTATATGCTGGCTGATTTAGCCTTGGCTTCTGTAACGTCTATTTTGTCCTGTGTATATTTTGAAGGGCATTTCATCAGGATCTCCGATGCATGAAACTCGCCCCTAACCATTTGCCCGGTCAGTACGATCTGCTCAGATTTTTGGAAGTCCTGCGGCTCGGTCCCCCTGAAAACCACCTTACATTCTTCTCCTTTTTTATCTTTTACATAAAACGAAAAGTAATTGGCGTCTTTAGCAGCATCATAATAAAGCTCCTTTTGCTTATCCAGCTGTCCCACAACGCGCAACACGCTTTGCGAGGTCCTGGCATCTGTAAACGACCCATAAGTGCTGGCCCCTTTGTAAATACTGATAATAACCGCAATGCCAATTGCAATAACAACCAAACCAATTATCGAGCTCTTTTTCATCGCCGTTTAAAGCTTATCTTCCGGGGCACAAAAATACGAAACGCAAAGCTAATAATTTTTATTGCAAGCGATTAATGTTATTTAGAATCATTATCGATTTCGGATTTCGGATGTTTGACCCGATAGCCTGTTGGGTTCGGATTTAAGATGGCGGGCAAACTCTCTCAACCTTAGATTGGCGCCTGAAACCACCTGGACCACCCGGACCACGTGAATACACCCGGACCACCTGGACCACTAATTTTTTCTTTAATTCTCTTGCTTTTATAAAGAATTTTCTTTATTAATTTTTCTTCTTTATTTTCAAGCTCAACCCGGGCGGCAATAGAAATTTCCCGACAAATTTTTCGATATTTAGCGTACCAATAAAACCATTGGTGATAAAAACATCATCATCCTTAATACCAAAGTATCAATGAGATCAACTGCACAAGGCCCCGGTATTTGTACATTTATAGTAGTGGCTATATGCCTTTGCGTCAACACCGTAAAGGCACAATCGCCCAATGACCAGCCACGGCCACGCATTGTTGTTACCGCCGACCCGGAACTGGACGATAACAATTCACTGATACGTTTTTTGTCCTCGCAGGGTCTCTCCCAGATGACGCTACGCGTATGGACCTACAAATCGAAATTGTAAACATGGCATTCGGGATTTGACGGATTGCCCAGGCACCAGCGCAGGGTTCTCTGCGAGAGACATTCATAAATAAAATTAATTCAGTGAACGATATTCCAGCGGGGTGTGCCCCACCTGCTGCTTAAATAAACGCGCAAAATGCTGTGGATATTTAAAGCCCAGTTCATAAGCGATCTGGCTTACCGTTTTTCCTGTATCAAAAATCTTTTCCTTGGCTGCATCGATCAGTTTGCCCTGGATGTATTCCATTGCTGTTTTACCCGTTTCTTTTTTTACAAGATCTCCAAAATAATTCGGGGAAAGATGCAGTGCTTCGGCACAATAAGCTACCGAAGGTAAACCGACCGTCTGCGGTTTTTCCGAGGCGAAAAAATCATTTAGCAATTGCTCGAATTTTTCCAAAATACCGGAATTGACGTTGTCCCGTGTAATAAACTGGCGGTCGTAGAAACGGATGCAATTACCAAAAAGCAATTCGATATTGGTGGTGATGAGTTTTTTGCTGTGTTTGTCAATGGCTTGATCAAGTTCATAGTCGATTTTCGAAAAACAATCCAGGACGATCTCTCTTTCCCGGTCCGACAGGTGCAGCGCTTCATTTGACTGGTAATCAAAGAAGCTATATTCCTGTATGTGCTTGCCCAGGGATGTACCGTGTATCAGGTCAGGGTGAAATACCACACCAAATCCTTTAGGTTGATAGACCTCGCCACTGCCCCTCATCCCTGCTACCTGTCCCGGCGCCATAAAAACCAGCGTTCCTTCCTGGTAATCATAGGTATTTCGCCCATAAACCAGGTCGCCGCATTTTACATCTTTTAAAAATATCGTATAAAACCCGAAATACATCTTAGACCCGCTCCTCGGCGCGGCCTTTGAGAAATCGATAACGCTGACCAGCGGGTGTTTCGTGACAGTATTGTTGAAAGCATTGTATTCGCTGATCGTATTGAACCTAAGCATCTTGTCCATATCGTTCGTTTGACTTTAGTCAAAGTTATCACTTTATCCATCCGTCGAATAAGATGTGCAGTGCAATCAGTAAAAATGGTACAAACATCCGTAATCTGTATCCTATCAGGGTCGAATAAACGCCTCACCTTTGTGCTTTCATATAACATCAATGCAAAAAGTTAAATTAAATAACGGTGTTGAAATGCCCATCCTCGGATTTGGCGTGTTCCAGGTGACCGACCTGGCAGAATGTGAAAGAAGTGTGGTAGACGCGATTGAAACTGGTTACCGGTTGATTGATACCGCGCAATCCTATATGAACGAGGAAGCGGTTGGCAAGGCAATTAAGCGGAGTGGTGTCGCTCGTGAAGAATTATTCATTACCACCAAGCTTTGGATACACTCAAAGGGTTATGATGGCGCAAAAAAGGCTTTCGAGAATTCACTAAGAAAATTACAACTCGACTTCCTGGACCTTTACCTTATTCATCAGCCTTATGGCGATGTATATGGCGAATGGCGGGCCATGGAAGAATTGTATAGAGCAGGAAAAATAAGAGCGATCGGCGTGAGCAATTTTCAGCCTGACAGGCTGATGGACCTGATTGTTAATAACGACATCGTTCCGGCGGTTAACCAGGTAGAAACGCATCCGTTCCATCAACAAAACGAGGCACAGCAGTTTATGATCGATAATAAGGTACAGATCGAATCCTGGGGACCGTTTGCCGAAGGCAAGAATAATCTATTTCATAACGAACTGCTGCAGGCCGTTGGTAACAAGTATAATAAATCAGTTGCACAGGTGGTTATTCGCTGGCTTACACAACGGGGGGTGGTTGCCATTCCTAAATCGGTCCGCAAAGAAAGAATGGCCGAAAACCTGAATAGCCTGGATTTTGAGCTTAGCAGCGAAGACATGGAAGCTATCAAAACATTAGACAGCAAGACAAGCAGCTTCTTCGACCACCGGGACCCTAAAATGGTAAAATGGCTGGGCGAAAGAAAAATGAACGATTAACAACTAAATGAAAACATGAAAAAAAGAGTATTGGGTAATAGCGGCCTGGAAGTATCCGCATTGGGGTTTGGGTGCATGGGTTTGAGTTATGGCTACGGCCCTGCAACAGAAACAAAAGATGGCATAAAACTGCTTCACGCGGCGGTAGAACGCGGCGTCACCTTCTTTGATACAGCCGAAGCCTACGGGCCATTTGCAAACGAAGAACTGCTCGGCGAAGCCTTGGCACCATACCGGGGCCGGATAGTCATTGCTACCAAATTTGGCTTCAAAGAAGGCAAACCGGCATTGGGTTTGGACAGCCGTCCTGAGCGTATCCGCGAAGTTGCAGATGCAGCGCTAAAACGCCTGCGTACCGATTATATCGACTTGTTCTATCAACACCGGGTGGATCCCAATATTCCAATCGAAGATGTAGCCGGAACGGTTAAGGACCTGATCGCTGAGGGAAAAGTAAGGCACTTTGGACTTTCAGAGGCGGGCGTGCAATCCATCCGCAAAGCACACGCCGTACAACCGGTTGCCGCGCTTCAAAGTGAATATTCCCTTTGGTGGCGCGAACCGGAAAAAGAGGTGCTTCCGACACTGGAAGAACTTGGTATCGGTTTCGTTCCCTTTAGTCCGCTCGGAAAAGGCTTTTTAACCGGCGCCATTAATGAAAATACAACATTCGACAAAACCGATTTCAGGAATACCGTTCCGCGTTTTTCCGAAGAAAACCGGAAAGCCAACCAGGCTTTGGTTACGCTGTTAGGGAGAATTGCTTCCGAAAAGGATGCCACCCCTGCGCAGATCGCACTAGCATGGTTGCTTGCCCAAAAGCCATGGATCGTTCCAATACCCGGTACGACCAAATTGCACCGCCTGGAAGAAAATTTGGGTGGTGCCGATATTGAGTTATCCGGCGATGACCTGGAAGAGATTAATGAAGCACTGTCTCAAATCGAAGTTCAGGGAACTCGCTATTCGGAACAGGCGCAAAAAATGGTGAACCGTTAATCGGGCCGATATTTAAAAACTATTAAACTAAAATTTAAAATGATGAAACCATCATGAGCTACAAAAAACAACTCCTGCTCATGATAGCTTCATTACCATTAAAAACAAATTAAAACAATGAAAAAAACAATTATGGCGATTGTATTGTGCATAGCCGGTATGCAACTATTACATGCCCAGGCAAACTTACCGGGCGCAACAACAGCAACGCCAACGAAAGAACAACAGGAATTACTTGATCTTTCAAAAGCAAAATGGCAGTGGATGTCAAATAAAAGCGTAGATACCTTAAACGGGTTGTTTGCTGAGAATTGTGTGTTCGTCCATATGGGCGGCAGCTGGGGGAAAACCCAGGAGCTAAATACCATCAAAAATGGCTTTATCTGGTATAAAAAAGCTGCCGTGTACGGGGCATCAGTAAATATTTTTGGTAACACGGCCATCCTGCTGAACGACATCGACTTACTGGCAGTAGTCGGCGGAAACGAAGTGACCCATGCCTTTATGGTGACTGAAGTTTATCTGAAAGAAGATGGCAAGTGGAAAATGGGCTCACTCACCTTCTCAACCCTGTTAAGGCCGGTTAAAATGAATGGCGGCAGCCAGCCTGCACAGCCGCAACATTGATTTTAAACTTATTAAATAGGAGTGTTCGTAAGCTTGCTTTCCTGGTCTAAAGCACCGCAGTTGTAATTCGGCGTAGCAAGTAACAAACTATCAGGAAAGTAATTTAAGATTTTATTGCAGCTACCCTCTTTCCGCCGCAGGCGAAGAGAGGGTGGTCGAGCGCAGCGATGACCGGGTGAGTAGACGCCGAGCGATATTACCGTAGTGCATTTGCGCCAATGTCCGCCGGGTCGACTCACCCCGACTACGCTTCGCTGGTCGACCCTCTCTTCGCCTGCGGCGGAAAGAGGGTAAAGCATTTATTTGCAATTTATTGCACAAAGACATTTTAAACGCGATTGCCCTTAACAAACTATGCCGTTCCGATGATTTAACGACATTTTTTCTGATATTTAGCAAGTAATAAAACCCGTTGGGTAAACATCAACCTCAAAAGCTAAAATCAGACCATCAATGAAATCAACTGCACAAAGCTTCCGGGTACATATCAGTGTTTATACATTTTTATTAATAGCCCTATGCCTCTGTACCAGCGCCATAAAAGCACAATCACCAAACGCACAACCAAAACCACGCATTGTTGTTACCGCCGACCCGGAACTGGACGATAACAATTCGCTGATACGTTTTTTGCTGAATAGCTGCGATTTGAATATAGAGGGGCTTATTTATGCCAGCAGCGGTTTCCATTGGAAAGGAGACGGAAAAGGCACCAAATGGTATGTCCCCGGGCGGGAATATGCGCGTTTCGGCCTGGATACCTGTCCGTGCACGTCCTGGCGCTGGGCTAAGAACGAGCGCTTTATTGATGATGCTGTCGAAGCTTATGAAAAAGTATACCCGAACCTTAAAGTGCATAATGCCAATTATCCCCTGCCTGCTGTGCTGAAGTCGAAGATCAGGTACGGAAATATTGAATTTGACGGGGATATTTCTAAAAATTCGCCCGGCTCAGATCTGATCAGATCGCTGATGCTGGACGATAAGCCGGGGAAGCTGTATATAACCGCATGGGGAGGGCAGAGCACGATAGCCAGGGCGCTAAAATCCATCCAGGAGGAATATGAGAATACAACCCAATGGGAGGCGATTAAAAAGAAAATATCGCGGAAAGTGGTGCTGCTGCCCTCCGGCGACCAGGACGATACTTATGCCAAATATATAAAGCCTGACTGGCCCGATATTGAATACCGGCAATTCAGCGGGGGGCCAAACTACAGCTATGGCGCCCAGCTGCGCGCAAAGCCGGCGGATTCGGTTTATTTAACCGCTGCCTGGATGAAGGAAAATGTATCCGATCGCGGGCCATTAGGAGCCTTATACCGGGTTTGGGGCGATGGGAAACAAATGGTAAAGGGCGACCGGCTGGATTATTTCGGGTTGAGCGGATATACCAATCAGCAATTGAGAAAGATGGGCTACCTGGTATGGATGCCCGTTCAGCAAAAAGGCGCGTGGCTTGGCGAAGGAGACGACTTCACCTTTATGAATATGCTGGGGAACGGCCTGCGCGCGTATGAGGCTGGCAGTTATGGCGGATGGGGTGGCCGTGCACTGCCTGAAAAACAAGTCAATCCTTTTTCGATGCCGGCGGGCGACACCTCTCAGCAGGCCATGGTTTCTGCATTGAGCTCGGCAACCGAAAGATTAAATAAAAGTGCAAATGCCTACCCTGATTTTTTCCCCGCGGCGCAGCGGGATTTTGCGGCGCGGTTAAAATGGTCGGTAACGCCGAAGTATAACGGCGCGAATCACGCACCCGTTGCACAAATTGAAGGGCCTTTGAATGTTTTGGCATCGCCCGGAGAAACCATCCGGTTAACCGGGGCGGTTTCAGATCCGGATAATGATAAACTCTCCGTCAAGTGGTGGCAATTCCAGGTGGGCACTTATCCCGGCACGATCAGTATCCCTGATGCAGGTACCGCGCAGGTAAAAGTTTTGGTCCCGAAGGATGCGGTTGCCGGGCAAACCATTCATATCGTCCTTGAGGTAACGGATAATGGTTCGCCATCGCTGACGGCGTACCAACGGATAATTATTACAGTGAAATAATATTGACCAACACCTGTCCCATCAAAAAGTACGCACAATATCTTCAAATCTTTTGTCGTTACCTGTAATTATTTGACAGTTGGCATCGTAATATAGCTAATTGTCACCCGCTTACAAGCCTGATTATGAAACACATCGTCACCTTCGCACTCATCGCATTGATTGCCCTGGCGGGCACGTCCTGCAAAAAAGGCCCCAGCAATCACAACAGCTCTTCGGCCGATTCACTAAACAGCTCGGTACCTGCCACCCAAACCGGCGCGCTCGACTTGCTCGTGAGCACCTATGCGGCTTTAAGGGGAGTTTACGTGGGCCAACCGGGCTCACCCTGGGGCGACGGGCCCGATAACTGGATATACGGCAGCGTGGCCGGCGGAGATGCGCATAAAGGCTCCAATTCAACCGATCAGAGCGACCTGTTTGAATTTCAAATCTATGGTTACCAACCAAACAACGATTACCTTACCGGAAAATGGAATGCCGTTATGTATGGGCTGCACCACGCCAACGCGGTGCTCAACGAGTTGCCGTTAATTAAAGACGGTTCCCTAAGCCCGGCTAATACAGCCGAAATAAAGGCCGAAGCGCGGTTTCTGCGCGGCGTTTTTGAGCTGGAGCTCGCCAAGATTTGGCATAATGCGCCTTATATAGATGAAACCGTGCCCTACAACAACGGTTATACTGAAGTGAGCAACCCTGGGCCGATATGGGATAAGATAGAAGCCGACTTTACCGCCGCAATGGACGGGCTGCCAACCACGCAGGCGGCCATTGGCAGGGCCAATAAATATGCAGCGGAGGCCTTCATGGTAAAAACACTGATGTTCGACCATAAGTACAGCCAGGCGCAGCCTTTGGTAAACGACCTGATCAATAATGGCCAAACTGCGGGCGGGGCAAAATACAGCCTTGTACATTATGCTGATAACTTCAACGCCTCCACCAAAAATGGGCCGGAAGGGGTATTTGTGATCGAGTCGTACGTGCATGATGGCTCAAACGGTTACGACGGTAATCCGGGCGACATCCTGAATTTCCCGGCGATATCACCACAAATATCCTGCTGCGGCTTTTTTCAGCCCTCGTTCAGTTTTGTGAATGCCTTTAAAACCGATGCGAACACCGGCCTGCCGTTACTGGATACTTACAATAATACCGACCTGAAAAACGACGAGGGCCTGGCTTCATCAGATGCTTTTACACCGACTACCGCAACAGTGGATTCGCGCCTGGACTGGAGCGTAGGCCGACGCGGTATCCCGTACCTGGACTGGGGCATCATGCCGGGCCAAAGCTGGATGACTGATCAATTGTCGCAGGGGCCGTATGTAAATATTAAATCGGTTTATTACCAGGGGCAAAAAGACGCCACCACCGAGGCTTTCGGCGGCTGGGCAACTAACCAGTCAACCAGTAACAGCTACAATGCTATCCGCTTTGCCGATGTGCTGCTTTGGGGGGCTGAAATTGCCGCCGAAACTGGCAACCTGCAGCAGGCCGAGGACTATGTAAACCGCGTGCGCGCCCGCGCAGCCGATCCAATCGGGTGGGTACATACTTACGCCGACCCGGCCAATCCAACCGGGGGGTTTACCAATACACCTGCGGCTAACTATAAGGTAGGCCTTTATGGTGCAGCCGGGGGCAACGCCGCAACCGGCTTTACGGCCAACGGACAAGCTTATGCCCGTAAGGCCATTTATTTTGAGCGTATGCTGGAATTGGGTATGGAGGGGCACCGCTTTTTTGACCTGCAGCGATGGGACGGCCTCACCGGAGGCCCTGAAAGCGCGGGTTTTATGGCGGCCACGCTAAATGACTATTTGAACCATGAAAAAAGTGTAGCTAATTTTAGCCCGGTCACTTTGACCAGCGGGGGCTTTACACAAGGTAAAAACGAATATTATCCAATCCCACAAGCGCAAATAGATATGTCGAAGGGGAAAATGAAGCAGAATCCAGGTTATTAGGGAGTCCGAAAGTCGGAAGTCCGAAAGTCCGGAGACCCAGTGACCGGCCAGTGGCAGGATTAGTTAAATGTTGGGAGTCTTTCCGACGTTACATGCTGCGTCGACAGCAGCCTGACTCAGCCCTGCCGGGGTATGGCCTGCTAACGTAGGGTGAAGTCCTGCTTGCTGCTACAACAAATTCCTGGTATAAGCTATCCTTAGCGCATGCGCCTTGTTATTAACATGCAGTTTTTCGTAAATATGGATAACGTGTTTTTTAACGGTATTCGGGCTGATGGATAGCTGGTCTGCTATTTCTTTATATTCTAATCCCTGGCAAAGCGATCTTAAAATTTCTTTTTCTCTTTCGCTTAGCTGGAAAATATTTTCATCCGTTTTTTCTCCCGGTGAAGATTTAGTGACGGATTCCTTTTGGATGATCTGCAAAATTTTATAAGCAATGCTTGGCGAGATCGGTACTGCGCCATTTTTCCAAAGGTTGATCAGCATATCTGTAATGATCTCGCTGCTTTCCTCTTTTAAAACATAGCCGCAGGCGCCGGCCTTTATAGCGTTAAATATCCGGTCGTCATCGTCAAAAATGGTAAGCACCACATATTTTATCGATGGGTAAAGCGAGGAGCCGGTAGCGATAGTTACAATACCATCCATTACGGGCATTTCCAGGTCCATCAATACAATTTCCGGGCGTTCGTCAAACTTCTGGACTTCTATTTTTTCAAGAAATTGCTCACCGTCCGAGGCTTCCAGCACAATCTGGAACAGGTTGTTCCTGCGCAGTTTATCGGCCAGGATAATGCGGTTATTTTTTTTGTCGTCTACAATTCCGATCCTGATCATCGCCGTTTTCAATTAAGCTGTAACTCCATTTGTTTGATATCCATTTCCAATGAAACTTTTGTCCCATGTAAAGGCAGGGTATTTATGCTAAAGCGAATCTTTGACTGGTTTGCCCGTTCTTTCATGTTTTCGATTCCATAACTTTCTAATTTTTCGTCTGCCAGTTTGAGATCAAACCCTGTTCCGTTGTCCGCAATTTCAATCTGCCAAAAATTTTCGCTGGTGTAACTGCAAACCGTAATAACCGAGGCGTCGGCATGCCTGATGGCATTATTGATCGCTTCCTGCACAATCAGCACTAAGTTCAGTGCCATTGATGCGTTCAGGCTAAGTTTTGGCGGCTCGCCAATTACCTCAATTTTTATACTGGAGTAATACGGCCCCATCTTTTTTGCAAAATTTAAAATTCTGAACCACAGCGCCGCAGCTTCAACCTGGGTTATCCTCATCGCCCATAACGTTTCCCGTAAAACCGTGAGCATGTCGCCCGCGGTATCGTGCAGGTCGTTGAGCAAATGCTGCGCGTGCCCGTTTCTCTTTTTTAATTGTTCAGTTCCATAAAAAATAGCATTCGCCTGGGCGCCCAAATTATCGTGCAAATCCCGGCTGATGCGTTCCCGTTCATTTTGTATCCGTTGTTTTATCATCAACTCCTGCAATTCCTTTCTGAACTTCCTTTTGTTATACGACGAAACGATCCAAATCACAATCCCTATCCCGGCCATGGCTATCATTGATAAAAACCACCATGTTAACCACCAGGGCTGGTGAATAATAATGATGAGCGTCTTTTTTAGCGCCTGGCCCGAAAGCGGATTACTACAGGTAACCTCCATATGGTATTTCCCGGGCGCCAGGGTGTACCTTATGCCGGTTGGTTGATAGGTGCTTTGCCACTTGGTTTCGAAACTGGCGATACGGTACCGGTATAAGTATTTGTCGGCGCTGAGCAGCCCCATCGCCGCAAAATCAAACTGGAGGTGATCCTGATCGTGCTTCAATTCAATGGTATCGCCTTTCCATATACCGGCTGAGGAATTGTAACTCGAATCGTTTACTACCAGCCGTGTTACGTTTACTATTGGCTTGTTCATCAACACCGTTAACGAAGCCGGGTAAAAAGCTGAAATACCGCTGATACCGCCAAAATAAAACTTACCGTCGGCAGTGCGGCAGGCCGCATCGGTATTAAATTCGTTGTCCTGCAAACCTAATTCCTTGGTATAGTTTTTTATCGACCCATTTAGCGCGATTAAAGATAAACCCATGTTACTGCCTGCAAAAACGGCAGCGCCTGTTTTTAAAGGCATTAAGCTGTATATACAGTCGTTAAGTAAGCCGGATGTCTTAAAAAAACTGCCCACCAGCTTTGCTTTTGAATTGTATACATAAAGGCCGCTGTTTGAACCCACCCAGACATTTCCGTTGGCGTCTTCGGCCATGCTCCTGATAAGGAATGCATCAGGTAAATGAAGCTTCCTGATACCCCCCTTTTTATCTCTGATAAGGATCGTTCCGTCGATGTGGCCAACCCAAAGTGTGCCATTTGCTGAGTACACAAAGCTGCTAACTGTATTCCCGTCATCTGCAAACGGGATCATTGGAGTTGCCGTTATTAACCGTGTGCCATGGAAAACACATCTAAACACATTTGCATTGCCACCCGCGAGCACAGTGCTGTCATTTATTCGCTGCAAATTGGCGGAGAAAGGATTACTTAACATGGCGTCCTGGTGGGCCATCGGCGGTATTAACAGTTTAGTTAGCTTGCGCCCCGGTAAATTCAGTATATACCAGCCTTTTTGCCATGCTATTACCAGATAATCGTCCCTGGTCAATTTGTCTATGCAAATAACATCCTTAACGTCGTTGGTAATTAAGGGCGATTTCCACAGTGGATTCGACAAGCTGTCATATAGCAACAGTCCGCCGTTATAACAGCCGGCCAATAATTGTTTCCTGTTTTCATCGAAATACAGGCTTCGCACAAAATTATTTGTACCGGGGGGGTATCGAAGGTAGGTAAATGGAATGTCGCGGTCCTGGATGCGTTTTATGTCATCATTGGTAATTAACCATATTCGTTCAAATTTATCGCGATAGATCAGGTAAATATCACCGGCGGACAGCAAGGCAGAGCCATCGGTCCTGGTAAAGGTTTTTTGCCTCTTCAGATCGCTATTGTATTCCAATAGGTTGCCGTTGACACTAACCAGCATACGCTGATCATTTATCAAAAAAGAATGGCTGAAAACCAGGGGCCCGTCGATGACATCGTTAAATGAGCATTGACTTAACAGCTTCCAGCCAGCAATTGCAAAGTGAGAAATACCGGCAGTAGTGTTTACATATATCGAATTGTCGTTGCAGCAAATATCGAGTATATTTACCCCCATATCGCGGCTCGCCACCAGGCGTCGTTCGGTTAAACTATACTCAAGCAGCCGACGCAGGCTGGCGTCCCGGATGAAAATAAAATCTTTGCTGCTGGCCTCGATCCATGCGTATCGTCCAAACATTTTTTCGATATCATCAAGTGGAATACTATTGTCGACACTTACCAATTTCCCGGTGTGGCTGTAAACTACAAGGCCCTTACCCCTTTCAACACACCAAATACCTTCGGGTGTTTCTTTCACAGGTATTATCGAATAGAATTCGTTTGCTGATACTTTAACGGGGATTAAGTTTTTAAAGCCGTTTGTTCTTGGGTCATATTCCAGCACCCCTTTTTTACAACTTATCCATAAACGCCCGTTTTGTAAATTGAAAAATCGTACTGGTGTCTTGATCTTAACGGTATCCCGCCCGATCAACGGATTAATGCGCTCCAAATTATAGCCATTATACCGCTGCAGGCCTATGATGGTGCTAACCCAGGTAAATCCCAGCGAGTCGGTGATAACGCCGGTAACTTCGTTATTTAACAAACCCTGCTCATAATTTATAGTATTGACAGGACATTTTTTAAAAAACTGCCCGCCGTTGGTTTGGCCGGAAAGGCGACATGGGATGACAATCCAAAGCAAACTGATGCAAATCAGGATGCGGCACATCTTATGTTTTGGGTGAGTCATTCCTTCCGGTTAAGATAAATATAATTGCTGACAAGCGGCTGAATTCCAGTTTAGTAAAATTCAACAGAATTTATTCATTAAAAAACTATCCAAATGGATTATTGCGGCTAAAAATAACCAGGCCTAATTTTATGCAATCAAATCATCATCTACGATTACGTCTTTCGCCAATGTGGGCACATGCGAAAGATTAAGTGAGAAACATGCAGCTGCCAGGCAGCGAAATTACCGGAATAATTGAATTAATTATCGGTTGCTAGTTAGGGAAAGGCGCCAGGCGAAAGCGGGGCGCCTTTTTTTCATATAGCGTCAAGAAGCAGGAAAAATATGTATACCCAGCTGTCTAATTAACTAAAAAAGGCAGAATTCGATAGTTTACCCTCCGGTAAAGGTTCAAACTATCCAACTCTGCCTTCTGTCTTGGCTCTTGACTCTTATTTATGGCCAAACACCCAGATTTTGGTACGATACCGCAATTTTATTGATTGCCCCTACAAACGCGGCGGTGCGCAAAGTATCTATCTTATCATTGTGCTTATAGGTTTCACGTATTTCGTGGTAGGAACGGATCATCGTATCTTCAAGGCCTGAATTAACCAGTTCCAGTTCAGTAGCGCCTTTTATAATGGTAGAACGCTGCATCGGGGTTAAGGCCACGCCGGTGATCCCCTCAACCATATTCACCAGGTTCAGGTTCATATTTTCCTCAAAGCGCCTGTTCATGCGGCCAAAGGCCACATGCGAGAGGTTTTTCAACCATTCGAAATATGATACGGTTACACCGCCTGCATTGCAATACATGTCAGGGATGATCATGCCGCCGTTTTTATAAAAAACGGCTTCCGCTTCGGGGGATGTAGGCCCGTTGGCGCCTTCGGCGATGATCTTTGCTTTGATATGGGAAATATTGGCGATGGTGATCTGGTTTTCCAAAGCAGCCGGCACCAGTATATCGCATTCCTGCTCCAGGCCTTCCATTGAATTTTTGAATTCCTTTTTGGCGCCGGGATAGCCCAGTATCGATCCTGTCAATTTCCGGTGTTGAAAAACAGCATCAATGTCAAGTCCGTCGGCGTTATAAATAGCGCCTTCAAACTCGCAAAGGCCAACCACAAGGGCGCCAAACTCGGCCAAAAACTTAGCCGAATGGTAACCAACATTGCCCAACCCCTGTACAATCACCTTTTTACCTGAAATACCCGGCATTAAGCCAATCTTATGCATATCCTCGGCTACGCTCACACATTCACGAATGGCCAGGGCCACGCCCCTGCCGGTTGCTTCTTTACGCCCGGCAATGCCCTGCAACGCAATTGGCTTGCCGGTAACACAGCCCATGGCATCCAGCTGACCGGGGTTCATGGTGGCATAAGTATCAGCAATCCAGCTCATCTCGCGCTCGCCTGATCCGTAATCCGGTGCAGGTACGTCAATGCTGGGGCCTATAAAATTCTTTTTTATCAATTCCACCGTGTAACGGCGGGTTATGTTTTCAAGTTCCTGAACGGTGTAGTTTTTGGGGTTGATCTTTATGCCGCCCTTAGCCCCGCCAAACGGGACATTCACTATCGCGCACTTGTAGGTCATTAATGCGGCAAGTGCCATTACCTCATCCTCATTCACCATCTCGCTGTACCGGATACCGCCTTTGGTTGGCGACTGGTGTTGCGAGTGTTCAACGCGCCATGCATCTATTACTTCAAAACCATTTCCCCTGCGTATCGGGAACCGGAACCGGTAAACGCTGTTGCACGATTTTATCTGGTCGAGCAGGCCGGCATCATGATGCGTAAACTGGGCTGCATAATCAAAATTTTCGCAAACGTCCCTGAAAAAATGCGTTTCCTGATCATCAACCATACTTAAAGTAGCCATAAATTTTATTTAATAATTATTAAATTGTTAAAAAACGAGGCAAATTTGGCACATTTTTTATCATATTCGCAAATTTATTATCCACCTATAAACACGCTGTCCACATTCCGGCTGTAAAATGTATGTTTAAACGATTTAAACCTATTTTTTGAACTATTTGTCCTTTTCGATTTTTTTTAACCGCCGGTCTATCGAGAACAAATAAATGGCCAAACCCACGAAAATTATGGTAATTGTGGCTACCACTACGTATATTTTCCCCGAGCTGCGCAGTTCATCGGCCATTTCAACATGGTCGCTTTGTTGGGCAAACGCGGTAATAAAACACAGCAGCAAAAGTGCTGAAAGCAATATTTTCTTCATGTTAATTTATTTCGTTCTTTCTGTACTCTATTAAACGGATGCGGTAACGCAGCGATGCTATCCACACGGCTATCATGGCCCAGGCGATAAAAGCGGGATACAGTACCACGCGCATGTGGTTATCCATGTCTAATTTGCCAAACGCGGGATTACCGCCATTCCCCGGGTGGAGCGAATCCGTCATCCTGGGCAGTACCATGATGAGCACCACCATAATGGGAAACGCGAAAATATTGTAAATGGCGGATATCTTAGCCCGCTTTTGCTCTTCATCGATCGAGTTCCTCAGCACCGCATAAGCGCAGTAAAGCAAAAATGCTATCGCCGCGCTGTTTTGTTTAGGGTCGTTGCTCCAAAAGGCGCCCCATGCAAATTTGGCCCACATCATGCCGGTTATCAATCCCAAAACATAAAAAAAAGTGCCGGTATTTACGCACTCCACGGCCACCAGGTCATATTGTTCCTTCCCGGTATTCAAATACATAATGCTGTAAACAACCGAAATGCCAAAAACCGTGAACATGGCCATCCACATGGGCACATGAAAATAAACGTTCCGGATGGTTTCGTGCAGGATGAATAAATGAGGTACATCGAATAAAAGACCGGCAATTAAGGTGTAAAGGATGATCAGTACCGCCAATACTTTCCACCAGGTTTGATAGATAAGTTTCATAACATTTTTCTGGTATAAAGGTAGTTGTTTTTAGCGGATTAATTGAATGGGAGAGTCAAGACGCAAGAGTCAGGAACCATGAGTGAGGTTGCCGAAGCCTGTCTTGAATCCTGGCTCTTGATTCTTCGCTCCTGAATCCTGGTTTTTCACTTTTGATCCGGCACATAATCCACCGGCAGCAAATCAGATAACCGTGACTTTGCCCACGTACCTTCCGTAAGTCCGCCGTTGCCGACGACAATTCCATTTTTGTCAAATATCGGGAAGCCATTGATCGGCGTAAATACGCTGATCTCATAGTTGGGCATGTCAAGCGGCCTGTAAATATCCTTGTAGTCCGTTTCATCCCGCTTTTTGGTATAAACGATGTACAAATAATCATCAAAGTGAAGGGTAAACAGCCCGTCGTTATTATAGTGACTGGCGATGTCCGACTCCGTTAAAGCGGGTTTAACCAGGCTTTCGTGTACCCATCGCGGCACGTTATTTTCCATGTCCACGTAATAATTAAAGGAGTCGCGCCTTTGCATCTGCTGCGCAACTTTAATCCCCCGTTTTATATCCTCTTCCTTTAGCCTTTCCGGGTTAGGATACCGCTTTAAAGTATAAACCTGAAAACCTTCCTTCGTTAAGGTTTGAGCGATAACAGAGCGAAAAAAATGCATTGACGACCCATAGTACACCTCCTCGCGCTTTTCATGCCATTTCTTTTTTTGCGATTCGCTGCCGGGTAATTCCTCAAACACCCTGTCGCCGTCACTGCTTACAATGTTATTGATATGATCGACGTTAAAATCCCTCACCAAAAACTTAACCCGGTAGCCGAGCGCGAGATTTTCAATCACCAAAAACTGGTCGGCATCGGCATGTAATATTTGTTTGGTTTGATTATACGTTAAATTAAGGATATGCGGGTTTTGCACTTCACAGTACTTGGCATTTTCGTCTATCCCGATGAAATTCTTTCTGAACTCGTCGTAATTTTTCTTCCAGTCGGCAGGCGATGAAATAACAACTTCACGAAGTTCGAGCGGTTTAGGGGTCATTTCAACGTCCACCTTGATCGGCTCCGGCCCAACCAACACCGTCTTATCATAATCTTTATATCCTAAAATACTAACTACCAGCGTATACTGCCCGGGCCTCACATTGGCAAGGGTAAATCCGCCGTTTTCCCTGCTCGCCGTTCCTACGGACGAGTTGCTCAAAAATACACTTGCGCCGGCAATAGGTTTTTTTGAATCGGCGCTGGTTACTACACCGGTAATAGTACCAAGCTGGGCAAGCGCAGCAAATGGAAATAACAGGCAAATAAGCACCAACCAGGGGAGTCGCATTGGATAAAATTACAATTTATTTTCTTTCTGCGAAAAAACGGATAAAAATTGAATAAACGGTGAAAATACAAATTGGAATTGTGTTAAATTACGTTAAAAAAAGTCATTGCGCGACACCCGAATAACAATCTCCTCCTCGAAATTTTCAGATAAAAATAGTTTTACGACGAATACAGAAAACCGGTTATTTAACTCAAAGAAATGATGATCTTATCCGATACCACCTGCGTGGGATACCTTTTTAGCGGCCGCTCAGCCGGGCCGTTCAGCACGCGGCCTTCGCCGTCAAACTTACTGCCATGCAGGCTGCAGGTATAGTTATTCCCCGCCGGCATAAGCTGGTTATCAGCATGGGTACAACGCAGCAGCAGGGCTGTGTAGGTGCCGTCCTTTTCTTTTTTCAGACCGATGTTATAGAACAGATTTTTTGGCTGGATGAGCTGAAAATCGGCATTCGCAAATAACGAAACAGGTACCGCGACCTGGTGGTTAACTACGTCCGTTTTGAAGACAGCCAACGTTGACGCGCAGGATGCCAGTGAACCTACAAGCATCCCCGACCCGATGGCAAGGCACATCGAGCACGATTGTTTTACAAATTTTCTTCTGTCCATCATCTTAAAATGAAAATGCCACACCAAAATCAATTAAATTATTATTCACCTGGTAAACCTGGGCCGCCGGGTTGGGGTTAAGGATCAGTGAGGGGTTTTGCTCACCGGTATGGATAAACCGTACATCGGCCTTAATGGCCACATTGCGTATAGGCAAGTAAGTAAAGCCGGTAACAATATGATTTTGGTTGAGCGTACCATCCATTATTCCGTTTGCCGGGATGGACACATTCTCGTTAAATCGCTCATCGCGCACAAATACGATAAACTGTTGTTCGCGCGGGCGGGCGGCGTTGTACAGCAGGTCGTACCCTATTTCGGCATAAGCGCCAAACTGGGCTTTCGGCGTATTGTTGGCATAGGCGCCATTGATCTTTGCAGCGTCGGGTATGGAAACATAAGTTGCCAGCGCCCTGATGGCGATGCCATTTTTTGTGTATTGGATATCGCCTTCGGCAAGGGCCACCGGCGTACCAAAAATGCCCGATGCCAGCCCGATGCTATCGGCCTTGTGCGTGCTTACGCCAACGGTACCGCCATAATAACCGGATACCTGTGCCTTAAAATCCCCCTGGTAAAATTGAAGCGAAGCCGTAACGGCAAGATTATTGGCGGTAGCGTTTTTACCCTCGGACTTCCCGCCTTCCAGCAGGTCGCCATGCTCAAAATTAGCTGAATTCAGGCCGTTCATCAACCCGGCGGAGTAATTAAGGGGCAAACCATTCAAATTACCAAATATGCCTACGCCTATCTCGCGCCAGGTGGAAGGGATGATAAAGGTTTCCACATAATTGCGTTCGTTCCCGTTAAAAGTATTGGGGAGGTGGTTTTCATTTAAAATACCTATGCGCGGAATAAACAAACCCGCCACCAGGTAATTATTGGCATTAAGATTAAATTTTAAATAAGCCTGCTCTATAGACACTTCGCCGCCGTCTTCGCCGCCGGTAACCTTGGCATCTTCAACCTCCAGTTCCGAAAAAACGGATATCTTTTCGTCGAACTTGTGGCCGGCGAACAGCACAAAACGCTGTAAATCCGCTTTTGCGATGCCCAGGTTGTTGTCGCGCTGGTAAAACGCATTGCCATACCCGCCTATAGTGGTAGCGCTTTTTGACAAATTATTGTTTAATGAATCTTCTGAAGTAACGGCCGCCGTTTGCCCGAACAAGGATGCTGCCGAAAATACGAGGGCTGCAGAAATGGTAAAAGTTTTAAGGTACATATCTAATCGTTAAAGTTTCGGCAAATCTATTTTTTATTTAGACTTAATCCAAATAAAGATAAAAATAAATTTGGTTGTAAGGGTTGTAAAGGTTGTAAAGGTTGTAAAGGTTGACGGCCAAAGATTATAACTTGCTACAACTCATTACAACTTGTTACAACTAATTACAACTAATTACAACTAATTACAACTCATTACAACTCATTACAACTGACCACAACTAAAGATCAGTCACGCCACAAATAGGGGAATAAAAGGAGGGCCGTAGCAACCACTATCGCATTAATGGCCAGCAGTACGCCCATGCTGCCATAGCTGGCATTGCGGGCGAGGCCGTCCATCGCGTTTTTGCTCAGGCGGATAAGGATCAGTATTACGGGGATCACTACCGGAAAGCTCAGGATAGCCATCAGGGTGCCGTTGTTGCCGGCCTTGGAGGCAATAGCCGATATCATGGTGAAGACCGTGGAAAAGCTGATGCTGCCTAATATGACGGCAAGAAAGTAAAAAAGAGGATCGCCCAGGGTATTCGTAAAAAATACGAGGTAGACAATTAATGCGAGTATACTTAACAGCGACATCAAAAGACTATTGTAAATCGTTTTTGACAGGATGATGGCTTGCGGGCTGGCAATAGAATAATAATACAATAAACGCCCCTTGCTTTCCTGCAGAAAGCTTTTTGCGATGGCGTTTACCGCAGCGAACAGCGTGATGATCCAGAACAATACGTTCCAGACAATCGGATAGCTTTTTGTGCCGCTGAACCCACCGTTTAAGTTGAACGAAATGTAGCAGATAAAGACGGTAGATACTACGTACAGCAACACGCCGTTAAAAGCATATTTGGACCGCCATTCAAGCAGGATCTCTTTTTTTAACAGGAACCAGGTTTGGTTGACGAGTTGCATAGAGCAAAGATATTGAATTTGTTGATTGGGTTGTTGAAATACCGTAGGGGCGCCCCTTGTGGGTGCCCTCGCCAAAAAACATCCGTCACACGATCATCGATATTTCATCATGCCATCGTAGGGGCACCCCTCGTGGGTACCCCTACTCCCAGTAGGGTGCCCTGCTCCCAGTCCGAAGTGAATGTTATTTGGATGCTATTTGAGTCGTGTAATTTTTAAACAATGCTAAATCCAAGACAACTATATAAATTAGCAAAAATTAAATCTGTACCGATGCCCGTTGCCTATTTCAAAACGCCTATTGGTTTTGTGAGCATAACCGAAGAAGACGGGTTTATCACTTCAGTATACATGCTCGACGGCGAATTTGAAGTGCAGGAGCCCGACAGTCCGTTGTTAAAAAAGGCCATACAACAGTTGGACGAGTATTTTAAGGGTGAAAGAAAAATATTTGATCTGCCGTTGAAACAGGCCGGTTCTGATTTTCAGCAGCAGGTATGGGACCAATTATCCAAAATTGACTATGGCAAAACCATCAGCTACCTTGAACAGTCGAAGTTGATGAATAATCCCCTGGGTATCCGGGCCATCGCATCGGCAAACGGCAAAAATCATTTGATCATTGTGGTGCCCTGCCACCGGGTGATCGGGTCTGACGGGAGCTTAACGGGCTTTGGAGCGGGCATCTGGCGCAAACAATGGCTGCTGGAGCATGAGGCAAAGGTATTGGGCGTGGGACAAATGAAGCTGGATTTTTAAATAAGTCAGAAAGAAGCCTGGGGGTCAGCTTCCCAGCAACTCAAAAATTTCATCCGTTTTTAAGATGCGGTCGGCGGCGCCGGCTTTAATAGCAGCCAGCGGCATTTCAGGCAATTCGGCTTCGGCAGGGTCCTGCACGATGGTCAGTGAGCCGCTTTGCTTTAGCTTCAGGAGCCCCTGCGCCCCATCCGGGTTAGCGCCTGAAAACAAAACAGCAGTGCATCTATCCGGGTAGCTGTCAGCAGCACTTTCAAACGTTACATCGATAGATGGCTTTGAAAACCACATCGCCTCTGACACGTCTAAACCAAAAAGCCCGTTTTTTTCTATTAAGGTGTGGTAGTTTGGCGGGGCGATATAAATTGCATTTCTTTCTATCTTGTCCTTATCGCTTATTTCCTTTAGCGGTAAGCTGCTGTTTTGGGCAAACATCGGCTCGATCTCACTCATATGATTTCTCATCCGGTGCATCACAATCAATACCGTTTTATCGAGCCCGGGCCGCAAGATGCTGACAAGACGAAAAAGTATTTTAAAAGACCCGGCTGAACCGCCGAGCAACAGTAATTCGGAGCTTCTCCAACGATCGGTCAACTGCTTATCAGGATTCAATTTTTTGATAGATATTTTCTTTGGCGTTTACTGATCTGAATTTCTTTTTAAATTTATCCGAGCGGATCGTCTCCTTGCTTCCAAGGCATAAAAACCCATGCGGGCTAAGGCTGCGATAAAATAAATCAAGTATCCGCTCCTGCAGGGAGGTTTCAAAATAAATAAAAACATTCCTGCAGCTGATCAGCTGAAATTCGTTGAAAACAGTGTCGGAAATTAAGTTGTGTATAGAAAAAAGCGTATTTACTTTTAACTCACTATGAATTGCTGCGGCATCGTACATCGTGGTAAAATAGTCGCTTAGTGTGCCACCCATCGCGCACAACTGGTAATTTTCGGCATAAGTTTTTACATTCCTGAGTGTATAGATACCTTTGCGGGCATCTGCCAAAACAGCTGTATTTACATCAGTGCCGTAAATAAATGACTTGTTGGTCAAGCCAAATTTGTCCATCAATATCGCAAAGGAATAGGCTTCCTCTCCGGATGAACAACCGGCCGACCATATTTTAATATGCTGATACGTAGTTAAGTACGGCACTACTTCATTGCTTAGCGCCCGGTAAAACGACGGGTCGCGAAACATCTCGGTAACATTTACGGTTACCTCTTCCAAAAAGTCCTGGAAAAACCCCGGGCTGTTTACCAGGGCATGTTTAAGATCATAGAAACTGAGTTTTTTAACCATCATCACCCGGCTGATCCTTCTTTTTAAGGACGCTTTCGAATATTCGGAAAAATCAAATCCATGTATTTTTTTTACGATATCGGTTATCTCGGTAATTTGTTCGGCAGTTACATTTTGTACAGGTGTGCTCATAATCAGTGTGACAGCCACATCTGCATTAAGGAGACGAGCCTGTCGATATCAACCGGTTTTGTAATATAATCATTTGCACCGGCGGCTATGCATTTTTCCTTGTCATCTTTCATCGCCTTGGCGGTCAGGGCAATTACAGGCAGCTTTGCAAATTTAGTTTGATGCCGGATATTCCGTATCGCTTCGTATCCGTCCATCACCGGCATCATAATATCCATCAACACCAGGTCAATATCAGCAACTGTTTCCAGTTTATCAAGCGCTTCCTGCCCGTTTTCGGCAATTTCCACGTTGAGATCGTAACTTTCAAGTGCGCTGGTAAGCGCAAAAACGTTACGCATATCATCGTCTACCACTAATATCTTTTTCCCTTTTAAAAACTCCCTGCCGCCTAATACCGGCTTTGCGGCGCTTAAGCCGGGAGCAAGCTTTGATTGAACAGCTGACTTGCCAATCTTGTTTAAAAACAGGTTAACCTCATCGATTAGCCGGTCCGTCGATTTGTTTGCCTTCATTACCATGGCGTTTGCATATTTCATCAGGCGGTTAATTGACGATTTATCCAACTCCATGGCTGTGTTGATAACAACCGGCAGCGTTTTAAATTTTTCGATGGCTTTTATTTTGTCCAGCAGGTCGAGGCCTGAAATATCCGGCAGGTTAAGATCGAGGATGACACACTGATATTCATTTTCGTTCAGCATTCGCAGCCCTGATTCTCCGTCAAAAGCCTGGTCGACCGTTATGCCGCGGCTATGCATTAATTCAAACAGGGCCAGGTTTTGCGCCTTATTGTCCTCAATCAACAATACTTGTTTAAACCTTGCGCCGCTTTGGTTCATCACGTCGGTAAACAACCTGTCGAGCACCGATTTCTCTATCGGTTTTTTAATAAAGTTTATGGCTCCCTCGCGGCTTACACGGTTTGCAGCTACATCGCCGGCCGACATCAGGTGAACAGGGATGTGAAAGGTTGAGCTGTCCTGTTTCAACTCTTTTAATATTTGCCAGCCATCTTTACCAGGCAGCATAATATCAAGTATTACCGCATCCGGCTGAAGCGCCCTGATCGTCTCAACGGCATCATTTCCTTCCTGCAGCAAAGTAACTTTATAGCCATAGTCCCTGGCGTAATCTTTCAGTATGTCGGCAAAGTTTTTATCGTCTTCAACAATCACCACTTCGGGCTCACGGCCATCCTCCCGATTTGACTCATCTGCCGGTACTAACGTCGTCGTGTCAGCAATAAAGGTTTCTAATTCGGGCAAATCCTCCTGGCGCGCGGCAGCTGACTTTGGCCTTGCCGGGATTGTTAAGATAAATTCGCTGCCTGCGTCCGGCTCACTGCGAACGGTTATTTTTCCGCCGAGCAAGTTAACCAGTTCACGGCTGATGGATAGCCCCAACCCGGTGCCGCCGAACTTGCGGCTTGTTGAACCGTCCGCCTGCTGAAAAGCCTCGAAAATGATCTTCTGTTTTTCAAGGGGAATACCGATTCCCGTATCTTTTATGCTAAAACTAACGGTTTCAGGCTCAGCGCCCGACATTACACTGATGGAAACCTGTCCTCTTTCAGGCGTGAATTTGAAGGCGTTGGATAACAAATTCTTCAAAACCTGTTCTACTTTTACCTTATCGGCAACTATCGTTGGCGACAACCCCTTACCGGCATTGACGCTATATTTAATCTTTTTGTTTTTGGCGACTTCCGCAAACAAACTTTCCATATCATGTAAGATGTCGGCAATTTTTACCGTCTCGTTTTCCACCAGCATTTTACCCGATTCGATCTTTGCAAGATCAAGGATATCATTAATGAGCGTTAAAAGATCATTGCCGGCATTAAAGATTACACTTGCGTATTTGAGCTGGTCTTCCGACAGGTTGTTGGATTTATTGTCCTGTAGAATACGCGCCAGCACCAGTATACTGTTCAGGGGAGTTCTAAGCTCGTGGCTCATATTTGCCATGAATTCCGATTTATATTTACCGGTGGTTTCCAGCTCCTGAACTTTAAGCCCGATAGCATTGCGTGCCTCCTCAATGGCCTGGTTCTTCTCTTCCAGCAGGCTGGCTTTTTCCTCCAGCTCAGCATTAGTACTGCGCAACTCCTCCTGCTGAACGGTCAGCTCCTCTTCCGATGCCTGCAGCATTTCGGTTTTGGTCAGCAATTCCTCGTTGGTAATGCGCATTTCTTCCTGCTGCGACTCCAATTCTTCAGCCTGCTGCTGAACCTGCGAAAACAATTCGTGCATCATGGAACGGGCCTGGGCGGTGTTTATCGCAATGCCGATGATATCGGCTACGTTCAATAAATATTCTTTGCTGGCACCATCCAACGCATCGCGATAAGCAATTTCAAATACACCTTTGAGCTTTTTGTCGAAAAAGAAAGGAACGACAAAGCTTTCGACAAGGCTTTCCAGCACGATGGAAGACCCCAGCTCAAGCTTATCGTTTAGCCTGCCCCTGATCACGGTAGCTTTTTCATCTTTTGCGGCTTGCCCTATCCAGCCCTCGGATAGCTTGATTGTTTTTTTGATGGCCGCGGGATCATTTACCGCGTACGAAAAACAATGAGTCAATAGCTGATCGTCTTCATTGAACAAATAAAAAGTGCCTGTGATCGCGCCGGTATAGCTGCAAAGCTCGGTGAGGACGTTTTCGGCAAGTTCCTTTTCGCTTTGCTGCCCCTGCATTCTCTCGTTCAGCAGGCCGGTGCCGGTCAGCAGCCAATTTTTGGCGCGGTTTTCACCAAGCACTTTTTCAAGTTCCGTGTTGGTTATTTTGATTTGGTTCTCAGTTCGTTTTTGCTGCTCAAAGGTTTCCTGGATATAAAAAAACAAAACGATAATAATGAGCAGGAAAACAACCGAACCGATCATGATGATATCCAGTGCACTGGAGGCGGCTTGTTCAGAACTTGCTTTTCGTGTCGCCAGCAGTTTATTATCTGTGTCTTTTATCTCATTCACCAGTGCCCTTATCTGGTCCATGCCATGTTTGCCGTTGATCAGCATATTATGTTGAACCATAAAATCAAGCCCCTTTGCCGGCCGTGTATCGATGTTCAGTTTTAAAATAGCCAGTTGCTCATTAACCAGGACAGTTAACGACTCAACCCGCTTAACCTGCCCGGGGTTATCGGAGATCAGGTCGCTTAATTGCACAATATCAGCTTTTATTATCGGAAGGGCCGATTTATAAGGATCGAGAAAGTCGGGATTGTTCGTTGCTACATAACCGCGCATACCTGTTTCGGCATCCACCATCTGTTGCATCAAGTCGGTTGAGGTTTTAATTACGTGTTGGGTATGATCAACCAAAGCTGAATCGCCTTCCAGCCGGTTGATGCTATTGTAGGATAATATGCCCACAAGTAAGATAAGTAATACCGAAACTGCGAAACCGGCAAATACCTGTTGCCGAAAGGTAAAGTTTAACATATTGTGCTTTAAATAGGAGAATCAGGAACACAAATATGTTAAAATTTTTAGTTTTAATATATTTTTGTGAGTAACAAGTAAGAAAAATAAGCTGAAATAAGCTCCTTAAAGGTACGGCGGATCCCTTATCCCTATTTGTTTCAGGCTACCGCGCTAACCATTGTTTTTTTCTTTGAAAGCACGCCGATCACGGCGAGCGCCGCACCGCCAAAAAGCAGGTACCATCCCCATTTAAATTTTAGTTTGGAGGTGAGATATTTGGCGACAAAATGAAGCGGAATAAATGTGAAAGAGGTTTTTACCTTTAAAATCGCCAGTATATAAAACAAGATTACCAGGCCCAGGGAGAGCCAAGCCGTTAATCTGACAATTTTTTGCTGACTCATTACTGTACCTAAAATGCCGACCACCGCTACCAGCAGCATGACGATGCCGTACGGTTTATTACCGTCGTAAACATCCCAGGCGCCGACGATAGGCTTTATGACAGGGCAATAAGTACCTGCTATCAGGATAACGAAACCGACAAAGGAGATCAGATGATTAAGGCGCATATCAGTTTTTCGCTAATTCCATTTTTTCGGCAAAGTGGGCGCAATAATCTCGCAGGTCCTCCACGATGTTTGTTTCGCCGGTTGCGCGTAAAAAGCTGTCGCCCATGGTTTGCAGGGTTTCGAAGAAAAAGCGTTTCATCTCGTCTACAGGCATATCTTTTGTCCAAAGATCAAGGCGAAGGGTATTTTTATAGTTCGAGTCCCACACGGCAAGCATCAGCGATTTTACCGGCAGGGCCTCTTTATTTTGAGCGTCTGTCGACTCCCACATAATGCTCTCGGGTACGTTATTATCATCCAGTTCAATGGTTAGCTTAACCTCGGCTTTCTTCATTTCAGTTATTTAACAAGTAAAAATATTATAGCCGTCAAAGTTATAAAGCTTAGCTCTACAATCCATAATTTTTTCAATTCGTGAAAGAAATTGCGCAGGATCATGTCCAGAAATGACACTACAACAGCAAACAGCAAAAATATCCACCCGATGGCCGTGCCCATATCGATCAGTTTGGCGCCCGTGATTTTTATGCCGTATATCCAGCTGTAGCCGGCGGCGAATAAAAAAAATGCACTTGCAAAATTGAGCGGGGTGATCCGGAGTTTCATGGTTTTAGTGTTTCTTTCGTGATGACGGCCTGGGCACCTTACGGTTTACGGGTCTGGCGTGCGGGTTTTTCTTCGCCTTTGCCGCATCGAATTTCTTATGCTGATTTGGGGTCTTCTTTTCGTGAAAAGCCCCTTTAAATTCAGGATTTTCGCGCCGCTTTTGCATGTCAATCTCTTTTGCCTGTTCCTGCCTTTCTTCGTACGGAGTTGACTCTACAAACACATCGGCAGGAATAGCCTTCACAGCGATCGTTTGCCTGATCAGCTTTTCAATTTTGTGTATATAATAGGCTTCGGCCGGGTTGCAAAACGTTATCGCCTCGCCCAGGTTATGGGCCCGCCCCGTGCGGCCGATCCGGTGGACATAGTCTTCTATCACCACCGGAACATCAAAATTGATCACGTGGCTTACGTCGCTCACATCTATTCCGCGGGCGGCTACATCAGTGGCCACCAGTATCTTTACCTCATCATGTTTAAACGCATTGATAGAATTGATGCGGGTGTTTTGCCCCTTATTGGCGTGCAGCACCTTCACTTCCTTTTCGCCGTACTTACGCAGCAAAAACTTGTAAACATCTTCGGCCGATGCTCGGGTTTTACAAAAAACGATGAGCTTGCTGATCTCATTTTCCGCGTTCAGCAGGTTTTTCAGCAGGTTGATCTTTGTTTTAACGTTAGGTACCTGGAACAGGTATTGCTGCACCGTTTGCGCCGGCGTGGCCTGCGGGGTGATTTCGACCACCGTTGGAAATTTAAGGAAATTACCGGCCAGCTGCTGCACCTTATCAGACATGGTGGCCGAGAACAGCAAGTTTTGTTTTTTTACCGGCACAACCTCCAAAATACGGTTGATCTGTGGCATAAAACCCATATCCATCATTTTGTCGGCCTCGTCAAGCACGAGGGTTTGCAGCATTTTGGTTACGAGATGGCCGGCGAGGTAAATATCCAAAAAGCGACCAGGTGTGGCCACGATAATATCAACCCCTTTTTTTACCTGTTCAATTTGTGTTTTGGGGCCCAGGCCGCCATATAAAACAACCACCCTTAAGTCTGTATTTACAGCAAATGCCTTTATATTTTCCTCTATTTGCATGGCAAGTTCACGCGTGGGGGCTACAATCAGCGCGCGTGGATGGTCGCCCTGGGCGTATTTGAGTTTCATCAGGATGGGCAGCACATACGCCGCAGTTTTACCCGTCCCGGTTTGGGCGATGCCTAAAACATCCTGCCCGTTAAGTATGGGGGGAATTGCCTTTTGTTGTATCGGGGTAGGGATTGTATATCCCGCATCGGCAACAGCAGTTAATATCTGCTTATTAAACTTAAAATCCTCAAAAGCTGCTGCCATCCGGCAAAGATAGGATTTACGCGGCGAATCGTGATACCCCGTTTACAGCGGCCTGCATAATCACGGCATATAGGTTTATAAAAATCTTTTCAGAGGTGAAGGCCTGTGAACGTCAGGCCATTCGCCAGTTGATACTCCAATGGATAATTATTATTCCCAAACATATCACACATATAAATGCCAGGACAACTAATATCCAATAAAGTAACGTTTTCATGGTTGAATCGGTGTAGGGGAATGAATCAGGTTCACGTGAAGGCTTACGTTTTGCGACTGTTCTCATTTTTAATAATTTATCGACAGTACACTAGCATATATAGTACCAATTGAGCCGTTTGAAGTCAAATATTTCTTAATACTCAAATTATTTTATTAAAACTACACGATCAGGGTGCGCTAATTGTAGGCAAAATCATTCACAATTCCTTTTAAGTGGCCAGAACAGATAATAAATTTACCAACGACGCCTGTGTCGGGGCGGCCCATTTCGTTCCATAAAAGCGTCGGGTGATGCTTCATCTATCGACTTCTATTACCAAATTTTCTTTGTTGCCTGAAATTATCTCATTTTTGAGAGCGGATTAAGGCTAACACCCGTCAACATGATGAGACATTTTTTAAGCTGTGACTGGGGAACCTCATCGCTTCGGTTGAGACTGGCGGAGGTGCGTGACGGCCGGATCATCGCTGAAGTTCGCTCTGCCGAAGGCGTCGCCCCGGTTTACGAAAAATGGCGGCGAAGCGGTTTGGGAGACGATCAAAAAGCGGGGTTTTATCTGGACGTGATCAGGCAAAAGTCGATGGAACTGGAAAAGCACACCGCCCAACCGCTAAAGGGCCTTACACTCGTTTTATCCGGCATGGCATCTTCATCGATCGGGTTTATCGATCTTCCTTACGCTTCAATGCCTTTCAGGCTGGACGGCGCCGGAATGATCACCGCCCTTATCGCTGCAGGTAACGGTTTTGAACATGACGCCCTTATTATTTCAGGGGTCAAAACAGATGATGATGTAATGCGTGGGGAAGAAACCCAGCTGATCGGTTGTGTTGCACAGGGCCGGCAGGTAAAAGATGAACTGTTCATCTTTCCGGGAACACATTCAAAACACATTATGGTAAAAGATAACTATGCTGTAGGCCTTAAAACCTTTATGACGGGAGAAGTATTCAGCATTTTGGCACAGCATAGTATACTAAAAAACACTATTCAATCTGCTGATTTCGATGCTGATGCTTTTAAACGAGGGGTTTGTGACTCGGCTTCCGGAGATTTATTGCATTTGATATTCAGGGCGCGGACGAACGGCCTGTTTGACCGGTGCACGGAGGCTGAAAACTATCACTACCTGAGCGGATTGCTGATCGGCTCGGAGTTGAGCGGCCTGGCGTCCGCCAACGTGGATAAAATTAACCTGGTATGCGGCAATGAACTCAGACAACCATATCAAATTGCGCTGGACATGCTGAGTGGAGGCCAAAAATTGGAGGTATTTTCGGCTGACCAGGCTGATGACGCGACAATAAAAGGCCAGCTTGCTATCCTGAAACATTTAAAAATAGTGTCATGATTCATAACTTTTCCTTTGACCTGTTTAATCAAATGCCCATTGTGGGTATTATGCGCAATATCCCGGACGAACATATCTGCACCATTGCAGAAGTTTATCATCGGTCGGGCCTTACCTGCCTGGAGATCACCATGAATTCCTCAAATGCGGAAAAGCACATTTCATCATTGGTTGAAACCTACCGGGGCCGCTTAAATATCGGCGCAGGTACCGTTTGCAGCATGGCCGACCTGGAAAAAGCCCTCGCCGCAGGAGCACAATTTATTGTTACACCCATCCTGAACGAAGAAGTTATAAAAACCTGCGTCGACAAAAAGATACCCATATTCCCGGGAGCGTATACGCCGTCTGAAATATATAAGGCATGGACGATGGGCGCCACTATGGTAAAACTATTTCCGGCAGGCGACCTTAGGCCGGCAAATATTAAAGAAATACTGGCTCCGTTGAACTTTGTGAGCCTGATGCCTACCGGCGGAATAACCCTGGAAAACTTTACGGAATATTTTGAACAGGGCGCAAAGGCAGTTGGCCTGGGCGGTAGTTTATTCCCAAAAGATGTGATTGCCTGGCAGGATTGGAACACATTAGGCGAAGTTTGTGCTGCTTTTGTAAAAAAATATAATGATTTTATAAGCGGCGCAAAGGCCTGATACCGGCAACCGGCGTTAGAGATTAAAATCTTCGAAATTGGCTTTTTTTAGAATATGCCTTACCCGATTGGCATCCGTTTGTTCAAATGCATATTCGCCGCCATAGTTCTCTCCCATAAGGATATGGTCGTTCTTAAATATCATACGGCTTTGTTTGCGCGACCGTGCCGATGAATGTACCTCGCGCACCCCGGTGAAACGTACCAGGTCCTCAACATTATGCTCGTTAATGCCGCTGCCGGGCATGATGGTTATCCTCCCTGCCGCCGTTTCCACCAGCTCCGCAATAATGCGCGAGCCTTCAATAGCGGTGCTTTTGCCACCCGAAGTCAAAATGCGCTCGCAGCCCAGTTCAATAACATCTTCCAGCGCCCGGTTCAGGTCGGCACACATATCAAATGCCCTGTGAAAGGTAACGCCAACGCCCATCCGCGTGGCCATTTGAACCAATTTTGAGCAGCGTTCCTTGTCTACGGTGCCATCGGCGTTCAGCAGTCCGATTACAATACCATCGCACCCGGCTTCGATGCAATGTTTTACATCGGCCGTCATAATTTCATACTCCACACCGGTATACAAAAAGTCTCCGGCGCGCGGCCGGATCAGTACATAAAGCTTAATTTGCAGCAATTTTCGGGCGACCAGGATATCTCCGTGGGAGGGCGTAGTTCCGCCTTCGTATAAATTTTCACAAAGCTCAACCCTTGCGGCGCCCCCTTGCTGGGCAGCTAAAGCTGACTCAACAGAATTGGCACAAACTTCGAGCAGGACAGGCAAATTCATTGGCGGCGTAAATTACTTTATTTAAGGCATAAAATAAAGGCGAAGGGGTTGCCCGGTAATTTGTACGGAAAAAATTTCAAAATGGTTACATCCTTGAATCGGCGGCAGGGCCCGGTTTTATTTTTGCTATTTATATAGCCGCCGCTAATAGAAGCTTTTCCCGGGAATGATCAGATCGTGTTTTTCGGCATTGCAAACGGCAAAAGTAAAACCCTGCTGAATGGCGTAAGCACCATATTCGCCTTTTTTATTGATGGCTAAAAAGCCCACCTGTATGTCTTTGGCGGTTTGGGGTTTCTTTTTAATAATGCGGTTTACTGCTTCCTTACAAGCCTCCTCCGGCGGGTAGCCGCGGCGCATCATTTCAACCACCAAAAAGCTGCCTACATTTCGGATCACCTCTTCGCCCACGCCCGTTGAGGTTGCGCCGCCAACTTCATTATCCACATAAAGCCCCGCCCCGATGATCGGGCTGTCGCCAACCCTGCCGTGCATTTTGAAGGCCATGCCGCTGGTGGTGCACGCGCCGGATAAATTTCCTTTGGCATCAATAGCCAGCATGCCTATAGTATCGTGATTATACTTGCTGCCCGGTTTGTGCTGCTTGTTTTCGATATTGACCACCGGTGAGTATTTGGCGGTTTTCAGCCATTCATGCCAGGCTTTTTTTGACTCGGGGGTAAGTAATTGTTCTTTCTTAAAACCCTGCTCAACCGCAAATTGCGTGGCCCCCTCTCCTACCAACATCACATGCGGGGTTTTTTCCATCACCAGCCGCGCCACCGATATGGGGTGAGCGATGTGCTCAATCGCGGCTACCGAGCCGCAATTGCCAAACTCGTCCATAATGCAGGCGTCCAGCGTAACGTGACCATCCCTGTCGGGGTAGCCGGCGCGGCCCACAGTATGGTTGTTCAAATCGGCCTCGGGTATCTTTACGCCGGCTTCCACCGCATCCAATGCCCGCCCGCCTTTGCTCAGCGTCTTCCAGGCCTCGATATTTGCGGCTACTCCAAAGTCCCAGGTAGAAATGACTATGGGAAGAGTTGCCGGTGCACTGATTATGCCTGCCCGGGCAATTGCCGAGGACGAAATTGCGGCAATTGAAGCCCCTGCCGCTGAAATTTTTATGAACTTACGCCGGTTATACATCGCCGCTAATATAGATATTAGGAATATAAATAAAACCCCTTGTATCTTTATTTATACACACCGGAAACACTGATTAATTCCAAAAGATAAAGGCGCTACTCGAACTCCTGTTTGCAATTGTTACAGCGCCAGTTTTTTTGGACATGAAACGGATTCACCAGGTTTATAAAAGAATCGAGTACCTCGGACCACTGTTCCTCTTTTTTTTCAACAGTAATATTGCTCACATTGGTTGATCCGCAGTAAGGGCAAACCACATAAGTATTATTTTCATTGTCAACTTCGTGATGGTCCTTTTCGTGCAGGTCGCCCTCGCTGGCCAGGATTTCGCGGCACCGCTGCAGGTCGCGTTCAAAAACCTTAAGCTTCACTCCGCCGGTTGTGCTGGTATAGATGGGGTTTGACCCTATGGTATTTTCGTCGGCTATAAAACAGGGAATGCCGTTTGCTTCCAGTCTTGTACGCACGATGTGTGCCAGCATGGGATCGTAGTATGACTCAAAGGTCACTATTTTATCATCGGTAGTCATGATAGCAAAAATAACGCAATTTACGTCAGTTTGTTGAATTTTACGTAATTTGGGTGCTATGAACCGCATAGACAGGGTTTCCGCTATTTTAATCCAATTGCAATCGCGCCGGGTGGTCAAAGCCGGCGATATTGCCGAACGCTTCGGCATCAGCCTGCGCACCGTATACCGCGATGTAAAAACCCTCGAAGAAGCGGGCATCCCCATCATTGGCGAAGCCGGTGTGGGTTATTCCATTATGGACGGTTACCGGCTGCCCCCGGTGATGTTTACCCGCGAAGAAGCAACCGCATTTTTAACTGCCGAAAAGATAGTGGAGAAAATGGCGGATAACTCCGTTACCGAACATCACCGTTCGGCGATGTACAAGATCAGGTCGATATTAAAGACATCCGAAAAGGCCTTGCTGGAAGATATTGACCAAAGTATTGCGGTATTAAAAAACACGCACCAGCTCCAGGTGGACCACAAGGATCATATCCAGACCTTGTTGAGCAGCATTGCCCAAAAAAAAGTGATCACTATTGATTATTTTGCCAAACACAGCCAGGAACATACTAAAAGAGATATTGAGCCGATCGGTATTTTTTATAAAGACAGTTTTTGGCATTTGATCGGTTTTTGTCGGATGAGGGGCGATTACCGCGATTTCCGGGTGGACAGGATCAACCAGGTAAAGGTAACCGAAAAGGTTTTTAACAGTAAACACCCCACGCTAAAGGACTATATCAACCAAACTGCAAAAGAACATGCGTTAGACCTGGTGGTCATCCGTGTGGATAAATCGATATACCCGCACCTTGATTACCAAAAATATTACAGTGGCTTTGTATCCGAAAAAAAGATCGGCGACCAGATCGAGATGACCTTCCTGACCATGTCGCTGTGCGGCTTTGCCCGCTGGTTTATGATGTTTGGCGACGATGCCGAGATCATCAGTCCTGACAGCCTGAAGGAAAAGGTTGGCCAGATTGCGACCGTGATCGCCCAAAAAAATTTACAGCTCAGCAATTCCTACTGACATACAGCTGTCATTAGCCTGGTGTTGATTTGAATAAAATTAAACGTCATGGCAATCAACGTCATCTTTTGGGTATTGATCATCGCGTTCGTGATACCCGGATTCATTTTTGGCTTTAAAAAGCTTTTGGGACACAGGGACTCGATTGCGGCCTTCAAAAAATTTGGCTACCCCTTGTGGTTTATGCACGCGCTTGGTTTTGTGGAAATTGCAGGCAGCACCCTGATGCTGTTTAACGCAACAAGGGTTTATGGCATAGCCATTTTCCCTTTCATCCTGGCAGGCGCTACCTATACTCATCTTAAAGTAAAGGATAGGACAAAAGTGGTTATGAAACCCATCCTTGTCGGGCTGCACTTACTGATCATCTTTTTGTTTACGTTTTTAATACCGGGCATATGCATTACTGGATTGTAGTTGTTTCGAAGGATCACATAGCCCGTGGTATGGCAGGCGGTTTTATGCAGGCAAATCACGGCAAGGCAGGTCCGCTAAAACGGATGAACGCAGGCGATGGAGTGATCTGCTATTCGCCTAAACAAACCTACAGCGGCAACGAAACGCTGCAGGCTTTCACAGCTATCGGCAAAGTTGCCGGCGACCATGTGTACCAGCACAAAATGTCCGATGATTTTATTCCTTACCGCCGTAACGTTGATTGGCTCGAATGCCGGGAAACACCGATTGCGCCGCTGATAGCGGAGCTGGATTTTATAAAAAATAAATCCTCATGGGGCTACCGGTTTCGCTTTGGATTCTTCGAAATCCCGGAAGCAGATTTTAAACTTATTTATAAAAAAATGGTTGATTGAATAGTCATTGGTCATTCAATGTCGTTTACTTAAGGAATTAGTATTTGCGCTTGGCACCGCGTTCGCCTCACCCCAAACCCCTCTCCAATGGAGAGGGGCTTAAAAAAGGCAGTTTTCCGCTGTGCATCGAAGTCCTTCTCCTTTGGAGAAGGATGGGTGAGGGCTTCGCCGTTTAGGATGAGGCGAAAATGCTCAGGAGAACCCGTAAGTAA
>Ga0134127_10000092_pt1 | contig 122058 bp, 89 predicted proteins | sample KB31753_FD_96459 | JGI IMG/M metagenome (GOLD analysis project Ga0134127, IMG submission 96459) | Terrestrial soil microbial communities with excess Nitrogen fertilizer from Kellogg Biological Station, Michigan, USA - KB3-175-3 | ecosystem: Environmental > Terrestrial > Soil > Unclassified ...
ACCTGGCCGGTGAGGTTCGCGGCCATGAAGTTGACGTTATCCGTAAGGTCCTTCCACGTGCCCGAGACGCCGCGCACTTCGGCCTGACCGCCCAGCTTGCCTTCGGTGCCGACCTCGCGGGCCACGCGCGTGACCTCGGAAGAGAAGGCGTTCAACTGGTCCACCATCTTGTTGATGGTGTTCTTGAGTTCGAGAATCTCACCCTTCACATCCACCGTGATCTTCTTGGTGAGGTCGCCCGTCGCCACGGCCGTCGTGACTTCGGCGATGTTGCGGACCTGGCTGGTGAGGTTGGCCGCCATGAAGTTGACGTTGTCCGTGAGGTCCTTCCAAGTGCCACCGACGCCGGGCACCTGTGCCTGGCCGCCAAGTTTGCCTTCGGTGCCGACTTCGCGAGCGACGCGGGTCACTTCCGATGCGAAGGCATTGAGCTGGTCCACCATGATGTTGATCGTGTTCTTCAGCTCCAGGATTTCGCCTTTTACGTCCACGGTGATTTTCTTCGTCAGGTCGCCGCGCGCAACAGCAGTGGTGACCTCGGCGATATTGCGGACCTGGCCGGTGAGGTTGGCGGCCATGAAATTGACGTTGTCGGTGAGGTCCTTCCAGGTTCCCGACACGCCGCTGACTTCGGCCTGGCCACCCAGTTTGCCTTCCGTGCCGACTTCGCGGGCCACGCGCGTCACTTCGGAGGAGAAGGCATTGAGCTGGTCCACCATGATGTTGATGGTGTTCTTCAACTCCAGGATTTCGCCTTTTACGTCCACGGTGATCTTCTTGGTGAGGTCACCCCGGGCCACGGCCGTAGTGACTTCGGCGATGTTGCGGACCTGGCCGGTGAGGTTCGCGGCCATGAAGTTGACGTTATCCGTAAGGTCCTTCCACGTGCCCGAGACGCCGCGCACTTCAGCCTGGCCGCCCAGTTTGCCTTCCGTGCCCACCTCGCGAGCCACGCGGGTCACTTCGGAAGCAAACCCGTTCAATTGATCGACCATGGTGTTGATCGTGGCCTTGAGTTCGAGGATTTCGCCCTTCACATCCACGGTGATCTTCTTGGTGAGGTCGCCGTTGGCGACGGCGGTGGTCACCTCGGCGATGTTGCGGACCTGGCTCGTGAGGTTGGCCGCCATGAAGTTGACGTTGTCGGTAAGGTCCTTCCAGGTGCCGCCGACGCCGGGCACTTGAGCCTGGCCGCCCAGGATGCCTTCGGTGCCGACTTCGCGGGCCACGCGGGTGACCTCGGAGGAGAACGCGTTGAGCTGATCCACCATGATGTTGATGGTGTTCTTCAACTCAAGGATTTCGCCCTTCACGTCCACGGTAATCTTCTTGGTAAGGTCGCCGCGGGCAATGGCCGTGGCGACTTCCGCGATGTTGCGGACCTGGCCGGTGAGGTTGCTGGCCATGAGGTTGACGTTGTCGGTGAGGTCCTTCCAAGTGCCGGAGACGCCACGGACTTCGGCCTGGCCGCCCAACTTGCCTTCCGTGCCGACTTCGCGGGCCACGCGGGTCACTTCGGAGGAGAACCCGTTCAACTGGTCCACCATTGTGTTAATGGTGTTCTTGAGTTCGAGAATCTCCCCTTTCACGTCCACGGTAATTTTCTTGGTCAGGTCGCCATTGGCCACGGCCGTGGTCACGGTGGCAATGTTGCGGACCTGGGACGTGAGGTTATTGGCCATGATGTTCACGTTGTCCGTGAGGTCCTTCCAGGTGCCGGCAACGCCGGGCACAAAGGCCTGGCCGCCCAGGCGCCCTTCCGTGCCGACTTCGCGCGCCACACGGGTCACTTCAGCGGCGAAGGCGCGGAGCTGGTCCACCATGGTGTTGATGGCTTCCTTGAGCTGAAGCACCTCGCCACGCACGTCCACCGTGATTTTCCTGGAGAGATCGCCGTTGGCCACGGCGATGGTGACGTTGGCGATATTGCGGACCTGGGCCGTCAGGTTGCTGGCCATGGAATTGACACTTTCGGTCAGATCCTTCCACGTGCCGGCAACGCCTTTGACCTGCGCCTGCCCGCCGAGCTTGCCCTCCGTGCCGACTTCGCGGGCCACGCGGGTCACCTCGGACGCGAACGTACCGAGCTGGCCGACCATCGTGTTGACGGTTTTAGCGGTGCGCTGGAACTCGCCAGTGAGCGCGCGGCCTTCCGTCTCGAGCGCCATCGACTGGGACAAATCCCCCTTGGCCACCGCGCTGATGACGCGGTCCACGTCGGCCCACGGCTGCACCAGGTGGGTGATGAGCGCGTTCACGGCCTCCATGGTGGCGGCCCATTCGCCCGAAGCGCTGGGGAATGTGGCGCGTTGCCGGAGCTTGCCCTGGCGACCGACGACTTCGCTCAAGCGCTCGAGTTCGCGGGACTGGCGTTGGTTCAAGCTGATGATCTCGTTGAGGGCGTCATAAATTTTGCCTGACATCCCTGTGCGATCGACGGGCAGACGGACCGAGAAATCGCCGGCCTTCACTGCCATGAGAGTCTGAAGCAGGCGCGGCTCGTCCAAACCCTCGGCCTCTGGCGTCGCGTGTTCCTCCGAGTTTCCAGCCTGCACCACGGCGGCGCGACGCGGCTTTTCCGGGGCGGGTTCGTCGTGGGCGGAACGAAGAGAAGTGGCGCGCTTGGGGAATTTGGAGCGGGAGGGCATAAGAAGGTTCAGTCAGGGGTTGCTCGCAAGGGTGGGAGGCAAAAATGGAACTTCAAGATCGCGAAGTGAATGAGACCGTCGAAGGCCGCTATTGGCGGGGATCGGACTGGAGCTGGTCGCCGAAGCGAACAGTAGGGGTGTGCTCGTAAGGAGAGAAAGCCAGGGTCGTGCGCCAAGGGTCTGGATGAATCGGAAGTACACCTCGACTGGTCGCAACAGAAACGACTCGCCGGCCTGCCTTTGCCAGTGCTTCATCCAGTTTACAGAATCCATCGCGATCTGCGGCCGGGAGGTTCTTCCACGACGCTCGAAGTGTCACGAGCATAGTCATCAGGAACACTACGGAGCCGCTATAGGGCATATAACCCAGGTGGCATCGCCTCGAGAATACATCTCTCGTGGGCGAATTCCACTACGTCTTTTTCCGCCAGGGCGAGATTGGCCGGAGTTGGCGGACCAGGGAGATTCGAACTTCATCAAGTTAGCCGCTGATGATGCTGCGATCAAGTGACATTCGAACGCGGGGGCCGTTCGATCTTCACTTCCTGTGACCCGGTGAACTCAACACTTCCAACGCACGGACGGTCACCGCGTTACGGTTCTCGAAGCCGAGTTTTTCAAAAATACGGGCGAGGTGGACCTTCACCGTGTTTTCCGCGCAGCCGAGAATCGTGGCGATGTCCGCATTGGCCTTGCCCTGGGCCACCCAAAGCATGACCTCGGCTTCGCGCGGCGTCAGCCCGAGGGCTTCCAAAGGCTTGGCGGAATCGAAATTGGGTTTGAGTTCCACTTTGGCCATGGCCGCCTGTTCTTTCTCGTTGTGCCGGCTCAGGCGGGCGCGGATGGCGCTCAACACCTCCTCGGCGCCGGCAGGCTTGGTAAGATAATCGTCCGCCCCGAGGTTCATCCCGGTGCGCAAGTCCTTCTTATCGCCTTTGGCGGTGAGGAAGATGAAGGGAATCGAGACGGTGGCACTGTCGGCTCGAAGCGATTCCAGCACGCCGTAGCCGTCCAATTCGGGCATCGATACGTCGCACAGGATGACGTCGGGCAACTCGCGTTTCGCGACCGCGACGCCGGCGCGGCCGTTCGGTGCGGAAAGCGGCTTGAAGCCTTCCATCTCCAGCATCAGGACGAGGTTCTCCAACGTCTCAGCCTCGTCTTCAATCACGAGTATTTTTTTCATAGTTCGTTTCCGCTCATACTCCGACTCTCATTCTCTTACTCTTGCTCCTGCTCTTCCTCACCTTCGTGTAGGTGAGCAGGAGAGGAAGGTAGCGCCGCAAACAGCGGCACTCGCAACGTAAACGTCGTGCCTCGCCCCTCGACGCTCTCGAAGTGGAGCTCGCCGCCGTGCAAATCCACGCAGCGTTGAACGATGAGGAGGCCCAGGCCGGTCCCCGGAATCTGCTGCACATTGCTGCCCCGATGGAACGCTTGGAACAATCGCTTTCGGTCGGCTTCGGGAATCCCGCAGCCGTGGTCGGTGACACGGCAGACCCCGCGGTCGCCATCGCGCTGGAGGGCGAACTCCACGTGTTGGCCCGCTGCGGAGTATTTCACCGCGTTGGATAACAGGTTCGTAAAGATATGGCGCAGCAGGCTCTCGTCACCGGTGGCCTGGTCTGGCGTGCCGTTCATCTGCAAGTCGATCGGGCATCGCTTATTCGTGGCGGATTCTATTTCGTCGCAGACACGCTGACAGAAGGAGCGCAGCTCTATCGGCGCGGGGCGGAACGTCATGCGATTGCTTTCCAGCCGCCCGAGCACAAGCACTTCCTCCATCATGCCGGACATGCGGCGGACGGACTTGTGGATGGTGCGCAGCAGGTGCTGGCGCTTTTCCGGCGGCAAACGGTCATGGTACCGGTCCAGGTTGTCCGCCGAGGAGATGATGATCTCCAGCGGCGTGCGAAACTCGTGCGACACCAGCGAAACGAAGTTGCTCTTGAGTTCACCCAGTTCGCGCTCGCGTTCGAGCGTCTTGCGTAGCTCCGCTTCGGCCCGTTTGCGCTCCGTAATGTCTCGCATGACGGCCGAGACGAACATCGGCTGGCCGTCGGCGGTGCGCGGGATGGCGACCATCAGCGAGACAGGAATCTCCCGGCCGTCGCGATGCCGCAGCACTGTTTCTCCCGAGCAGGCGCCATCCCGCAACCCTATGGGGAACTTGACGTGATGGAGATCCTCGTACGCAGCGGGCGGATGGACGTCGCGAATCGTCAATCCAGCAAGCGGTTCGTCCGGCGACAGGCCAATCATGCGGCGCCCGGCGGGGTTGATGTACTGGATGCGCTCCTCCATGTCCGCGAAGCCAAAGAAATCGCCCGTGGCTTCGGCGATGGACGCGAAGCGGGCCAGCTCCGCGGTTCGCTCTGCCACGCGCCGTTCGAGCGTCGCTTTTTCCGAGCGCAAGGCCGCGTCCCGCTCCGCCACGCGTTCAGCCATTTCATTGAAGGATTTCGCCAGGGCGCCCAGTTCGTCCTTTCGGCGCACACTCGCCCGTGCGGAAACGTCGCCGGAACTCATCTGGCCCGTGGCCCGGGCCAGTTCGGCTAACGGACGCGCAATTTGATGGCGCAAAATCCATGCGAACAAACCCAGCACCAATCCGAGGGAAAGGAGCCCCGACCACAGCACCCACTTGGCCGAGTTGAAGGCTTGTCGCTGCAATTGCTCGCGAGGGATCGTGGTCAGGAACAACCAATCCGGCCCGGCTAACCGCGCGACACTGTAATAGGAGGCACTCTCGGCGTCATAACCGGAGGCATGGTGCTCCGTAAGAGGGCCGATGGTACGGTAAAGACTGGCCAGCGCCGCCTCGCCGCCGTCCTGCATCCGGAGTTGACCCTTGGTCGCGAGGATTTCCTTCCGTTTGGTGGGATGGGCGATGAGCCGGCCGTCACGCCGGAAGATGACGTGCCTCGCTCCCGGAAATGCGCTCCGGGTGGTTTCCTCCATCAGGCGATTCACGAAGAGATCGTGCCCGACGGAACCCAGAAACGCGCCGTCCTTGTAAATGGGAAGATAGACAGAAACGATTGGAACCTTCGTCGTCGGTTCCTCGATGATGCCCGACCAGCCGAAGCCTTCGTACGGTTTGTTCGTGGGCATGGCGAGTTGAAACCACTCCAGCGCCGTCGTGTCGTAATCCGCCGGCGTGTCCCAGACCCACGTGGGAAGTCGCGGATCGAAGCCGATGTTGACCCAACCCGGCAGGACGAAATAGACGCTGGGAAAGGTATCCACCCATCCGGGCAACAACTCATTACAGATGTCCTGCGCCCGCAAGATCTGGGTCTGCAACTCCACTGTGAGCGGGGCGTTCTTGTGCGCCCAAAGAGTGGAATACTTGCGGCCATCCGCGAATTCTTCGCGGCTGCGCCAGGCGCCGTCCGGGAACAGGCGGAATCGCTCGTTCCAAAGCGTTTCGTAATTGCGCGGGGTGGGCGCTTCCATTCGCTTGAGGAACTGGCCGCGGACCAGCGCGAGATTCGCCTGCACCTGCTGAAAGCCAATCTCCTCGCTTCGCGAACGCTCCGTCACATAGGTCGCCAGGTGTTTCAGGTCACTTTGCTTGGCGGCGTCGTAAACGATTCCGTACGTCACCGCCGTAGCCACGGCGATGACCAATCCGGCGCCGGCGGCCACGTGCAGGAGAATGCGCTGGGGGATCGTCATTGGATCGTCATGGGCTCAGGGACGTTCCTGCCGCCAGGTTCGAGATTGTCGGCGGACGACAGGATGATTCGAAACAAGCCGTCGTCCGCTGCGAAGGCCTGCTGAAACGACTTTGGCCTTGGAGCGCGAGCCGGTTTCGGTTCGGGGCGACCCATGGCCTGAGGATAGCACCCACCTGCCGTGCGGGAAGCCGATTTGCTCGGAGTAATACCAAAGCACTATCGCACCTCCCTCGGGCCGGTGTTAAGGCCTTAGGCAAGGCGCGAAGTTGCTCCAAAAGCACGCCTCGCGCGAAGAAGAATCGACATGAATTCGAATCGAGACCAGGACGGCCACCCGGCGAACCTGCCGGAGTGGGCGGAGTGCGATCTCTTCTGTATCCACGGCTACGCCGGTGCGGGCGCCTCGACTTGCGGTTGGCGAGGGCGATTTCAGGAGGCGCGCCAGGAGCCGGCTGGAATGAATCTCTTCTGTCCACGCTGCGGTTGCGAAACGCTCCTTCGCATCCCGCTGGATCGCGCCGACAAGGCGGGCGCGTAATCCCCAAGCGCTATTGTTGGCCTCGCGAAGGGCAGGCTAAGAACAGCGCGTATGCAAAAACAACAATTCAGTCGAAGCACGGAAGCAGTCCACACGGCTCCTTCGGCTTGCCCACTTCCGCCACTGGTTCAACCCAACCTGCCAACGGACCATCGCAAACTCCGCGTAGCGCTGCCGACGCTGCCGCGGCGTCAGCCTCGCCTGGCGGACCGGCACATTCGGGCCGCGGAGCGCGCCGCCGAACTGGCCTTCTGGCAGGTCACCGGCGGCGACTATTTGCGAAGTTCCGTGTGAACCGGCGTCATTCGAGCCGGCCAGTCAAGGTGACCACTCCGCTCAGCGCCATCCAGCCAATGCGTAGTCCCGAAGCGCTATTTTCGGCGACTCGACTTCCAAGCTAAGAACACACCATGAAAAACGACCAACCCTGAACGAAAATACAACGCTATGCTCGACCTCGCTCTCAAGATGCTCCTCGGCGACCGCGCCAAATACATCATGCTCATCAGCGGCCTGACCTTTGCCTCGCTGCTGATGACCGAACAAGCCGCCATTTTTTGCGGCATCATGCAATGGTCCGGCTCGACGCTCGACAACGTCGGCGCTCCCATTTGGGTCGTCGACCCGATGGTTGAGCAGGTCAACGACACCGAGGCGTTGCGCGATACCGACCTCAATCGCGTCCGCTCGGTCGAAGGCGTGGCCTGGGCCGCGCCATTCTACCAGGGCATGGTGCGCACGCGAATGCCCGATGGTTCCTTCAAATTCGTTCAGCTCATCGGGATTGACGCCACCACCTTCGCCGGCGCGCCGACGGAGATCACCCACGGCAAACTCGAGGACCTGCGCCTGCCGAACACGGTGATCATCGATGAATTTGGCGCGGAGAAACTCAGCCGCGATCCCAGGAAGCCCATCCGCGTGGGCGACGTTTTCGAAATCAACGATCACGAAGCTCGCGTCGTGGGCATCTGCAAGGCGCGCATGGCCTTTTCGGGCAACCCGTACGTGTTCACCACCTACGATCAGGCCGTGCAATATGCGCCGGGGACGCGCAAGATGCTTTCGTGCGTGCTGGCAGGCGTGGAGTCCGGCGAAAATCCCGCAGCCGTTGCGCGCCGCGTCTCCGAGGCAACCGGACTCAAGGCGTGCACCAAAAGAGAATTCTTCTGGATGACCGTCTGGTGGTTCATCAAGAACACCGGCATCCCGATTGCCTTCGGCGCCACCGTGCTGCTCGGCTTCGTCGTAGGCCTGGCCATCAGCAGCCAGACGTTCTATTCGTTCGTACTGGAAAACCTTCGGAATCTTGGCGCGCTCAAAGCCATGGGCGCATCCGACGGCGTGCTCTCGCGCATGGTCATGCTCCAAACGCTCACGGTTGGGTTGATCGGCTACGGCTGCGGTGTTGGGCTGGCGACGCTGTTCGGATTGGCGCTGCTCAAGAAAGGGATGCCCCCGTTCTTCCTGCCCTGGCAACTCCCATTGATCACGCTGGCCGCGATTCTCTTCATCTGCTGGCTGGCGGCCTCGCTCGGCATTCGCAAGATCCGCCAACTTGAACCCGCCATCGTGTTCCGAGGATAGAACGACCGTAACCAGTTTGGAGTGCGCGGACTTGTCCGCGCTTTCGCAGGCGACTTGTCGCCGTCGACGCGGCATGATGTTCCATGCTCGCGAACCGCTGAACGCGGCTCTGCTTTGGCGACAAGTCACCAAAGCGGCAAGAGCGGTGACAAGTCACCGCACTCCAAAAATCACCGCTGCCGCAAAGGATTCCAAGGATTCTGGACACGGATGGAGAATGGATTTCAGTCTTAATCCGTGTCCATCCGTGTTCATCCGTGGCTAAAAACTTTGAACTTTGAGCAACCCCACGCTTGCCTCATCGTTTGAAGAGCGCGGCACGCTGCATGACCCAACCCGACGAGCTTACGAAGAACGAACCGCTGGTCTGGTCGACCGGCACAGGTATCGATGTCTGGAATCTCTTCCGCGCCTGCATGAGTGGAGACCTGCAAACCGTCCAGCGCTTGTTGGCCAAAGATCCGTCACTCGCGCGCTGCCATTTGCGCTACCGCAAACCGCTCTACTTCGCTGTGCGGGAGAACCAGGTTGCTGTCGCCGAATTCCTGCTGCATCGCGACCCCGATCCGATTGGCCTGGCCGTGAATGATTCCCTCCTCGATATCGCGCAGGATCGCGGACACGCGGAGATGGAGACGCTGTTGCAGAGGACACTCGCCAGCGTACACAATGTCTCGCCCAAGGGAGAAGCCGTGGCCGAGGCCATTCGGGAGCACGACGGGCCCGGAATGGAGAGCCTTCTCGATGCCTCACCCGAGCTGCTGCACACCGGCGACCAGCGGTCCAATCAGCCCATTCATTGGGCCGTGATGACCCGCCAACTCGACATCATCGACAAGTTGCTGGCCCGCGGCGCGGATATCAACGCCCGACGCTGCGAAGGCGCTCGCCCGATTCAACTCACAAACGGCGATTACCACTTTCGCGGCTGGGATCGCGTTCCCAAGGAGACCGCGCCCACTCCGCGCGCCGTTTTCGAGCACCTTCGCGCCCGGGGCGCCGACTGCGACATTTGCACCGCCGCGTATTTCGGTGATCTGGAGCGAGTGCGGATGCTTTGCGAGCAAGACCCGTCACTGGCCAACCGCCCTTCGGAGTACGTTACCTACTACGCCGGTTCGGGCACTCCGTTGCGCAACGCGGCCGCGGGCGGTCATATCGAAATCGTGAAGCTGCTCCTGGCTCGCGGCGCCGATCCCAATCTGCCCGAGGAAGGCATCGCCCCGCGCGGCCACGCGCTCCATTCGGCGGTCTGCCGTGGCCACGCCGAGATCGTGAAGCTTCTGTTGGAACACGGCGCCCACCCGAATGTGGAAATCGAGAGCTCGGCGGACACGCTGAGGATGGCCATCGAACGCGAACCGAACATGGTCGAACTGCTCTGCTCGCACGGAGCGGCGAGCAAAGTGCATTTGCTCGCCTACTATGGCGATGTTCGGACAGCCGCCGCCGTCTTCGCCGCCAATCCGTCTCTGGCCAGCGACCCCGAAGCGTTGAACAACGCCGCGGGTGAAGGACATGAAGCCTTCGTGCGACTGATGCTCCGCCACCAGCCTGAGCTCGCCCAACGTGTCTCCGGCGACGCCAAGACCCGCGAATTGAGCGAGTTCCTGTTCGCGCGCGGTGCAAATCCGAACCATGCGGATTGGCTGGGTATCACACCGCTTCACCAATTCGCAAGGCGGGGCGACACGGAAAAAGCCGCCCTCTTCCTCGACTGCGGCGCCAATCTGCACGCGCGCGATGAGGACATCTGTTCGACACCGCTGGGCTGGGCGGCCAAATTTGGCCGGACTGCCATGGTCGAGTTCCTCCTGAACCGTGGCGCCGAACCCAACCGGCCCGACGATCCACCTTGGGCCACGCCGCTCGCGTGGGCGACGCGGCGCGGACACGAAGACATCGTCAGGCTGTTAAGATCGTGCTGCGCACGATAGCTGGCCCCGCCAGGGCTCACGACAACGCTGCGATCAGGTGCCGCAATTCCTCGTCCAGGAGCGACGGGTCGCGCAGCGTCTGGGAGATTTCAGCGCGGACGGCGTCGCGAAACCGTTTGCGCAGGCGATGAATCACCACTTTCGCTGCCCCTTCGCTTAGGCCGAGTTGTCGCGCGGCATCCGCCTGAGACATGGATGGGCCTTCCCCCATGAGCCATGGCTTGAGTGTGTTGAACTGGTCCGCCTTGCCACCGGCCGCGAACTCGCGTTCCAGGACGTTCATCGCCCGGCCGATTACAGCAAGCGCCCATTCCCGATCGAAGAACGCCTCCGGCGTAGGCAGTGTTGCGTCCGCGATTTGGAGCGGACTTGAGTCGTCGTCGGAGCCGGCTGCGTCGAGTGATGTCGCTTCCACGCCGCCGCCACGCTTCAGCCGTTGTTCGTGTTTGCGCTGATCGGCGAGGAAATGCTTCAGCGCACCGAGCAGGTAGGAGCGGAAACGTCCGCGCTCCGGGTCGGCCTGGTCGAAACCGCTGCCCGCGAGCACACGGGCGAAGAACTCCTGCGTGAGTTCCCGGGCCGCGTCCTCCGCACGGCCTTCGCGGCAGAGGAAGCGCAGCACGGGCTGGTAGTAGGCTTCGCAAAGTTCACTGAGGGCGGCGCGGGCGGCGGGGGACTCGCCCCGAGCGCGCAGGATAAGCGTCCAGCGCGTGGCGGCGAAGGGCGAGGCAGTGGCACGAGGCGGTTTCTCCGCGGTCGAATCGGCTTCGTGATCTGGCGAGCCCTCGTTCACTGAGGCGTCTGCTTGATTTTTTGTTGTGCTTGTTTCAATTCGATCTCCGCAAGTGCAAATTGGGCTTCGGCGGCGCGCAATTCAGATACAGGAACGACTCCGGCCGTCGCCTGGCTGCGGACCGCCGCCAGCGAGGTCTTGGCGAACTTCAGATTCGCCTGCGCCACCGCCACGGCGTCGCCACGGGCTTCGGCCACTTCAAGCTTGTGTTCAGCCCCAGCGACTTCCAGCGGAGTAGCCCGTCCCACTTCCTGACGTTTTCTCGCGATCTCCAGCTGTTCGCGAGCAAGCTTGATGCGAATCTTGTCGGCTTCATCCATCTCGGCGGCCGCGGCCTGATCCGACAGCCGCTGCAGAGTCATCTCGAGAGTGATGTAGCCTGGGCCGCGCCCGGACGCTGTGGGCCCGCTCTGCTGGAAAAGCAATTGATGGATGGGCACGCCCACTTTGGCGCTTCTGAATTCGCCGAGCCACCTGCGGTGCCATCCTTCTTTCAATCCATCCGGTGCCTGTGCGCGAAACAATTCCTGACCCAGTGGATCATGAACGAGCAACTCCCAGTCCTCTTTTTCGCCTTGGTCCACCGCTTGAGGATTCGGCAACGTATACCAAGTCACCCAGTAGATGCCCGGCTCGGTTTGCCCACTGACCAGCGTTATCGAAAAAATCTGTCGCGCCTGGTTCTGGCCATGAAGTTGCAGACGGCCTACCAGTTTCAGTTCGTGCCCCGGCGGAATGGTAGCGACGGCATTCTCAAGATAATTGCTGCGCGGATTGAGGGCCGGGGAGAGTCCACCATGCCGGAAAAATGCGAATTTGTTCGGCTCAGGACGAAACGGACGCGCCTCCAGCCAGGCTTTCCGTTCTCCGATCGTGAACAACAGAATCTGTTTGCCTGCGGTAAGGGATATGGGCTGGGCCAAAGCTTGCTGGAGTTGGCGGTTTGCCTCGCGGGCCAGGTTCTCTTCAGGAAGCACGAATGTAAACGCGTAGTCGCCTGGGCATTCCACGGCAATTGCACTGGCTGTCGGAAACTCGTTCGTTCCCACCGGGTCGCCGCTGGCGACCGGTTCTGCGACCGGCGTGTTCATGTCTTCGTCCCGCGACGGAACCACGTACGGCCCCGAGGCAGCCGGTCGGACGAGGGCCACTTGCGGAGGAAGTTCGGGCCCGGAGAAGCGCGCCACGACCTGGTGCAGCGGATGAGCGGCCGCCGAGTCGAAACGGAACAGCACGAGGTTTTGATAATCCCGCGCGGCGACCAGTCGCAAGAGACCTAGCGGCGCCTGTCCGGGTACGGCTGACGAAATCTCGAGCGGTGGCATTACTCTAATCCAGGCCTTCAGCGAGCCGCCTTCCGCGCCGGGCAGTTCAAAGAGCAGCAAGGGCGCTTGTTGTTCACCCAATTCGAGCCGGAAGGATTTCTGTTGCAGAGCGGTCGCAAGATTCTCCCGCAACCGCTCCAACTGCTCGCGCGGCGCCGACTTGGGCATCCGATACTCCACGCGCTGATGGCGCACGGTCGGGGAGTCTTTGTGATCCTTGACGAACTCGCTCGTGCGCGTCTCGGCTTTGAATCCAGGAATCGTGGTTTCCCACGGGAACGACTTCTGACAATCGCCATGCACGTCATCGACGTAATCAATCGCGAGCCAACGCACGCCCGCCACTTCGCGCAGTTCGACTGCGGTGAACGTGAAGCGAATCCAGGCATTGGTGTCCCCGGCCCCAGCCGCAAGGAGCCCCCTATTGCCGCGGGAAACCGCGTCCGGCGCGTCGTTGGACGGCTGCGTGGACGCTTTTCCGCGGACGAAGTTTTGCAGAACCAGCGCGCCGACAAGCGTGAACATCAGCCCCAGAAACACCCATTTCAACACGCCGCGCTGACGGCTCGGGGATTTGTTCGCGCCCCATCGCGCGGCGGCAAACACAGCCCAGATGCCGAACGTCATGGCGCCCACCGGGACAAGCATGACCAGCATCGCGGCTACTGGCAACGTCGTGCCTGGTCCGCCGCCGCCTCGTGCCATCAACATCCAGGGAATCATCAGCGTGGCGCCCGCAAGCGCCAACAGCGGGTGCGTCAGCGCGGCGAACACCGCCAAAGGCAACCCGCGCAGCCGTCCTTGATGCGCGCGAATGTCGCTCAATGCCATCCAGCCGAGCAGCGTGCCAATGAGACCGGGAAGGCCGAGCGAGCCGGCGCCAATGAGCAGTTCTCCCCGGCCCAAATGGCCAATGCTGAAGTAAGCGAGGACGGCCATGAGCACCGGCAACGGAAGGCTCAGGCCCGTGAGCACCGCGCCCCAAACGGCCTTCTGCGACCACTGCGGCACGTCGCGCCCTTGTCCCGCGCCCGCGGGCGGATGCGGTTGAGCAACTGCGGCGCCCGTTTCACCGAGATGCTCCACCTGCGTCTGCATTTCGCCCGCGCTCTGGTAACGGCGCTCGCGATCCTTCTCCAGCGTGCGAAAGACCACTTCGTCCACCGCCGTGCCGACCGGCGTCTTGCTCGACGGCGCGGCGAAGCGGCCGATGGGCAGTTCGCCGGTGAGCATTTCGTAAAAGACCACGCCGAGCGAATAGATGTCGGCGCGATGATCGACTTCGGCCGGTTTCTCCAACTGCTCCGGCGCCATGTAGTGCGGCGTGCCAAGCGCCGCGCCCGTGCCGGTCAGTGCGATGTCCGGCTTCTCTTCGCCCACGAGCTTGGCGATGCCGAAGTCGGCAATCTTCACGTTCCCGCGCGCGTCCAGCAGGATGTTTTCCGGCTTGATGTCGCGATGGAGGATGCCCTGGCTGTGGGCATATTGGAGGGCCTCGCAAATCTTCGGCACGATGGCCAGCGCCTCACCGGGCGAGAAACGTCCTGCTTTCATCGCCTGGCGCAGGTTCACGCCATCGACGAATTCCATCAACAGAAAGTAGAAGTGCTCGGTCTGCCCGAAGTCATACACGCTGACGATATTCGGATGGTTCAATTTCGCCAGCACGCGGCCCTCGCGGTTGAAGCGCTCGGCGAAGCGCGGATCACGCGCCAGCTTGTCCGGCAGCAGCTTCAATGCGACGAACCGGTCGAGATGCGGTTGGCGCGCCTTGAAGACGAATCCCATGCCGCCGCGCCCGATCAGTTCGACAACTTCGAGTTGCGGGAATGCCGAGCCAACTCGTTCGAGAGAAGGGATCTCCGACGTGGCCGTGGCCGGCACGCCTGCTTCGGTGGCAGTGGCTGCGCCGACGAGGACGCACCTGGGGCAGAGCCCCTGTGGCGCCTCAAGCGGAATCGGGGCGCCGCACTTGGGACATTGGTTCAGTTTGACGGTGTCGCTCATAACACCCGTTCCTGAGACGCGCGAAGCCGGAGGTTACACAGAATCCTGGCGAATGTATCGGGAATTCCGGAATGGGGTCGAAAGGGAATTGGCAACGACGGCTCGGGAGCACGCTCGCCCCCAGCGGGACGCCGGCCATGTGTCAACCAAAGCGGAGTCGCGCTTCGCCTGCCCTCCGCACTCCATAGCCGCCGCGATCCTTCACGGCGTTGCGCTGACTCTGCCCTGGCGCCGGAGTTGCAATTCCGCCAGAACGTGCGACGAACCGCGCGCCGCGAAGAATTCATCGTGGCTCTTGACGATCAGCACGTCGCCGCGGCGTTCCCAGCTTCCGTCCATGACGCCGCGACCGCCCGGCAGCGGGAATCGCATGGCTGCGCGCCAATGTTCGGCGGCAGGTTCATAAACGCTTTCCGTGACGTGGCCGTCGCCATCGCCGCGGCCGCTGGCGGGATCGCTGACGGTGAACAGGCGATTTCCCTGCTCATTGATGGTGTGGGAATAATGTTGAATCATCGGTTCCGCTCCGGGCCCTCGGCTGGTGCGCAGTTCAATCTCGCACACGCGCCCGGCTTGAAGCGTCGACACGCTCATGGAGCAGGGTTGGTTGTCGAGCAGCACGCTGCCATCGCGGCTCAGGGTGAAGGTTCCTTCCCATTCGCCGGCCATCGGTTCAAACGAGCGCAACGCGACGGGCCCGCTCGCCGGGTTCCGCGACTGCCATTTCCACACGGTCAGGCCACTCCCACCCAGGAGCAACAGGACCACCACCGCGACGACACCAATTTTCACTTTGTTCCATGTCATAAGCATCAACGCTCCTTTCGCGAGGCCTGATAGGGACGATTCGGCGGCTCCCGAATGCGCCAGTGCGGAAGTGGTGACACTCGCCACCAGGGTCGCGGGTGCGGTGGTTGCGCCGTGAGCGTCAAGAGCCGCCACTAAAGCTGCCGGCGGCACGATGACACCGCACCGCACGAACGCGGAACGCAATTTGTCCAGCGCCCGGCCCACGCGCATTTTGGCCGCGGCTTCCGTCGTGCGCAGGGCGAGCGCCACCTCGGCAAAGCTGCGCTGCTCCAAAAAACGAAGGACGACGGCTTCGCGATCCGTCGTTCCGAGGTGCTCCAGCGCCTCATCCAGATGGGGAGCCATTTGTGCCCAAACCGGGGCGTAGTTGTGTTCGATTTGCATCAACCGTTCTTCATGCTCCAACCGCCGGCGTTCCCGACGAATCGCTTCGAGCGCCACAAACCGCGCCGTGCGATGAAGCCATCCCGCAACGACCGTCTTCGGTCGCAACGTGGCCGCTTTGCGCGCCAGAACGACGAAGACGGCTTGCGTGATTTCCTCGGCCAACGGCTCGTTGCACGCGATTCGCCTCGCCACACCATGAACCATGCCGGAATGCCGCTCCACCAAAGCTCGGAACGCCTCTTCGGAGCCGCGCTCGACGTAGTCCCGCAACAGTTCACTGTCGTTCAGCATGGTCTGACTGTATATGGCCGGCCAACGGGAGAAAGTAACAAGCGGTTGAAAAAGCCGAATAGACCAGGCGCCTCGAAACCATCGGAATTCATTGGCGGGAACGTGTTAGGCCGTCAGGAAGTGCGGGCGTGTCCCCGAAGGGACCAATGAAGGTAGCCGGTGGGTGCGTCCGCGCCAGCGGACGCACCCACCGGTTGTAGTTCCAGACACCCGGCCCCGAAGGGGCGCATGAGTCCGAGGCGCCGGCCGCGAGAGAGGTTTGGCGCGCGGATAGACTGAGCAGGGCTGGGCTGACCCAAGATTGGACCAACGGCGCGCGCGGAGCGACGCGCCCTACCTTCAAGGTGGCTCGCCCTAATACCGAAGCGCTATTTTGTGCCTCTGGCGAGTGGTGCTAAGAAAACACGCAACGAAAGACCAGGCACGAGATATGAAGAACATCGCAGTCAAAACAAACACGGTCTGCAAGGGATTCGGGGTGGGCGAGGCCCGCACCGAGGTGCTCAAGGACGTCAACTTCGAAGCGCGCATGGGCGAGTTGCTCATGCTGGTCGGCCCGTCGGGTTGCGGCAAGACGACCCTCCTGAGCGTCATTGCCGGAACCCTGGGGGCGGATCGGGGCGAGGTCGAGGTGTTCGACGCGCCCTTGCACCGAATGGACAAGCGCGCCATCACGCAGTTCCGGGCGGAGAACATCGGGTTCATCTTTCAGCAGTATAACCTGATCCCGACCCTCACCTGCGTCGAAAACGTCAGCGTGCCCCTGCGCATCCGCGGCACGAAGGCCGCCGTGGCAGAGAAGAAAGCCGCCGAGATGCTGGAAACCGTCGGGCTGGGCGCGCGAATGCGTCATCGCCCGAACATGCTATCCGGCGGCCAGCAGCAGCGCGTCGCCATCGCGCGGGCGCTCGTGCACGAACCGAAGCTGATCATTTGCGACGAGCCCACCGCGGCGCTCGACAGCGAAAATGGGGCGAAGGTGATGGAATTGCTGCGCGGGGTTGCCGCCAAGCCGGGCCGCTGCGTCATCATCGTCACGCACGATAACCGCATTTTCAAACACGCCGACCGGATGACCTTCATGGAAGACGGCCGGATTGACCACACTGAAACCAACCCAACCGGCGCCATTCAGCACAATTGAACGACGCCTAGAAACGAGACGCCTATGCTACTGAAAAAGCCCACATTCTACTTCGCCGTCCTCGGCGTCGTGGCCACAGCGGTCCTGGTCGCGCACTTGAACGGCCAATCACCCATCACGCCACCGCCCATCGATCCCTCGCCCAAGCCCTACTCCGTGAGCGTGGCCGCCTCGGGCATCATCGAAGCGTTGAGCGAAAACGTCGCCGTTGGCGTCCCGGAAGCGGCCCTGGTGGCCCAGGTTCACGTGAAGGTTTGGGATTCGGTCCAGGAAGGCCAACCCTTGTTCACGCTCGACAACCGGGAACTCCAGGCCCAACTGGCAGTCAATGAGGCCAACGTCGTCGTGGCGGACGCCACGCTGCGGCGTCTGGAGGATCAATTGGGCAGGCTCAAAGGGGTGAGTGATCCTCGCGCCGTCAGCGCCGAGGAGGTGCGCACCAAGGAACACGATGTGGCTGTCGCCAGGGCGCAGCTTGAAATGGCTCGCGCGCAGGTCGCCCAGAACAAAGTCCGCCTCGAACGCATGACCGTCGTCGCGCCGAGGCCTGGCACGATCCTCCAGGTGAACCTTCGGGCCGGGGAATACGCATCCGCCACGCCGAAGTCCGCCGCGATGATCCTCGGCGACGTCGAGCATTTGCAAGTGCGCGCCGATGTGGATGAGCAGAACGCCGTGCGATTGCAAGCCGGCCAGGCCGCCACCGCCTATCTCAAAGGCGACACGACAGTGCCCATCGAACTGACGTTCGTGCGCATCGAGCCGTATGTCGTGCCGAAGGTTTCATTGACCGGCGCGAGCACCGAGCGCGTCGATACGCGCGTTCTGCAGGTCATCTATTCGTTCGAGCGTCCGCAGGGCCGGCCCGTTTACGTCGGACAACAAGTCGACCTCTTCGTGAAGTCCGGGATCCCGGCGACCGCGGCGAAAGTCAAATCCCCCACACAACTCGCCCAATCCAAGACCCGCTTATGAGTCAAACCCACTACGCAATGTCTCTTGGCCTCTTGATGCTCGCCGCGGGCTGCGCCGTTGGCCCGAACTACTCGCGGCCCTCCGTTCCAGGCCCGGCGGCGTGGAAGGAGCGCTCGACGACAACCAACGCCACGACCCTGCCGAGCGAATGGTGGCTCATCTTCAACGACGCCGAACTCAACTCCCTGGAAGCCCAGGCCGTGCAGGCAAACCAGGATCTCAAGCGCGCAGTGGCGCGGGTCGCCGAAGCGCGCGCGCTGGCCCGCGTGAGCGCTGCGGAGTTGTATCCGGCCATTTCGGCGAACGGTTCCTATTCGCGAAATCGCCTCAGCGAGAATAACGGGGACGCGCCACACCGGGACCTGGAATACGACGCCTACAGTACGTCGTTCGATTTGAGTTACGAACTCGACATTTGGGGACGCGTACGCCGGTCGGTGGAGGCCTCGAAAGCAGACGCCGCGGCCGTCGCCACCGACTTGCAAGTCGTCCTCCTGACCCTCACCGCCGATGTGGCGCGCAATTACTACCTCCTTCGCTCCCTCGACAACGAGAAACGGGTGATCGAGGCCACAGTCGCCTTGCGTCGTGACGCCGTGCGCCTCCAGGAAACTCGCAACCAGGCCGGCCTGATCAACGAAGTGGACGTCACACGCGCGCGGACCGAATTGGCCAACGTCGAAGCCGAACTCCACGCGATCCCCCGCGAGCGGAGCCAGGTGGAGCACGCGCTGGCCGTGCTCTGCGGACAGCCTCCGGCCAATTTTGCCGTGACGGCGAGCGCGTCGAACATCGCAACGCCAGAAATTCCCGCGGGGCTTCCGTCGTCGCTCCTTGAACGCCGTCCGGACATCGTCGAAGCCGAGCAGTCTCTACAAGCCGCCAGTGCCCGTGTTGGCGTGGCCAAGGCGGCATTCTTTCCGACCATCAAGCTGACGGGCGCGGCGGGCCTGGCCAGCGCGGACCTGGGGACACTGATCAATTGGCCCAGTAAGATCTGGTCGATCGGGCCGAGCATTTCCGTGCCGGTTTTCGAAGGCGGACGCAACCGGGCGAACCTGAAAGCCGCAGAAGCCCGTTACGAGCAATCCGTTGCCGGCTATCGCGGCGCAATCCTCAACGCCTTCCGCGAAGTCGAGGACGCCCTTTCGGACCTGGATTCGCTGGCGTCCCAAAGCGAAGCCGTGAACCGCGCCGTGCTCGCGGCCCGCGACACAGCCACGCTTGCCAACGAAAGATATCAACGAGGACTGTCCAATTACCTCGATGTCGTCGATGCTCAACGGACCGCCTTGCAAGCGGAGCGTCAGGAAGCGCAACTGCGCGGGCAGCGGGCCATTTCAACCATCCTCCTCGCCAAAGCGTTGGGCGGTGGTTGGGAACGGTTGTCAGCGCACTAGAACCGGCTTTGAACTTCGCCCAACATCCTGCTCATGAAAGAACCGAACATGGATTCCACTGCCACGGCGACGATGGCGGTCGCCGCGACAGATCTTGCCAGTGCATTGCCACAGTTGGAGCCCCAGGACGCTTTCCCTGCCGTGCTCGCCACCGCCCGCCTGGTGGCGCTCATGGAGGTTGCCAGCGCGCGCCTGCTCCACTTGTGCCTCGGCGAAGGTGAGATGTCGGTGGGGGTCAATGTCGACATCTCCCATACGGCGCCGACACCAGAAGGAGCGACGCTCACGGCGACGGCTCGTTATCTGGGCCGGGACGGCAAGCTGTTCGTGTTTGAAGTGTCGGCAGCGGATGCCGGCGGCGAAGTCGGCCGTGGCCGCCACAAGCGGGCCATCGTCAATGCCGCACGATTGCAGAACAGTGCGCTGCGCCGGGTCGGCGCCTCGCGTTGAGCGATTGCAGAGACCATGCCCACACTGAAGCGAGCGGACGTTGAACTCTACTATGAGTCGCTGGGCATGGGCCCGCCGGTGCTCTTCATCCAGGGCGTGGGCGTCGTCGGCGAGTGCTGGCGTCCGCAGGTGAACGCATTGAAGGAGAGCTTGCAATGTTTGCTCTTCGACAACCGAGGCATCGGCAAAAGCACGGCTTGCACCGGGCCTATCACGATCGCGGCGATGGCCGAGGACGCTGGGGCGCTCCTCGATGCGTTAGGCCTGGAATCCGCCCACGTCGTCGGGCACTCGATGGGGGGCGTCATCGCACAACAGCTGGCCCTCGATCATCCCATGCGCGTCCGCAGCCTTTCGCTCCTCTGCACCTTCCCTCGTGGAAAGGACGCGACACGACTCACGCCGTATGTGTTGTGGATGACTCTTCGCACGCGACTGGGTTCCCGCCGGATGCGCCGGCGCGCCTTCCTGGAAATGCTGATGCCAAAGGCGGACCTGGAATCGGCTGACCTGGACGCCCTGGCAGCCCAGGTGGCTTCGCTCATCGGACGCGACCTGGCCGACCAGCCATTCATTCTCACGAAGCAACTCATTGCCATGTCCCGCCATGACAGTCTCAGCCGACTGGGAGAACTCGCGAAGATTCCGACACTCGTTCTCAGCGCCGGGCACGATCGAATCGCAACACCGCAGTACGGGCGCCGGCTGGCAGACGCGATTCCCGGCGCTCGCTATGAAGAATTTCCGGCGGCCTCCCATGGCGTCACGTTCCAAAAGCCGAAGCAAATCAATCAGCTCCTCCAGCGGTTCCTCAACTCGGTTGGGCCCGTGAAGGCGTAATGCCGAAGCGCTATTCCCGTGCACGCGATGCGCAGGTAAAACTTATCACGCATGAACAAACAACATTCACTGTTCAAGGAATCAGGCTCGGCTCGAATTCAAAATCGCGATCAAAACGACGCTCAATGCTCTCGATTCAAATCTCAGTTCGGGCCTTTCATCTTGGTGAGTCTCTGCGTGCTCCTCGCCGGTTGCGGCACTGCGAAGGTTGCACGCCAGCAAGCCAGCGGCGCCACACCGGCAACTGCTCCCACGACAATCTATGTGGCCAACTTCGAACTGGACGCGGCGGACATCAAATCCGAACCGGGCATGCTGCCGTCGCTTCCGAAAGCACCCGGCCCATTGGGTCACCTTCTGCCGTCGCCCCCGGGGACGCCGAAGGATCCGCAGGTGCTCGCTCGCGACCTTGTGGATTCCATGAGCACGTCGCTGGCGAAAGACCTCGCCAAAGCCGGCCAGAACGCGCGCCGGCTCACCCCTGGCGAGCCCGTTCCTAAGTCCGGCTGGCTCGTGCGAGGCGTCTTCACGGAGGTCAATCAAGGCGATCAACTGCGCCGCGCCATGATCGGATTCGGAATGGGAAAGACCGAGTTGCAAGTCGTAGTGGACATCAGCGAGCTCGACCAAGCCGCGCCCAAGCCATTCTATGAACTCAACACCATCGCCGACAGCGGCAAATCGCCCGGCGCTGGGCCAATGATCGCGCTGAACCCGGCCGGAGCCGCGGCCCGTTTCGTGATTGCCGGGAAGGACCTTGACCGAAACGTCAGCCAGACCGCATCGAAGATCGCAAACGAAGTTGCCCTGCGCACCAAGCAGGCTACCATGGCCTCCAATCGATAGCGTGGGAATCCTCGCTGTGGAAGGAACGAGCAGAGGCCCATCCCACTTTATTGCAGGGTACGGTGGGCCGCGGGCTCACCAATTGATCGTCGCTTGCATGAAACTGTGATGCGCCCAAAGAGCAGGACGATTCGACCATGAGCCAGAACTTTCACGACCACTTTTCGGAAATCTCGAAGCGCTACGCCGATTTCCGTCCTCGTTATCCTGCGGAACTCTTCGAGCACCTTGCCACGCTCGTGCCCCCAGGAGCCCGGGTCTGGGACTGCGCCTGCGGCAGCGGCCAAGCCGCAGTGGACCTGGGCCGGCGCTTCGGAAGGATCGTTGCCACGGATGCCAGCCGGGAACAAATCGCGTCGGCAACGCCCCATCCCAACGTCGAATATCGCGTCGCGCCGGCGGAACAGAGTGGTTTGCCGGATGCCTCCGTTGAGCTCATCACGGTCGCGCAGGCGCTGCACTGGTTTGACCTGGAACGCTTCTACGCCGAAGCCAGGCGCGTGCTCCGCCCCGGTGGCCTGTTGGTGGCGTGGGCTTACGGAATCAACAAGGTGGATGGCGAGGAGCTGAATCAACTCGTGGACGATTACTATTCCAACGTTGTGGGTCCGTATTGGCCGCCGGAGCGCCGACTCGTGGAAGAAGGCTACCGAACCCTTCCCTTTCCATTCCCTGAAATCGCGCTTCCGACCTTTCGCATGGAAACGCGATGGACCCTCGACCAACTGCTCGGCTACTTCAGCAGTTGGTCCGCAACGAATCGGTTCATCAAAGCCAATGGCCGAAACCCACTCGAGCCGCTTTCAGAAAACCTGGTGAAGGTCTGGGGCGAGGTGAACTCCCCTCGACTCATTATGTGGCCGCTTTCGTTCCGAGCCGGCAGAAAGTAGGAGTGTACCTCTCTCGCCAGTTGCGGAAGTGAATCCCCACAAAGGCGGAATCCCTTTGCGTGATCGAACGCCGCGCTCCGTCCTATCTGCAATTCACGGACAGTGCGTGAACGCGAGTTGAAAGGTGTGGGAACGGGTATCTTTCTTGACCGGATGCGGGGCAAGGTGTCTAATGCGAACCCAGCAATTCACCTCCACCATGCGCGCCCTGAGTCGGTTCATCCAGGTCGGCGAGTGGCAGGCCCGCTTTGAGTTCAGCAGGCGCGCCTGGCATCGGCCCGGTCTGGCGGAGCAGTCCCATGAGCCCAGGTCGCCGCGACGGCCTCAACCTTGAGCCACCTATGAGCGACTTCAAATTCGCCTGTCCCACTTGCGGCCAACACATCGCCGGCGACGAAAGCTGGGCGGGCCGCCAGATTAAGTGCCCCGCCTGCCAGGCGGCCATGATGGTGCCTCAGTTGGAAGCGCCGCCCGCTCCGGCGGCACCGCCACCGCCAACGCCGGTCCGATTGTCCATCGCGCCGACGCCTGCTCCGCCGCCAGGGCCTGCGCCCTCGGTTCCAGGGGCGCCGAAGCCACCGGTGCCACAAATGCCCATGCCGTCCATACCCACCGGGGCCGGACCGGGGGCCAAACCGTACGTGCCCAGTTACCTCAGGGCCGAGGAAAAGCGAGGCAAGGGCCGCGCGATATTGACGGTCGCCATCGTCGTCGTCGTGCTCGTCGCCGTGGCGTTCGTCGTCGCGCCGATGATCAATTCGGCGCAGGAGAATCTGAACAAATCCCGCAAGAAGGACGCCGCGGATTCCGGCGGCGGCGAGGTCGGCCACATGATGGAATTGAACCGGGTGCTCGACGAAACTGACCCGACGCGCTTCGAGCGGTTCGCAGGCGAAAAGCCGGACAAGATACTGCCACCTCCGCCCTATACCCTGGACGTGGCGACGGCCGCAATCCCCTCCGGCAACGTACGCGGGAAGATTTCCAACGTGCGCTTTACTCTCCAGGAGGCGTACCTCGATGTGACCGGCAGCACGTACGTGCTCACCTTGCGCGAGGGCGTGAACGTCGTCGCGGATCGTGAGATCGTGCTTTCGTTCCGCCTCAAGCCTGGCGAGAACATTCAAGGGAAAAGCTGGACGATTTCGAAGGACATAACTGGCGGACCCGGCGTCGCAAAGAAATGGCGCGATTTAAAGGATCAACCTCCCAAGCAGGCGGCGTTTGCGGGCGGGTACGCGTTGAAGCTGGAGTTCGACAAGGCGACCGCAGGCGTGATTGGCGGAAAGATCTACCTCGCGCTTCCGGACCCGGACCAATCGGTCGCCGCAGGCGAATTCAGCGCGGAAATCCGTGTGCCGTCGGCGGCCGGGTCTCAGCGGGGCCGCCGGCCGATGTCGAGCCTTGACGATGAGTGAGGCAACTCGGAGACCGACTGAGCAGATTGCTCAGTTCTTCTTTTCGTCCTTCGCGTCGGCCTTCTTTTCGTCTTTCTTCTCGGCGGGCGCGTCAGCCTTTTTCTCCTCTTTCTTCGCCTCGGGCTTTTCTTCCTTTTTCTCCGCAGCCGTGTCGGCCTTCTTCTCCTCCTTCTTTTCGTCCTTCTTGGCCTCGGCCTTCTTTTCCTCGGCCTTTTTCTCTTCGGCCTTTTTCTCCTCGGCCTTCTTTGCCTCCTCCTTCCTGGCTTCCATCTTGGCGAGTGTCGCGGCGTCCCAGCCCGTCGAGACATCCAGGTCCGGCAAGGCTGCCTTGAGCTTCTTTGCCCCGGCGTCGGTCACTTTGGTCTGCCAAACATAAAGGCTGCGCAGATACTTGAGCCCCTTGAGTTGGTCCAATCCGGCATCTGTGACCTTCGTCCCGTAGAGATTGAGGTACGTCAGGTTCTTCAAGCCTTTAAGCTGAGCCAGGCCCGCGTCCGTCACGCCGGTCAATTCGAGGTGCAGCCGCTGCAAATTTGGCAGGGATTTGAGATGTGCCAGACCGGCATCGGTGACCTTTGTGGTCGCGAGGTTCAACTCGACGAGCCCAAGCACGTCCTTGATGGGCGCCAGCGTCGAGTCGGTAATGTTCGAGCCGTGCAGGCGCAAGTTCGCTTCGCGCCAGGGCGAATTCATCGCGATCGGCCGGATATCGATGCCCTTGGACGCAAAGGCCGCGATGGCCTTCTGCTCCGCGCTGTTGGGTTTGAAATCCGCAGGCAGGACCGGTCCCGGCCGTGCAGGCTTCGCGCCAGGCTTCTCCGTGGAGGCTGCGGCCGTGGCCGGCCAGTCCGCGCCGTCGTCAATCCACTTCTTGATCTGGTCGATCTTCTCCTTCGCGAGCGGCTCACCTTCGCTGGGCATGAAGTCGTCGTCACTCTTCGGCAACGAGATGCGCCGGACCAACTCGCTCTTGGCGGAGTCTCCCGCGACGAACGCCGGGCCGGTCTTGCCGCCCTTCAGGGCTGCCTCGCGGGAATCCAGGCGCAGCTTTCCCTTCTGCTTCTCCGGGCCGTGACACTTGATGCAGTCCTGGAAGGTCGGAAGGATTTCTTTTGCGAAGTCGACTTTGGCGGCCGCGCCAGCGTTGAGAAGGCCGGCGGCGGCGAGGACCGCGCCGAACAGGATGGGCTTGTTCATAATTTCAGTGCTGTTTCGCTGAACAAATGGTCAAACAGGCAAGACGCGCAGACGCCCGCGCCGATTCATACTTTCATGGCCTGCGAAGGCAAGGTTAACGGGACGCGAGTCGAATTCCAAGGCCCTCTTTCATGTGCGTTTGAGCGACGAGCGCTTGCCTTTTTGGCGCCGTGATTCGAAGATTCGGTGTCGTATGTCACCGATCCCGAGTGAATTCAGAGGCGTCACCGTAGTGACGAAGGACAATGTCTATTTCGACGGCAGGGTCATCAGCCACTCATTGTTCTTCCCCGACGGTTCCAAGAGAACGCTCGGATTGATTTATCCCGGCAGGTTCCACTTCGGCACGGACAAGGCCGAGCGCATGGAACTCGTCGCCGGCGCTTGCAGCGTGAAGCTCGATGGCACGAACGTGGTCACCCGCTACAGCGCGGGTCAAAGCTTCGACATACCGGCCAAATCGGGATTCGACATCGAGGTGACGAGTGGCATCTGTGAGTACATTTGTACATTCCTGGCCTGAGCGGGGCTGTTTTTGGAAGACGTGTAGGCGTAAAACGTGAAACGTCAGAGCGGATGGATGTCTGTAATTCTAGTCTGTAATTCTATTTAGACGTCCGTCCCGCTTTTACGTTTTACGTTTTACGTCGCATAGCTGAGTGGCGCGCGTTCGACGTCTGACCGCTTCAACCCTTCAAAGTTTCAACCCTCCAACGACGTGTTCCGCGTCATCTTCCATCTCGACATGGACGCGTTTTATGCGTCGGTCGAGCAGCGTGATCATCCGGCGTTGCGCGGACGGGCGGTGATCGTCGGCAGTCCGCCAGACCGGCGCGGGGTGGTGTGCGCCGCCAGCTATGAGGCGCGCCAGTTCGGAGTGCGCTCGGCCATGCCCAGCGCGACCGCAGGCAGGCTCTGCCCCGATGGCGTGTTCGTTCCACCCCGCATGGGCCATTACCGCGAAGAGTCGAAGGCTATTCTGAGAATCATCACCGCGACGGGGGCAATGGTGGAAGCGATGTCGATTGACGAGGCGTATCTGGAGCTATCGGCCCTGTGCCAGGCCGCGGATGCGGACGCCAGCCTCGAACGTGGCCTGCCCCTCGCACGCGAACTCAAGCAGCACATTCTCGCAGAACGCCAACTCACGGCCAGCATCGGCATTGCCTCGAACAAGCTGCTTGCCAAGATCGCCAGCGACTTCCAGAAGCCCGATGGCCTGACGCTCATCACCGAACGGGACAAGGTCCGATTTCTGCGCCCGCTGCCCGTGCGCGCGATTCACGGGGTTGGCAAAGTGACCGAGCAGGTCTTGCAGCAAGCCGGGCTGCGGACGATCGGCGACTTGCAGGATCACCCTGGCGACCTGCGCGCGCTGGTCGGTTCATGGGGGCCGCGGCTCAAGCAGTTCGCCCTGGGGGAAGACGACCGGCCACTCGAGTTGGGTGACGACGTAAAGAGCATCAGCGCCGAAGAAACCTTCGAGCGCGACACGGAGGAGCGGCACACTTTGCGGGCCTGCCTGCGAGAGCAAGCGGAGGACATCGCCCGCCGGTTGCAACGCCGGCGACTGGCCGCGCATACCGTGCAGGTGAAAGTGCGCTACGGCGACTTCACGACGCTCACGCGCCAATTCTCGGTGGAAGAGCCGATCACTGACGCGAAGGACATTTACCGGTTGGGCTGCTGGCTGCTGGCTCGCGAGAAGCTCGTGCGCCGGCCACTGCGGTTATTGGGGTTGGGCGTCAGCGGGCTTACCGAACCGGCTGGACGCCAATTGGCGTTGCTGTGAACTCGCTGACGCTTTTTCTTGACCCATCGAGGGACAGCCGGAAATCTTCGCGCGTATCCCGCTCACCCGATGAAACGTGACTTCTGCCTGCCAATCGTAGTTGCAATAACCACCCTTGTGCCCACTGGCTGCCAACTGACTCCGCCGCCGCCGAATATCGCCGTCCATCACGGCGAAAGTTTGGGCCAGGTTGAGGTGCTCGACCCGCGGCTCAATGCGCTGATTGCGCCGGGCACGCCTATCGAGAAGCTGGCTTCCGGCTTCGATTGGTCGGAAGGCCCGGTTTGGATCAAGCCAGGAAGGTCGCCGGTCTCGTCCGGACCATCCACGATCCGGAACGGAGGCTATTTGCTCTTCTCGGACGTGCCGAGCAACACGGTCTACCGCTGGAGCGAGAATGACGGCATCAGCGTCTTCCTGAAGCCCAGCGGTTACACAGGTTCGGTGCCGCGCGGGGGCGAACCCGGCTCGAACGGACTCACCGTGGACAGCGAAGGCCGGTTGGTGTTGTGCGAGCACGGAGACCGTCGCGTCGGGCGGCTCGAGAAAAACGGCAAGCACGTTACCCTGGCGGACCGCTTCATGGGCCGGCGCTTCAACAGCCCGAATGACGTCGTGTTCAAGTCCAACGGCGACTTCTATTTCACCGACCCACCGTATGGGCTGGAGAAAAACGTGGACGATCCGAAGAAGGAGATTCCCTACCAGGGGGTCTATCGAGTGAAGCCCAATGGCGAAATCACTTTGCTCACGGACAAGGTGACGCGCCCCAACGGTCTTGCGTTCTCACCGGACGAAAAAACGCTTTACGTCGCGTGCAGCGATCCAAAAGTCGCCGTCTGGATGGCTTACGACGTGAACACCGATGGCACGCTGGGCAAAGGCCGGGTTTTCTTCGACTCGACCCTGATGGTCGGCGCACAAAACAAGGGCCTGCCCGACGGCATGAAAGTCGACGCGCGGGGCAACCTGTGGGCGACCGGTCCCGGCGGCGTGCTCATTTTCAGCCCGGATGGCACGCACCTGGGCACCCTCCGTACCGGAGAAGCCACAGCCAATTGCGCCTGGGGCGAGGACGGTTCGACCCTCTACATCACGGCCGACATGTACCTTTGCCGGATCAAGACATTGGTGAAAGGAGCGGGTTGGTGAGCGACTCCCTTCCGCAGCCCGCCGAGCCGCCGGCGTTGCCGTCGCCGCTCTTCATCGGTTCGAACGGCTTCGTTGCCGCCATTGATACAAGCACCGGCCAGGCCCGCTGGCGTACGCAACTTCAGCGCGGCGTGTTCAAGGCCACGGGAAGCGCGGATGTATCAGTGCTGGTCCGCGGCGACCTGCTCTTTGCCGGCTCGGCCGGACATCTGTTTTGCCTCTCCGCCGCCACTGGCCAGATTCTCTGGCACAATGAATTGAGCGGTATGGGCTATAACGACATCTCGCTGGCGATGGACAATGTTTCGATTCAGTACCTGCAAAAAGTCGTCCATCATTCTCACAATGTGAATACGCCTGCGTCGTGAAGTTTCGCGCATTCGTCCCGGCCGCCGCGCTCCTTATGTCCGCGGCCCTGGTCATGGAAACGCGGGGCGAGGACTGGCCCCGCTTCCTCGGCCCCCGGGCGGACAATACTTCGACCGAAACCGGCCTGCTCGACAAATGGCCGACGAACGGCCCGCCGCTCCTCTGGGACAAGGCCATCGGCACCGGCTACTCCGCGCCCAGCGTGCGTGGCGATTTACTGGTGCTGCACCATCGCGCCGGTGGCGAGGAAATCGTCGAGGCATTCGACGCGGCAACCGGCAAGCCGCGCTGGCGCCACGCGTACCCGAGCCGCTTCGTGGACCCTTTCGGCTACAACAACGGGCCGCGTTGCACGCCGTTGCTCACGAGCAACCGCTGTTACACGTTCGGCGCGGAAGGCAAGTTGGTTTGCCTCGATGTGCAAACCGGCAAGCTTGTCTGGCGGCGCGACGCCGCCAAGGATTGGACCGTGCCCGAGGCGTTCTTCGGCGTGGGCAGCACGCCGTTGCTCGAGGGGGATCGCCTGATCGTCATGGTTGGCGGCCAACCCAACTCGGGCGTCGTCGCGCTCGACGCGGCCAGCGGTGAGACGCTTTGGCAAAACGTCGGCCGCACCAACTGGGACGGCGTCGTCACCCTGGGTTGGCGAAACGAGAAACCTTACGCCTGGACCGGCGAGGAGAAACAAGCCAGCTACGCGACGCCGGTCGCGGCGACCCTCCACGGCAAGCGCCATGTCCTCTGCCTGATGCGGCAAGGCCTCGTCTCGCTCAACCCTACCAACGGCGAGATTTATTTCACGCGCTGGTTCCAATCCTTGGTGAACGATTCGGTCAACGCCATGTGCCCGGTCCTGCAGGACGATCTCGTCCTCATTTCCGCGGCCTACTATCGGAGCGGGGCGCAATTGCTGAGAGTGAAGCCCGACGGCCGGTCCGTCGACGTGGTCTGGCAAATCCCCAAGTCACCCTTCGAACGCGATGCCGCCAGCGGAGAATGGGCGCCGGCGGTGCTCGAGATTCACTGGAACACACCGGTATTGCTCGATGGCTATCTCTACGCGTTCTCCGGGCGCAACGAACCGGACGCCACCTTCCGCTGCGTGGAGCTTAAAACCGGCAAACTGGCATGGAGCCGCGAGGAACGTTGGTCGGGGCATCCGGCCCCCGGCGTCAAGGCGCAGCCGCCGGTCTATGGGCGCGGCTCCGCCATCCTGGCGGAAGGCAAGCTGATCGCACTTGGCGAGGGAGGAAAGTTGGGATTGTTCAAACCGAATCCCAAGCAGGCCGATCCGATTTGCTCGTTCCAAGTGCCGCAGCTTCACTATCCGTGTTGGGCCGCGCCGGTGCTGGCAAACAAGCGGCTCTACCTGCGAAGCGAAGATCGCTTGGTGTGCTTCAATCTGTCGAAGTGAAATTGCCGATACGGTCGACGGCGATGCGAGCGTCCTCGCAAGCCGCTCTCAGATCACTATTCACTATTGCGGAACGGGAGGTGGCTGATTTGTCTGAGGGGCGAGCGCGGGCGGCGGCAGGCGATCGGGCGGCGGCAGGCGATCGGGCGGCGGCAGGCGATCGGGCGGCGGGCGAAAAAAGCGCGGCGGCGGCCGGCGCCTGTCGGGGGGAGGAGGAAGGTCACCGGGCCGGGCGAACGCCTCGCCGGGTCGGTTGCCCAGTCGCCTTTGCTGAATCCGATTCCAAATCTCGTCCAGGTCGTGCTTCTGGCCGTCCGTTAACTCCTTGTTGATATCCTCGCGCAGCCCTGCGAACAGGCCGGGAAGGTCCGGCTCGATAACGCGCATCATATCGGCCACGTAAGCCTGGCGTTCGTGGATGATGCCCAGGATTTTTCGCCGCTTCTCGGGCGGGAGGTCGAGCGTGTCCACCGCGCGTTGAAACTGGTCAAATCGGGCCATCGGCCAGCCCGGCTGCGGCGGAGGCGGAGGGGGATGGGTTCTTCGGACGAGCAATCCGCCTGTCACGACCCCCGAGGCGAAAATGACGACCGTGGCCAGAACCGTCAGGATGACATGCGGCGGTTTCACTGGACGCCGTCAAAATCGTCCACCGACGCGAAGATACTCTGCTCGACTCCTTCCGAGAAACTGTCGCCCTCGTCCTCAGTGGCCCGGGCCGGCCAGACGCTGGCGAGCAGCGCAACCATGACGCAGGCGGCCGCGCTGAACCAGAGCGCACGGCTCCACGCCAGCCATTCGTTGGGCTTCGGCAGACCGGCCAAACGGGCCATGATGCGCTGTTCAAACGCATACGGAACCTGGCTGTCCGGCGGGTTCCGTCGAGCGGCGGCCAGGAGCTTGTTTTGCAATTCAGACAGGTTCATGCACTGACATTTCGGCAGACGCCGCGCGGGGGCGGCTGGTTACAGGTACTTCTCTTTGGCGATGCGCTGCAAACACTTTCGCAGTTCAGCCCGGGCGCGAAAGGCGCGGACCTTCACCAGCGGCACTGACCACCCGGTCAGCGCCGAGATTTCCTTCACGGAACGATCTTCGATTTCCAGCAGCGTGATGACAAGCCGGGCGGCGGGCGACAGCATGGCTAAAAGGCGTTCCACGAGCTGGCGCGCGGCCTGGGAATCATCACGAGCCTCGTCGGGTGCCCTGACGAATTGCTCCAGCCACTCGTGTTCCGGGTCGGTCAGGTCGGTGAAACTGCTTTCGCGATTGCGCTGGTGCTCGCGCAGAAAGTCGTAACAGGTCCGCACCGCCAGGCGCATCAACCAGTGCTCGAAAGGCGCCTCGCCTCGAAAGCCGGAGAGTTTCTGGAAGGCCTTGCCCCACACTTCCTGAACGATGTCCTCCACCTCGCTCTCGCGGCGGGCGTAACGACGGGCCGTCGCGAAGACGCGGGGTGAATACTTCGCCACCAACGGCTCGAAGCTGCCCGTGTCACCCCGCAATACCGCCGCAATCAGGTCGGCATCGCTCGGTTCCATGCCGGCGGATTCTTGCACGAATCCAGCCGCTTCCAAACCAAAAGCCACTGCGGGAAAGGCAGTGGCTCGGGTCGAATCCAAACTCACGAATCTCCGGGTTACTTGTCGTCGGACGGTTTCGCCGGTGTGGCCGGAGAAGGCTTGGTGGCTTTGTCGGCAGGCGTTGCGGGCGGCGGAAGTCCAAGTGGCGGCCTGGGAGAAGCCAGCGCGGGACCGGACTCCAGCCGTTTGAGCATGCGTTGCATGTTCTGAAGGCGGCGGGTTTCCTCCTCCGAAATGCTGCCGTCGTCCTTTTTCTTGTTCAGGGTGCCGATCTGGACCTCGATGCGCTTCTGGAAATCCTTGCGAACGGCGTCGCGTTGCTCGGCAGACATCGTGGCAAACGGGCGGCTGAGTGCATTCGTTTCGCGCCACTCCTTGATTCTGACCTGGCGCTGCTCGGCAGGCAGATCTTTGAGTGTTTCGCGGAGCTTCTCCAACTCGGCACGGCGCTTCCGGAGCGTTTCGCCCGCAGGCCCTCCCAATCCGCTGTTTTCGCGGAAGGCCTTGAGGCGCGAGGCGCGCTCTTCCGGGGTCAGGTCCTTGAAGCTTTCGCGAATCTCTTCCCGGGTGGGCCGGCCTGGCGGGGGCGCCGGGTCGTCTGCGGCGCGGAGGACATTGCCCGAGCCGAGAACAAGCAGGAGCAACGGGACGCGGAACAGTGGGCCACTCATAATACTCTACTCAGCGCCAATCCTTCAGGACCGCGCCAACATGAAAACAGACGGTGGCTGGCGCCCTCCGGTTACAGGCGGGAGGGGCGCCGAATCGCGTCGCACTCGATTAATGTCCTGACTTTTGGATCCCCAGGGTCTTCTCGAACTCGGCGGAAAAGCGAGCCAGGTGGTCCGTGATCTTCTGGGGTTGCTCGACCAGCGTATTGGCCATCCGGGCGGAGGAAGCGGGGTTGTATTTGATCAGCTCGGCTGCGGCCACGATGAGGGAGAGGTTGTTGTTCACGTCGTGGCGAAAAGTCGAAAACTTCTTGCTCAACTCTTCGATTTGTTCCGGAGTCAACGTCACCGAACTAGTAGCCATGCCGGCCATGGTGGGCGGAAACAAGACCGTTTGCAAGCCGCTTCGCGTCACAAAGTCGTAGCGCAGACTAATTGAAATCCCCTTTGACACGCTCCGGTGCGGTTGGCAAGGTTCCGGCTCGTTTTTAACCAAACCCGAGGCCGAATGGCGCGGCTGCGTGCGCCCGCAGGCTGGCCTCATACGGATAACTATGGCAGAACTCAACGGCAACTTGCTCGTCGCACAGTCGGGCGGCCCCACTGCGGTCATCAACGCCAGCATCGCCGGCGTCATCCAGGAAGCTGGCCGCAACGAGTGCATCGAGGAAATCTACGGCGGGGTCAACGGCATCTGGGGCGTCTTGCGGGAGGAACTCATCGACCTCAACGACGAAAAGGCCCGGTCCATCGAGGGGCTCAAGCATACTCCCGCCGCCGCGCTGGGAACGTGCCGCTACAAGCTCGACTTCAAAAAGAAACCCGAGCAGGCCGAGAAGGACATGGCGCGGTTGTTCGACGTGTTCATGGCCCACAACATCCGCTACTTCTTTTACGTGGGCGGCAACGATTCCCAGGACACGGCCCACAAGATCCACCTGGAAGCCCTCAAGCGCAGCTACGAGATGCGCGTCGTCGGCGTGCCCAAGACCATCGACAACGACCTGCCTCACACCGACCACTGTCCCGGCTACGGTTCCGTGGTCAAATACGCCGCCGCGACCGTCATGGAGATCGCCGCCGACGTCGGAAGCATGGTCACCGACGGCGGTTCCTGTTGCGTCATCGAAGTCATGGGGCGGGACGCGGGTTGGATTGCAGCGGGAACGGTCCTGGCCAAACGCGCCGGCCACGAGGCGCCGCACATCATTCTCGCGCCCGAGATTCTCTTCAACGAAGCCCGGTTCCTGGCTCGCGTGCAGGAGGTCGTCGATTCCCTCCGTTGCTGCGTCGTAGTCGTCGGCGAAGGGTTGAAGAACGAGAAGGGCGTGGAAGTCGCCGCGGACCACACACGGGTGGATGCTTTTGGCCATCCAGTCTTGTCGGGGGTCGGGGAGTTCATCGAGAGCCTGGTGGGCGACCGGTTGAGCAAGGTGAAGGCGCGCAGCGTGAAACTCGGCTACGCCCAGCGGGCCGCCAGCCACTTCGCCAGCCAGACGGATGTCAATGAGGCCGCCGCCTGCGGCGAAGCAGCGGTGCGCGCGGCCATCGACGACAAAAGCGGCGTCATGGTGAAGCTCGTCCGTTTGTCCAGCAGCCCTTACAAATGCGTGACCGACCTCCATCCCCTCGAGGACATTGCCAATGGAGAACACCGCGTGCCCCGGGACTGGATGACCGAGGACGGATTGCTTCCCAACGAAAAATTCGTGGCCTACGCCCGCCCGCTCATCCAGGGCGAGGTAAAGGTGCCCATCGAAGACGGTCTTCCCAAGTACGTCGCACTCAACCGCACGCCGGTCGAGAAGAAGCTCTCGGAGCTCCCGGCGCTGGCGTGATGTTTGGCGGGTGGCACAGGCGACCCGCCTGTGCCGTCGGGCGACCCGCCCGACGGAACGGAGAGAGTGTACCGGCCGCCGGAGGTGGTTGCACATCGAAGATGCGCCTGACACTCGATTGTCACCAAAGCGTTCCTTGCCTGAGTTCGAGTCTGGGATTGTAATGTCAGCTGGTTCTGGTAAGAGTGCCTTCGGTTCAACTATTCCAAGAAACATTGACTGCGCAGAGCATGAACGGCCAGTCGGAACACCGTTCGAGTAAACGCGGACAAACCCGCCGGGCTTTTACCCTCATCGAACTGCTGGTGGTCATCGCCATCATCGCCATTCTGGCAGCGCTGCTTCTTCCCGCTTTGGCCAAGGCGAAGCTGAAAGCGCAATCCGCGGCATGCCTCAGCAACGTCAAACAGTGGGGACTGGCCTTCTGGATGTATGGAGACGACTACGACGACTATTTTCCATACGAAGGAACTCCCGCCGGGCTGGACGATCCCGCCAACACGAATGCGTGGTACAACAGCACGGCCAATTACATGAGTCAGCCCACCCTGCTGAGTCTCTACCAACTTAATACTCCTCCCGTGATCGGTCAGAAATCCATTTTCGTCTGTCCGAGCGCCACGAATAAGAACGCCGCTCCCACTTTGGGGAATCCGGTGTTCTACTACGGGTTCAACAACCGGATGGATCCCAACGGCCCGCCGCAGTTCAAGCGTTCCGAGTGCCGTTTCGTTCCGGATTCGGTCACGTTCACCGAGGGGCAAGAAAACAATTTTCCCTCCACCTCCGGCGTATTCACCCCGGCGCGACACGGCAAACGGGCCAATCTCGGGTTCGCCGACGGTCATGCGGCCTCCGTCGAAGAACGTGACTTTCGGCGGGCCTCCACCGAAGACAGCTCGGCGGCGGAATTCAGCAGGCCGCGCAGAGTTTATTGGTGGCCCTATCCCGGCGCGCCGCCTTGATTCGTCACATGGTTGTTTCCACATATCAAACCTGAAGTAACTCCTATGAAGTCATCTGTTCTCACGTTGTTCCTGGTCCTGTTTGCCGCGACTGCGTCCCAAGCCGGAGTGGTTCTTAGCGATTCATTCACTTACCCCAATGGCGATATCTCGACCGCGCCCGGTTCGCCCTGGATGGTGCATAGCGGCACGACGCCAGCCAACATCGATGTCAATGAACTGCGCCTGACGGGCGGGAACTCAGTCGACATCAACGCGCTTCTGGCGGGCAACCCCTATTTCTCGAACAGCCCGGCGGTGTTGTATTCCAGCTTCAAGATGCGGGTCACCTCGCGCCCCGGCAACGCAGGCACTTACTTCGCCCACTTCAAGGACACGAACACAGTTGCGGCCTCTGGTTTCGGCGGGCGCGTGTGGGTCTCCGCCAGCAACGCATACACCGGCATGTTGATCGCCGACAATCAGGTGTACCGGGTGGGGATCGGCAATGGGACTTCGGCCACAGCCGCAAGCGGCCAGATCAATCAGGATCTCCTCCTGAACACGACTTATTCGATCGTCACCCGCTTCGTCCCCAACACGGGGGAGTCCACCATCTGGCTCGAGCCCACGGCGGAGTCCGATCCCAGCGTCACGGCCACCGATTCCGGCACGGCAGGTCGCCCGAATCCAATCGATGTCGTGGCTTACGCGTTTCGACAGTCCTCCGGCATCGGCGTGGTCGTCGTGGATAATCTCAAGGTTGGCACCAGCTTCGCAGACGTGGGGGGAGACAATACACCGCCTTCGATCAGCGGCGTTCCCGCGCAATCGGTCGCCGTGGGAGCCTCCACGCCCCTCCTGGCTGTAACAGTGGGTGACGTGGAAACGCCGGCCGGCAGCCTGACGCTCACGGCCAGTTCCTCCCTTCAGTCCCTGGTGCCGGACGCCAATATCGTCCTTGGCGGCAGCGACTCGAACCGCACCATCACGGTCACACCCGTGCCCGGCCTCCAGGGTGTGGCGACCATCACCGTCAGCGTGACCGACGGAGGCGGCATCGCTGCAAGCACCTCCTTCCAGCTTTCGGTGGGCATCCCTACGATTTCCAACATTCCAAATCAGAGCACGCCGACGAACACCGTGCTTGCGGACGTCCCGTTCACCGTGGCCGACACGGAAACGGCGCCCGGCAGCCTCATGGTCACCGCAACCTCCGACAACCAAACCCTTGTACCCGACGGGAACATTGTACTGGGTGGCGCCGGCGTCAGCCGCACGCTGACCCTCACGCCCACCGCCGATCAGGCCGGGCTGGCCCTGATCACCGTCACCGTCAGCGACGGCACGTCTTCGAGCACCGACACGTTTGTGCTCGTGGTCAACCCGCTTCTGGGCCTGCTTCGCTCCGACAACTTCGATCGCTCGGATGGCGCGCTGGTGACCGGTGATGGATCCTGGATCAGCAACGGCGGTACAGGAGGCACGCACATTGGTGAGCTGCAGATCGCCGGGAACAAAATCGTCGTCTCGGAGACCGGCTCGGAGGACGTCAGCACCGACATGCCCCTCGACTCAAACGCCACCTACGCGCCAGCCAGTGGAACCATTCTTTACGTCAGCATGACTGTGGCGCTGACCAATCTGCCGACTCCGAACGGGAGTTATTTCTCCCATTTCAAGGCCGATGTCTTCGACGGGCTCAACTTCCGGGGGCGCGTGTTCGCCGCAACCAGCGGAGCGGAATCCGGAAAGTTCCGTCTCGGGGTCGCCAACAATTCAGCCAACGTTTCCGCAGGCGGATTGATCCCCGCCGACCTCAGTTTGAACACTCCGTACTTCATTGTGGTTCGCTACAACGTGGGAACGGGAGAAACCCGTTTGTGGGTGAATCCCTCGGCGGAATCCAGCGCCGGACTTAGCGCCGGGGATACGCCTTCTCCCATCGCGATCGGAGCCCTGGCGTTTCGGCAGAACTCGGGCATCGGCATCGTTTGCGTTGATGACCTCAAGATTGGCACCGCCTGGTCCGATGTGGTCTCGGTCCGTCCTTCGCTGCAAATCAGCGCCATTGGCAACTACATCACCATCTGCTGGCCGGCGTCCGCCACGGGCTACGTACTTCAAGGCACTGATGAACTGGTTCCTCTCAACTGGATGAACGTCAACGACCCCATCTTCACAGAGGGGGCAAAGAACATCCTGACCCTCAACAACTCGACAGGGCACCGTTTCTTCAGGTTGAACAAGCCCTGACCGGGAAGTCCTCCCGCACCGTCCGTCGCGCTCCCTCTCCCAAGTGCGATTGTAGCGGAGGTCTGTGACGTCTGGTGACCGCCGAAAATCGGGCCAGAATGTGCATCTTGTTCGGCGCTCATAGAGCGCCGCTACAGTTTTGAACGGGCTGCAAACGGGGATCAGAGCCGGGGTGAGAATTCTCCTGCGCCTGGAAACCTCTGAACTCTCCCAACCATTGCTTCGTGCCTTGAACCCCTGAACCGCGGTAGGGACGCGCTGCCGAGACGTCCAGGCCGACCAGCAGGTCGGCCCTACCGGGTTCATGGGGAGCCACGACCTCCAATTCTGAACGCACATTGGGACCACGGACTGTAGCAGCCGACGTGAGGAGGCTCTGATCGCTGCTTCCAGTTTGAGCCTCCTTACGTCGGCTGCTAAGGTTCATGGGAAGGGGTGAGAATACCCTTGTTACCCCTTGCAAACAAAGACCTGAGATGCGCCCAATGTGGGGTGTTTGCCTACTTGCACCTTGGGGGCCCAACGATAGAATCCGCAGCGGGGTGGAGGAGACGTGCGGGTGAATTGTGTGGCTCGAAAATGTCGGAAACAAACAGCAGTCAAAACCTGGAAAGCCAATGATCAAATTGAAAAACAAACGCATGGGAACCACCAAAAACCTTGGCGCCGCCAAGGAAAACTCCATCGAGATTACGGACCACGACCCCAGTGACACGAATGCCGCGATGTTGCGCGAGTTGGTGTCGCACTTGCGGCAGAATCGCACGCAACTGCGTGAAGAGTGGGCCCGGCGCATCACCCACGCCGAACTGCTCACCGCGATGACCGACGTGGAAATCTTTTCCGAGGCGACCACCGTCTACGACAACTATGTCGAGGTGCTGGAGACCGGCAGCGTGGAAGCGCTGCAAGCCTATGCTCGCAACCTGTCCGAGCGCATCATCCCGCGTGGCGTCCAGACCCACGAAGTGGTGGGCATCGTGTTGTTGTTGCGCGACGTGCTGGCGCGGTCGCTGTTCAAGAAGTACCAGGCCGATTTCGACCTGCTGAATCGCGTGCTGGACGCGTACGAGCCGGCCGCCAACCGCATCGCCAACACCGTCGCGGTAAGTTTCGTGCAGGAGCGCGAACGCGTCATCCGCCAGCAACAGGAAGCCATCCGCGAGTTGTCCACACCGGTGCTCCAGGTGCGCGAACGATTGTTGATCCTGCCGATCATCGGCGTGATCGATTCCCAACGGGCCCGCCAGTTGACCGAGCAATTGCTGCGGGGCATCCGCACCAACCGGGCCAAGGTGGTGGTCGTGGATATCACCGGCGTGCCGACGATCGATTCGACGGTGGCCAATCACCTCGTTCAAACCGTCGAGGCGTCCCGCCTCATGGGGGCCAGCGTGATTGTCACGGGCCTGTCCGCCGAGATTGCCCAGACCCTGGTCACCATCGGCGTGGAACTGAGCAAGGTCAACGCCGTCGGCGACCTGCAAGGCGGCATCGAAGAGGCCGAGCGGCTATTGGGTTACAAAGTGATTCTGAGCGAAGAGGCGCCGTTGATGGAGCCGAAAGCGTGAATTCGCGTATGCACGTGCCCGTGCTAAAGCAGGGCGAGTATCTCATCGCCAGCATTCAATCGGCCCTTTCCGATCCCGATCTGATACAGCTGCGCGATGACCTCGCCAAGCGCGTGGGCGAATACCGTTCCCGGGGGGTCATCATCGACGTCACCGTCCTGGACATCATCGATTCGTTCGCCACGAGAACCCTGCGCGCCATCGCCCACATGCTCAAGCTGCGTGGCGCCGAGACAGTCATCGTCGGCATCCAGCCGGATGTCGCCTTCGCAATGGTCCAGCTGGGTTTGACCCTGGAAGGCGTGGGGACGGCCCTTGATTTGGAGGAAGGGCTTGCCTACCTGAACCAGCACCCGAAGCGCAAGGTGCTCAATGAACAATGAAGCGCGCATCCCGATCCAGCGATCGGAAGACATCGTAACGGCGCGTGAGCTGGCCCGCGGCATGGCGCGGACGGCAGGCTTTAACGGTTCGGACCTCACGCTTATCGCGACGGCCATTTCCGAAGTCACCCGCAACATCGTCGAACACGCCGAGCGCGGCGAGTTGTTGCTGTCGCTTGTCCACTCGGGCAACAAGCGGGGCATCACGATTGTCGCCCGCGACGAGGGTCCTGGAATCCCGGATGTCCAGCGGGCCATGCAGTACGGTTATTCCTCCCGCAATGGATTGGGAGTCGGGCTGCCCGGCGCCCGATGGCTGATGGATGAATTTGAGATCGATACCAAAGTGGGCAAGGGAACTATCGTCACTATGAGAAAGTGGGTGGACTAGAATGAGTACAACCACCTTCTACCGTAAGCCGCGCTTCGACTGGAGCGTGGCGTCCAAACCGGTGCCCGGTCAGAAGGCGTGCGGAGATTTGCACCTGGTGAAGATGGTGAAGGACGTTGCCTTGCTGGCCGTGGTGGACGGCCTCGGGCACGGCAGCGAAGCGATCGTCGCGGCCCAATGCGCCGTGGATATTCTGGAGCGGAACGCCACCGACCCCCTCGTCACCCTGGTGCAGCGTTGCCATGAGGCGCTGATTCGCACCCGGGGCGTGGTCATGACGCTGGTGTCCGTGCAGATGGAATACGGAACGATGACATGGCTGGGCGTGGGCAACGTGGAAGGGTGCTTGTTTCGCGCGCGGAACAACTCGCGCCCGTCCGAACGGGTTCTGCTGCGCAGCGGCGTGGTGGGCTATCAATTGCCCGTGCTTCACGTGCAGGTCCTCACGCTGGCGCCAGGCGACTTGTTGGTTTTGGCCACGGATGGAATCCGTGCCGGCTTCACGGAGCACCTCAAGCTGGCCGACTCCCCTTCAGACATTGTTCAGCGCGCCCTGGCGCACGAGTTCAAAGGGACTGACGATGCTCTCGTGCTGGCGGCGCGTTATCCTGGAATGCCCCATGAATAAGGACCTTGGCAACCTCAACCGTCGATACGCTTCCACGATGCGCGCCTACCTGGGAGGCGGCAAGGAAGCCTTGCTGCACGATGCGTACGAGCTGGGCCGCGAGGCGTTGGCCCGCGGCCTGGGGGTGTTGGACATGGCCCGAATCCATCAGCAGTCGTTGGGCTGCATGATCCTGTCGACACTTTCGGACTGCACCCGGAACATGAAACTTCAGGCGTGCGAGACGTTTTTCCTCGAAGCGCTCTCCCCCTTCGAGATCACCTATCGCGGTGTTCGGGCAGCCAATGCCAAGCTGGAGCAGGTCATCGGCACCCTGGCCCAGCGCAACGCGGAATTAGCCCAGACCAACCGGGCGCTCCATCGGGAGATCAGCCAGCGCAAACGCACCGAAAAAGCCTTGCGCCAGAGCGAGGGCCATTTCCGGCAACTGTTTCACCACGCCCAAAACATGCAGGAAAGCCTCCGCAGGCTTTCCAACCAAATCCTGCACGTCCAGGAGGAGGAGCGCCGGCGCATCAGCCGGGAGTTGCACGACGAGGTTGGCCAGGCGTTGACGGCCATCCTGGTGAACCTGGCCGTGTTGCACAATTACAGCGTAGGCACCTCCGGACGATTGCAATCCAAGATCGCGGAGACGCAGCGTCTGCTCGAGCAGACGATGGAATCCGTGCACCGGTTCGCCCATGAGCTGCGGCCCGCGATGCTGGATGAACTGGGATTGCTCCCGGCGCTGCGTTCGTATGTGAAGAATTTTGCCACGCGCACCGGCTTGCGCGTTCACTTCCGGGCCACGCCCGCCGCCGAGCAACTCGATGGCGAGAAAAAAACCGTCATTTTCCGAATCGCCCAGGAAAGCCTGACCAACGTGTCCAAGCACGCCCATGCCCAATCGGTGGAGGTGACCCTGCGCAGGGTCAAGGGGGGCATCGGGCTGGAGATTCACGACGACGGCAAGTCGTTCAGCCCCGTGGCCGACGGGGAGACCGGGGCGGCCCGGAACAACGGCCTCGGTCTGTTGGGCATGCAGGAGCGAGTGCGACTGGTGGACGGGAAGCTCTTCGTCGTTCCTGACCCGGGCAAGGGAACCTTGGTCCGGGTGCGGATCCCGTTTCATCCCAGTGCCGCTCGTCCTGAACGGAAAGGCACACGGGCGCGCCCGCGACGCCCGGCGCCAACACCCCAATCCAGCGAGCCAGACCCCAAACTCCCGGCGCGCCGTGCCACGCGCGTTCACATCCACCTGGCCACCCCGCGTTGATGGGTCGAGCGGCGAGCTTAATTTACAACTATGAACAAAATCACAATCGTCCTTGCGGACGATCACACAGTCGTCCGGCAGGGGCTCAAAGCCTTGTTGGAAGCCCAGCCGGACATGGTGGTCGTTGGGGAAGCCTCCAATGGCCGGCAGGCCATGCAAAGCACCCGCAAGCTCGCACCCGACGTGGTGGTGATGGACATCGCCATGCCCTCGCTCAATGGCCTGGAGGCGACCCGGCAGATCATTCGCTCACTCCCTTCCGCCAAGGTGCTGATCCTTTCTTCGTACAACGACGACGAATACGTCAGCCAGCTCACCGACGCGGGCGCGGCAGGTTACCTGCTCAAGCAGACGGCCGCGACAGATCTCATTCGCGCCATCCGCGAAGTCCGCAAGGGGAAGTCCTTCTTCAGTCCTGCCGTTTCCAAGCGACTGCTGGAGTACTACCGCGAAACGATTGTGAAGGGCACGCGTGTTCCGAAGCCGAGACCCTTCCTGACCTCGCGGGAGACGGAGGTGCTCCAATTGATCGCCGAGGGAGAGGGCAACAAACAAATCGCCGCCGAGCTGGGCATCAGCATCAAGACCGTCGAAAAGCACCGCCAGCAGGTCATGAACAAACTGCACATCCACGAGGTGGCCGGGTTGACACGCTACGCCATCTCCAAAGGGATGATCGAAAGCGGGGCCAAGCCGCAGCTTTAGCTGCAGTTTCAATAAAACTGTCGCCACAGAATCTGGACTCCGCAGTGAGATCGCTGAGACTGGGTGCTTCCTGTGGCCACAGATGTAGGCAGCATGCCCCACCCAGCCCGTCAGGGGTGACCTCTCTGTAAAACGCACCTGTCAAGCAGTCCTCAGCTCCGTCAGGAGCGACATCGGATCACGGATGGAAAACCAGCAGGACCGTTCAGCCAGTGCATGCATAGGCCGCGCCCGTTCAAAACTGTAGCGGCGCTCTGTGAGCGCCGAACAAGGTGCGAATTCTGGCCGATTTCGGCGGTCACAGGCGTCACAGACCGCCGCTACAATCGCACTTAGCCGTGTGGTGAAGCGAGGGAACTCCGCAAGGTTTTGGACTGCCGCAGTCCAGGACGGCGCGTTTTTCGTCTGCACCCTGCTTCGCGTCGGCTACAGAATTTGCGAAACCGCTTTGGCTTCAGAATGGGGGAGGGCGCAGCGCAAATCGGCCGCCGCCCTCCACCATGTGAGTGAAAATCGGCGTAGGTTCAGTTCCCCGCCGTCGTCACTCATCCTCCCCGAGATCTAGTAGCCGCGGTCGTTGCCGGGATGGGCGCCGCCCATGTTCCTACGCCTGCATTTCGCAACGCAGCGTCCTGGCGTCCAGGCAGCGCGTCGGCTTTCCACGACGCCGGACTGCCAAGCCAGGCCGTGCCCGCGGGCAACGTCTCGCCCTTCATGACCAGCGAAAGGGCGTCAAGCCGCGCCCCGTCCTCCAACTCCGCGTCGTACAGCACGACCGAGGCTGCGCCCACGACGCAATCCGCGCCGACGCGCAGCCTCGAGGCTTTCAGGACACGGTCCTCGAACAGATGGGTCTGAAGGATGCAATCCTCATTCAACGCCGCCCGATCGCCAACTTCGACCAGGTCCCACTCGAGGAAACCGGTCGTGTCGATGTAGGCGCGGCGCCCGATGCGCGCTCCCAACAACCTGAGGTACCACGGAAGGAAAGGCGTGCCTTGCACCGCTTCAAGCGCCAGCGGAGTGGCCAGGAACTCATAGAGCGCATTGACCAGTTCGAGCCGCCAGACGAACGGGCTCCAGAGCGGGCGGACGAAAGGCCGATAGCGCCCCATCACCATCCATTTCGCCAGCACCACCGCCAGTGCAAGCAACGCACAGGTTGCCCCGTAGGCCGCCGGCAGAAGCATCAGCGTCACGCCCAGCCCAAAGCCCTCCCACAGCGCGAGCGCCGCTGTGATGACGGTGGCCGCAACGACGACAAATCCGGCAGGCGGAAGCGTGACGCGTAAAATCTCAAACGTGCCGCGCGCCATTCGCAACAGGCGCGGCGGGCTGAACGTGCGCGCCTCGGAAAATTCCGCGCTCGGTTCGCGCCGCGGCAGCGACATCGGCGGCGAGCCAAGCCAGTCGGCGCCACATTGCGCTGCCTGCTCCCCGCGCGGTGCGAGGGACAGAACACCCACAAGGGAGTGTCCGGCCAGGGTCGTGCCGCCGGGGACCACGGCGCTGTTGCCGATGAAAGTCCGCTGTCCCAATCGCGTTGGCGCCACGGTAATCCAGCCCCGCTCGACGTGCGCCGCGCCCAGTGATACTTCGTCGGCAACTGTCCCGCCGTCGCCAATCTCGAGCAGGTCGGGCGTGGTCGAGTAGGCCGTGGACAGTTCGACGAACCTCCCGATGCGAGCGCCCAACGCCCGGTACCACGGCGCCAGGTAGAGCGTCGCATGCAGTTGACCGGCATGGTCCAGGCTCATCCGGAGTAATTGGTCTACTATCCAGTGCCTTACATAGAACGAGCCATGCACCCGATACGTGCCTGGGCGGACACGGCCCACAAGCAGCCATTTGAGAATGACCACTTCAAGGGTGACGAGGAGGACAAAGGACGCGCCCACCAGTGGCGTGGTCGCCAAGTACAACAACGGTTTCGCCAGTGGATCGATTTGCATCAGCACTGCCACGCCGGGTACCAGCGCGGCGACGAGCACCAGCGGCAGCACCATCACAAGCACCGCGTACAACGCCGTGGTGGCGTCGCGCTGAAATTCAGTCCGTTCTGAGGGTCTGGGCCGGGGGATGTGTTGGCCAGGCACGTGCCGCGCGGGCGAACCCGCCCAGGTCTCGCCCCGGGGAATTCGCTCGCCGCGCGGGAGAAAAGAAAGATCATCCAGCCTGGCTTCATCTTCGAGCACAGTGTTGTCCGACAGGATCGAGCGTGTCCCGACAAAGCAGTCCTTGCCGATCTGCACGGGACCTATGACCAATTCACCTTGTTCGACCGTGTAACCGAGGAGTGACGCTTCCGAGTCCACACAAGCGCCGTCCCCAATTGAGATGAGGTCGAATGCGGCCAACCGGGGAGTCTCGATGTGGACGCCCTCCCCCACCCGCACGCCCAGAAGCCTATAAACCAGCGGCAGCAAAGGCGTCCCGGCCAGGCACTCCAGGTGCAATGCTGAGAGCAGCGACTGAACAAACCACCAGCGCACATGGTAGCCGCTCCAGAGCCGGTGTCGCCCGGGTCGCACTCGTCCGAGCAAGAGCCACTTGGCCGCAACAACAACCAGGACAAGCAGCGGGAAGACCGCCATCGAACCAAGCACCGCCCACGCCGCTGAGGCGACAGTGGATTGTCCAGTGGCGAACACGAGGAAGAAGACAAGGAATGGCGTGCTCCACGTGAGCGCACGGAAACCGAATATGCAGTACAGACTCAACGACTGGCAGATCCCCGCCAGCAAGTGACGGCGCCGCTCGCCAGCCTCGGACGCCTTTTCCTCGCCGGCCGGCAACGTCTCCACGCGAGGAGGTTGTGCCTGGGGCGCGGCCGTATCGAGCGCAGCGGCCAGCAACGAGATCGTCGGATGCTCATAGACGGCCCTGACCGAGACATGCACAAAGCGCGGGTTCTTTCGCAGCTCTGAAACCAGCCGCGCAGCGAGCAGCGAGTGGCCGCCCAGTTCGAAGAAGAAATGATTCTCCACAGTGACCGTCTGTGGGGCGAAAAGGGACGTCCAGATCTCCAACAACAGGCGTTCAGTTTCAGTTCGCGGAGCTCCAATCGTGACGTCTCGCTCCGCTTCGCGCGGCCGGGGGGCTGGCAGGGCGGCGCGGTCGAGCTTGCCGCTGGGGAGCCGCGGGAGAATTGGAATGACCTCGATAAGGGCCGGCTCCATGTACACGGGCAATTTCCGACGCAACTCCGAACGAAGTCGTTCCTCGTCGATGCGACCGTTGGCGGGGACAACATAGCCGACCAATCGCTGGATCCCCGGAACGTCTTCGCGCACCGTGCACGCGGATGCCAGGATCTCGTCGCTCTCCATCAAGGCCGACTCAATTTCAGTCAATTCAATCCGAAACCCGCGCAGTTTGACCTGCGAGTCGCAGCGGCCGTGGAACTTGATGTTCCCTTCGTCGTCCAGCCGTCCGAGGTCACCCGTGCGATACAATCGGTTATCCGGATCGCCGGGCGCGGCAAACGGATCCGGGATGAACCGTTGCTCTGTCTGGTCGGCAAGCCCAACGTAACCGCGGGCGACCCCAACGCCTCCGATGAAAATCTCGCCCAAGACTCCGGTGGGCACCGGGCGGAGGCAGTCGTCCAGGAGGTGCACGCGGTAGCCGGGCACCGCGCGGCCAATGGTCACCGGCTTGCCGGGCTGCAATTCCGCGTGTGTTGCGATCACGGTGGCCTCTGTCGGGCCGTACGTGTTGACTATCCGCCGTCCGGGCCGGGCCCAGCGCTCGACGAGTTGCTCCGGGCACGCCTCGCCGCCAAGGATGAGCAACCGCACGTCCGGCACGTCCTCGGCCAGCATCGAAAGTAATGTCGGCACGCACGACAGGACGGTCACCCCGGCCGCGTTGAGCATCCCCGACAGATCCGGTCCCGCGTGGGCCATTTCCGGAGTGGCCGGCACCAGGGTCGCCCCGGCTTGGAACGCCAGCCAGACTTCCTCGATGGAAGCGTCGAAGGAAAGGGAGAACCCCTGATAGACGCGATCTTCCGGGTGCACGAGGAACAAGCGGCCTTCGGCGCGTACCAGATGGCTCGCGCTCCGATGCTCGATCATCACGCCTTTTGGCCGACCGGTGGATCCGGACGTGTAGATGACGTAGCACAGATCGCGCGGCCCCTCGCCGACTGCATAGCGAGGCAACCGCGCGGCACTCTCGGCGTCGATCGCGGCGCGGTCGACGTCGACGCGGATCACCGTTCCTGGATACGCGGAGTGATGTCCTGCCAGTTCGTCCGTCGTGACGAGGGCCTCGGCGCCCGAGTCTTTAAGAATGTAATCGACGCGGTCTGGTGGATATTCCGGATCCAACGGCACATAGGCCGCGCCAGCCTTCAAGATGCCGAGGATCGCCGCGTAGGCGTCGGGCGATCGTGGAAGAAGCATCCCGACGAGCGACCCGCAGTCCACTCCCCGGGCGCGCAGGTGCCGCGCCAGCCGGTTGCTGCGCTGTTCCAGTTCCAGGTAGGTGGTCCGTTCTGTCCCGAAAAGAACCGCAACGGCACCGGGCCGAATGTCGGCCTGTGCCTCAAAGAACTCGTGCAAAATGCCCGCGCGCCCCAGCCTGGGAGGCGTTCCCGGAAGGAGGGATCGTCCGGAATTGGGATCCGTGTTGCCATACCCACCGAAGCCCTTCGGCTTGACGCTGGTGGCGGCAGCTTGAGCCACGCCTGGGAGGGTACGAATGTTCGTCCGCATAAAATCCAAAGCCTCACACCTGCTTTACCGGTTCTGCGATGAAAGCCACGGAACGGGTCAAGTCGTTCAATTTCCGGACGAGTCCGCCGTAGGATGGCCCAGCCGGCGGTGGTGTCCGCTGGACACGTCGTTCCCGGAGTTCCAATTGTTCTGGCCGGGAACGCCGTTCGCGTTGTCGGGCACGATTCGCTCTTCCAACGTCTCCAGGTTGGGCTCGAGTGAGTTGTGCATAAGTTCTCCCCTCTCTGTTGTGTCCCGGACGGAACATCTTCGTGACGCTTCTCATTCGATTGTAGTGACGTTAAAGGTCTGTACCATTGCCCGTGTGACCTGCCCTCACCCGGCCCCGGTGCCGCGAGTCGTGGCACAGATGTAACCGCTAAACTCGCCGCAACCGTGGCCGGGTTATCCGCCGGACCAGTCGCGACGTAAGACCGGACCGGTGGGGATGGGATGGCTCAGGGGTTTGGGTGTGGACTGTTGCCCTGGACGTTTCCGTACTGGCTCTGCCGCAGGCGTTGCCTCGGCTCTGTCCGCCGTGGCCGTCCTGGTTGCCTGTAGGGCCTGAAGAACTCCGCTACCCGAGCAGGCCCGGAGCAGTAGTATCAGCCCTTCCAATTCTTCCACGGTGAGCAAAATTTGATCGTTCATGCCAATCTCGCCTTTTCACGGGCGCACTTCAGTTGTTTCTTCTATCCCTCACTTCTCGTGAGCCGTTGTTCAGGAGAAGGGTTTGTGACTGGGCCACCCTCGGCACGGCCGCGAAGCCCGGATGATCCACACACGGGCTCGCGGTCGTGCCACTCAATGCTCCTGTGAACAAACAAACACAGGAGCCTCCAGGCTACTGAGGAGAGCGACGGTCAGGCGCCTGGAGCCAACTTACTTGCAGGCGACGGCGCCACAGCACCTCGCTGTCGGTGGGCACGCCGGCACCTTGCAAAAACTGGGCCCAGACCCACGAAGTTCCATGCGGGTCCTCAAGCACACTTGCGCCAGCCGGAACGAGGTCCGTCAACGCTCCTTCCTTCCAAAAGAAGGCGGCGGGATTGTCGACGTAATTCAGCGACGTGAAGATGGCGACGGCTGTCGCAGCATCCACCTTCTTACCGTTCCAAACGCGTAGGAGCTTTGCGCTCATCTGTCGTTTCCTTTCCGTGTTGATTGACTCGTTCTGAACTCATCACGCCCGTTTCCCGGGACGTGAACTGTGCTTAACGGCTCAAATCGTCCGTCAAGTTCCTCCAACTCACCAGCCGGGTAATCACCCCATAACGGCAACGGGCGAATACCCATTTTGAGAATTGGCGATTCGTGGCCGGCGAGCAATGCGGGCTAGGCAGCCCATTCAAAAACTGTAGCGGCGCTCTATGAGCGCCGACGAAATCGTGCATTCTGGCCCGATTTTCGGCGGTCGCAGACCGCCGCTACAGCCCAGGAGATAACAGAGAATCAGAATCTGAGCTTTGGGCAGAAGGCCGGGCTTCGCATTAAGGACTCCGTTTCCTCCTGTTCAAAAGGCTTCTCTCACCGGCGGAAGTGTTAGACTGGTTGCCAAAAGTCATTTCTGAATGGTGGCGCACGACCTGCCGGTCGTGCGAGGCGTGGCAACGCAGCCCCACCAATCGGAAATGACTTTTGGCAAACTCTATAGCCCCACACGAGCGGAGGTCGCATCGTGTTAGTGCGCGCTCGGCCTGTCAGCCTGCTCGCATCGTGGTGGGGTGTGGACGGCCCGAATTCTCATGCGTCGCTGACGCGACGCCTTGATGTGGAGGGACTCGATCCGTGGACTGAAGTCCACGGCTACCTTCGAGTCGTCGCTCCGCGATTGCATTGGCATGCTGCCGAAATCCGAAATCAACTCCGGAGCGCCGAGCAGGAACTCGGCGCTCCGGTTCAGAATGCCTTGTCTGACATGCAGCGTGCCAAATCAGTTCGGCGCTCGGTCAATTGCCAGGGGCCAATTGCACGCAGCGGCCCAGCAGTGCCTCGCTGCCGATGGGCGTGCCGTCGCCTTGCTCAAACTGCGCCGAAATCAATGGGTTGCCCCCCACACCCCCGAGCACGGGCTGCTTGGGGAATCGCATTGAGACGCCGGCCGGTGCCAGCGTGACGTCCACGGTGCGCATCGTCGAATGCGGGCCGCCCACGGGGTTGTCATTATTGCGGAAAATGAATCGCCCTTTCATGCCGGCATCCAGGCTCATCCCGCCTTCCATCGTGATGTAAGGGCCCGTGTTGTTGACGCAATCCAGCGACGTGAACGAGGCCACGGCGGTCACTTCCGCCGCCACGTCCGCGCTGGCCACGAAAGGTCCTTGCACGCAGCGACCGAGGAAAATCTCTCCGCTCAGCGGGTGGTTGTCGCCGTCCATGATTTGGATCCAAATGAATGGATTGCCGCCAACGCCGCCGAGCACCGGCTGTTTGGGAATCTCCATGGTGCTGTCGGCAGCCACAGCCTCGACATTCACCGCGTTCTGCACGGTGTAGGTGTGGGTGCCTTTGACGTTGTTGCGGAAGATCATTTCGACCGACAAGCCCCCCATGCTGATCTCGCCTTCCATTGTGATTTGCGGTCCGGGCGAGTTCTGGCACCCGGTCATGCTCATCGCCAGGTCCACTGTCATCGGCATCGTGAACGAGCGCGACACTTGCTTCTGCGCCTGCGCCGGAGTGGCCAAGCCAAGGGCCAGGACTCCCAGCGCCATCATGCTCTTCCAAACCCGTAGATACGTTGTGTTCATCTGTCGTAACCTTTCTCTTGTTGAGTTGTTATTCACCTGAACTGGGCCAATCCGTGAGTGTGAATCCATCATTGGTACAGTTAGAGAGGCTACTCTTGCGTGTGAACGCGGGTAGCCGGGTCTACACCTGCCAAACCGGTGGGTAAATAACCCAGTCTGAAATTGAAATTAATTACGCAGATGCCCGAGTCTCCACTCGGGGGCTTGCCCTGGCTTCGTTTTTGCCGATTCCCTTCTAGGTAGTATTTGATACCTTTGCAGCCGTCGGACCGTCCTAAGCCTTGTCTGATATATGAGTGCGCCACACCAGTTCGACGATGATTTCCTCCGCAACCACTCGGCGCGGCCAGAGGACTTCTTCCTCACCCGCCGGCAATTCCTCAATCGCTTCGGCATGGGCTTCGGCGCCCTCGGTCTGGTGTCGTTATTGGGCAATGACTTGGGGCTTCCAAAGGCCGGCGCAGCGGAACCCGGCTCGGTGACCGGGACGAATCCGCTAGCCCCCAGAAAACCCCATTTCCCAGCAAAGGCGAAGCATGTCGTCCATGTCTTTGCCCAGGGCGCGCCATCGCAAGTCGACACGTGGGACCCCAAGCCGGCCCTCGCGAAATATGACGGCCAGCCCATCCCCGGTGCCAACGGCGTCGGCTACGCGTCACCATTCAAATTCACCAAACACGGCAAGGCCGGCATCGAAGTCAGCGAGGTCTTCTCGAAGCTCGCTGCGCACGTCGATGACATGGCGATCCTTCGCTCCTGTTACACGGACATCCCGGCGCACGACGTGGCGACGATCTTCATGAACACCGGCTCGCTGCGCCAGGCCCGGCCCAGCGTCGGCTCGTGGATGCTTTACGGCCTGGGCACCGAGAACCAGAACATGCCGGGCTTCATCTCGCTGCGGCCCGGCAACGTGCCGCCGGGAGGCAGCTCGAATTGGCAGGCTTCGTTTCTCCCGGGCGTCTACCAGGGCACGAGCATCAATACGCGCAACGCCAGCGTGGACCAGATGATCGAGAACATCCGCAACCCGTTCCTCGGCCCCAAGGAACAGCGCAAACAACTCGACCTCGTCCACAAGCTGAACGCGATGCATTCGCAGAATCTCCAGAAGGAGGAGCAACTCGAGGCGCGCATCGAGGCCTTCGAGATGGCTTACACGATGCAGATGGAGGCGACCGACGCCTTCGACGTTAGCAAGGAACCGGCGAACATTCGCGCGCTGTACGGCAATTCGGCGCAGGGCAACCAGTTGCTCATCACTCGGCGCCTGCTCGAACGGGGCGTCCGCTTCGTGCAGGTCTGGGCCGGCGGCTGGGATCATCACCAGGACATCGACGACCGCCTGCCGCGCAGTGCGGGTGAAATCGATGGGCCGCTCGCGGCCTTCCTGAAGGACCTCAAGGAGCGCGGCCTGTTCGAGAGCACGCTCGTCGTCTGGGGCGGCGAATTCGGGCGCAAGCCCACACGCGACCGAAATGGCAATGACAACCCCGGCCGCGACCACAACAACAAAGGCTTCACCACCTGGCTGGCCGGCGGCGGCGTCAAGGGCGGCACCGTTTATGGCGCGACGGATGAGTTCGGCGCGGCGGCTGTCAAAGACCGCGTCCACGTCCACGACTTGCACGCGACCCTGCTGCACCTGCTCGGCTTCGATCACGAGAAACTGACCTATCGCTACAACGGCCGCGACTTCCGCCTGACGGATGTGTACGGGAAAGTGGTGAAGGGGATACTCGCGTAATGGGCCGGCGCGTTCAGGCGTTGAATCGTTGAATCGTTAAATCGCTAAATCGTTAAATCGTAATGACTGTCGGAAATTCACGGACTGCACCTGCGACTCTGTCCCGAAGGGACAAGCTGCAGATAGCTCAGCGTTTCAACGCTGGGTTCATGGGACCCGAGAGTCGCGTCCCGAAGGGACGGCTGAAAGCGCACTCACAAAAACCAATCCGTGCACTCCGTGCCATGAACGAAGGCGTGGCTTTCGATGGATTCGGCCGTCCCTTCGGGATTTATCCAGTCGTCGATACGAACCCGGCAGTGAACTGGCGGGCTATTGTCAAATCTCCCTCAGGGAGATGGGCTGGCGCGAGCGAGAAAGGACCGAGCGAACGTCAGCTGCCACCCACCGCAGCAACCCGAAACTTCTTTCTTGGCCTTTGGTTCTTCTTTTGGATTTTGAGCTTTCAACTTGGAGCTTTAGCCGCCGTACCGGCGCCGCCGGCTCTCACGCCAGGCGCATCCGCCTTCTTCGAGAACAAGATTCGCCCGCTGCTCACCAAGAACTGCTACAAGTGCCACAGCTCGGAGTCGCTCAAGGTAAAGGGCGAATTGCTGCTCGACACGCGCGAGGGTGTCCTCAAAGGCGGCGCCACCGGCCCGGCGATTGTTCCCGGCGATCCCGAGAAGAGCCTTCTTATCAAAGCCGTCCGCTACAGCGATCCGGATCTCCAGATGCCGCCCAAAGGCGACAAGCTTTCGGACGCACAAATCAATGACCTCGTCGCGTGGGTCAAAATGGGCGCACCCGACCCGCGTGTTGGCAAATCTGCAATCCGCAATGCGAAATCCGAAATCACCAATCACTGGTCCTTCCATCCCGTGACGAGGCCGCCCGTGCCGCCCACGCAGGAGCCTTCACGCTGCTTGAACCCCATTGACTCCTTCATCGTCGCGAAGCTCGAGGAGAAAGGGATGAAACTCTCCCCGCCCGCCGACAAGCGAACCCTGATTCGTCGCGCCTATTACGATCTCATCGGTTTGCCCCCCACGCCCGAGGAGGTCCAGGCGTTCCTCGACGACTCTTCGCCCGACGCGTTCGCGACTGTCGTGGACCGCCTCCTGGCTTCGCCCCGCTATGGCGAACGCTGGGGACGGCACTGGCTGGACGTGGCCCGTTACTCCGACACCAAGGGCGAAATCAAACGTCAGCGCGACACACCGGTGTATCCTTTCGCGTGGACCTATCGCGATTACGTCATCCAAGCGTTCAACGACGACAAACCCTTCGACCGTTTTATCCTCGAACAAATCGCCGCCGACAAACTGCCGCTGGGCAAGGACAATTCGGCGCTCGCGGCGCTCGGCTTTCTCACGCTGGGCGAGCGGTTTCAAAACAACGAGAACGACATCATCAACGACCGCATCGACGTGGTGACCAAAGGTTTCCTCGGCCTGACTGTGACCTGTGCCCGCTGTCACGACCACATGTTCGACCCCATTCCGACCCAGGACTACTACTCGCTTCACGGCATTTTCAAGAGTTCGCCCGAGCCGAAAGTGCAGCCCGTGATGGGCGATCCGACCAAGGACCCGGAGTACGCCGATTACTACGCCAAGCGCATGGCGCTCGAAAAGGAGATGGAGACCTTGCAGGCCCAAATCCGCGGCAAACGGCGCGAGCCGCAGAAAAACCGCGAATTGCAGCGCCAGCGCATCGAGTTGCTCAACCGAATCGACGCGCTCGACTTGAGCCACCCCGGCTCTCCGCCGCGGGCCAACACACTCGCGGACAGCGCCGACCCGCAGGATTCGCGTGTCTTCATTCGCGGCGAGGCAGAGAACAAGGGGGCGGTCGCCCCGCGACGCTTCCTGGCGTGTCTGTCCGGCCCAAGCCGCAAACCCTTCACGCTCGGCAGCGGCCGCATCGAACTGGCCAACGCGATTGCCAGCAAGAGCAACCCGCTCACCGCGCGCGTGGCGGTCAACCGGATCTGGCAGCATCATTTCGGCGAAGGCATCGTCAGCACCGTGGATGACTTCGGCACGATGGGCGCCGCACCGTCGCATCCGGAGTTGTTGGATTGGTTGGCGAGCGAGTTTATGAGCCCCGTTGAATCGTTCAATCGTTCAAGCGTTAAATCGGGAAACAGCTCCGCATCCAACGATTCAATGATTCCACGTTTTAACGATTCAACGATTCCTCGTGCGTGGTCGTTCAAACACATGCACCGTCTCATCCTGCTTTCGCAAACCTGGCAGCAAAGCAGCGCCGACAACCCGCGCAGCGCCCAACTCGATCCCTTCAACAAATTGTTCTGGCGCGCGAACCTGCGCCGGCTCGAGTTGGAGCCGTTGCGCGATTCGCTCCTGGCCTTCGGCGGCAAGCTCGACACGAACATGTTCGGCAAACCCGTCCCACTCGCGCAGGGCAAGGGTCGCGGCCAGCGCGCGGCGGTGCTGCTCGAGCCGACGCACCGCCCGCAGGACATCGGCTACACGACACGCCGCACGGTTTATGGCTACGTCGACCGCGCCGACTTGCCCGAGGTGTTCAACCACTTCGACTTCGCCAGCCCCGAGATGCCCAACGGCCACCGCTACGAGACGACCGTGCCCCAACAAGCCCTTTACCTGATGAACAGCCCGCTGGTCGTCGAACAAGCCCGTAACCTCGTCGAGCGCCCCGACGTCGTGGCCTGCGCGACCGACGAAGCCAAAGTGCGCCGGCTCTACGAAATCCTTTACCAGCGCACGCCGCGCCCCGAGGAAATTCAGCTTGGGATTGAGTTCGTCGAAGACGCCGCGACTCCCGAAGACACCGCGCCCGCGAGCGCGGCAGCCGCGCCGCTGAATTTCCGAAAAGGCAATGTCGGGAATCAAGTCAAGGCCAAGCGAGAGGCCGCCCTCGTCGCGCGCAAAGCTGGCGTGCGCCAAATGAAGCCCCTGACCGCCTGGGCCGAATACGCCCACGCGCTCCTGCTGGCCAACGAAGCCTGCTTCGTGAATTAGCGTAGCTGCGACCGTGAGGTCGTGGGCTGACTGACCCCCAATTTCGGGACGTTACCCAGTTCTTGCTCTGCATCTTATTCTGCCGCAAAACATCCATGACAGGTTTACACGCGTTAGCTGAGAGCTTTAGCAGGCACTGGCCAACGAACCCTCGCTTGTGAATTAAAGTAGCTACGAGCACCTTCGTAGCAGCCGACGTAAGGAGGCTCTGATCTCTCTTGGATCGTCCCGGAAAGAAAGAATGAGCCTCCTCACGTCGGCTGCTACGAAGATTACGTCGAACTCCCGCGTGAAGGGCCAGCTCCGCTCACTTCGACCCGCTGCCCTACTTTGCTCCCGAGTCCGTTGTGCCGGGATGCGTCAACTTGCTCGGCGGCTGGAGATAACGATAGGGATTGCTCGGGTTGTCCGTGTCGTAGGCGTAGGCGTCGCGGTTCTTCAGGAAGTCCTTCACCTTGTCCACCGGAATGGCGAACCCGAGCCCGTCGCCGAACATCTTCATGTTCGTCACCCCCACGACCTCGCCGCGAAGGTTGAACAGCGGGCCGCCGCTGTTACCGGGATTGATTTGCGCAGTCGTCTGCATGTAAAGCTCGCCCTGCATCTGGCGGGTCTTCGTGCTGACGATCCCTTCGGTCACCGTGCGCTCGAGCCCCAGCGGACTGCCGATGGCGAACACGGGCTCGCCGACCGCCAGGTTGTCCGACTCCCCCAACTGCACCGACGCGAACCGTGGCGCGTCCTTGTCCTCGACTTTAAGCAAGGCCAGATCATGGAACTTGTTCATCGCGACGATGCGGAGTTGCTTGTAAACCTTCCGTTCGAGCGAGCCGCCGCTCTGATGATACACCTCGACGGCGATCTGGGTCTCCCCTTCGATGACGTGGAAATTGGTAATCAGGTAGCCTTCCTCGTTGAGGAAAAAGCCGGAGCCGAGTCCGCCGGGATTACGCACCTGCACGACGGCTTCGCCAAGCTGGGCGACCAGTTCGCGCACGGTGCGCTCGGGAGTAACCGTCTTTGAGGAGCGGAACAGGGGCGAGTTGGCCGATGGACCCGCGGCGGTCACGGTGGCCGGCGTTTTCGCGGCGGACTTGCCCCGGACTTCCTTCGGCTCCGCGTCCGAGTCTTTCACGACGCGGGCGATGGCCGACCTAGGAATGGTCAGCACGGTGTAGCCGATGTCGACGACGACGCTGTCGCGTTTCTCGGCGAGAATCTTGCCAGCCACGGAAGCCTTGTCCTTCAACTGCACGACGTCCGCACCGGCGAATTGCGCTCCGCCGAGCAGCGCCGCGCAAACGGTGATTCGCACGAACATGCCAATCACGTTAAGCCTCGCGTCGACCATTGACAAGCGGCAAGCGGCCCGGGCCCGTCCCTTCCTTCGAGCAGCATCCGCAAAGCATCCGCAAATAGGTCGCCCCGTTCCGGCGCACTCCTGATTACCTGTTTAGACTGGTTGCCAAAAGTCATTTCCGAAATGGTGGGGCAAACCTGCCGGTTTGCCGCGGCGCCCAGCAGGGCGCCGCCCACCATTTCGGAAATGACTTTTGGCAATCACTCTAGCTCCGACCCTCGCTTCGCTCGTGTGACTTGGTTCAGAAACTTGAGCCGAAATGACTCCGAAATCAGGGGGGAGCCAGTTTTCGTAAGACTCTGACGCCAAACAGCGTGCAATTCTTTGTTTCTGGACAGCGCGCAGGGCTAAGCAGTGCGGTGGTGGGCTCTAATTCTCCAGGCGGCTTGCTTGACAGGGCGAGGCACTAGCTTTAGCGTGCCACGTTCCGCAAATAACCTCAACCCGAGTATTTGTCATGATCATGCAATCAGGATCTTCACGTCATGGTGGACTCATCAAGAGGATGCCAGCTGTATTAACCCTAACACCTGCACATGGAATAACGAGGAGCGTTGCCTTACTAGGCTTGGCCGCGACCGCGTCCCTCATGTGTTTAAGCTCATCGGCGGCGCCGGCCACTCCAGTCACACAGTCGCCGAATCTGCAACAGCCCAGAGGGCTCAACCCGACGAACGGGTTGCCCAGCAAAGGGGCGAAGGCAGTCCTCAATGGCTCCGGTGCGACCAATAATGTCCCTAGCCCTATTGCGCCCAATAATGTCCCTGGCCCTATTGCGCCCAATAAGGTCGTTGGCCCTATTGCCCCCAACAAAGTCGATGGCCCCGCTGCGCTGAATAAAGAAAAGGCAGCGACACCAAACGCGCCCGGGATCGTCCGGGAGCAGCAGAACGACCAGAGGGTCACACTGTGCCATAATGGTAGAACGATTGTGGTGGGTCAAAGCGGGGTGGCCGAGCATCTGGCGCACGGTGATACGCTGGGAGCCTGCGACTCACCGACAACAACAGTCTGCCACAACGGGCAAACCATTACGATTAATCGCTCAGCTCTGGCCGACCACTTGGCGCACGGGGACACCCCAGGCCCGTGCGTCGTAACTGAAGTGAACAACCGTTAGTTCCCCTTGTGGCGTTCTCCAACTCCGCGTGCGCCACCAGGCCCTCTTCAGATCGCACGAGTACGCGCCAATCGGTGCGGTACGTCTGGCTGGCGTTTTTCCTTCTCGCGTTCGCACTGATCGAGGTTCTTATCGGGGGCACAAGACTGGTGTTCAGCCTGCCGAGCTATGGGTTGCTGGCACTAGTTTCGATTCTCACTTGTTGTTCCCTTGGCCGGCAAACAGAACCGCGTCCTGACTGGCCTTGCCTGGTCAGTACGATGGTATTCTTCGGTTATGTGCTCGTTCGTGCGACGACGTCTCCGGTCGAGTATCTGGCCAGGGCCGACCTGTTCATGGTGTTGGCGGCGCTCGTGGTTTACTTTCTTTTCGCCTTTTATCTTATAAAGTCACGAGAGCGGTTTTGGCTCATCGGGGTGTTGCTGGTCTTTGGCCTTGCCAATACGGCATTGGGGGTTTTCCAGTATGTGCGCGGCGCCGAGGTTCGGCTCCTCCCATTTCTGGAACCAGCTCGTTACAGTATTCGGGCCACCGGTTTTTATATATGCCCCAACCACCTGGCTGGGTTCCTCGAAGTCGCGGCGTTTACCGGCCTGAGCGCAGCCTGCTGGAGCCGCGGCCCGGTGTGGCTCAGAATTGTCGCCGGGTACGGCGCGTTGATGTGCTGCGTTGGTCTCGTACTTACAGGCAGCCGGGCCGGCTTTCTTAGTGCGAGCGTGGGTTTGGCTGCCTTTGCTGTCTTGAGCATCAAGGCGCTTCGTCGAGATGTAACGGCCGGCCGCCGATGGGGCCTGATGTCCGCCTTGCTGCTCCTGCTGATTGGCACCGTGTTCGCCGGCGCCCGCTTCACCAGCAGCCAGGTCTTTTTGAAGTCGCGCTGGGAGAACGCCGTGGCCGGCGCAAGCACACGCGGTGAGATCTGGCAAACGGCGATTGAACAATTCAAATCCGCTCCCGTCCTGGGCACGGGCAGCGGGACATTTCAATATCAAGAGCGTCTTTATCGAAAACCGAACCAGTTCTCGGACGCCGTCTATGCGCACAACGACTATCTGCAGCTGCTGGCAGAATACGGCGCGGTCGGCATGGCGGGACTGATATTTTTCCTGGTGACACACCTCAGGCGCGGCATGCGAGCGGTGCGCTCATTGGTGTCGGATCATCCCGACCTGTCGGCCCGCCTCCAGAGTAATCGACTTGCCTTGACCATTGGCGCGCTGTGCGTCGTAAGCGCGTACGTCGTCCACTCGTTCTGCGATTTCAACCTGCATATCCCGGCGAACACTCTGCTTCTGGCCGCGGTTTTTGGCTTTCTTGCCAATCCAGGGATGAGATCCCACTCGGCGCCCAATCTGCAGAGCAAGGCCGGCCACTGGGTGAAGCTGGTCGCGCCGGCGTTGGGCCTGTGGCTGGCGATCAAAGGCCTGCCCACCCTTCCCGGCGAGCATTTTACCGAAGTATCAAGACAGCATCTGGTTCATAGCCTGCAGACACCAAACCCGGTCACCCCCCCTGCGGCCGCTGAATCGGCCACCCGCGCCCTTTCCTATGACGCCAGAAATCCCTTTACATACCTCTACCTCGGGCAGGCTCTTCTCGAAGTGAGCCGGATGCCAGGAGGCAGCGAGGAACGCTCCGCCGTCTTAGCCCGGGCCGCCGACGCCTTCCAAAAAGGACTGATTCTTTTCCCACAAGACCGGGAACTGTTGCTGGGTGCAGGCACCACTTTGGACGCGCTTCATCTCTTCGATGAGGCCGCGCCATTCTATCGGCGCGCTGTCGAATGGAACCCGAACTCGCCGAGGGTGCGGGCTCTCTATGCAGCGCATCTGCATGCGGCAAAAAAATGGGACCAGGCCGAGGCTGAATACAAGGCATCGTTGGCCCTCTATTGGAATGTAAGTGCTCATGAAGGGCTGCAGAAGCTCACGAGCTATCGGGCGACCCAACCACCCTCCGAAGCTGCCATCGCGGACCACGAATGAACACTAACGGGCACGAATCCCAGGCGCCCCACCCCGCATGGCCCTGCCTGCGCCATGCGCCAGTATTAAGAACTGACCCTATCGGTTTGCCTAGCTGACACGTCCCCATGGGGCGAATCCATCACTGAGACGGGCGGCAAGCATAGATTCCAGCATATGGATCGAGCGTTTTGCTAAACGCCTGTGCAAGACGCCTGCGCTCCTAAGAATCTGCAATTCTCAATTTCCATTTTTCAATTTTCAATTCCGCTTCCTGGGTGAGCCGTTCGTTCTTCCTCCCCTGCGTGGAAAGATCTCACTGTTTGACCGCCCCCGTTCCGGCTCCTACACTCCGGCTCCATTTTATGAACGTGCTGATTTGCGACCCGATTTCCCCCCGTGGAATCGAGTTCTTCCGACAGCAGCCACAGCTCAAGGTCACGGTGCTCGACAAACGACCGACCGAGGCCGAATTGATCCAGGCGGTGGCTGAAGTCGAAGCGCTGGTCGTCCGTTCTGAGACCAAAGTCACCCGCAAAGTCATGGAAGCCGCGCCCCGGCTCAAGGTCGTCGGGCGCGCGGGCGTGGGCGTGGACAACGTCGACCAGGATGCCGCCACGGATCGCGGCATCGTGGTGATGAACACTCCGGCCGGCAACACCATCTCGACGGCGGAGCTGACGTTTTCGATGCTCATGGCGCTGGCCCGAAAGATCCCGCAAGCCCATGCTTCGATGAAAGCGGGCGAATGGAACCGCAAGGCGTTCCAGGGAATCGAGCTTTGCGGCAAGACCCTCGGCATCCTCGGCATGGGCCGCATCGGCGGCGAGGTGGCCAAGCGGGCAGGCGCCTTCGGAATGCGCGTGGTGGCGTACGACCCGTATCTGACTCCAGCCCGGGCGGTCGCGCTACAGGTCGAACTCGTGAGCGACCTCGATCAGTTGTGGCCGCAAGTGGACTTCCTCACCGTCCATATGCCGATGACCGAGGAAACCAAAGGCATGGTGAACGCGCGCGCGTTCGCGAAAATGAAGAAAGGCGTGCGCGTATTGAATTGCGCCCGCGGCGGGATCATTCAGGAGAAAGACCTGCTCGATGCGTTGAACAGCGGGCAGGTCGGCGCCGCCGCCCTGGACGTTTACGAAACCGAGCCGCTGCCCAAGGAGGCGCCGCTGCGCGCGCACCCGAACGTCATCATGACCCCCCACCTCGGCGCCAGCACGGATGAAGCGCAGGACAACGTGGGCATCGAGGTGGCCGAAGCCATCACGGATTACCTCCTCAACGGCGCCGTGCGCAACGCCGTCAACTTGCCGAACCTGGACGCCAAGACCTACGCGCAAGTGAAGCCTTACCTGAACCTCGGCGAGAAACTCGGCCGGTTGCTCGGCCAACTCGCGCCCAAGCAGGTGGACCGCATCTTCATCACCTACGGCGGCAAGGCGCAGGAACTTGTCGCCACGGACCCGGTGACGCGCTGCATTCTGCGCGCCTTTCTCGAATTCAGCGCGGGCAAGGACATCAATTTCGTGAACGTGCGCGCGGCCGCCGCCGCCCGGGGCATTCTCGTTGAAGAAAAGAAGTCCGACGAGCCAGTGACCTTCAACGAGTGGCTGCACGTCGCCGTGTTCTCGGGACCGAACAAGATATCCGCGGGCGGCACGTTCTTCGGCTCGCCCAACAACCCGCGCATCGTCCGATTGTCGAGCCAGCCTGTCGAGATTGTGCCCAGCGGCGTGGTGTTCATGATGAACAACAAGGACCGACCCGGAATGGTCGGCCACATCGGCACGCTCATGGGCCGCTACAAAGTCAACATCGCCAGCATGAGCCTGGGCCGCGACCAGGCCGGCGGCCAGGCCCTCACGGTCCTGAACCTCGACAGCGTCCCCCCGCAGGAGGCGCTGGACGAGATTAAGCGGGATCCGGACATCAGCAACGTGCGGGTGGTGAAGTTGTGACGCCTGCTTGAGTTCCATGAATTTCAAAGAGCTCCCCGATTCTCAGCAACAGCCAGCCATTTTCCAACCTGCGCACCGGCGCGCGCGGAGCGGCGCGCCCTGCCTTGCACGGCTTGTGCTTTGCGTCCTCGCTGCTCTGTGCTCAACGGGGGCTGACGCCGCTGCCGACAAGCCCGCTCCCAAGACCGCGACGCGCCCGAGCTTTGAGTCGCTGTTCGGCGACGAAGAACTGGCACGGGGCAAAGGCGTGAAGGTGACGAGTTCCCAGCTCCACCAGGCGTTCATCGCGTATCGCGCGAACCTCGCGGCGCGCGGCGAACGCTTCGGAGAGGACGAACGGCTCCTTCGCGAAGCGCAGCTCCTGGATCGGCTCATCGTCACGCAGATTCTCACCAATCGCGCCACGCCCGCCGATCTCGTCGCCGCCGATGCGTTGTCCGAGAAATTTCTGGCCGAGGCAAAGAAAGCCGCGCCCAACGAAGACGCCTTCCAGCGACAGGTCCGGGCGATGAGCCTCACGATGGAGCAGTTCACGCGGCGTGTCCAGGAACAGGCCGTTGCCGAAGCCGTGATCCAACGGGAGCTCAAGTCCACGCTCAGCGTCAGCGACGCCGACGTGCAGGACCTATACCGCAACGGCAACGATTATCTCGTGAAAGCGATGGCGGCCGATTTGGAAAAGCTGGCCGCAGCGCCGGCTTCCAAGCCAGCAGACATCGCCGGGATGCGCGAACGCGTGGATAAGGTGCGGCAATTGAACCTGGGACGACTCGAACAGCCGGAAAAGGTCCGTATCGCCCATATCTTCATCGCCACCCGTGACCGCAAGTCCGTGGAAGACCTGTCCGCCGAAGAGAAGAAGGCCAAGCGCCAGCAGCTTGAGAAGCTCCGAGCCCGGGCGTTGGGCGGGGAAGACTTCCTGAAGCTCGTGCGCGAGTTCTCCGAGGATCCCGGCCTGACGGATACAAAGGGCGAGTATACGCTCACGCGTAACGACCCGTTCTCTCCCGAATTCAAATCCGCGGCGTTCTCGCTTCAGGTGGGCGCGATGAGCGACATCGTCGCGACGCCCTTCGGCCTCCACGTCCTTAAGCTCCTCGAAAAGATCCCGGCCCAGAAGGCGGAGTTCGACAAGGTGTCGAAAGAGCTCAAGGAGTTTCTCCTGCAACAGGCCCTGCAGAAAGCGATGCCGGATTTTTTCACCCGGTTGAAGAAGGAAGCCGGCGTGGAGGTCCTCGAAGCCCGCTACAGACTGAAAGAGAGCGATCCGGCCCAGTAAGCATCGACTCACGAACGCGCGGGCATGGCTGCCCGCGCTCCCTTCCGTGACTCCCAGCGCAAGGGATGGAACTCGAATTCCGCCTGGCGTCGCCCGGAGGGATCGATTCGCGCCGTGAGGTAGCCGCCGTCCTTGAACAGTTGGAGGCCCGGCGGCGAAGGGCACAACAGAACCTTGAAGCCGGCCCAGTGTCGGGCTTCGCGCAGGGCCGCGCTAATCTGGCGAGCGGTGTGGCCCAGGAACGTGATTCGCGGCATGCCGGACAGCCAACGCGTCTGGCGCATGACCCACCTGGAATGAAGATGGCCGACGATGGTCCGCTCGACCTGCTGCAACTTTGCCCGCACCCTCTCTTCGCGCCAGAGAAACGGCAACGCGGACGGATCATGGCAGAACAACAGGATTCGCTCGCCCTCCCCGATGGCGTCAAAGGCGCGGCGCACTTCCTCCAGGTGCTGCTCGCCCAACCGGCGCCATTCGCCCAATTCTTCCGGCAATATTTCCAAATCAAAGAGCGCCAGGGCCAGCAGCGTCGAAGTCACGCCGAGCAACACGTAACGGCCGACGCGCGTTTGCCAGAACGGTTCCAGCGCCAGGTCACGCGTCGCTCGCGAGTAGCTGGCGAGCCGCAAGCCGCCTTCCCGCTGGCCGAGCATCATTTTGCCCAGTTCGTGATCGCCGATGACGGTCCACAACCGGCCGTCAAACGCGGCGCGCAACTTTCCCAAACATTCGGCCGCGCTTTCGAAAGCGGGTTCGTCGCTCACGCCCACGTAAGCGCTGTCACAAGAGTAATCGCCGTTGGCGACGATGAGGTGGGCACTGGCCGCTTCGCCGATGAAGCGCTCGAGGAAGTGATTGTGCGCCCACGGCTCGCGTAACCAGACCCAGTGGCGTTGCTGCTTCACCAGCCAGCGTCGAAGCGGATTCTGGATGCGATGGAAGTAGGTATGCGCCCGCGCCGCTTCGGCCGGGCCGCCGTAATGGATGTCGCTGATGATCGCGACGTGAAATGGATCCGGCAGACTCACGCGGGGCGGGGCAGGACGTTACGTGTCTGCCAACTGGAACGCACGAATTCGGTTTTCAGGTTAAAGCCCCTTCACGCCCACGCAAGAGTTCCTTGAATGCGCGCTACCTTACCGTTTGGCAGCCAACCGCGCTTCCAGCCGCCACGCCGCTGTGGCGTCCGCGCCGGCTTTGCGAGCGGCGGCCAGGTCGCGGTTCGCCCCTGTTGTGTCGCCAAGCAGCGCCAGCGCCAGGCCGCGATCGAGCAACAGATGCATCTCCGGCCGCGCGGGATTGAGGCGTTCGTTGATTTCCGTCACGGCCGCGTGGAGGTCGCCCCGGGCGCGGGCCGTTTGGCCGAGCGCCAGGCGGGCGCGAGCGCGGCGGAGGAGCCAGGAACTTTGGCAACGCGATTCGGCAAGCAGCGGTTCGATGCGTTCGAGCGCCGTGCGGGCCTGGCCGCCATCGAGCAGCGCGTCGATCCATTCGGCCTCCAGGACCGCGCTGCCCGTCTGTTCGAAGCCCTGTTTGAGTCCGGCGGCAGCTTCGCTGGCCTTGCCGAGCCGCAGGAGCATCTGGCCACGGAGGAGATACCAATCGGGCTCAGGTCCAGTGGTCGCTCCGATGGCTCTCTCACAGTCCCTGGCAGCGTCCGCAAGTTCTCCGCGGTCGGCGTGAATTTCGGCGCGAGTGAGATAAAGCGGAGCGCGTGACACCTCGTCACCCGCGGCGGAAACCGCTTCATTCAGCGTTTCCAGGGCGAGCGCCGCCTTCCCCTGCCGGAGCTGGACTCTTCCCAGATCCGCGCGGGCCACAAGGAAATCGGGCTTGAGCGCAACCGCCTCCCGCAGGTCGCTGGCTGCCGATTCCAGCACGCCCAGTTCCCGATACTCCGCGGCGCGGCGCCAGAGCAAATCCGCGGATTTGCCCTGCTCGCTCATGCGGGCCGTGAGCCACTCGACCACATGCTCGGGGCTGTCGTGCGCGGAAGTGCGCAATGGCAGGCATGCGGCCAACAGACAGAGAAACGTAGCTGCGACCGTGAGGTCGCGGGAGTGCGCCCAAGAATATCCGGCCGCTGGGGTGTGTCCGGCCGCTCTTGAGCAGTCAGCCTGCGGCCTCACGGTCGCAGCTACACCAATCCAGTGCCGTCGTGCGCATCGCGACAAATCGCAAATCGTAAATCGCAAATCGTAAATCACCGCATCAGTCCTCGATGAGCAAATATGGGTCGATCAGGAAGTCGTGGCTGTCGAGGGTGGCGTTGTGGCCCTCGATGGCGAGCACGTTCCGTCCAGTGCGAATGTACTTCTCGAAATCCTTGAGAGGGTAGTAGGAGTGCTTCATGGCTTCGTGGGCCTTGAGCTGTTGAGCGTCCTTGCCGGCCCCTTTGCCCACGCCCTTGCGAAGCACTTCCTTGCCGTTCAGGTAGGCGATAAAGGCGTCGTCATAGTTAATCATCAGTCCCAACTCGGCAACATAGTCGGCCTGCTCGACTTCGAATTCGTGCCGCATATAGATGCGTTGGTAGCTGTTTCTCATGTCGTCGAGCGCCGTTCGCACCTCCGGGTAAGAGTAGCCGAAAGGCGCCTGGCCCCGGTTCCAGCCTTCGGGAACGAAGTTCAGTTCCGTCCACTTCGCGCCGGGGTCCTTGCCGCCGATGTAGTCCCACTCGGAATTTCTCGGGATGGCCGAGATGTAATCCTCCGGCGGCTCGGCTTCGGGATCGCCACTGGGCGACTTCGGGGGCCGCCAAGCCTCCGGTTGCCAGGGGTTGAGCAGGCGTTCCTGGCGGACGCGGCCGCGCTTGACGATGGCGAACTCGTCCCGCACTTCGCCCAGCTTGTTAATCATGGTCCCGCGCAACGTATCGCCGTTGATGTCGATGATGCACGAGCCGTGTTCGACGATGATCTTCCGCATGACGGGCATGGTGCCTTTGCGGCCGAGGGTGGTGCCCCCGTGGCCGGCCACGATTTGGATGGTGCCATTATTGGGAGTGATCCCGGCGCTCTTGCGGTACGGGCCGTCCTTCTTGGGGTCACCGTCGTGGTCCTGGAAGATAAAGCCTTCGGCCACAGTGGGCGTTTCGTAGGCGCCGTTCATCAACATCGAACGTTCATAGATGTGCGAATGGCCGGTCAGCACCACATCGACCCCGCCCGATTCGAGGATGGGCATGATGTGCGTGCGCATCTCAATGAGTTGCCTCTCGCGGTCGCTGTTGTGACTGCCCTTGGTGTACGGCGGATGGTGGAAGTAGGCGATGATCCAGTCCGACTTGGCTCGCTCCATGTCCATCGTCAGCCAGCGAGCCATGATGCCCGTGGGCTTGCGATCCATGTCGTGCGAATCCAGGCAGATGAAATGAGCCCGCCCGTAGTCGAACGAATAATACGCCTCCGTGCCCGACGCCAGTCCGCCGGCTTCGCCGCGCGTCGGCAACACGTAAGCGTCGTAGTAAGGGCCAATGCCGTTGGTGCCCTTGGAAGTGCCGCCCTCGTGGTTGCCCATCGTCGGCCAGCAAACGGTGTTGCGGAGCGTCGGCTCGTAGGCCTCGAAAAAGCGCGATTGGAACTCCGGGTCGCGACCGCGCGTGTAGGCCATGTCCCCCAAATGGAGGTAGAAGTCGAGCGGCCGCCGTTCGCGGGCGACGAAGTTCGTCATGGCGCCGTGAATGTTGTACTGCGTTTCGCGGCCCGTGCCCGAATCGCCCACGACCCAGAACCGGATCGGTTTGGCCTGGCCCTTGATCGGATGGGTCGTGAAATGGTAACTCGGATCCCACGGCGTCAGCCGCGTGTTGCCATCGAGAATCGAGTAGAAGTAGCGAGTGTTTGGCGCCAGCCCGAACAAATGCGCCTCGTACTGGTAAAGCCCGACGGGGGCACTGTGCAACCGGGGCAAACGCAGCACTGGGGCGTTGGTCGCCTGGAGCTTGGCCAGTTCCGCACGATTCGTCGTCAGTGCGACCCGGGTGACAATGGACGTGTAGCCAACCGCGGAATCGAGCCTCCCGGGCAGCCGGCCGAACTGCACGACGGGGTTAATCGGCCCTTCTGTCCGCCACACGAGCACGATGGAAGTCGGCGTGGCCAACTGGATGTAGGGCGCGCGGGCGAAGTTCTCGTTGTAGCCCTCGGGCAGCGAGTGGACGGAGCCGCTGCCGGTGGATTGGACGCGCGCCGGGAGACACGCCAGCCCCAGCATCAACGCCTGGAGTATGCGGACCAGCACGTGTTTCATCTAATGACGATAGTATATCGCAAATCCTTATGGCAAATCCAGTGCTTTGGTTGAGATAAAAGGGCAGGAATCGTAATCCGTGTTCAGTAGCCAGTTGCGTAACTTCGAACCCCGGCTACCCCCGTGCCATTGAATATTAGAGGGAGGCGATTAGGATTAAGGGCCAGAATCCATCGGTTCTTATTCCACTGATTCTGACTTACTCCTTCGGCGCCGGGATCCACGGTGGCGGCTTGTCCTTCAGCGGACGGAAGTTCCCCTCTTCGCAACAGCGCACGAAGGTTTCCGTCACGCCCTTCAATTCTTCCCAGCGGGCCCGGATTTTGCGCGCTTCCTCCGTCGAGATGTTGCTGTCCGCCGCGGCGCTGGCGATGACAGCCAGAAGGTCCGCGAATTCCTGAATGATCTCGTTGGTGGCCGGGATGAGGAAGTCGGGATGCGGATTGTGGGTCTTGGGATTACGGATGAAGAATCCGCCCGCCCGTTCACACAACCACTGCACGAGGCGCACGTCATTGGTCGAGCGCAACAGCGCGTCGATGCGGTCGAGCGGGTTGCTCGAGCCGCTGCCGGCGGCGTTGTCGGGCGGCTCGGCCCATTTGTAGATGAGCGAAAGCGACAACCCGAGGTCGCTGGACACCTGCTTGGGGCTGGTCTGCTGGAAGACTTCGCGCAGCAATTCGTGGGATTGCATGGGTCCGAACATGCGGAGGAGCGGCGGGCTTGGCAAGCGGGAAGCCGCCAAAGGAACAAAGCTGCCCAATGACGAATGACGAAACGACGAAGTTCGAAGGACGGGGGCGCTGACCTTCGTCATTCGTCATTAGCAATGACTCGCCGATTCATCGTTGCGTCGCACGCTCCCGTCCACCCATCATCCGTCCGCATGAACGTGGCGGACAAAGTGATTCCTTGGGAGGAACTCCCTGCCTGGCGCGCCGGATTGCGCGCGGCGGGACGCAAGTTGGTCGCCACCAATGGGTGCTTCGATCTGCTTCATCGCGGGCACGTCGCCTACCTCCAATCCGCCCGCCAACAGGGCGACGCGCTGCTCGTCGGCTTGAACGCCGATGCGAGCGTCCGCAACCTCAAAGGCCGGGGGCGTCCAATCAATTCCGAAGAGGACCGCGCATTCGTGCTCGCCGCGCTGGCCTGCGTGGATGGCGTCTGCATCTTTCGCGAACCGACGGCGATGAAGTTCCTCGAAATGGTCCGGCCCGACGTCTACGCCAAGGGCGGCGACTACACCATCGACACCATCAACCAGGACGAACGCCGCCTCGTCGAAAAGCAGGGGGGCAAGGTCGTGGTCCTGCCCGGCGTGGCCGGGCAATCGACCACGGCGTTGCTGGAGAAGATCGCGAAGCTCTGAAACGCCGTCCGCCGTCCCGGAGTTCCCCCATGTTCGCCGCATTCGTCACCACGATTCTATTTTCGATCTCCGCTGTGTGCGGTAATCGGGCGGGAAAACTTCTCGGCGGAACGGAGGCCAATTTCTGGCGGCTCGTCATCGCCGCGGCCCTGCTGGCCGTGTATGCCCACGCCATCGGCGCCGGCATCAGCGGCGCAGCGTTCGTCACCTTTTTCATCAGCGGTTGCATCGGGTTCGGTGTGGGCGACCAGGCTTGGTTCCAAACGCTTGCGCGGCTTGGGTCGCGGCTGGCGGTCATGATCACCCTCTGCCTCTCTTCTCCCATAGCGGCGCTGCTCGAGTGGCTCTGGTTTGGGACCGGCCTGTCGGCGTGGGAGATCTTGTGCGCGCTGGTGGTTCTGGCAGGCGTCGCCCTGGCGCTGGCGCCGGGTGGAAACATCAGGATTGGCCAGCGCGAATTGATGAGCGGGATGGCGTTTGGATTGATAGCTGCGGTCTGCCAGGCGCTGGGCGCGGTGCTGAGCCGGAAAGCCTTCGCCCTGGCGCAATCGGCGGGCGATTCCATCGACGGCATCACGGCAGCGTATCAGCGAATCCTGGGCGGCGTGGCCCTGAGCGCGCTGTCGCTTTTGTGGGTGAAGCGCATGGCCATCGCCGGGCATTTTGCAAATTCCGAACCTGCGCCGACCGGAAATCCCGAGGCGCCTGCCTCGCGCTGGGCTCGGGCGTGGCCGTGGGTGCTCGCGAATGCGCTGGCCGGGCCGGCGCTGGGCGTGAGTTGCTACCAATGGGCTTTGAAGTCCACGCCCACTGGAATTGTGCTGCCGATCGTGGCGATTACCCCTCTGGTCATCATCCCTTTTTCGTACCACCTGGAAGGCGAGCGCCCGAGCCGTCGTTCCCTTGCCGGCGGCGCGCTGGCGGTTTGCGGTGCCGTCGTGCTCGCGTGGGTTGCGAACCGCTCCTCGTAGCTGCGGATCAGCAGGCCGAGGTTCGTTTGCCTTTTCCGGCTGTGCCTCGTAAAACCGGGTGCATGACGACCGTTGCGTGGGCCGCGGTGGGGCTGCTGCTGCTCCGCTGGCTTGCGGAGGTTCTGCTGGCCGAGCGCAACCGCCGGCATGTCCAGGCGCACGCCCAAAGTGTGCCCGAGCCATTCCGCGAGTTCATCGAGCCGGCCACCTACACCAAGTCGGTCGAATACACTCTCGCCAAGGGCCGCTTCCACGAATTCGAAGCCACGTTGGACTTTCTCCTTCTCACCGTGGTGCTGCTCAGCAACGCGTTGCCCGCCGCGTTCCGCGCCTGGACCGGCGCGTTCGGGTACTCGGTGTGGGCGGCGGCCGGCTACCTCTTCGCCTTGGGACTCGCGCTGGCGCTGCCGAAAATGCCGGTGGACTGGTACGCGCAATTCCGGCTCGAAGCGCGCTTCGGCTTCAACACCACCACGCCGCGAACGTGGTGGCTGGATCGGCTCAAGGGGCTCCTGCTGGCCCTCGTGCTGGGTTATCCGTTGCTCGTGTTGGTCCTTCAACTCGTCGCGTGGGCCGGCGACTTCTGGTGGCTATGGGCGTGGGGCTGCGTGCTCGCGTTTCAACTGCTCATGGTCGTTCTCGCCCCGGCGCTCCTGATGCCGCTCTTCAACAAATTCACGCCGCTGCCCGACGGGCCGCTGCGGGACCGACTGCTCACGCTGGCACAGGAAACCGGCTTTCGCGCCCGCGCCATCCAGGTCATGGACGGCAGCAAACGCTCGCGCCACTCGAACGCTTTCTTCACCGGCTTTGGGCGCTTTCGCAAGATCGTGCTCTTCGACACGCTCCTGGCCCAACTGGCCGACAACGAATTGGCCGCCGTGCTTGCGCACGAGATCGGCCACTACAAGAAACGGCACATTCCGAAAATGCTGCTGTGGTCCGCCGCGAGTCTTCTGGGAGGCTTCTACGTGCTGTCGGTGTTGGCAAAGCAGGAGTGGTTTTATCGCGGGTTTGGATTCGAGCCCGGGAACATCGCGCCGGCCTTCCTGCTCTTCGGGTTGCTGTCGGGCGCCGTCACGTTCTGGTTCACGCCACTGGCGAACCGGGCCCCCCCCGCCGATTCGAATACGAGGCCGACCGTTTCGCAGCGCGTGTGCTGCGCGAAGCCGCGCCGCTCATTGGCGCGTTGCGAAAGCTGAACGAGAAGAATCTCAGCAACCTGACGCCTCATCCGCTTTACAGTGGCTTTTATTACTCGCATCCGACGTTGCTGGAGCGGGAGCGGGCGTTGCGCGGGGCCTCGCCGCAAATCGAAGGAGTCGGCACGTAGCGCGGGCTGCCGAGCCTGCTGTATCGCGCTTTGGCGGCGGCCGCCCTGTTCAGCGTAGCTGCGACCGTGAGGTCGCAGGAAGTGAGCCCAAGGGGTTCGGTTGCTCAACCTTTTCGTCCGAGCTTGAGACTTTGGTCCGCGACCTCACGGTCGCAGCTACGTTAGAGCCGGCCGATGAATCTGCCCATCCGCTCGCACGCTTCCTGGATTTGCTCCAGGCTCGTCGCGAAGCAACAACGCACGAATCCTTCGCCCCCAGGTCCAAACGCTCCGCCCGGCACACAGGCCACCTTCTCCTCGTTCAGCAAGCGCACCGCGAATTCCTTCGACGGGAGTCCTGTCGCCGTGATGTTCGGAAACGCGTAGAACGAGCCGCGCGGCAGGTGGCAGGTGAGGCCCATTTTGTTGAGCGCGTCCACAATGTAGTTGCGGCGGAGCCGGTACTGCTCGCGCATCGCCGTCATGTCCGGCTCGCCATTCGTGATCGCTTCGATGGCCGCTTCCTGGCTGATGATCGAAGCGCAGAGCATCGTATACTGATGCACCTTCATCATCGCCTCGATGAGTTCGGCCGGGCCGCACACATAGCCGATACGAAAGCCGGTCATTGCATAAGCCTTGCTGAAACCGTGCAGGAAGACCGTTCGCTCGGCCATGCCCGGCAGCGAGGCAATGCTGACATGTTCGCCCTCGAAGGTCAGTTCCGCGTAAATCTCGTCGGTGAGCACGACGAGGTTGTGGCGCTGCGCGAGGGCGGCGATCTTTTCCAATTCGGCGCGCGTCATCGTGCCGCCGGTCGGGTTGGTCGGGAAGTTCAGGACGAGCAGCTTGCTCCTGGGAGTGACGGCTTTTTCGATGGCCTCGGCTCGCACAGCGAACTGATCTTCCGCGCGACACGGCACCGGCACGGGCTTGCCGTGCGTCATGGCGATGCCCGGCGCGTAGCTCACGTAGCACGGTTCGTGGTAGAGGACCTCGTCGCCGGGATTGATGAGCGCGCGAAACGCCAGATCCATCGCCTCGCTCACCCCCACGGCGATGAGGACCTGGTTCTTCGGGCTGTAGTCGAGTTTGAACTTTTCGGCCAGGTGCGCGGCGATGGCTTCGCGAAGCTTGAGCAGGCCGAGGTTGGACGTGTAGCTGGTGCGGCCCCGTTCCAGGGCGTAGATGGCGGCTTCGCGAATGTGCCACGGCGTGACGAAGTCCGGTTCGCCCACACCCAGCGAGATGACGTCCTGCATGCCCTGGACGAGCTCGAAGAAATCGCGGATGCCGGAGCGCGGGATGTCGCGCACGGCCGCGGCGATGAACGGGTCCATGGGCTTCGTCATGGCCGGCGCAGGCTAGCGGAGTGTGGGAACCGAACAGAAGCCAAAAATCCAATGCGGTGAGGGGTGCATCTCAGTTCTTGCAGAGGACGGCTGGCCCACGGTCTCACGCCGGCCCTCCCCTTTGAGGGGAGAGGGTCGGGGTGAGAACACCCATTGTTGGCCCCTTGCAGAAACTGGGATTGCGCCCTGGGGTGAGTCCTCGCAAGCCGTCCCGGTTTTGCTTTCCCCACACGAAACCTTGTAGGCTGCGCGCGCACATGAACACCGCGTCCCTGACCCGCGAACTGGAGTTTGCTCTCAGCGAAATCCCCGTCCTGGACATCCACACTCACTTGGTGGGCGGACGGTTGGGCGCCTGCGGACTGCACGACGTGCTGTTGTATCACATGGTCGTGAGCGACCTCTACGCGGCAGGTTGTGCGAACGGAGCGCGACTCACGCAATATCCCGACTGGCCCGACAAGAAGGAAGCCCATGCACGCATCCAAGAGGCCCTGCCTTTCCTGCCTCTCATTCGCAATACCAGTTCCTCCTGGGGCGTTCGATGCATTCTCGAGGACCTCTACGACTGGCATCAGCCGGTCACTCCGGACAACTGGCGGCGCCTGGAAGACATGGTCCGGGAACGCGCAGAGGATCGGGCCTGGCATCACGCCATCCTCGATCGACTGAATATCCGCCGCACCGGCACCGAAATCGCCCGACGCGGCAAAGGGGAGGACGACGACCGCCTTCAGTATGCCCTGGAGTGGGGTTTCTTCACCCGTTGCCAGTGGGGCGAATTCGACACGGCGCTTTACGAATTGGAACGCTGTTGGGGCCGGCGACCGGAGAGCCCCTCGCCCATTGGGGCAGGTGGGCGGCCGAAGACGGAACGGACGATTCGCACACTGGCCGATGTGCGCGCCGCAGTGCGGCATTACGCCGGCGCAATTCCCTACGGCAAAGTGCTGGCAACGGCGACTCATCTCTCCACGGACATTCAGTACCGGCTCGTAACCGAAGCCGAGATGGAAGCCGCCTTGAAGCGCCGCGCTCACGCTGGCGCAGCCGAGCGGGACACTTACGCGGCTTTCGTCAACGAACTGTTCCTCACGGAACTGGAGTCCCGCGGCGACAAGATTGTCTTCCAGTTCAGCCTGGGCGCCGAACCGCTCCCTTTCGAGACGGCCAGCCGGCTGAACGCGCGAACCATTGGAGAATTGGGCGACCTGATCGCGCGGCATCCGCGGCTGTGCTTCCAGTGCTTCCTGGCCAGCAGGCACGCGAATCAATCGCTTTGCACGTTGGCGCGCGAACTGCCCAATTTCAGCCTGGCCGGCTACTGGTGGCACAACTTTTTTCCCGACGTCATCCGGCAAGTCATGGCCGAGCGACTGGACATGCTGCCGGTCAACAAGCAGGTCGGCTTCTTCTCGGACGCCTACTGCGTCGAGTGGACGTATGCCAAGGCCCTCATCGTGCGCCGCCAACTGGCTCGCGTGCTGGCGGACAAAGTCGAACAGGGCCAGTATTCCCGAGCCGATGCGCTGGCTGTCGCGCGGGCGATTCTGTTCGATGCACCGCAAACTTTACTGGGGATGAAGCCCCGAACCTGAGCCGCCTCATTTTCCGCCTTCCGCCCTCCGTCGGCATGTGCTAGGTTCCGCCCGGCGATGCTCAGAAGTTGAAAGCACTCATCGAAACATCCCGACGGACTCCCGAACGGGTCTTCCTCGTCGGGGTCGAACTCAAGGACCGCTCCACGTGGGACCTCCAGGATTCCCTGGCTGAGCTCGGCGAATTGGCCGCCACCGCCGGCGGCGACATCATTGGCAGCGGCGTCCAGAAACTGGACGTACCCGTCGCAGCCACTTTCATCGGCAGCGGCAAAGCCGACGAATTCGCCGCCTCCTGCCGCAAGCAGGACGTCGATACGGTCATTTTCGACGACGAACTTTCGCCCGCCCAAAGCCGCAACTTGGAGAAGGTCTTCGAGTGCAAGGTCCTCGACCGCACTTCGCTCATCCTGGACATTTTCGCCCAACGCGCGCGCACTCGCGAAGGCAAACTCCAGGTCGAACTGGCCCAGCTTCAGCATTTATTGCCCCGCCTGACCCGCTATTGGGGCCACCTTTCGCGGCAGAAAGGCGGCATCGGGATGCGCGGTGGCGAAGGCGAATCCCAGCTGGAATCCGACCGCCGCCGCGTGCAGGAACGCATTGACAAGATTCGGGAGGAACTCGAACTGGTCCGCCGCCAGCGCCAAACCCAGCGCGAAGGCCGCCGGCGGCACCATTGGCCGCTGGCCTCCATCGTCGGCTACACCAACGCCGGCAAGTCCACCTTGCTCAATTCCCTCACCGGTGCGAGCACGTTGGCCGAAGACATCCTCTTCGCCACGCTCGATCCGACGACCCGGCGGTTGCGCTTGCCCACGAACCAGAACGTGCTCCTCACGGACACCGTCGGTTTCATCCGCAAGCTGCCGCACCGCCTCGTCGAATCCTTCAAGGCCACCCTGGAGGAAGTCGTGCAGGCCGAATTGCTTCTGCACGTGGTTGACCTCAGCCACCCTCAGGCCGAGGAGCAAATCCTGGCCGTCAACGGCGTGCTTGAGGAAATCGGCGCGGCCGGCAAGCCCACACTGATGGTTCTCAACAAAATCGACCGCTTCGAGCAACGCGACCTGCTCCGTCCATTTCAGGATCGGTTCCCAAACTCGGTGCCCGTCTCCGCAAAGACCGGTGAGGGTGTTGCCGGATTGCTCTGCGAATTGGGCGCGATGCTGCGTCCGGTGCGCGAATTCGTCGAATTGTTCCTCCCCCATGATGCCGCCGCTGCCATCGCGCGCCTTCACGAAGTCGCGCAGGTCGTCGAACGCGATTACACGGGCGAGCAGGCGCGATTCAAGGCGCGAATTCCCCCGGACGTGCGGCGCGAATTCGCGGCGTTTATCGTGCCAGAGGCGAACGGGGTCGCCACACAGGGCATCAATGGCGCGGTGACGGGCTGACAGGAAATCTGAAATCGCGAAGAGAGCACACGTTCCTTCCCGTCCTCCCTCCTCCCGTTTTTCCGTTTTCCGGCTTTGGTCCGCACCTATCCGACTTGCAATGGAATCGGAAATCTGCGATCCCGAGACGCAGGTATGACCTCCCACGTCCGCATCCACGATCTGCCCGCGGAGGACCGGCCGCGCGAACGGCTCGTGGCTCACGGCGCGGAGAACCTGTCGAAGGCCGAATTGATCGCCATCCTCCTGCGCACCGGACTCAAGGGCAGGTCCGCGCTGCACGTGGCCGAAGAAATCGTCAGCCGCTTTCAGACTCTCGATGCCCTGGCCCGCGCGCCGCTGGAGGCGCTTTGCGCGGTCAAAGGTGTCGGCCGCGACAAGGCCGTGACTCTCAAAGCCGCCTTCACCCTCGCCGTCCATATGGCCCGCGAGATGCGAAGTGAAGCGCCATTGGTCGAGACCCCCGAACAGGTCGCCGACCTGCTCCGGGAGGAGCTGCGCCACGCGGCAGCCGAATCGTTTTTCGTCGTGCTCGTCAACACGCGCCGCCGCCTCATCAAGATCGAGAAGCTCTCCAGTGGCACACTGGACACCATCCTCGTGCACGCCCGTGACGTGTTCCGCGCCGCCATTCTCGCCAATGCCGCCGCCGTAGTGATCGCCCACAATCATCCGAGCGGCGATCCCACGCCTTCGGAATCCGACCTCAAGGTGACGCGCGACCTCATTCGCGCCGGTCAATTGCTGAAGATCGAAGTCCTCGACCACGTCATCCTTGGCCGAGCGACCCATGAACGGCCGAAAGATTGGGTGTCGCTGAAGGAACTCGGCTATTTTTACTCGTGAACGGCTCTCGGAGGAACTCCGAGACGCTGGCGTGGATGCTTCCGCCGGTCGCGTAGCGCCGTAGATACAATTCCTCTCACCGCGGTGTCTATTTCACGGAGCCGGTTGTTCGGCCTCTCCCTTGGCGACGAATGATGACCCATGGTTGGATGCGCCCGATGCATCTTTGGCCGCGCCTTCCCGGCTTGAACCGCAAGCCAAACGACATCCGGCATTTTTCGATCGAACGGACTGGCTGAGTTTCGGCGTCACCACGCTGGCGGCGCTAACGGTCTACCTCGTGACTCTGGCGCCGGACGTGACGCTCGGGTCTGGCGGGATATTTTGCGTCGCCGGGATGTATACGGGCGTGGGGCCTCCGCCGGGCTATCCGCTCTCGACGTTTTGGTCGTGGGCTTTCATCAAGCTGGTGCCCTTCGGTACGATTGCCTGGCGCGTCGGGCTCTCTGCGGCGGTCGCGGGCGCGTTGTCCTGCGGTGTCCTCGCGTTGATGGTCTCGAAGACAGGAGGGGCGATCGCCGCGACGTATTCGCAGGATTCGCTTCGGCAATGGGAAGCCCGGCTTCGCGTGGCCTGCGGATTCTCAGCGGGAATGGTGTTCGGTGCGAACGGCGCCTTTTGGTGGCGGGCCGTCATTCAGGACGTGTGGACGTTAAGCATCCTTTTGCTGTGCCTGGTGCTCTGCCTGCTCATGCGCTGGATCTACCAGCCGGAACGCAAGCGGTACCTCTACCTGGCCGCCTTCGTTTATGGGCTCACTTTTACGAACAGCCAGATTCTCCTGGCTTTTGCGACGGCGATTCCATTTTTGGCATGGGCGGGCAATCGTGCGCTCGGCCGGGACATGTTCTTGGTAGAAGTGCTCCTGTTCGCGGCTGGACTCGTGTCAGCCTTTGTCGAGAACTTCTCGCTGCCAACGGAGTTATGGAGCGCCGACAATCAGTTGCTCAAACTGTTCACGATGTGGGGTGTGGTTGCGACTGCTTTTGGCACGGTGCTGGTGATACTCACACGCAAGCTGTTTACCCAATGGAAAGCCATCGCTCTTTGCACGGTGTTCTTCCTGCTCGGCTTGGTTCCTCATCTTCACCTGCCGATCTCCTCGATGACGAACCCACCTGTGAACTGGGGTTATCCGCGCAGCGTGCAGGGTTTCTATCATGTCGTCACCCGCGGGCAATTTGTGCGCATCCATCCGACAAACAACGCGGCCCAGTTCGCAAAGCAACTCCGGGCGTACGGCGCGGTCACCGCGAAGCAATTTGGCTGGCCATACCTCCCGTTCGCAGCCGTACCGTTCCTTTTCATGCGCCGTCTGGCTTCGAAAGAGCGCCGCTGGATGTTGGGCCTGCTGGCGGCCTACGTTTGTCTGGCCTTCCTCATGTTGGCAGTGTTGAATCCTTCCCTGGATCGAAACAGCCTGGAAATGGACAACGTGTTCTTCTCCGCTTCCTATGTCGTGCTGGCCATTTGGTTTGGCTGCGGCCTCGCGATGTTGGGGTTGCGGCGCACGAAATCCTCGTTCACGCTGCCGCCATGATTCATCCCACTGCTGTCATCCATCCGCGGGCCCGGCTCGACCCCACGGTCGTCGTCGGCCCCTATGCCGTCGTCGACGAGGATGTCACCATTGGCGCCCACTGCACTCTGGGTCCGCACGTTTATCTCAGCGGTCGCACGACCATCGGCACACATAATCAGTTCCACGCCGGCTGCGTGGTCGGCAACGTGCCGCAGGATTTGAAGTACAAGGGCGGGCTGACCCGGCTGCGCATCGGCGATCACAACCTCATTCGCGAACACGTTACCGTGCATGGCTCGAACACGCCGGAGGGAGAAACCGTCATCGGCTCGCACAATTTGCTCATGCACCACAGCCACGTGGCTCACAACGTCGAAATTGGCAATCATGCCATCCTGGCCGGAGGCGCGATGCTGGCCGGCCACGTCACGGTGGGGGACCGGGCTGTGATCTCCGGGAACGGTCTGGTGCATCAATTTGTCCGCGTCGGCACTCTGGCGATGATGCAGGGAGGCTCCGCCATCAGCCAGGACCTGCCGCCCTTCTGCGTGGCCCACCAGGTGAACGAGCTGGTCGGCCTGAATATCGTCGGCATGCGCCGGGCCGGTTTCACGAGCGCGGAACGCCTCGAGATCAAGAAGCTCTACCACCTGCTGCTCCGCGGTTCCGGCCTGATGCGGGAACGAATCGAGAAAGCGCGCGAAGAATTCAGCAGCGAGCGGGCCCGGCTGTTCATGGAATTCCTCACCTCCAGCCAACGAGGTATTTGCTCCGGCCCCGGCCACAGCCACGACGCGGACGAATCGGAGGACGAAGACCAGTAGGCAAAGGGTCAACGATTCGAGCTTCGAGGATCCGCCTTTTCGAAATCATGGAATCGTTACAATCCTGACACTAGCGTGTCAAAACACTCGGCCATCCTTCAGGCGTGCTCCGCCTGGTCCAAATTGCCGCTCCGCTCTGCCTCGTGTTTTGCGCCGGCGCCGGGACTGTCGACGACGAGCGGGCCAGCCTGAAGCGCGCAATCGTGCGCCATTATGCGGAAGTTGCCGATGCCAATTATCAGGACGCACTGGCCGGTGTGGGAAAGCTCGCGGAAGCGGTCGAGTCGCTGGTCGCCCGGCCTTCGGCGTCCGCGCTGGAACGGGCGCGCCAGGCTTGGATTGAGGCCCGCCGTCCTTACATCCAAAGTGAAGTTTTTCGATTCTACGAAGGACCAATCGACGAAGTCGAAGGATTCATCAATGCGTGGCCGATTGACGAGGGTCTCATCGATTACGTCGTGGAGGATCCGGCTTCCGGGATTATCAATCATCCGGAGCAGAATCCCACCCTCTCCCGCGAATTAATCCTGGGTCTGAACGAGAAAACCGGCGAACGCAGCATCACGACCGGCTTTCACGCGATCGAGTTCCTGCTGTGGGGTCAGGACGGACGAAGCGATGGCCCGGGGGACCGCTCGTGGCAGGATTACATCACGGCGACGAACGCGGTTCGCCGCGGAACGTATCTTCGCGTTGCCTCGCAACTGCTGGTGACCCATTTGCAACAGGTCAGGGACGCCTGGGCTCCGGAACAATCGAAGAACTATCGCGCCGAGTTCGTGTCACTGGCGCCCGATATCGCTCTGGGCAGGATTTTGAAAGGTCTGGGCAGTCTGAGCGGATCCGAGTTATCCGGCGAGCGGCTGACGGTCCCCTACCAGACGAAGGAGCAGGAGGATGAACACTCGTGTTTCAGTGATACCACGCACCTGGATCTTCAATATGATGGGCTGGGGATTGAAAACGTCTACCTCGGCCGCTACACCCGCGTGGATGGAACGAAGCTGACCGGGCCAGGTCTTCGTGACTTGCTGGCGCGCGATCATCCGGAGCTGGCCGAGTTGTTGAGCCGGCAGATTGAGGCCAGTCTCCGCGCCTCGCGGTCCATTCCAGTGCCGTTCGATCGGGCGATAATGGGGGTCGACACTGCGCCGGGCCGCGTGGCCGTGCTTCAGGCCATCAAGGCATATCAGGCCCTGGCGGACACCATCGCGAAAGTCGCCGCCGTGTTGGGCGTTCCTTTGAACCTTTGACCCTCGTGCCGCCATGTGCGACCCGTGCCATCCGTTGTTCTCCGCTTCGCGCCGTCACGCGGTGATTCTGTGCTGGGTGGTCATTGCTCTGCTTGCGCCCGCTTCGGAACAGTTTCCGGATCGGCCCGGGAATTCGTCCGACTCCGTCGACGAAAGTTCGGGCGGCAAGACCACGGTGTTCGATGCAACGCGCCAGGCCTACAGCTTGCCGGCGCCGAACCTTAGCGAAGCGCACCGCACATTATTTTTTGTCGGCAACTCTTTCTTCAATCAAAACTGGCTTATTGCGCCCTCCTCCACGGCGGCCCGGGACGGACTTGGGCCGCTCTTCAATGCCCGTTCCTGTTCCGGCTGTCATTTCAAGGATGGACGCGGCCGTCCGCCCGAAGCCAGTGAAGCCATGAGCACAATGGTATTGCGGATTAGCGTCCCAGGGACGAACGCCGTCGGCGGCCCCTGCCCCGAGACAGTGTATGGCGACCAAATCCAAAACGCCGGCATTCCGGGCGTTCGTCCGGAAGCGGATGTTCTCGTTGACTACGAAATCATCGAAGGACGGTTCAACGACGGCGACGTGTATTCATTGCGGAAGCCCGTGGTGCGCCTTCGCGCTCCGGGCTACGGCCCGCCGACGCCCGGCTTATTGACCTCGGCCCGGGTTGCACCGGCGATGATAGGCCTGGGTCTTCTCGAAGCGATTCCTGAATCGACTCTGCGCGACCTGGCGGATCCGGAGGACCGCAACGGCGATGGAATCTCAGGCCGGCTCAATCTGGTTTGGGACTCTGTCGCACGGCGATATCGCGCGGGCCGATTCGGGTGGAAAGCGGAGCAGCCGACCATTTTGCAACAAAGCGCCGGGGCGTTTCGCGAGGATATCGGCATTACCTCGTCGATTTTTCCTGCAGACAACCTCACGCCGGCGCAAGGCAAGTCCGTGAAGCAGCCCAATGGCGGCTCACCGGAGATTGACGACTCGACATTAAGGGCAGTCGCACTTTACGCGAGCACCCTGGCGGTGCCCGCCCGCCGGGATCGGCAATCGAGCTCAGTGCAACAGGGCGAAGCCTTGTTTCGCTCGATTGGATGCGCGGCCTGTCATATTCCCCGTCTCCAGACCGGGGAGCATCCCGAGGTTCCGGAGCTCTCTCATCAAGTGATCCAACCGTTCACCGACTTGCTGCTGCATGATCTGGGAGCCGGATTGTCGGATCAACGGCCGGCCTTTCGCGCGGGCGGGGAAGAGTGGCGCACGCCGCCGCTTTGGGGACTGGGCTTGTTGAAAAAGGTCAATGGCCACACCTTTTTGTTGCATGACGGACGGGCGCGGAATGTTGCCGAAGCGATTCTGTGGCACGATGGCGAAGCCGGGTCCAGCCAGCACCAGTTTCAACAACTTTCCCGGGAAAATCGCAATGCCCTAGTGGCGTTCCTGGAGTCGCTCTAGGTGTCTATGAAAACAATCATTCCGGGCTTCCGCGGTGTGCTGGCCCTCCTGCTGGTGAGTGGAATCTGCATTGTGGCAGTGCGCTCGGCTGACTCTGGGCGGCCGGCTAAACGCCCGTTCACGAAGGGCGCGTTGCTCGAGGATTTGGCGCAGCAGGTCATCCTCCCGGCCTACTCCAACTTCGCAGAGCGAGCACACGCGTTGACCGCGGCCAGCGGGACATTCGCAACGCAGTCCGGCGCCAACTCGCTCAAGCAGGCTCAGTCCGCCTGGATTGACGCCATGCTGGCCTGGCGCTCAGCACAGGTATTTCGCAGCGGCCCACTCACCGACCAGAACATCCTCAGCCGGATCCATTTCTGGCCCATCCGCCGCCAAAGCGTGGACAATGTCCTTCGAGCCACGAATTCAATCGATGAGCCCTACCTGGCGCAACTCGGCGCTTCGGCCGTTGGCCTCTGTGCGCTGGAGTATTTGTTGTTCGACTTGAAAGGCGGTGACGATGCGGTCCTGGCGGCGTATCAAGCGGCCTCCGGGGAAAGACGGAAGACATATCTGCGGGCACTGACGGCAGACCTGGCCCGTCAGGCCCAGCGGTTGCTGAGCGCGTGGGCCCAACCCGGGGGATACGCCGGGACATTCATTGCCTCCGGCCAGGATGGCATAAATCTGGTTGTTAACGACCTTCTGCAGGCGCTCGAGATTGCCACAGAAGAGCGGCTCCGAGTCGCCCTCGACATGCACCAAAACAAGGTGCTTAAACCCGAGTTCATCCAGAATGCCGCGTCCGGCATTTCCCATCGAAACATCGTACACGTTCTCGATGGGGCACACCGACTCTACGCGGGGTCGGGTGGTTTTGGGCTGGTGTCTCAGCTCGAGCAAATTCAATCGCCGGTCGCCGGTCGTGGGGAAGCCCGGTTCCAGGAAGCCTTGAAGGCCACGCGCTCCATGGACGCCCCGCTTGAAAAGACGCTCCTGACAAATCGAACGGCGGCGCTTCGCGCCTACGACGCTTGCAAGAAACTGGAGGTGCTCTTGAAGGTCGAGATGGCCGGCGCGCTGGGCGTCACGCTGACCTTTAACTCGACCGATGGCGATTGAACGCTGGCGCGGCAAGTCCAAACAGTCGCGATAGGCCCCGCTTGGATGCGCCGATCGACGGGGCATCGCCGGCCGCCTTTCGGATCCTCTTTGGCCTCCTCATGGCGTTTGCGATGATTCGGTTTTTGGCCCGGGGATGGGTCGAGGAACTTTATCTGCAACCCACATTTTTCTTTTCGTACGAATTCTTTCCCTGGGTAAGGCCCCTGCCGGCGTTGGCGATGCATGGGCTGTTCGTGCTGCTGGCCGGGTTGGCCCTTGCTGTGGCGCTGGGTTGGTGCTATCGGCCGGCGATTGCCCTCTTCTTCGTCGGGTTTACCTACGTCGAGCTCATCGATAAGACGACCTATCTCAATCACTATTACCTGGTCAGCCTCCTGAGCGGGCTGATGATATTTCTGCCGTGCCATCGCGTCTGGTCTTTGGACGCGGCGCGGCGCGGTTGGACGACGAACCCGGTTGTGCCCGGCTGGGTGTTGGGGTTGCTCCGCTTTCAATTCGGGGTCGTTTACGTTTTTGCGGGGCTGGCCAAGCTCACCCCGGACTGGCTTTTTGCCGCCCAGCCATTGCGCACCTGGTTGGCCGCAAGGAGCGAGCTTCCATTGGTCGGCCCACTGCTGGATGAAGTCCCGGTGGCGTATGCCGCCAGCTGGTTCGGGGCACTGTTCGATCTCGCGATTGTTCCATTGCTCCTCCATCGCCGAACACGGCCAGGGGCATTTGCGTTCGTCGTCACGTTTCACGTGGCGACATGGCTCCTGTTTCGCATCGGGATTTTTCCATGGTTGATGATCATTGGCGCAACGTTGTTTTTCTCCCCCGATTGGCCGCGACGCTTTCTGGCATGGAGTCCCGGCTTTAGCCGGTCTGGTGTCCCCGTGGGGCAAGGTGCTAATTGTTTCGAGCGCTCCAAGTTGTCGTGCGACTGGCCGGCTGAAGCCGGGACTCCGTGCACCCCGACTTGGACCTGGCATGTCATAAGCCTCTATCTTGCCGTCCAAATCGCCTTGCCTCTCAGATCCTATTTTCAAGCGGAGCCCAGCAGTTGGACCAACCGGGCCTTCAATTGGTCGTGGCGCGTGATGCTGGTGGAGAAGACCGGCTGGGTTGAATTTCATGCGATGGATCCCGCTTCAGGTCAACCTCGACGAATTCGGGCGACCGATTACCTGAGCCCACGGCAGGCTCAATTCATGGCGCAGGATCCGGAAATGATCCGCGCTTTCGCGCGACACATCGCAGCGGAACTCCGGCGGCAAAGCGGCCACGACGTTCAGGTTTACGCCGACGCGTTTGCTTCGCTCAACGGACGCCCAGCGCAACGGTTGATCAATCCCTCAGTCGATTTGGCCTCGAGCACACGCGCGGACTGGATTGTTCCATTGAACTCCGCATCGGACATCGATTGCAGACTCAGCCGATAATACGCGGCCATCAAGTGGCGCCGCAATAACGGTCGTCAAACTGGCGCACTTCACCGCCGGCGCGCCATCGCTGCCCCATCGATCACGCCTGGGTGTTTGCACACTTGCGCGAGCAGCACGGGTTTTGCTACGGTTTGCTTTGTCCTCTCTAGCCGATGTGGCGGAATTGGCAGACGCGCTAGACTCAAAATCTGGTACTCGCAAGAGTGTGGGGGTTCGAGCCCCTCCATCGGCACCAAAGGCGTTGGCGTAGCGGTGAGCCGGTTGAAATTTGTCGTAACAATTGCTCAGCTGACTTGGCCTTTGGCCTCTGCAGGGCGTACAAACTGGAGCTTATGCTCTGCGCTCCCGCTACCTCTGTTCAATATCCGGCGCTGTCGCCGCCCCGGTTTCCCCCGCCGTCCACCGCGACATCAAACACGCCAGTCCGCACCTTGCCACCGGTCTTGACCTGCACCCAGATGCGATACTTGCCGGGCTTGGGAAATTCGTAGGGAAACGCTATCGGCAGCCGGCGCAGTTCGGGCCCGGGCGGCTGGCAGAGCTGCTCCATCATCTCAGGGGTGATGCGCCGCGGCGGTTGGTCCCCCGTGCGCAATTGGAAGATTTGCTGCGAGGCAACCGAGATGCTGCCCGCCGGGTGCAAGTGCGTGAACACGGTGCCATCGTCGCGCCGCACGATGGCGTGGCTCAACATGCTCATGTAAGGCTCGATTTCGGCCGGCGCGCCATTCGCGTCGAGCACGCGATAGCGAAGGCTCACTTCCGTCGCGGCAGCCAGCGTTGTGGGCTTGTCCCAGTGCATCGTGAAGCCATCGCCCAAAACGCAGGCATGATTTCCCTCCTTTCGGTCGGGCAGACCGACAAACCACGAGTCATCCGCGTCAGATGGCGTTGCCAGGTTTGCAGTCGCGTCGTCGGCCAAGGCCACCGTTGCGGTCAACGTTTGTGAGAGGCCATTCTCGTGCGTCACGTCCGCATACACACTGTACTGGCCGGCCGGTAGCGGTGGGAGCGCCGATTCGAACAGAGCCGGCGCGCGCCGAATCGGGTGCAGATGGGCGAAGGCGTCCATGCCCGGCTGGCGCACGAGAAACAGGTGCATCAGTTTGCCGTGATCCGGGACAATGGAACTCCAACTCGATGGACTCGGACGCGAGGCATTCGTGGCCAGCACGGTCAGGCGCAGCCAGCGTTGATTCCGTTCAGCCCGCGTTTCTGCGAGCACCGGGATGGGTTTGTGCATCCGGTTATTCCGGTAATCGCGGTCGACTTTCTGCCACCAATACCATCCTCCATAGAGCGACAGGGCCAGCACCAATGCCGCGCCCGCAACTCCCGCCCGCCCGGCCCACACACGTCGAGTCGACGGTGAGACGCCTGGCGCGAGAACGCTCTCGCGCAGCGCCGACCCCACCGCAGTGACCGCCAACGCAAACAGGAACAGACCGACCAGGCCGAGCAGGACGCCAAGATACTTCGGCATCGGCAGCCGCGTCGTCGCCAGCGAATTGATCGGCACGATAACATTCCCTGAACCCTGCTCGCTCTCGACGGCGACATAGACGCTGTAAGCCCCGCGGTCCATGAGCCAAAGCTGGGCATGGAACAGGTTGGTTTCGCCATCGACAGGTTCGCAAATATCGGGCGGCGGCGAGGCTTTGAGGCCTGCCCGGCCGTGGATCGGAAGCGCGGTCACGCGGGTCACTCCGTTGCTCAGCACTCGCACACTAATCTCCGCCAACCCGGGGACGACATTGGGCACGCGAACGCTGACGCGCACCGGCGTGGGCCCCGCCAACCCTTCGTAAATCGTGGTCGGATTTCCAATGTGCGCCGACACGGAGAGTGGACTGGCCAGGCAGAGGACTGAAAACAGGAATCGCCATCTCCCGGAGCGCAGAGCGCTTTGTCCGCGAGACCGGATTCCTCGGCTCAGGACCGCGCGGACAAGGGTGTCCGCGCTCCTCATGATCGTTGCAACCGGGCGCATTCGCAACGAAGGTTGCGACAAAGGAGCGGGCCAAGGCAAACCCAAGGTCGCAAATTCAGGTGGTGCCAAGTTGCGTACGGGCTCTTGGGTCCGAATATTTTTGCTGCCCGGCATGCGCCGTTCGGCAATAATCCCGCCCATGCTTTCCAAAGCCTTTCTTTATTCCGGCCACACGCCGGCACGGCCATTGGAATTGCGGGCGGGACCCTTGTCGATGTTGTTCGAGCCGGACTCGGCGTTCCTCCGGCACATCCGGCTCGGCGACCACGAAGTCGTCCGCGCAATGTATGCGGCCGTGCGGCATGAAGATTGGGCAACCGTGCCGGCGCAAATCACGATTCGAGAACGGGCGATCCAATCCGATTGCTTCCGCCTGGCGTTCGAAGCGCGCGGCCGGCTCGGCCCGGCGGATTACACCTGGCAAGGGGTCATGAGCGGCGAGCCGTCGGGGCGAATCCGCTTCACATTCGATGGTTTGGCGAACTCGGACTTCCGGCGCAATCGCATCGGGATCTGCGTCCTGCATCCCATTCTCGAATGTGCCGGCCGGCCCGTGGCTGTCGAGCACGTCGACGGCTCGACGGAGCAAGGCAATTTCCCGCGCGACATTTCGCCGCACCAGCCGTTCTTCGACATTCGGGGGCTCGCCTACGAAGTCGCCACGACGGGGATCACGGCGCGCCTCGAGATGGAAGGCGACACCTTCGAGATGGAAGACCAGCGCAACTGGACGGACGCCTCGTTCAAGACCTACTGCACTCCCCTGGCCCTCCCGTTGCCGCATCCAGTCAAGGCAGGCGACCGCGTGCAACAATCCGTGACGTTGAGCCTCGAAGGCAACGTGCGCCCGATCCTGCCCGTGAACATCGGCCGGCCGCCGCAACTTTCGATCGCCACGACGCCGGTCGTCGCGTTGCCGCCTCTCGGCTTGTGCGTTGCAAGCCACCGCCGCCCGTTGAACGGGCTGGAAACCGAACGAATCCGCGCCCTCAAGCCGGGGCACCTGCGCGTAGACCTGCGCCTGGACGATCCGGTGCACCCGAGGATACTGGAACAAGCCGCCTCGGAAGCCAACGCGCTGGGCTGCGGACTGCACGTGGCACTGGGCTTGTGCGAACATACCGAGCGGCTGCTGCCCGATTTCGTGCGAACGCTCGAACGGGTGCGGCCCAATGTGCAGCTTTGGATCGTTCTTCGCGATACCGAAAACCCGGTCAGCGAACGCACGGTGCAACAAATCCGGCCTGCCTTGCAGCAGTACGCGCCCACCGCGCTATTCGCCGCGGGCACACGTGACTTTTTCACGGAATCGAACCGTGTCCGGCTCCAGGCGGGAGCCGCGTCGAGTGTCTGTTACTCGAACAACCCGCAAGTCCACGCCTTCGACAACACGACGCTCGTCGAAAACCTCGCAGGGCAGGTGTCCAACGTGGAGAGCGCGCGGCACTTCACACCCCGGCCCGTGGTCATCTCGCCCATTACCCTGCGAATCCGCGCCAACGAGCGCGCGGAAGAGGAGCGGCCCGGCCAGTTGACCCGCCTGCCGCCCGACGTTGATCCGCGTCAACTCTCCCTCTTCGCCGCGGGCTGGACCCTCGGGAGCATCGCCAGGCTTGCAGCCACGGGCTTCGTTCACAGCCTGACCTACTATGAAACCACCGGCTGGCGCGGGTTGATGGAAACCGACGCCGGGTCGCCGCTGCCTGCCGCCTTCCCCAGCGAACCTGGAGTCGTGTTTCCGATGTATCATGTTTTTGCGGACATCGCGGAGTTCGGCGGCCGGCAGGTTTACCCCACGCACTCCACGCATCCGCTGCTGGCTGAAGGGCTCACGCTGTTCGACGCCCAAGGGCGGCGCCGAATCCTCGCGGCCAACCTCACCGGAGATCCTCAGGAACTCAAAATCAAGACCGGCACCTGCACCGCGCGGGTGCGTTACCTCGACGAAACGACCGCGGAACAAGCCGTGCGCCAGCCGGAGGAATTCCGAAAGAGCAAAGGGGAGGAACAGGCTTCGGTCTCCGGCAAGATCGAGTTGAAACTCCTCCCCTTCGCCGTGGCCCGGGTGGACATCGGCGTGAAGGCCAGCTTCGAAATCTGAGCTTCAGATCCGACCGAAATTCCGAAATCTGAAATCCAAAATCAGCGTTGTGGAATCGGATATTTGAGATTTGAAATTGAAGGATCAGTGGTCTGGTGCCACGCTCCGGCAGTCCAAACAATTGAACAGCTAGACAATTCAACATCCTCCAGTGCCTCAAATCCCCATCATCATGCCGCAGCTCGGCGAGTCCATCGCCGAAGCCGCGGTCATTCGGCTGCTCGTCCAGCCCGGCGCCAGCGTCGAGGCCGACCAGGACGTGCTCGAAGTGGAGACGAACAAAGCGACCATGAACGTCACCGCGCCGTGCCGCGGCCAGGTCGCCAAACTGCTCGTCAAGCTCAACGAGAGTTATCCCGTCGGCGCGGTGCTTGGGTACATCGACGCCACAGTCGCGGACGTCGAGCGCCTGGGCCTCGACAAGCCAGCGCCAGAACCGTCGGACGCGACGGCGGAAGCCGTGCCGGCCGCCGAATCGAAACCCGACAACGGCACGCCCCGGCAGGGCGTCGAGCCCACGGTGCGCGGCCTGCCCGTGCCGGCGCACGCGGCCGGCGCCAGCTACATGTCGCCGCGCATGAAGGCCCGAATGAATGAACTGGGCTTGCACGCCGCGGACCTCGCCGGACTTGCCGGAAGCGGCGCCGCTGGCCGCGTGACCATCGAAGACTTCGAGAAATTCATCGCGCACCTCGAGAAGGACAAACTCACTCCGGCCTCCACCATGCGCGTGGCCGTGGCGGACGCGATGCGACGCAGTTGGACTCGCCCATTGGCAACCGTGGCGCTGCCCCTGGTTTTGGATCCCATGCTCGCCCATCGCAAGGCCAGCAATCCCAAACCCGGTCCGGCCCTCTACGCCTTGCGCGCCCTGGCCATTGCGCTCTCGGAAAACAGCGCGCCGGCCGGCCGGCTGATCGGCAATCATATCGTCCATCCCAAGGCCATTGATGTGGGATTCGCCGTCGAGGCGGAGGACGGCGTGCTCGTTCCCGTGTTGCGCACCGTGGACAAACGCCCGCTCCAGGAGCTCGTCGAGCCCTACAACCGGCTCGTGGACCTGGCGCGCCAGCGCCGGTTGCCTTCAGACGCCACCGGCGGATCCATTGCCACGGTGACGAACTTCGGCACCTTCGGTCTCACCTGGGCAACGCCGATTCCACTCCCGGAACAGACGCTCGTGCTTGGGATGGGCGCAGGCCGGATGGCCCCGAACTGGGACGCGCAAAAGGGCCAGTTCGTTCCGGTGACGGAAGGCAACTTGACGCTCAGCTTCGACCATCGCGTACTCGACGGCGGGGGCGCCGGCCGGTTGCTGGCGCGCATCGCCGCGCTCATGGGCACGCCTGAGAAGCTGTGAGCGCGCCATCGTGGGTATTGACAAACGCGAGGAGATTCCAAAGATTCTCCGCTCTTTGAGTGCCTGCCTCGGTAGCTCAGTTGGTAGAGCAGTTGACTCTTAATTTCGGAACGGGGTTTTCACGATTTTTCGCGCGTCGTCTGCTCTCGTCAAATCATTGCGCGACAAGCTTCCTGTGTTTCTCGCGCTGTCTTGTTCGGACACGTTTTGTCTCCAAAAAATGCCCGGGGGATAACAACGAGGGATACAAAGGGACGGACGCTCGCTATGCGCTGATCAGCCGCAACGGAACGCTGGCACCTGCTCTTCCCTCACAACCGCAGACTGGCCCCTTCCAAAAACTGAGATGCGCCCCGTCGCCGCGCGCAAGAATGTTCTTGACAACAGTCATATACGGTAAACTTACTCTGAGGCTAGGAAAGCTAATTCGTCGGCGGAGGGGATGTGAACCGCCTTCGATGCCCAATAGAAGAAAGCGTCGAATATGAAAGGAAACATCTCCTGCCTCTGGATTGCCTCATTGTCCTTCGCTTCGCTGTCCAGCGGCTCGCCGCTTCCTGCGCCCACCGTGGTTGAAAGAGGTCGAGACCATCGCGTTTGGGAACGTGTGACCACCAACACCCTGCACGACGGGCGCGTGGTCACCAACAAAAGTGGCTACGTCGAACTGGCCACTGGCATGCACTATTTCCGTGATGGGGAATGGCAGGAAAGCCGCGACGTGATAGAACTCGTTGCCAACGGCGCTGTCGCCCACCACGGCCCTTGCCCCGCCGCATTTTCGGCAAACCTTCGCGCCCCAGGAGCCATCGAGATCGTCAGTGACGGCCTTCGCTTTCGCAGCAACCCGCTGGGCATTGCCTACACGGACGCCGGCAGCGGTCGCAGCGTAATGCTGGCGGAGCTACAGGACTGTGTCGGGGAACTCATCCCGCCCAATCAGATCATTTACAGAAATGCTTTCGATGGACTGAATGCAGATGTTCTCTACATTTACCGCAAAGATGGTTTGGAACAATTCGTGATCCTAAGGGAGAACCCTCCGCCCCCAGCGGCCTACCAGATGAACGAAGCCACAGTTCGGCTCGAAGCGTGGACCGAGTTCATGGATCCGCCCGTGCCCGCGCGGCAGGAGAACCTCCTCCGGCAGGAAACCGATCCCGCGGCTCGGCAGGCGATGATCGAGCCCGATTTCCGTGATCAAACATTGAACTGGGGAGCACTTAGCATGGGACCAGGAGGCGCCTTCCCCATGGCCAACGATTTGCCAGGGGAACTGGACAATCCCGCCGCACCGGTAGGCAAGATGTGGATTCAGCAACCCGACACGGGCCGGACTTTCCTCATCGAGCAAGTCGAATACCCGGCCATCAAAGCGCAACTGGAGTTTCTGCCCCGCGTGTCGGCGGTCCGTAGACCCGGCGACAACGCAGCACAAATGGCCCGCGCCTTCCCCGCACGGCCAAATGGCGCGGCAGCCACGACCCGTCCGATGCAGATGGCCCAGGCAGCCGGGATCGGCAATGGCTTCGTAATCGACTACTCTTTGCTGAATGCCGGCGAGTTTACGAATTTCGTTTTCAAGGGAGACACCACCTATTTTCTGAGCGGCGGTGTGATAAGCCTGTGGGGGACATCAGTGATCGAAGGCGGGGCCGTGTTGAAGTACACCAATTCCCCGTCCACACTCCAATTGAAATTCCGCGGCCCCGTCGAGTGTCGGACGGACGCTTATAGGCCGGCCACCAACCTTAATGTGATCACCAACCTCGTTGACACCGGCATCTTCGAATCAGTCGGCGCGGGTGCGCACTACTTGCCGGCCAACAGCCCCTACATCGGTATCGGCTCCAGTTCTGTTAACGCGACGCTTCTCTCAGACCTTCGGCAACGCACTACCGAGCCGCCAATCGTGCTGGCAAGCAACATTACTTTCACGACCACTCTCGTCCCTCGGGCCAAGCGCGATACGAACTCGCTGCCGACACTCGGGTACCATTATGACCCGCTCGACTATGTAGCCAGTCAAATTGCGCTGACAAACGCTGTTCTTACTATGACGCCAGGGACAGTGCTTGGAACCTATGGCGCCACGAACCAAGCCGGCTTGTGGCTGCTCAATGGCGCCATGCTCTTTTGCGATGGCGCGATCCCGTCTCCCGTCAGGGTAGTTCGGTACAATCTGGCGCAAGAGCAGGCTAATACGAACTGGTCTTCTCCCACCTTCGGCCTATCCATTGCCACGCCCCTTCCGTACACGACCAACTTGTTGCCGACCGATGTGCGGTTTCGCTTCACCCACTGGTCGATGCCGGCGGGGGGCCAGTTTCATTTTTATGCCGCTAGTACCAATCTGAGCCTGGGGATGACGAATTGCGAATTCCACGGAGGCCGCTTGAATTTTGCTCAACCGAATGTGAATATTGCCAACTGCCTATTCCATCGGACTTATACTCAGTTGAGCGCCAGTTCCAACCCGTTCGGTATTTCCCTACACAACTCCACGTTCTTCGGAGGGCGAACCGAGTTTGAAAACAATGCTGGTGGCCCATGGACCGTCAAAGACAACATCTTTGACCAGGTCGCCCTCTTCCTAGATTTCGTGGAAGGTACGGTTAGCGCCGACTACAACGCGTACACGACAAACGTGCCGCAAATAGACCCTAGCGCAACCCACGACGTTCTTCTTGCTGCCTCCAACATTACGTACGAAATCGGGCCGCTTGGCCGGTTCTACCTCCCCACCAACAGTCCACTCACCAACGTGGGCAGCCGGCTGGCGAGCGAGGCGGGCCTGTTCCACTTCACGACAGCTACCAACCAGGTGAAGGAGACCAACTCGACGGTCGACATCGGATTTCATTACGTTGCCCTGGGCACGAACGGCCTGCCCCCGGACTTCGACAGCGACGGCGTGTCGGACTACGAAGAGGATGAGAACGGCGACGGCAACCACACGGAGGGCGAACGGGTGTGGTACGTTTACGACACCGACCGCGATTATGATGGTTTGTGGGACCAACACGATTCGAACTCGAACGATCCTGCGTCAGACCCTCGGCGCCTAGGCTACTGGCGCTTCAACACCACCAATTATCTCGGAGAGCTCGGCGAGGCCCCGATCACCGCCCCCGGGGTTCTGCTTACCAACAGTTGGAGCAGCAACGCGGTCTCTGTAACAACCAACAACTCTCACAGTGGGGTGCTCTACCGGGAGACTGACTATGCGCTGATGACCAACGGGGGCAAGACCAACGCCAACTTCAACTGCCGCCAGGGCACGATGCGCTTTTGGTTCCGCCCGCGTTGGAGCAGCGGCAATGTGCCCGGCGGCACGGGTCCGCAGGGGCAGTCCCACCTCCTGGTCATAGGCCAGCCCGGCTCTCCGTCCGGCTTGTGGCAACTGATCTTCGATTCAGACGGAGCCGGAACCAACATTCTTTTTCAGACACAGAGCAATGGAGTGACTGCAATTTACTTCAAGGCCATCATCCGTTGGACCAACGGGCTTTGGCACCAGTTGGCCCTCACCTATTCCCCCAGCAACATCGCTTTCTACGTAGATGGGCGTCCGTCGGAGCTGTTTTTTGGCCATGACTTGCGACCGAGCCCCGGCTTCGCGATCGCACTCAACAACGTGCCAGGGGGGATTCTCAACTATCCTGCCGCGAGCGCCCGTCGGGGCGGACTTTATATTGGGCAGGGGGCCTTTGGCAACGCCCCGGCCCTTGGTGACTTCGACGAACTGGAGACGTTCAACTACCCGCTCTCCCCCGCTGAAATCGCCCGCGACTTCCCGAACGCCCGCGGCCTCGTGGCCGACCCGAAACTCGACACCGATTACGACGGGCGCAGTGACCACTTGGAACGGGAGGTGGACGGCTATCCGACCAATGATGCCTCGAAAGTCATCCTCGGGCGCCTGGGTTACTGGCGGTTCAACAGCGATGCGGCGGGTCTGACTGGTGAACAGGGCCAGTTGCCGATCCTCTCTGTCTTGCCCTCCCTGACGCCCGGATGGAGCAGCAACGTCCTCGGCATCGGAAGCGGGTATTCGCCCAATCGCGTGGTCTTTCGCGACGTGGAGACCAACGGCTGGGCCAACATCAACTGCCGCATGGGCACTGTCGCATTCTGGTTCAAGCCGGACAATTCCTGCGCCGGGCCCGGCAAGTTTCTGTACGTCGGCACGGCGGATGAGGCAGAAGGCGACAAATGGGAGCTGGCAACTGAAAACATTTACAGCGGCTGCCGGTTGACCTTCAAGGTCGCCAGCAATGCGGTCACCACGACGGTCATTGCGGCGCCCAACACTTTCGCTGCGGGCAAGTGGCACCATATCGCCCTTACTTATACCAACACGGGCTCGACCCTTTACACCAACGGCGTCGTGGCCGGCACTGGCAGCGGCGTCACTACCTACCCTGCTCTCAACTTCCGCACCAACGGCCTGGTGATCGGCAACAACACCGCCGGCACCAGCCCCATCAACGGGCAGTTCGACGAGCTCGAAACCTTCAATTACCCGTTGACTGCCGCCGAAATCCAGCGCAGATTCGCAATGGTGCATTCCGTGGACAACGACCTCAATGGGGTGCCGGACTTGCTGGAGGACCCGGTGTTGAGCGCTCCGGTGCCTATCGTAGGGGTACCGTTTGTCGTCACGGGCTGCATCGAGGCGGAGCAGTTCGACCGTGGCGGGCAGGGGGTGGCCTACAATTCGCTGGGCGGGAACACGGTGACGAACGATTACCGGCCAAGCATGATGCAGATTGTCACCAACACGACCGACTTCGCGGCAGGGTACATCGTTGACAACCTGCGGGCCGGGGAATGGTTAAGTTACAGTTTGGACGTGCGGGCCGGGCAGAATTACGCCGTGGAAGCGCGGGCGGCCGGCATTAGCGCGGGCGGGATGTTCCGCATCGAATTTTACACCAACGGCTTGCAGTACTATAAGACGCCGATTCTGATCCTGGAGAGCAGCAGCTGGACCAACGCGCGAGCTGGCCTGGCCCCCCTCGTTGTTGGCACCAACCTCATGAAAGTGGTCATGCTCACGAATGGCGTCGATGGGCAGCATGTTGGCAAACTTAATTACATCTCCATTTACCCAGATTGGGTTGGAGGGGTGACGAACATCATTCAGACCAACGACCTGCTCTCCGGCAACTTTGGGGCGTGGAGGACAAGTACGGATTGGGGTTCAGCGATGACCAATGGCGTTACCCTTCAAAAGGCTATAGACGATCTCACAAATGGGCTAGCACGAGGTGGTTTGGTCCTCATTCCTGAAGGAACATTCCATGTGGCACAGCCTTTCGTTAATGAGACGCTTGACGCTCAGGGCAATTCTGCCGCGGTTGTAGTGCGAAACAACGTGGAAATCAGAGGCGCCGGAAAAGCCCAAACGAAACTTGTGACCCACAACCGGGCAACGACAGTCTTTTACATTGGTCACGACCGCACAAATCTCGTCGCAGTGACTAATTTTACACTTAGTGATCTGACGGTCGAGGGTCGCCCTCATTTGGTATCCGTGCTGGACACAAATACAGGGGCTTTCACGAATTTCTGGGAAACCGGAGCATTGAACCCCATAGATTCGCAGCTCCGCGCACGAGGCAACCTGGTCGTCTTTGGCGGCAAAGAATCCAACAAGCTAAGCGTCAACCTGCTTTTCACGAACTGTCTGTTCAAAAACTCATCCTTTCAAGGCCTCTGGTCCGACCGTTCTTGTATCAGCAACGTGGTGGTCCGGAACTGTGATTTCGTGTTCCGCGACGGCACCAATGGTGCGTTCCCATTCCCGCGGTCCATCACGAACACCAACATCTCGACCACTCAGACGAACTTGTTTGCCGGCGTCGGCTTTTTCGTGCGTGTGTGCGACTCGTTCGTGGCGCAGAACGTGCTCATCCTGGACTGCACGTACAACGGCAATCCCGCCCTCACGGCCCTGAGCCCGATCAATACGAACTTCGATGCCAGCGACGGCATCTTCTTTTCGCAAGGGGCCGCCAACTGTTTCGTCAGTCGGTGCGCGATTACCAACTACAGCTTGGAAGGCATCCAGTTCGGGCAAGGCCCCGCCGCCGCCGTGGCCAACGACTACCACACATTCGTCAGTCTCTTCGGCACCGTGTCCCTCATGGCCCACGGCGCCTGGTTGACCATCACCAGCGCGACCAATGTGGACAGCACGTTTTACTTCGTCGGCAACCGGGTAGTAGGCGGGCGCTTTGGCTACGCGGAGCACCCGCAGCCGAACTCAGTCGTCCCCAATGGTTATTCCCGGCCCATTTTCTCGGGAAACTACCTCGAACTGACCCCGCCATACGACTTGAATATCCCCAATCACGACGAGCTTGGCGGGGCGTTCGATGCCGGCAGGATCGAACACGCCAACATTGCGGGCAACAAACTGGTCGCCGGCGGGCACGGCGCCCGCTGGCAAACCGACGCCAGCAGCGGGCTGGTGCTCAAGAACGACTTTGCCGCCGCGAGCTTTCGCGCTCTGGCCTACGCGGGCACCAATACAACTGCTGGCCCCGCGTTCCGGTTCACCATCTTCCGGAACACCCTCGGGCAAGGCACCCAGTTCCATCTCAAGGGCCCCATCGCGGATCCAGGCATCTTCTTCTCCAGCGAAAACACCTTCAAGGACGGCGCGCTCACGGTCAACCCATTCATCGATCCCGCCTTCGCCCCCGTCCACACCCGCCACCTGCCCTAGGAGCCACATCATGCAAACTTCCACCATTCTCTCCACGAGCTTGCGGTTCATGCGGAAGGGGCTGCTCGGGCTGCGCCGGGCCAGAGATTGCAAATTTTCAATTCTCAATTTTCAATTTTCAATTCCGCTGCCTTCCTCTACCCTCCCCCGGGCAAAGCCTCGCGAGCAACATTGTCATTCCCCGGAGAGGGCCGGGGTGAGGGGTGAGAACGCGGCCAGGCCCAGCTGCATCGTGTGTCTTCCAATCCTGATTCTCCTTTGCTTTGCTCGTTCAACCACCTCCGCCCCTCAACTCGCCTGGGAGGCCCGTCACAACTTCGGCCTGCCCTCCCTCACCAATCAGGTCGTCGCGATGACGATGGACAATTCGGGGAACATTATCATAGCCGGCAGCCAGGCGACTCCCAGCGGAGACCTCGACTATGTAGTACTCAAATACTCCCAGAGCGGCACTCGACAATGGGTTAAGACTTACGGCTCCGGACCGCTGGCCAACGACCAGTTGCGCGCCATAACTGTGGACAGCAACGGCAACGTCTACGTGACAGGCACCTCCGCAACCTTGAAGTACAGCAGCAGCGGACTTCTGCGATGGGTTAGGTCGTACGCCGGCCGGGGGCTGGCGGTGGACTCGAACGAGTTCGTTTACGTGGTTGGCTTTCAAACCAACGACTTCGCCACCGTGAAACTCAGCCCGGAAGGCACCAACGTTTGGCTACGAACGTTCGACCGCGGTCTGGCCAATGACATTGCCCAGATCGTCGCGTTAGGTCCCGCAGGGGAGGTTTATACCGGCGGGATAGTGACCTGGGCTTGCGATCAGTTTAGCTGTTACGTCTGGTTAGAGCTTGTAAAATATGACGTTGATGGCAACCAGCTTTGGACCCGGGACTTTGATACCACGGGTGGACTTCACGCTTACGACAGCGAGGTGAAGAAACTCGTTGTGTTGGATAGCAATCGAATCTACGCCGGAGGAAACTTCACGGGCCAAGGCAGCCCGTACCGAGCCACCATGCTTGATGCTGCAGGCACCAACCAATGGCATTTTGCAACTGGGGCAACCGATGGAGGCATGACCGCGATGGCTGTTCAGCCCTCAGGCGAGGTGTACATGACCGGCTGGATTCACGCCGTTCCTACGATATTCTATCGAACTATTGCACTCAGCACCGATGGTAATCGGCGGTGGCAGGTGGATGTTGGCCCGTCCGGAACCTACCACCGTGCCAACGGCATTGCTCTCGACGGACTGGGCAATGTGTTCGTCACCGGCCAAGCTGCAAACTCCTATTTTTGGCCGCCGCCTAGTTTCGACTTCCTGACGATCAAGTACGACAACGACGGGCACGAACTGTGGACCAAGCGTTACAATGGCCCTGCCAACGGCCACGACATCGCCACCAGCATCGCCGTCACGCCGGACGGCGGCATCTTCGTCGCCGGCACGTCCGCAAACACCAACGGCGGCACGGATATCGTCCTCATTAAATACGTCGACATTCAGAACATCCAATGGCTACCCAAGGGCGCCGTGCTGCTGCAGTTCCCCGCTTCCCCCGGTCAGTCCGTCCGCTTCCAGGCCAGCACCAACCTCACCACCTGGCAGGACATCGCCACCGTCTCCGCCTCCGCCGAAGGCATCGCCCGCTACACCGACACGACCTTCTCCAAATACCCCCACCGTTTCTATCGCACCGTGACGCCGTGAACTGGATAGAGCCTGTCCCGATCAAACCGCCATTCGTGCTGTCGCGACTCCATGAAAATGTCCTCTATTGGACTCGATGAGAATGTCTCCTACAGCAAGCCGTTTCACGGAACGGCTCTACCGGGTGCACAGCCAGAGGAGAAATCGCGGGGCCTGCGTTGACAGGTTCATTGCCCTCTGGTCAGATCAAATGCGTGAGCACAGCCGAAAAGGCTAGTTGGGGGTTGCTAAATCTTCTCGTTCTGCTCTGCCTGCAGACGACACTGTGCCACGCCGCCCCCCAACTCGCCTGGGAGGCCCGTCACAACTTCGGACTGCTCTCCGGGACTCATCAGGTCGTCGCCATGACGCTTGACAATGCGGGAGACATCATCATCGCCGGCAACAAGGCTAACGCGAGCGGGGACCTCGACTATGCCGTACTCAAGTACTCGCAGAGCGGCACTCAACTCTGGGCCAGGACTTACAGCTCGGGCCTTCAGGCCAACGACCAATTGTGGGCGATGGCTGTGGACAGCAATGGCAATGTATACGTCACCGGCACATCTAGGACAGTGAAGTATAACCGCGACGGCCTGCTCCAGTGGGTCGCACCCTACATAGGCCAGGGGCTTGCTGCCGACTCAAATGAGTTCGTTTATGTTGTGGGGCCTCAGATGGGGATCCAGAACACCGACTTCCGAACGGTGAAACTCAGCCCGGAAGGCACCAACGTTTGGCTGCGAACATTCGACCGTGGTCTGGCCAATGACTTCGCGCAAGTGGTGGCGTTGGGTCCCGCAGGGGAGGTCTATACCGGGGGGATAGTGGCCTGGGCTTGCGATCGGTTCACGTGCTACGTCTGGTTTGAACTTGTCAAATATGATGCCGATGGCAACCAGCTTTGGGCGCGGGACTTTGATGGCGATTTTGGTTTTTTGAACTCTTACAGCAGCTTGCTGAAAAAGCTCGTTGTTTTGGACAGTAACCGAATCTACGCCGGAGGAAGCTTTAAGGGCCAAGGCAACACCTACAGCGTCACCATGCTTGATGCTCCAGGCACGAACCAATGGCACTTTGCCACTGGGGGAAGTGACGAAGGAATGACCTCAATGGTCGTTTCGCCGTCTGGTGAGGTGTACATGACAGGAGGAGTTTTCGCCCTGTCCGCCTATAGGATATTCTGTACGACGATGGCGTTGAACACTAATGGGACATTGCGGTGGTCTAAAGATTATGATCCAACTCCTACTGTTCAAAGCTACAATCGCGGGAACGGCATCGCTTTGGATCCACTGGGCAATGTGTTTGTGACTGGTCAATCCGCTCCTACTTACGGGTTTCCCGTCTTCGACTTTCTCACCATCAAGTACGACAACGATGGCCACGAACTGTGGACCAAACGCTACAACGGCCCTGCCAACGGCAGCGACATCCCCGTCGCCATCGCCGTCACGCCGGACGGCGGCATCTTCGTGGCCGGCACGTCCGCCAACACCAACGGCGGCACCGACATCACCCTCATCAAATACGTCGACATTCAGAACATCCAATTGCTCTCCAAGGGCGCCGTGCTCCTGCAGTTCCCCGCTTCCCCCGGCCAGTCCGTCCGCTTCCAGGCCAGCGCCAACCTCACTAACTGGCAGGACATCGCCACCGTCACCGCCTCCCCCGAAGGCATCGCCCGCTACACGGACGCAACCGTCTCCAAATACCCCCACCGCTTCTACCGCCTGGCGGTGCCGTGAGGGATGCACACAAATGACTCACGGAGCAATTGCCAGGCATCGGGGAAACCAAACCGAATTCCGCGAGAAGACATGCGGCGGCAAAAGTAGCGCGGTCCGCGTTGGCAGGCAATTGGTGGTGGCAGTTTGGAACCGGCGCGAACGGTGGCAGTCATAGCGATTGCCGTGGATTTTTTGCCGGGTCTTTTGCCGCTCGAATTCTTACTGTAGAGCCAGCAGCCTCTGCGAAGGTCAGAGCTTCCTCGCGCGTTGCAAAAAATAGGCGCTTTCGGAAGCCGTCCTTTTGGATATTCACGCGCCAGCGTGGTTTTCCATGATTCAGGGCGAGCGTAATTGTCATGGTGGGTCAAAAGAGCACGGAAAACGCTTGCTCAGTTGCGCAAAAAGAGGCGCAAATGATGTGCAAAAAAGCACCTTCGCCGTCGCAAAAACCCGGCAAAAGAGCCGTTCGCTCGGAGAAAGGCAGCAATGCGCTGCCTGCTATGGAGCAAAAAGCAAACTCGCTTACTGGGCGGAAAATCATCCATGGCAGGCTCAAGCGGCTTTGTCGGAAATGGACTCTCGTAAGAATCGTTCAATCTCCGTGCGGGGAATAACCTTGTTACGGACGGCGTCCGAAGCGCGGAGCTTTCCGCGCTTCAAGAGCCGGTAAACGGTGATGTAGGAAACGCCGAGAATCTCCGCCGTCTCACGCATGGTGTATGCGAGACGGGGTAGAGCTTCGGTGTTGGACGGGGTGGGGTCGCTCGCGCGCGCCGGTTTCGGCGCATCGCTGCTGGTGATTTCAATCTTATTCACGCAACCACGGTAGGCATGGCGACGGGCGACAACTAGGGACTGCTTTGGAATAGAAAATCCGGGTTTCGGATTAAACCAGAAAACCCGGAATTCGCTGGAAACAGCACTACCGGGTTTTCTTCCGGGGGCGGCCGCCACGGCTTCCGTAGCGAAGCCCGATTCTTTTGCAGACGTATCGAATGTCGCGTGAATCCGTCCCGGCAGCGATCAAGGGCTGGCCTTTCTTTCCGATGCTGCAAAGCCATTGATACAATTCGCTGGTGCTCTTGAGCGTGGCAACTTCGCGCCACGCGAGGGCGATCAACAAGTAAATCTTTGTGCGTTGGGAAATCTGTTGAAGCTGAGCGGCGCGCCTATGACCAGCGCGTTGAGCGTTGAAAAAGTCGGCTGCGTCTTCATGCGGCAGTTGCGCGGCCTCGCTGCGAATTCCTGGAATCGTCTGGAGCAATAGCTCATGCAATCTTGCAAGGTCGAGCGGACCTTTGAGGGAATCAGACGGCAAGCCGGCGAGCAAACCTAACGAGTGGCCAGTTTGTTTTGCTTCAGATGCATGTTTAGCGTCCGGGAATAGCGCCAGGGAGCGCCAGAATTCTTGCCATGCCTTCCTTGCCCAATCCGGGAGGTTGTCGTCTTGAGAAATCGTGAGATCGCCCGTGCTGGAATAAAGCTCGGAGAACACCTGCTTGGCGCGCTCGTTTGAAATCGCGTCGAGTAGCTTGGATGGTGTGAATTCGTGCGGGCTCTTGAGCAAGGCTGCCAGCGTTTCCGGGCGGAAAACCTCAATCTTGTCCGACGCCTGTGCATTTATCGCTGGGCCTTTCGCACGTGAGGCTTTCATTCTTCGGTGCCAGTTTTGAGGAAGGTTGCCGATTGATCAACGTTGAACGTCACCCGCTGCGCCATCGCGGCAGAATGCTCACGGCGCAAGTGTCCGTAGGTCCGCATTGCAAGCGCGCCTCCGTCGGAATGCCCGAGCCATCGGCTTACGGTCGGGATGTCCACGCCTGATTCGATACAGCGGGTCGCAAAAAGGTGGCGTAAGTCGTGGTGCGTAATGCGCTGGATTTTTAGCAGGCGGCAAGCGCGAGTCAGGGATTTTTCACACTCGCAAACCTGGCAAACGGGTGAATCTGGCAAAGGACTTCCGGACTTCAACCGTTCCAGCAAACTACGCATCGGCGGAATGATCGGCACGAACCGTACCGCAGCCGCGCCGGAGGTTTTTGACCGCTTCGCCGACTCGACGCGGATTTCTTGACGCTGCAAGTCCACGTCTGCCCAGCGCACTTGTCCGGCCTCGCTGATGCGGCAACCGGAGAAAGCGAGGAAGCGCACCAAGTCCGCGCAGTGTTGCGACTGCCTCGCCCCTGCGGTTTCGATAACGCGGAGCATTTCTTCAAACTGTCGCGGCTCTGGTAACTTCAACTCCTTCGGTTTTACTCCAAGCCGTTTTATCTTAAACGCAGGATTCTCGTCCCGCCCGATGCCGCCACGCTCCAAAATGTGCCTGAGCGTGCTCAGTGTGTTGTTGAAAAACTGGTCGTCGTATGTCGCCGCGAATCGCCCCGCCCATTCGCGGCAATCGGATTCGCTGATCTTGGCCGGGGATGCTGCGTCAAGGCCAGGCCACGTGCGCAGCAGGGCTTTCGTGCAGTTGCGGCGGTAGAGCTTGCTAGCGTCCTTTAGGGTGTGATCGGCATCGATGTCTGCCTCGTACTTCGCCCGGGCTTCTCCGAAAGTGCCAGCAATGGGCCGAGCGGCACGTTTGCGTTCCGCCTTGAGAAAGTCGCCTAACAGAAGTTTAGCAGTTGTGAAGGTGTCAGTCTTGAGGGACTGCCGGACTATCTTTCCGCCGAGTTTCACCCGCCCAAAGAACACACCGCTTGGGACGTACTGAAGCAGGTGCGGAACTCGCGCGAAGCTTTTCCATTTGCCATCCGGGGAGATGTTTGATTCCCTTTCGGCCCTGCGCGGATTCGGCGAATCCGCCCGTCGATCTTGTGCTTTGTTGCTCATAGCGTAGAGCAGACAATGAGGGATACAATGGGCGGATACAATGAAAAAAGCGCTCAGGTATAACATCCTGATAGCAAAATGTTTGCCTCGGTAGCTCAGTTGGTAGAGCAGTTGACTCTTAATCAATTGGTCCTAGGTTCGAGTCCTAGCCGGGGCACCACTAAATAGCCAATAAATACGCGGGGGAAACGAGGATCTTCAATAGCGTTATCAGCATGAGCTTCATTAGCTTTTCTCTGCCTTGTTCGATTCCAACGCCTTGAAGATTTCGGTCGCCACGAAAATCCGCCCATACTTGGATCGATCAAGCTCTTCCAGAATTCTCGCCTTCACCAGCTTTTGGACACTCAGATTTGCCGTACGATACGTGACCCGGAGCACGTTCTGGGCGGAGACGACCGTCAGATACGGATGCCCGAACAAGCGATCCACCAACTTGAGCAGCAGCGCCGAAGACCGTGCTGACTGTAGCCTTTCTCGGTACTGCTTCCACAGGGCCAGCAACTTCTCGGATCGAGCGATGGCATCGCGCGATTGCTCCGCCACGCCGCGCAGGAAGAACGACACCCACTCTGCCCAGCGCCCATCCTGGCTCACGGCCAGCAGCAGCCGATAATACTCCTGGCGGTTTCGCTCGAAATACGCCGAGAGATACAGCATCGGCTGCGGAAGCGCCTTTTCCGCGCACAGCATCAGGATAATGAGTAACCGCCCGATACGCCCGTTGCCGTCGAGAAACGGGTGAATCGCCTCGAACTGGTAATGGACCAGCGCCAACCGCACCACCAGAGGCAGCGGAGACTGGGCGTGCCAGAACTTTTCCATTTCTCCAAGCGCCGAATTCATCTCATCAATCGGCGGTGGAACAAACCTCGCTTCGTTCACATTGCAACCATCCCGGCCAATCCAGTTTTGTCTGGTCCGAAACTCCCCTGGCGTCAGATGCTCGCCGCGGACGCCGCGCATCAATTCCTCGTGCATCTCCCGTAGCAGCCGCAGGCACAACGGCAACTCATCCAGCCGCTTCAAGCCGTGCTCAAGGGCCAGGACGTAATTCCGCACCTCGCGCACGTCCGAATCCGCCGTGGGCGGCTTGTTGGCTGCTTCGAGGTAGAACAAATCCGAAAGCGATGCCTGCGTCCCCTCGATACGGCTGGAAAGCACGGCCTCCCGGCTCATGAAGGGCCGAATGAGCAGACGCGGGTTGGGCAGCGTGCGCGTCACGCCCGCCAGTTCACTCAAGGCGCGGTCCGCTGCCGAAATCTCTCCCGCTAGTTCCCAAGTCAATTCCAGCGGCGGCGGCAGCGGATTGGGCACGAATGCCCAATAATTGCGCTCCTGCTCTGGGAGCTTATCGCTCTCTCCTTTCGCGCGCCAATCACGTGCACGCTTGACGAGTTGGCCGGACTTTAGTTCCGTGAAATCGGAGGGTCGCATCGGATTGTTACTTTACTACGCATCAGCCTTCCAGATTTATACTTTTCCGTCAAAAAGTATCATTTCGATACCCAAAGATGCAGTTGAGTATCATTCTGCCCAAACCGCCAAGCGGGGGACCACGCTGCGCCTGTTCGCGTGTGCAAACTCTTGCTCGACAATCATCGGCATGCACAGATTCATCCTCATTCTTGTTGCTCTGGGGCAGTTGGCTGTCAGCACACGCCTTCGCCGACTACTCAGCTTGCCCTGAGCAGTGCTTTGAGGTGGGGACAGTCACGGCACACGGAGTTTGGAACACTAAGCAGGCACTGGCTCGTGCAGGTATTCCAGCAGACACGGATGGCTCGCAGTATCCGTTGCCGTATCGGATCCTTGTGCCGCCGGAGTTTCGTGAGCGGGCCGTCGCTGTCTTGCGTGAGATTGAGCAGCGACCGCTGAGTGTTGGATATGGATTACACACGAATAGGCCGCCTGCCGTTCAGAATCTATAGTTCCGTGAGCCCGATCATTATTTCCTCGGGAATCGCTGAGAACAGATCCGGCTCTGAAGGCTGACCCACTCGCTCCCCTGCCTCCTCTTCCAAATTTGCACCTGTTTGGATGTTGACGTTTCGGGTGAGACCATGGAGACTTTCATTAGCCGAGAATTTGACGTTATGAAGCGGCGCAACTCTTCCTGGGTGCTCGTGAACGTAGTGAACCTGGCCTTGCTGGTTTGCTGGACGAAGGGCGCAGACGGGGAGGAGTCGCCCGCACCCACGGCGCCCGCGGTTTCCCCTGCCGAACCTTCCGAACCGGCGGTTCAACTCCCCGGAGGGGTTGAAGACATCCTGAAGCTAACAAAAAACAAGGTTCCCGACGACATCACCCTCGCGTTCATCGAGAGTTCTGGACTTCACTTCAAGTTGAGTGCCGCTCACATTCTGGAGTTGCGCAACGCAGGCGTGTCGGATCAGGTTCTTCTCGCCGTCCTCAAGCAACCCTCGGCGCCCACGGAGCCGGCCGCAGCGTCAGCAAGTCCCGCATGGTCGCCGATGCCTGCCTACAGTGCCCCGCAACCTGACGCGACCGTTGCGCCGGAGCCAGTGTACGCGACCGCAGGGTACGGGCCGTCCTACTCTTACGCGTCATACTCATATCCCTCGTACGCCTCATATTCTTATCCTTACTGTTACGGTTCGTATCCCTGCTCTTCATATCCCGCTTCATACTGCTACTCTGCGTATCCGTATTCCACGTATTGCTACTCCTCTTATCCCTACTGCTACTCCTCGTACTCCTATCCGTGCTACTATCCATACTACGGGTACGGGTATTCGGCGTGCTCACTGGGTTTCTCCTTTGGGTTTGGGTACGGTTACTACGGAGGTTATTACTGCGGCAACGGTTATTACTGCGGCAACGGTTATTACGGCTGCCACAACAAGAGCTACCATTGTGGGAACAGCTACCACTACGGCAAGGGCTACTATCAGGGCAACAGCTATCAGGCGAAGGGTTCCCAAGGCGGCTACTCGGCGGGCGCAAACCCGGCTGCTGTCGGCGGTAAGACCGCCGGCTACACCCGTGTCGGCCCGACTCAAAATTATGTCGGCGGCAACGGGGCGGTCAGTGGCAACCTCAGCGGCAATGGCCTCTCCCGTGTCACTCGAGCAAACGTGCCGGGTCCGGTTCAAACGAGATCGTCGGTCGTCTCCCGGAGTGCCGGTGGAATGTCCCGTGTCACTCAGGCCAGCATTCCAGGCCCCGCTCAAGTCAAATCGTCGGCCGTCCCTCGCGTAAGTTCCGTCAATGGCAATCCAGGCGGCGGTGGCATGGCCCGTGTCACTCGCTCAAGCGCGCCCGGCCCGGTTCAAACCAGATCGTCCGTCGTGGCTCGTCCGAGTTTTACCAGCGCTCCGCGTTCAAGCTTCACTAGCGCGCCTCGTATTTCCAGCGCGCCTCGTGCCAGCTTCGCCGGTGCCCGTCCTGGTTATTCCAGTGCCCCGCGCGCCAACTTCTCCTCAGCCCCACGTGCGAGCTTTTCCAGTGCCCCTCGCGCGACAAGCTTCTCCGGTGCACGTTCCTCTGGTTCCTCTGGTGCACGTGGAAGCTTTTCCGCGGGCTTTTCGGGTGCCAGCCGTTCGAGTTTCGCAGGAGGGGGCTTTCGCGGTGGTGGCGGCCGACGTTAATTAAGTTGGCCAGGCACGTTCGGAACAAGGTTGGTCATCAACAATCCTGACTCGTTCGTAACGCGTTGGGTCTCGTTCGTATCCGGCGCTGGTGAACCTCCACGGCCTCCACAACTAGAGGAGTGGACGAAGCATCCGATGATACCTCGTGGCGGCGCAGGGCCGCCCACGGGACGTGGCCACATCCACAGGAGGATGGCAGCGCCAATCCCGACGCAGAGCAACTGGCGGTTCACGATCGAAACTTCTGGCAGCCTCCGGCCCACCCTTGTGGCGCCATTGTAACTCCGCCCCATCGTCCGCTCTTCCAACTGCTGGTCGATCCGCTGGCGCTCGCAGTACACGGCGAGGCCCGCGACCGCGCCCGCCAGCAGCAGGGTGCATCCGAGAGCAATGACAGGGTCGTCAGCCAGGAAGGCCATTACTCTTGCGTGAAGGAACGCCAGCGATGGAGGCACTCCATGGCTCTGGGCCCAGGTGCCGGTTCGTTCGACGGAACTCACCAGCCAAGCCCAGACCGGCTGATGCAGGCCGGCGATGATTGACCAGAACAACCCGAAGGCCAGCGCCCCACCCATGGCGTCCCGCCAGCGCTCTTTGCTGGTTGCCTTCATCTTCATTGCACCGGATCGGTCGGCTGAACCCGCTGCGTTTCCATTGTGCGAAGTTTGCGGCCGCGCTGGGCACGCCGACAAGTGACGACGGTGTGACTTCTGAGTGAAGGGCCAAAGCCTCTACCCCTTGATGGGAGGAAGGCGTTTGCGTGCGGCAATTCGAGCGGCCTTGAAAACTGACTCTCAGTGGATTCAGGTGAGAGATCCTGCGGCGTGAACGCCGCGCTTCCCCGCCACCTTTCAAACCTTCATGCCGTGCGGGATTGAGCCGCCTTTCGGCACAATCACGATGCCATCACGAATCAAGTACAGCGGGTGATCCAGGTTTTCGGGTTTGCCCTCGGGCGTCAGGACCACGTTGTCCCCAATGCGCGCGTTCTTGTCGATGATGGCGTTCTCGATGTGCGCGTTCTGGCCGATGCCGATCCGCGGTTTGCCCACCAGCTCGTTCTCCATGATGCTGGCGTGGCTTTCGTAGTAATCGCTGCCCATGCTGACCACGCGATGCAATTCGCTGCCGCTGCCGACGAGGCTGCGGATGCCGATGATCGAATGCTCGATCTTCGCGTGGTTGATGATGCATCCGTCGCAAATGACCGCATGATCGATCTGCGCGCCGTTGATCTTGGAGCCGGGCAGAAAGCGCGGACGGGAGAAGATCGGCGCGACCATGTCGAAGAAATTGAACCGGGGCAGTTCGGCGGTGACATCCAGGTTCGCCTCGAAGAAGGATCGAATGGTGCCGATGTCCTCCCAGTAGCCCTGGTACACGTAGGAAAAGACGCGACGTTCGGAGATGGCCCCGGGGATGATGTGCTTGCCGAAGTCTGCCAGCGCGTTGTCGAGCACCTTGATGAGCACGTCGCGGTTGAACAGATAGATGCCCATCGAAGCCAGGTAGAACTCCTCTTCCCCTTCGATGCCCAGCTTGCCGTAGGCGTCCGGGTCGAGCTTGAGGGTGTCGAGCACCGCGGGATCCTTCGGCTTTTCAACAAATCGAGTGATCCGCCGCTCGGGGTTGATGTCCATGATGCCCAACGATTGCGCGGCGCTGCAAGTGACCGGGATCGTGGCGATGGTCAGGTCCGCGTAGGTTTCGATGTGCTGGGAGATGATTCGCCGGAAATCCATCCGGTAAAGCTGGTCGCCAGAGAGGATGAGCAGATACTCCCAGTCGTGATTGAGCAAGTGCGCCAGGTTCTTGCGCACGGCGTCGGCCGTGCCCTGATACCACGAGGTGTCGGTGAAGGTCTGTTCGGCCGCAAGAATCTCCACGAAACCGCCGGTAAAATGGTCGAACTTGTACGACTGCGAGATGTGCCGGTGGAGCGAGGCCGAGTTGAACTGGGTCAGCACGTAAATGCGGCGCAGGTTCGAGTTGATGCAGTTGGAAATCGGGATGTCCACCAACCGGTACTTGCCGGCCAGCGGCACGGCCGGCTTTGAGCGCTCCCGCGTGAGTGGAAAGAGCCGCGTGCCCTGCCCGCCGCCCATCACAACCGACAGAACGTTGCCCGTGCTGGGCGACATTCGTCTTGTCTGCATCATACGCGAATCCTTTCTTGAGAGAGGTAACGGGCTCTCTATAGCCTGCCCTCCTCATGCAGGGCAAGCGGCATCCGATAAATGCGGAGAGATTTGCGGGAATCGAGTGCTGAGTGGCTGAGAACTGGGCTCAGGACCCAGGACTCCAGCACTCCAAACACCCCATTCCCGCCTTTCCCCATGTGCGGCATCGTTGGTTACGTTGGCAAGCGACAGGCAGCGCCGATTCTCCTCGAGGGACTTCGGCGGCTGGAGTATCGCGGCTATGACAGCGCGGGACTGACCGTCCTGGGCGAAGGCGAACTGCGCACACTCAAAAAACAGGGCAAGCTCGACGAAGGGTTGGGCCGCCGGTTGCGCGCGGAGCCCGCCAGCGGCTCGACGGGCATCGGCCACACGCGCTGGGCCACGCACGGCGCGCCGAGCGACGAGAATTCCCATCCGCACTGCGATGCGAGTGGGCGCATCGCGGTCGTTCACAACGGAGTCATCGAGAACTTCGAGCGGCTCAAGGAACGATTGAAGGGGCACAAGTTCTGTTCGGTGACCGACACCGAGGTGCTCGCACATCTCATCGGGGAGCATTACGAACGGGTGGCCGGAGGCGCCCGGCCTGGCAATGCAAAAGCCGGAGGGAAGGCGGCTGGCGGGGGCGCTCCTGCCAACGATGGGACGCATCCGCTCGCGCAAGCAGTGATGGGCGCGCTGCGCGAAGTCATCGGCGCTTACGGCATCGCGGTCGTCTCTGCGGATTTTCCGGACGTCATCGTCGGCGCGAGGCGCGGTTCACCGCTCATCGTCGGCGTGGGCGACGGCGAAAACTTCCTCGCCAGCGACGCAACGGCCATCGCCGCGCACACCCGCCAGGTGATTTATCTCAAGGATTACGATGTGGTGACCCTGACCGGCGACCATTTCGAGATCGCCAACCTCGGTTCAGACACTGCGCAAGCGCAGATCACGAAGCTCGAATTCGACGCGCCGGCAGCCGAGCGCGGCGCGTTCCCGCACTTCATGCTCAAGGAAATCTTCGAGCAACCGCGCACGGTGGAAAATGCCTTGCGCGGCCGGATCGATTTCGACGAAGCCACTGCCCGGTTTGGCGGACTCAACATGTCACTGGCCGAACTGCGCCAAGTGGACCAAATCGTGATTCCGGCGTGCGGCACGAGCTGGCACGCCGCGCTGATTGGCGAGTATCTCTTCGAGGAATTTGCCCACATCCCGACGGAGGTCGAATACGCCAGCGAGTTCCGCTACCGCAACGCGCCGCTCCAAAAGCACACCCTGGTGCTGGTCATCACCCAGAGCGGTGAAACCGCCGACACGCTGGCCGGCCTGCGCGAAAGCAAGCGGCGCGGCCACAGGGTCCTGGCCATTTGCAACGTCGTCGGCAGCACCATCGCCCGCGAAGCCGACGGCGGAATTTACCTGCACGCCGGGCCCGAGATCGGCGTTGCGTCGACAAAGGCCTTCACCTCACAGCTCACCGTCCTCACACTGCTGGCGCTGATGATGGGCCGGCTCCGGATGCTTTCGGCCGGTCGCGGCACCCAAATCCTCCGCGCACTGGAAGCCATTCCTGGGCAAATGGAGTCTATTCTCGCACAGAACGACGCCATCAAGGCCATCGCCCTCAAGTACGCCCGGGCCGAGGATTTCTTTTTCCTCGGCCGCCAGTACAATTTCCCCGCCGCGCTCGAGGGGGCGCTCAAGCTTAAGGAGATTTCCTACATCCACGCCGAGGGTTATCCCGCCGCCGAGATGAAGCACGGCCCCCTGGCGATGATAGAGGAGAAAACGCCGACGGTCTTCATCCTCCCGAGCGATGGGCTCTACGAGAAGACGTTCAGTAATCTCCAGGAAATCCAGGCGCGCAAGGGCCCCGTGATCGCGCTGGCCACGGAAAGCAACGCGAAGATTGCGAAGCAAGTCAACGATGTCATCTGGCTGCCGGCCGCGCCGGAACCGCTCGTGCCGCTGCTGGCGGTGCTGCCGCTCCAATTGCTGGCCTACCACATCGCCGTGGCGCGCGGTTGCGACGTGGACAAACCCCGCAACCTGGCCAAAAGCGTGACCGTCGAATAGACGCCCTGCCCCATTCGACGGCGCGCTTTCACAGCTGGCGCATCTCTTTTGCAAGGGACAACAATGGGTGTTCTCACCCTTCACCCCGGCCCTCTCCCCATTAAGGGGAGAGGGAGCGCGATGGATGGCTGAGATCACGGGAACGAACGTCACCGCGCTCCTTGCCGCTTCTCCGGGCCGCAGGAGCGCAAGGACGCGGCAGCGTGCTCGCGAATCTCGGCAAGCGTTTCGCCGGGACTCCCTCTCCCATCAACGGGAGAGGCCGGGGTGGAGGGTGAGGCCAAGGCCTAGAGTGATTGCCAAAAGGCATTTCCGAAATGGTGGGCGGCGCCCTGCTGGGCGCCGCGGCAAACCGGCAGGTTTGCCCCACCATTTCGGAAATGACTTTTGGCAACCAGTCTAATCCATCCGTGGAAAAATGGGCTGCGCCCCTTTACAGCCCATTTACAATTTGGTTCGAGCAATTTGCGGCAGTTTCCGTCAAATGTTCCAGCAGCGGTCAATCATCCATTTCATGAAAACTATGGAGTTTGCCAAAAGGCATTTCCGATTGGTGGGGCTGCGTTGCCGCGCAGCCTCGCACGACCGGCAGGTCGTGCGCCACCAATCGGAAATGCCTTTTGGCAACCGGTCTACCCTGTGGACCTTGTGCGCCGTAGTGGTTGGCTCGGTTTCGCTCGCGCAGAGCTCCGCGGCCGTGAGCCAGAGCAAGACGATGCGTGTCGACCATGGCCGGCCAGTTGTGGTCGTCAGCGACAAGGCGGTCGTTTTGTTGGAATTCGCCAAGGAACCGATCGCGGACGCACTGGTGCCCAACTCCGACCCGGACATCCGCCATTGCCGCGCCAGGTACCGTTATCAGTTCTACGACGGCGCCACCGATTCGGTGACCAACGGTCAAGGGACGGTGGAGGAGATCTATAAGACCGTGCTTCGGACCCCCACGGGCAACCAGGTGAAGGACGTCGGTTGCCGGGTCGGAATCAGCGCCGGGGCTTTTTCGCTCACCTGGAGCGAAGGGGGAGCCGGAGCGCGCAGTTGGATCTATTATCGGACCGATTCGCCGGTGCGCTTCATCCAGCAACCGCAGCGGGTCGATTTCGATTCAGTGGATCGGGAGCAGTTTCGGCGCTACCTGGCTTCGCGCAACGTCGAGGAATTCGTCTCCTCGGGCCGCTCGGTGCAAGTGATCGGCCCGGCGGTGTTCTCCGGGGACTTGCCCACCGAGGCGCCAGTGTCCGGACGCGTCGAATCCGGCCGAGTGCACGAAGGGGCATTCGAGTTGAAGCTGTCAGACCTGGCCACGAACCAGCATTACATCATCGAGAGCAGTTACGACATCAAGTCGGGGTCATGGGCGCCGCGGCACGCGTTCACGGCGCGCCAGGCCAATCTGACGTGGTCGGACCCGCTGGGGAAGGACGCCAACGTGATGTTTTACCGAATCCGAGCTGGCACCTACTGATGCGGCCCGCCGGCCGCTCAGCGCCCGTCGGACTTTCGGATGACGAAGAAGCCATTGGCCACGGTGTCCTCGCCTTGACAGGGGCTGTTGACGATCTGGCCTGAAACCCACATCTGGGCAGACTTGCCGCCATCCAGGTTCATGGCATCGGTGCAGCCCATGCCGACGAAATACTCCGCCAGTTCGGCGAGTTTCATCCCCACTGAAAGGCCCGGTTGCCGGCCGTCCACGGTTACCAGATAGAGATGAGTCGGGCTCCAGCCGATGGCCGAGCGAGGATGCCGTTCATATTTCGACATCTCGCTGTAGCTTCCCGTCCTGCCGGGTGGCGGAGCCTTCAACGTGAAGGCCTTTCCGTCCTTGATTAATGACGGGCCGCCCGCGATGGCGATCTTCACGCCTTTAAGATCCGGAGTGGTGGCAGTGGAGATTTCCAGCACCGCACCCGCGGCCAGTTCGGGCAGGCTCTGCACCATTTGGGGCGCGAGCGACAGTATCATAATACCGGGCACCAGCCGCGTGTTGGCCGTGTCCAGAACCTCACGAATGCGCGCACGGTACTTTTGACCGGCCTGGAGCGGCAGCCATGGACCGTCGCCTTCCTTTTCCAGGATCAGCTCACGGCCGCCGCTGGCGCGCGTCGAGGGACCGTAGGTCGGAGTGAAGAGAACTGCCTTGCCGGGCATCCGCTGCTGGTTGAGGCCATACGGAGTTTTCTTCCCGTTCGGCCAGGTGACCTCGAAATCGCCCTTCACCTCGTCCAGGTGCGGATTCCCTTCCGCATCGAACCAGACGCAGACCGTGTCCGGGGCACTGATCAACTCGCCGTTGATGATTTGCAGGCCGCGCGGGTCGCCGGCATACATGGGATTGTCACGGGCGTAAAAGTCCCCATTGACCCCGGCGACAGCCCGGCCGAGTTCACGCGGGATGGCGCGGGCTTGTTCGGCAAGGAGGCTGACGCCGAGCACCTTGTCTTTCGCGTGGGCTGAGAAGAAGGCCAAGTCCTTCCGAGATCGGTCAATCTTAACGATATGGATGGACCAAGGCACTTTGTCCACCCGGTCGTTGGAGTAAGCCACGCCCGGCTCAGCCTTCGCCTCTCGCGCGTCGGAATAGCCCGCCCGCAGAAGAATTCCAGCAGCAAGGCCAACCGCCAAAGCCGCCGCACAGAAGGAAAAGACTCTGCGCAGGCCGGGCGTGACCTGCTTTCGCGAAGGAAACTGAAGAGGTGGTGAGCCTTTACTATCGTCCTGAGTCACAGTTCTGATTCATACCAACGTTCGCGGCTTTCCGGCAATTCCAGATTCGTGACGATTTTGTGACAAGGCGTATTCGATGGTTGGAGCCCATCTGGAAGTGCCGCCAAGGTCTGGGCCGACGTGGGGAAGCGGAGAGTCATCGTCCCAAGACTTCATGCCCAGCTTGCTCCGGCCAAGCCTCGGTTTGCTCTCTTTCCTCCTGTTCAACACATTTCGGCTCACCGTCCGCGCGAAGAATGTTGCTGAATTCAGCGCCCGGTGGAATAAGCTGCGCCCCAGCATATGGACATCCAGATTGCGGTTCTCTGCGACGCGGCCACGGACAACAACGGGAAGCTCAACCTCCTGGGTACGTTCGACACGATTTTCACCAGCCAGTTGCCGGCCATCCACCCCCAATGTTCCATCGCGCTGCGCATGACCTTCAACAAGGTCGAGGAAGGCCACCACAAGGTGAAACTCAACTTCGTGGATGAAGACGGCCGCTCCGTCATGCCGCCCATCGAAATGCCCGTGGATGTGCAGGTGCCCGAGGAGACGATTTTTCTGTCGCGCAATTTCATCGTGAACATCCAGAAGCTCAAATTCGAGAAGGAAGGCCTTTACTCGATCGACATCGCCGTGGACGGCCGGCAGGAGGGCAGCGTGCCGCTGCTCGTGCGCGTCATGCCCAAGGCCCCGGCGTCGCCCGCTCACGGAGCATGAGCCTTGCCCGGCTTTCCGAACAGCAGGACGCCGTGGGCCTCCTCCAGCGCGGCCTCGAAAACGATCGGCTCGCCCACGCCTATCTCTTCACTGGGTCGGACCTCGGCGAACTGGAGACCTTCGCCCGCACGCTGGCCAAAACGCTCACTTGCGAGAAGCCGCCGCGCCGGTCGCCGGGCGGGCTGCCGCTCGATTGCTGCGATGCGTGCGTGAGCTGCCGGAAGGTAGACCAGGAAGTGCATCCGGACGTCATCCCGCTCCGCCCGGAATCGAAACTGCGCCTGATTAAGATCGACCAGATTCGCGACCTGCTCGCCCGGCTTTACCTCAAGCCAACCCAGGCGCCGTTCAAGGTGGCCATCATTGTCGGCGCCGACCGGTTGAACACCAACGCCGCGAACGCCTTCCTCAAGACCCTCGAAGAACCGCCCGCCGACGTGGTGCTCGTACTGCTCTCGACCGACCCGCAACGGATGATTGAAACCCTCCTTTCGCGCTGCCAGCGATTGAATCTTTCCGGCGAAAGCGCGCGTCATCGCGAACCGGCGTTGATGGCGTGGATGGGTGAGTTCGCCGCGGCCGCGGCCGGCACTCCCAAAAGCCTCTTCGGCCGTTACCGGCTGCTCTCGGTGCTCATGACGAAGCTCGGTGCCGCGCGCGAATCCATCGAGGAAGGCCTGAAGAAACGTTCCCCGCTGGAACGCTTCGACGACATCGAGCCGGACCTGAAGGACAAATGGGAGGACGAACTGACCGCCGCCATCGAAGCCGAATATCGCCGCCAACGCAGCGATTTTCTTGGAGCCCTGCAATGGTGGCTCCGCGACGTCTGGCTCCAAACTCTGCATCTCTCCCCCGCCCCATCGGAGGGAGAGAGGGGTTCTTCTCCCTCGCCCCCTCTGGGGGAGAGAGCCGGGGTGAGGGGGTTACCTCAGTCCGCCGGCCTGCTCAGCTACCCAGAATTCGCCGAATCCACCCGCGCCGTCGCCGCCCGCCTCGACACCCGTCGCGCCACGGAAAACCTGAACGTGCTGGAGCAAACCCAACGGCTGCTGACTTCCAACGTCCAGGAAGCGCTGGCGTTGGAAGTTGGGTTGCTCAAACTGCGACTGTAAGAAGCGCTTGAGGATTTGGAGCGCGGCGAGGGCCACACCGCTTGGGCTGCGAGAATTTTCTTCTTAGACTAGAGCGATTGCCAAAAGTCATTTCCGAAATGGTGGGGCGGCGCCCTGCTGGGCGCCGCGGCAAACCGGCAGGTTTGCCCCACCATTTCGGAAATGACTTTTGGCAACCAGTCTAGACACGAACTATCACGAATTGCCACGAATTCCGAACCTCAATTTCCATTCGCGCAAATCCGTGCAATTCGCGTCTCACTTCTGTCAATGCCGTGAAGTTTGCGGCCCATGGCGCCCGCCCCAAAAAAAACAGCCTGGAACGCCAGATTCTCGCTCGTTTGGCTCGTTGCGCTCGTTTGGCGCTAACACCCCGGCGCCCCGTTGTGTATTGTCCCGCCCATGAGCAGCACGGGCTCCGGTTCCGAGTTTCGAGTTGAACGATGCGCCCGACGTGGGCTTCGGCTCGCGAGAATGCTCGCCCCATCCATCAATTCGAAATGTGGAGTAAGCTGCGCTGCCAAGACCTAGAGTGATTGCCAAAAGTCATTTCCGAAATGGTGGGCGGCGCCCTGCTGGGCGCCGCGGCAAACCGGCAGGTTTGCCCCACCATTTCGGAAATGACTTTTGGCAACCAGTCTAGCCCAACCAGCCAGTCAGACCTGGCAAAGCCGAATCAAACCTAGTCAAACCATCTCAAAGCCAGTCCGCGCAATCCCGCCCGACAGCCGCGGGACAACTTCGGCGGTTCGAAGGGCCATCGCCGGGGTGCTCTTCGGCCTGTGGCTGGCGGTCGTGCCGGTGAAGTTCGGGAACCCGGTCATCTTCGAGCAGGTCCTCACGGCGCCATCCAATGTCTTCGAATTCCTATTCGCGTCGTGGCCGGTGGCTTGGGGCTATTGGGCATTGGGCGTTTTGGCCATTGCGGGCGGCCTGGTCTGGCGCTGGAAGCGCGGCCGGCAAAGTTGGCTGCTGGCGCTGCCCCTGGCCTGGTTGGGTTGGACGTTGCTGAGCGCGACGCAGACGGTCGACGCGCGCCTGACTCAGTTGACCCTGCTCCAGTTCGCCGGTTGCCTGGTCTGCCTTTATGCGGGGGTCTTTGGGTTGAGTGAGCTTCGTGACTTGCGGCCAGTCTGGGTCGGGCTGGCCCTGGGCCTCGTGGTCATCCTGGGCACGGCGCTGGACCAGCACTTCGGCGGGCTGGAGCGGACCCGCATCGCGTTCGAGAACCTGCCGCCCGAGCTGCGCGCCAAATACGACAGCCCGGAGTTCCGGCGAAAGATTCTCAGCGACCGCATCTTCGGCACGTTCCTCTATCCGAATGCGCTCGCCGGAGGGATCCTGCTGCTGCTGCCCGTGACGCTGGCGGGCCTCTGGCAACTCGGGAGGAACGCCTGGTTTAAGTTCGGACTCGGCGCGGGCTTCATGGCGGCGGGATTGGCCGCGCTCTATTGGTCGGGGTCGAAATCGGGCTGGCTCATTGCGTTGACGATGGCTGGCATTGCGCTCTGCCGCATTCCAGCCACGTTCCGCCTCAAGGGGACGCTATTCGCCTTGCTGCTGGCGGTGGGTGGGCTTGCCTTTGTGGGAAAGCACTCGGGCTATTTCGAGCGTGGCGCCTCCAGCCTGGCTGCGCGGAGGGACTATTGGCATGCGGCCATCCAAATGATTCGGCAGCGACCGGTGCTGGGCTACGGCGCGGGCACGTTCATGCGCCAATACGCGACCTTGAAAGCCCCGGAAGCCGAGATGGCGCGGCTGGCCCACAATGACTATCTCCAACAAGGCTGCGATTCGGGTCTGCCGGCGATGCTGTTCTATGGGGGATTCGTGGCCGCCTCGCTCCTGCTGCTTTTCCGGAACGGATCCCAATTCCCGATTTGGCTGGGGGCATTTGCGTTTGCCGCCCAGGGAGTCAGCGAGTTCGGACTGTATATCCCTGCATTGGCGTGGCCGTTCTTCCTGTTCATCGGCTGGCTTTGGGGTGCGCGCATGAATGAATTCGACAAGCCACGGCAGCCTTCCTACGCTCCCAAGAAATGAAGATCCTCTTCCTGAACGGCCCGAACTTGAACCTGCTCGGAACCCGCGAGCCGGACAAGTACGGCTTCAAAACGCTCAGGGACATTGAGGTCTTGGTGGCCAATCGCGCCCGGGAACTGGGAGTGGCTGTGGAGTTCCGCCAATCGAATACGGAAGGTGAGCTGGTCGGCTGGATCCAGCAATCCAAAGGAGCCTTCGACGCCGTGGTGATTAACGCGGCGGCTTACACCCACACCTCCATTGCCATCCGCGATGCCATAGCTGGCACGGGCGTGCCGACGGTGGAAATCCATATCTCCAACATCCATTCCAGGGAGGAATTCCGTCACAAGTCGCTCCTCGCCCCCGTCTGCAAAGGGCAGATTTGCGGGTTTGGTGCGTTTTCTTACGTTTTGGGCCTGGAAGCGGCAGTTAACGTTATTGGAAGTCCATAGTCCTTTTCTTTGCATGTAAAAGCGCCTCATTTTGGCGTCCGGTTCCACCCTGTTTTTACCTCTTGACGCCCGGAAGCACCAGACATAGCCTCTACGAAGTTTTGAACGATGTAAGCAGTGTCGCTAGTTCGCCACTGCTTTTTCGCTTAATGAACACTGCTCCAAACCTCGCCTCTGGCTGCCCTCGGAGAGTCTTGTGGACCTAAAGGACATCAAAGCCATCATCGACCTCATGAAGAAGAACTCGATTTCCGAGTTCGAACTGGAACGTCAGGAATTCAAGATTCGCCTCAAAAGGGGCGGCACTGGACCGGTCGTTATCGCTGAAGATGCTCCCGGACCCCCTGTTTTGCCTATTTCGACTACAAACGCGGTGGCACCCATCGCGGTGCTACCTTCCGCCGCACAGACTGCGACCTCGGAGATAAAGTCGCCCATGATTGGGACACTTTATCGGGCGCCCAGCCCCGACGCGGCGAACTACGTGGAAGTCGGGACTGAAGTGGGTCCTGACACCGTGGTTTGCATCATTGAGGCGATGAAGGTCATGAACGAAATCAAGGCGGAGGCTCGCGGGGTCATCGCCGAAGTGCTGGTCGACAACGCCAAACCGGTCGAGTTCGGGCAGAGCCTGTTCAAGATTCGGCCGGCGTGAAGTGGCCCGTTCGCTAGCCAGTTGGACTCGGAACACCGAAACCCGCAAACCGGAACCCTAATCTGATGTTCGAAAAGATCCTCGTCGCCAACCACGGTGAAATCGCTGTCCGGATCATCCGTGCCTGCAAGGAACTGAACATCCGCTCTGTGGCGGTCTATTCCGACGCGGACGCCAATTCGATGCACGCACAGATGGCGGACGAGGCCATCTGCATCGGCAAGGGCCCTTCGTCTGACAGTTATCTCCGCATCGACCGCATCATTTCCGCCGCCGAGATCACCGACGTCGACGCCATCCACCCCGGCTACGGTTTCCTGAGCGAGAACGCCCACTTCGCCGATGTCTGCGAAAGCTGCAACATCCGGTTCATCGGCCCCAGCGGCCGGGCGATGAACGCGCTGGAGGACAAGGCAGTCTCCCGCGCTCTCGCAAAGAAGGCCGGCGTCCCTACTCCTCCCGGCTCGGACGGCAACATCGAAAGCGAGCAGGACGCCCTGTCCACGGCCAGGCGCATCGGCTATCCGGTGATGATTAAAGCCATTGCCGGCGGGGGCGGCCGGGGCATGCGCGCCGCCCACAACGACATTTCACTGGTCAAGGGTTACCACACCGCGCGGACGGAAGCCGAAAAGGCTTTCGGCAACTCGGGGGTCTACATCGAGAAATTCATCGAGAACCCCCACCACATCGAAGTCCAAATCCTTGGCGACAACCGCGGCAACATCGTTCACCTGGGCGAACGCGACTGCTCCATCCAGCGGCGCAACCAGAAAATCGTCGAGGAAACCCCTTCCCCGCTCATCGAAAACAAGTTCCGGAAGCTCCGCGAGAAACTCGGCAAGGCCGCCATCCGCATCGCCGAGACCGCCCATTACACGAATGCCGGCACCGTCGAGTTCATCGTCGACGACAATGGCAACTTCTACTTCCTCGAAGTCAACAAGCGCATCCAGGTCGAGCATCCCATCACCGAGGAAGTCACCGGCGTTGACCTGGTCAGACAGCAAATCATGATCGCCATGGGCGAGCCGCTCAAGATCTCCGAGAAAGACATTCAGTTCCGCGGCCACGCCATCGAGTGCCGCATCAATGCCGAAGATCCCTTCGACGACTTTCGGCCCTGCCCCGGTCGCATCGAGATGTATTACGCCCCTGGCGGCCGCGGCGTGCGCATCGACAGCCATGCCTACGCCGGCTACAGCATCCCGCCGTACTACGACTCGATGATCGGCAAACTCATCACGCACGGCAAAGACCGCCGCGACGCGATGGACATGATGAGCCGCGCCCTGGACGAATACATGCTCACCGGCGTCAAGACCACCATCCCCTTCCAACAAGCCATCCTCCAGGACCCCAACTTCCGCCGCGGCGTTTACACCACCAACTTCATCGAAAACCTCCTCGGCGGCGCCCGGCGCGAGTTGATCGAGGAGAAGGCCTGACGACTGTTTTGCCGAAAGCCGGGGCGCGGCATTTCATGTCCGCTTCATCGTTCAACAAGGAAGGGTCGACGCGCCTGACTCACGTCAACTCCGAGGCGCGAGCGCCAGTCGGGCGACAGTCCAGGTCTTTCTCTACTTTGGCTCCGCCGGGCTTGCGTCGGGCGGCGCGGGTATTGTTTCATCCCGACATGAAACCAACTTGCCCCCGCTTCGTCGCTCGCTTCGTTTTCCTTTCGCTGACCCTCGCCTTCTGCGCGCCTGCGCTGGCGAAGGATTTCTGGGTTTACTTCGGCACTTACACGGGCAAGTCGAGCAAGGGCATCTATGCCTCGCGCCTCGATGCGGCGACGGGGAAGCTGACTCCGCCTGAACTCGTCGCAGAGACGACCAGTCCCAGCTTCCTGGCCGTATCGCCGAACGAGAAGTTCCTCTACGCGGCGAACGAAGTGCCGAAGTTCGAGGGTAAGGACGGCGGCGCCGTCAGCGCGTTCGCCATCGACCGCGCGACCGGCAAACTCGCCGCGCTGAACACGAAGTCCTCGGGCGGCGCCGGCCCGTGCCACCTCGTCGTGGATGCGACGGGTAAATCGGTGCTGGTCGCCAATTACGGCGGGGGCAGCGTGCAGGCGTTGCCGGTGAAGCAGGATGGCAGCCTCGACGATGGCGGCGCGTTCATCCAGCACCAGGGCAGCAGCGTGGACAAGGGCCGGCAGTCCTCGCCGCACGGCCACGCGATCGTGACCGACCCCGGCAACCGTTTCGCGCTCGCGTGCGACCTCGGACTCGACAAGGTGCTCATCTACAAGCTCAATCCCGCCAAAGCCGGGTTGACCGCCAACGAGCCCGCTTTCGGCACAGTCCCGGCCGGTTCAGGCCCGCGTCACATCGCGTTCAGGCCGGATGGAAAGTTCGCGTATGTCATCAATGAGATGAGCTGTACCGTGACCACCTTCGCGTTTGATTCGAAACGCGGCGCGCTCGAAGCCGTCGAAACCACTTCCAGCCTGCCGAAGGACGAAACGGTTCAACGCGGCTACAGCACGGCGGAAATCGAAATGCATCCCTCGGGCAAATTTGTTTACGGGTCCAACCGCGGGCACGACACGCTGGCCGTCTTCGCCATCGACGCGAAATCCGGGAAGCTGATCCTCGTCGAACACGCTTCGACGAAAGGAAAGATCCCGCGCAGCTTTGGCATCGATCCGACCGGCCGCTGGTTGCTGGCCGCCAACCAGAGTTCGGATAATGTCGTCGCGTTCGCCATCGACCCGAACACCGGCAAGCTCACGCCGACCGGACAGGAATTGCAGGTCGGCACGCCTGTCTGTGTGAAGTTTGCAGAAGCGAAGTGAGGAGGAGCGAACGACTTGAGTTACTCTTACCCCTCACCCCAGCCCTCTCCCCGTTGAGGGGAGAGGCAGCAGGGACTGCCGGCCAGCCCATGAAACTGCTCGAGGCCATCACCCGCATGTTCCCCGCGCCCCGACTGACGGGGAAGCGCATCGTGCTGGCGTTCGCCGTCGCGCTCCTGGCGGACGGAGTCCAATTGGCGATGGTGCCGCTCGGCCCATTGGCGGTGGTGCCTCACGAAGCCATCGATGTGGTTGCCATGGGGCTGACCTGCTGGCTCCTCGGCTTTCACGTGTTGCTTCTGCCGACGTTCCTGCTCGAGGTCGTGCCCGTTCTTGGGGGAGTGTCGCCCACGTGGACGGCTTGCGTGGCAGCGGTCGTGGCGCTGCGAAGACGGGAACAACGAAATGAAGCCGCGCCGCTGGACGTAACTCCGCCGCCACTCGCAAGCGAATCGCCGCCTCAGCTTCCTCCGGCCGTACCTCCAAAGCTCTCTGAACCTTCCAGCGCGGCGGACAGCGTCGATGCAAATCCGTCGTAATGCGGCCAGCACCCACTCCTGTAGCTGCGACCGTCAGGTCGCGGTGGCGTCGGATCGATTTGCCTGCCATCGAGAATCCAGCCCGCGACCTCACGGTCGCAGCTACACATCCCGAGGACGCCCGTTCTTAGCCTCGGCCCATTTGCAGCTTGCTCCCAACCCCGCTTCAACGATTTAACGCTTCAACGATTTAACGCTTCAACGATTTAACGCTTCAACGATTTAACGCTTCAACGATTTAACGATTTAACGATTTAACGATCTAACGATCACCGCATGACGATCGAAGACCTCCACTCCAACGAGGAATTGCGCCGCCACGAATTCCCCGCCGTTCAGCAAAACGTTTTTCTCGGGCACGCCGGCGTGTGTCCCCTGCCCCATCGCGTCGCCCGGCGCATTGAAGAATTTGCCCGCGCCGGCACGCTGGGCGACCAGGAGGAGGCCTTCGCCGGCGGGCGCATCCAGCGGATTCGCGAACTGGCCGCCCGGTTGCTCAGCGCGCAAATGGACGAAATCGCCCTCGTCGGCCCCACCTCCCTCGCGCTGAGCCTCGTCGCGGCGGGACTCCCCTTCCGCAAAGGCGACAACATCCTGATCTACCACGACGACTATCCCGCGAACGTTTATCCGTGGATGGCCCTGGCCGCCCGCGGCGTCGAAGTGCGGCTGCTGAACGTCCGCGCCCTGGGCCGCATCCGCGCGGTGGACGTTCAGGGGCAAGTCGACGAAAACACGCGGTTGGTCGCCCTCGCGTCGTGCCATTTCATCTCGGGATTCCGGATCGACGTCTCCGGCCTCGGCGCGTGGCTGCGCGGACGCGGAATTCTCTTTTGCGTCGATGGCATCCAGACCCTCGGCGCGTTTCCGACGAGCGTCGAGCACGTCGATTTCCTGGCCGCCGACGCGCACAAATGGCTCCTGGGCCCTTGCGCCGCTGGCATTTTCTATGTTCGCAAGGCGGTCCAGGAGCAACTGCGACCCGCGACGCTGGGCTGGCACAATGTGCGTTGCCCGAACTTCGTGGCGCAGGAACAACTCGTCCATCCGCCCGACGCGCGCCGTTACGAAGCCGGCAGCGCAAACCTGCTCGGCCTGGCGGGACTCGAGGCGGCGCTCGAACTCATTCACGAAGTGGGTGTGGACAACATATCCGCGGAGCTGCTTCGCCAACGGGCGTTGCTGGTTCCTGCACTGCAAGCGAAAGACTTCACCGTTCTCGAAGCCGACGCGCCGCCCCAACACGCCAGCGGCATCGTCACCTTCTTCAAACCCGGCGTCGATTTGCCCGCCCTACATCAGAAGCTGGCCGACTCCCGCATCCTGACATCGCTTCGCGCCGACCGCACCGGCCAACGCTACCTCCGCCTCTCGCCGCACTTCTACAACACGGACACGGAATTGCAGCGGGTGCTCGAACGGCTCTGAACGCGCTCGGCGCAAATGACGAATCGAATGACCAATCTCGAATGGCGTAGCGCAGATTTGCAATCTGCTGTATCGCGGGTTTGTCCCTCGCGCCAACATAAAGGAATCCCAGAGGGACTCACCGTGTCGTAACTGTACCGATGGTCCGTAACGCTTACCGTATTGCAGGGAACCAAATTACGTCACCTGGGGAAATCATCGTGTTGTCAAACGTAAAGCGATCAAGCGCAGTGTTTGTTTCGTACCAAACTGGCCGACGCAGAATCGAATTCTGCTTCAGAACGACTACCTTTGAGTCCCACGCGAAGCTCGTGCCTACGAGACGCGAAATATCCTTTAACTCCAGTGCTTTACCTATACTCAAATTTGACTTTTCTGAATCGACTATAAGCATGCACTGTTCCTTTCCAATGAGTTGAGTAATCTCGGATGGCGTTGCCAATATTAGCCGGAAATCCGAATGCAATTGTTTACTCAACTTTACTCCTTCTTCGGACGTGGAGGGGTGCATCTTGATACTGCCCCCGTTAGGCGGCTGGCCAAAGCTCGTCCCAGTGATGGTTATGACGGGCTTCAGTGAGGGCACCCAAGTGGCGCATCCCTCGAGGGGTCCAGAATTGCCC